>Ga0129317_1000074_pt1 | contig 119677 bp, 108 predicted proteins | sample Cm1ome_FD_94430 | JGI IMG/M metagenome (GOLD analysis project Ga0129317, IMG submission 94430) | Eastern black-and-white colobus group fecal microbial communities from Wisconsin, USA - Cm1105 metagenome | ecosystem: Host-associated > Mammals > Digestive system > Large intestine > Fecal...
AATACATCTTGACAGAATCCAAAAGCATCCGTATAGTAAAGGTAGGTGGTCACGACATCCACCTACCTTTCTCATTAACTTATCATAGAAGATCTCAATTTACAGACTTTTTTTCATACTCTCATTGAATTCTTTAAATTTTCATAGATGTAATAAACGCAGCCGTAATATATTTCCTGTTTCATTACTCCGAAGATGTTTTGTCATAGCGGTTCCCTTCCCTTGACATGCGCAGGTGTATACGATTAGATTTCAAAGTGTCATTGTATGCTTTCATTCTGATAAGCCTATTCCCGATTAGAGTGAAATGTTGTGCCATGGACACAATCAAATGTGATATCTATTGCAACATTTAACGCACACATTATGTTGAAGGGTTAATGGGGGCCGAATTATCCCATCTCTAAGTATTTCTGAATTGAACATGTCCATAAAGGAATCTTAATTTACCATAAATCTTTCAGCAATAAAAGTCTTTGTTATCCTTACGGATTTCCATGATAATACCCTCAGGCTCAGCATCTGAATTTTCCCTGTCCAATCCCGTCTGCCAGTCCATGTATATAGTTTTTGAAAAACCTATGTATAAGAGGAGGTTTTTCAGTTTGAAGTATTTACGGAGATGGAGAATGACTTGAACTATTTTCTTAGACATATTTCGCCCTTTAAATGCAGCCTCCGTAGTTCTATTAAATAGGCATTCTCTATCCAAAGTCTTAAACATTCATCCTCCATTTGCTTCACATGTCCAGCGCCTGTATCTATGGATGTGGATTTCGAAGAGAATGGAGCCCTTTTCTCTTTATCTGTTAATCCCAATGATTTTTTCCAACATTACCTATTAAGTCTTAATGCATCAGGTCCAACAATTCTAAAATCATTTATTCATTTTGTGCTCAATGCTAGATTGTTATTTTAAAGCCAAAAACTGGTTCCTAATAAGAAACCTTTGTTGATAGATATAATCCTGGCATAAGATTCTTAAAATCAAAAGAATAAGTAGTATTTCCCTTGAATGTATAAACCCTTCTTCTCCGAATTGATTATACTTCTGAACTCATTTACAAATCAGCCGTTTACCGCCAATACCATACTTCGTAGTAAATTCGCCATAACTGCCGTTACCATTCAGATATATCGTTACGACCTTCTTTTTAGTTTGGAAACCATGTTCTGCCATAAAAAGACCGACCTCCCAATTGTTAGAATTTCAGATTTAACTTTGGGGGGTCAGTTTAATAGGACACTGTGCTTTGTTAACGGCATAAAGCCACGTGAATCCTTTGGTTTGAATTGTATTCGTGGTCCGCCACGCCATCTATGTTTTATTTTGCAATTTATGAACTGGAGGATAAAACGTGAGGAATACGAAAGAAGAATACTATCTTTATGTACAGGGAGAACAGATACCTGTTTCTCATAAGATTTATTGTGCTTATTATGAAGAATACGATCATGAAAAATACTTAGATAAAAGGGGCGAACAGCGAGAGTTTTCTTTTGATTTGCTACAGGAGCAAGGAAACCTTCTTCATTTTGGAGGCCAGACAGAGGAGTCCCTTGAGGACCAGATGGTAAAGAAAGAATGCCTGCGCCAGTTATATGGGGCTTTGAAACAGCTGGGTGATAAAGAGAGATGGTTGATTGGAAGATTATATTTTGATGATTGTGCGGAAAAAGAGATTGCAATCAGTTTAGGGGTATCTAGACAGGCAATCAATAAGAGGAAGCAGAAGATATTGAAAAAGTTAAGAGATATTCTAAATTAAGTTGAAATGTGTTGTCCTTCAAATTTTGAAGGGCAACATTTTTCTCTTATGACAGTACGAGGTATTTTTGTGAAAAAACTTAAATTTTGCATTGGTATGGTTGCTCAAATGCCTTTTAATTACCTTATTTAGTAGGGGGGCATTTATACGGGCAAAACGTCTGTAGTTAACGAAGGAGGATTTGTTTTGAAAATTCACAAAGGAGATATTTATTATGCGAATCTCAGCCCAGTAATCGGGAGCGAACAGGGCGGTTTTAGGCCGGTGCTCATTATACAAAATGACATAGGAAATTATTATAGTGAGACAACCATAGTGGCGGCCATAACCAGCAGAAAAGGGAAAAGCACGCTACCGACTCATGTTCCGATTTCCTGCTATGGATTGAATCAGAGTTCTATTGTGTTATTAGAACAGATACGAACCATAGATAGGAGGCGGATTGGAGTGTACATAGGCCATCTGAAGCCAGTTGATATTAAGCGGGTGGACCGGGCTTTGGAAATAAGCCTGGGTTTAATTTAATTAATTATAAAATCTGAAGAGGGCCTAAAATTATGACAGGAGGAAAGTGAAATGCGGGTAAAGAAACAGGTGAACAAGAAAGAGATATTGGATATGATATTTTGCAAAGACGTATCATTTGTATTCTGTGAGGGAGGTATTCATGGAGTGGACATGAAGCACTGTGTTGGTATTACAAAAGGAGATGTATTAGCGTTTATACCAGAGGAATTATATGATATCGACATTCCTGGATTTTGCATGTTATGGAACGGAAATGGTAAGTTGCTTAGAGAGAAAATCACTTCAAATAAGGGAGGTGTTTATGTTTGCCATGGTAGTAGGGCGCATAAAATACTTAGTTCCCTATGCCATCAAGGTATGCTGATGCAATGCTGCAAATTATGGTATTAAACAGTAGTAGAGGGAGCCATGCAATATTTAGATAAAAAAGAAGTAGGGCAAAGAATCCGCATGCTTCGCAAAAAACGGAATATGACCCAACTTCAATTAGCAGAATATCTGAATTATACAACAGAGCGACAGTTGCAACGTATTGAACGGGGGGAAACAGGATGTTCTATAGACAAACTTATGGAGATTGCCCAGATTCTAGGAACAAGTACTGATTTTCTTTTGTTTGGGAGAGAACAAAAGGATGATTCCCAGCCAGAATCATTTGAACACCTATTTAAAGGAAGGACAAAGGCAGAACAAGAATTTGCTTATCGTCTGGTAAAATCGGCGTTGGAATGTTTGCGGCAACTCTTTTGAATCGTATCTTGCATGCTGGCGGGGGTTATAGTATTTGAAAGGTGCCTGATTTACCAGGGACTTTTCAAATCAGTGGGAAATGAAGTTAACACTCCATTATGAAGGATTTATATAAAGAGAATAAAGAACAAGAAATTAACAAATAAAAGCGAAAAGAATACGTCCAGTTTAGTTTGTGTGCGATGATACGAGTGTGTAACCCTAAAAAAGATAAGAGGAATTTTGGTAAAATACATTCCTCTTATCTTTTGTATATTCGCCTATATTCTGTTGGTAAGATATGAGCAAATTTTTTAAAGCTTGTTGTGAATTTGCCAGGAGTTGCATAACCAACTTGTTCTGCAATGAAAGCAATGCTATTGTCAGTCTCTCTTAATAATCGCATGGCCTGTTGCATACGGTATTCTTTCATATAAGTACCAATAGGCATACCATAAACGGCTTTGAATGCCGACTTGAGTAAAGAAGTATTAAGCAAATAGCGTTTTGAAAGTTCCTCAATCGTATAGCGATTATCTAAATTTTGGATTAAGAAATCATGAATCTTTTGAATGAGTTCTATTTGCTGAGTACTATATTGTTTTATGTCCTGATTTACATCTGCTTCTACTTGTTGTAGATGTAACAGAGCCTCCTGGACTTTTAGCTTGTAATACGGAATGCGTAAATTTTCACTTAATTCATTCAGAAGAGAAAAAACCATGTTTATATTCTGCCCAGGAGGAAGTCGGAGGGGCTTTTTGTCCAGGCAGAACTTTTCATATATTTTTTCTGCATCAAAACCAGCTTCTTGAAGGACATTCGGACATGTTTTTTTTAGCTCCAGCAAATCTAGTGCTACCCCAATACCTTCATAGTATCCTAAAGGGAATACTATTTTAGAACCGGCATAGTTCTGTAAGGAATGCAGACATAGATTGCCAGGGCCTAAATAAACATATGATTTATCACGCATCTTCCAACATATTTGCCCATTTTGACAATAGTTGAGAGCTAAAATATAATCTGGTGACTTGGAATGAAATACAATCTGTTTTGCTAAATATTGATGGAAAGATAACTCTATACCTGGAAATACCTTAAATACATCAATTTTTCCCTTACCTTCTGATGAGCGTACAAGATGTTTTATGCACAAAGTATCATACTCATCTGGAGAATTATGCTGATGGATATCAAAGTTTCCATCTGGTATTTTCTTCAAAGACTGGCTAATCAGAGCCTTATTCTGATCCATTATTTTCACATCCTTAAATAAAAATATCGTGATTTATAGAAAGGATATTTTCATATAGTTTCAATAACAGATATGAAGTTGTATCTGTGAATGTATCAGTATACTGAAATGTTTACCTGTCATTATAGTGTCTACTTTTCAAAAATAAAAAGCCGGCGAAATGAATTTTCCGGCTTTAAATAAATCATTGTATTAAGAATAGGTTTCAAAATGCAGTGTCCTGACTGGGAAATCATTTCGCTCAAGAGGAGCGTTGAATGACAGATACAACTGCAGATATGTATTTTGGAGAACGAAAAGTCTCATCAATTATGCATAATATGCCATCAAGGCAACTCACGAAGCAAAAATGATAAGCGGCTTGTGAGAGCTTGACTGGAGCCTATCGCTTGATTCTCCAATACTTAAAGCCGATAAATTTAGTGGACAATTTATTATAATTGCTTTGTAGCATGTTTAAGCTATATAGGACGAATATAGTTTTTAAATCCATTATTTGTAATTACTATAAACATAATATTTTTATTATATCCAAATGTTCTATTTGATTTAATGGCTATTTAGAAGTATTTTTTGCCCAAATAGAAGAATTCATGTAGTGGTGCCTAAAATTTGATACATGTCGGTACTGAGCAATGTTTACAAAATAATTTTAGGTTGACCTTACTATCTGAAGTGATTTTGGTCTGTAGTTTTTTTGGGGTGGGTGGGGGCTATATACAGTTTACGAATAATGTGCTTAATTATCAGACATTTGTAAACAAAAAAGTACAACCTGTCATTGCTGTTATTTTAATTATAACAGCTATAAGCCATTAACACAAGCCTATTATATGGTTTAACAAATTATAAAAAAGCAATCAATAGAGAATAAATGGTAAATACGATTGTAATGTGAAAAATGGTCTGTTCAGTCGTATCAGAAGGAGATATTTGATTCACCATGAGCGAAAGAAAGAGCTGCTGATTAGATTTTTTAGGAGTTGGTCTGTCGCTAGAGCCTTTTACTGAGGAAATATCTGTTAAAAATTGACTGATTCTTAGTACATCAATTTGCTGTACCGCCAAAGCTGAAGGCTATGCTGAAATTGCTTGCGGAGATTTCAAATCTTTATGGGATGTCTGTCGTTATGTAAAAGGTAGAGATATGAAAACAAGTAGAAGGGGGATTAAATCAAGATGTCCATAGTATTTAAAGATTTTATTTTTCTGGGCCATTGCGTAGAAGATATTATATTATTTTTGGGACCTAATAAATTGAGTTAGTAAAAAAATAGTAGGTATCAAGATGAAAAGGTAGATGTTAGGAGGTTGGGGCCTCCTTTCAGCTATTCCTTATAGGGGGAGTGTTTAAAATGACGGAGAATTTGCAAATGTTTTCTAAATAAATGCGAGGGCGGTTGCAGGACTTAAAGCTGGAGAGGGGAAATGTAGCCTGAAGAGTAGAAATCTATATGAAGTACGATAAACTTTCGAGGGAGTGCAGGAGTCAAAGTCAAAAACTGGGAGGTTCTTTATCAAAGCAGGAAAGTCTATGATAGTATTGTTCCAGAATATTTTCAAGGCTTATACATTGCATCTCATGTTCTGCACATTCTTGTATCTGATTAAAGAATTTTTTTAAAGCCAACTGGATATTAATCCCTACTCCACATTCGGAATTGGTATGAGCATCCAAATGGAGCAGAGAGGCATCACCTTCTACAGCTTTGTAAATATCTAGTAATGTAATATTTGATATATCTTTGGTTAATGCTGGTTTGGGATGCCCTTTTACGCTGTTTATCAATCCATATTTTCGTAAAGCAGACATTAATTGGCGCACATATCCGGGGTTAGTATTTATACTTTCAGCAATTTTCTCACTGGTTAAGGAACCGGTAGGATTGAGAACAATAAATAACATAATATGAACTGCATGACTTACTCTAGTAGAATGTTTCATTGGTTTACCTCATCATAATATTAATATGATTATATCAGATATAATGCTGGCTATGCAAGTATGATGTGAGTTACATTTGATAGAAAATGTTTTAATAATAGTTGGTCTTTACTAAACGATTATACGTAGTGGAAATATCCATACAGAAGAAAAAATATTCCAAACAGAAGTATAAGAGCAGATTTATTGCATTTGAGTTGATAATTTATTATTATAAATTACATAGTAAATGAAAAAATGATAAATAAATAATAATAAATGGCTAATAGTGCGCTCGAAGTAAATAGAGCAACAACCTGTAAGTAATGTGTTCGGCAAATTAAAATGTTAGCAAAAGGCCTTTTGTGAATAAAGCGTAAATTATGTATAAGTTTACACGGTTTCCTTTGCCTTCTCCCGATTACACATGGAGATGGATAAAGTAGTGTTGTCAACAATGCGAATTTAACCATCTATGCTCTTGGCAAGAGGAGAAAAAAAAGTAATATGCAAAGCACCGGAATAATTATCGGGGGACTTTTGTTAACTTGTGGAGATTAATGCTAACATTTCAGAATGGCGAAAACAGTAAGTAAGAAGGGTTGATGATATATATACAAAATGAAAGGGGAATGGAATGATGACTAATAATAAAAGAATAATTCAGAAATTCAAAGAAAAAGCTGAGATTTTGAGACAGAATACCGAAAGAAAAATTGATAGAAGGGGTGGTTTTACATTAGTTGAGCTGATTGTGGTAATGGTCATTATAGTTATCTTAGCCTCTATTATGGTTCCGGCTATTACACATTGGGTAAGTGAAGCGAAAGATAGAAAGCATATAGCAGATGCAAGGTCTATAATGGTAGAGCTACAGGCGGAGGTATTGCAGGTATATGCCGAAGAGGGGTCTAGTAAAATTGGGCCTAATAAAGAGATAAAAAATACTCTGATAAAATTGTATGGCGACAGTGATGATAAGCATAGGGTGGCTTCAAAGGAGAACGGAACTGATATCGAGATAACGCAGGAAAAAGTAGAAGTAAAAAAGTTGATTTACTATGCTAAAGAAGATGGTAAGAAGGTTACCTATGAAAATGGTGAGTATAAAATAGAGTCTGCATCTATGAAAGACGAAGAGTTGATTTGGGCTAGCAAAAGTACTAGTTTTTAAGTATAACGAAAGGGGCTGTTCTGTTTTCTGAGACAGTCCCCTTTTTTACTAAAACAGTGGGAGAAAATGTTTTCTTAAAGAATGACGTTGTTTAAATTAATGATATGAGTATTTTGTTGTGGATATTGACTGGGATAAGCGTTTTTTCATTTGTTAATGTTCTTATTTATAGAATTCCAAGAAAATTGGGATTTGTAAACGGAAGAAGTATCTGTCCCTTTTGTTCTCATACTTTGTCTGCTGCTGATTTAATTCCGGTGTTTGGGTATTTGTGCCTAGGAGGAAATTGCCGCTATTGTGGTCATGCCATATCTCCAAGGTATATGGCCGTAGAACTGCTGGGAGGAGGAGCTGGGGGACTTTGTTATCTGATTTGGGGGAACTCTTGGATGTCTGCCTTGGAACTGACTTTTTTTGCGTTAATGACCGCAGTCTCCCTGATTGATGCAGATACCCTGGAGATACCTGATGGGCTTGTTCTTTCTCTCCTTGCGCTAGGTTTGCTGAAACTTGCTTTATCAGGCGGAGAGTGGCTATATTTTCTGATAGGGACATTTTCTGTCAGTCTGCCGATGCTGTTGATTGCATTTGTCGTTAAAGACGCATTTGGAGGTGGAGACATCAAGCTGATGGCGGCCGGAGGGATGTTTCTTGGTATCCGTTTTTGTTTGCTCTCTTGGCTCCTGGCAACACTTCTTGGTGGTATATACGGAATTTGGTTGATAGTTGTATTAAAAAGAAGTAAAAAGCAACGATTTGCTTTTGGACCTTTTTTATGCATTGGGATGGCGGTTTCTAATTGCTGGGGGGAACTACTGCTTTCCTGGTATTTTGGACTTTTTCAATGAAAGGAAGCGATGTGAAACATGCCTCAGTATCGATATAAGGCGAGAAATTTGCAGGGGGAAGAGTTAAAGGGGATTATGATGGCTCCTGAAGAACAGGAGCTTCATGAGAAACTGCGAATGGATGGTAAGCTACTCATTGATTGCCGGGAGATTAAGCAGAAAAGAGTGGGAAGAAATATTAAAAACTCCGAGCTCTCAGAATTTTGCCGCGAGTTGGGAACTCTCCTTGCTTCTGGTGTGACGCTGGTAAGGGCTTTGGCTATTATCTCCAAGGAGGAAGCTATCAGACCTCATGTAAGGAAAGTCTGCTCTAATTTACTGGCCATGCTTCAGCAAGGATATGTCCTGTCAGATGCGATGGAAGAGGAAAGTAAGGCATTTCCTTCCTTGATGACGTATATGGTCCGTTCTGCCGAGGCGAGCGGAAATCTGGATCGGGTTTTGCTTCAAATGTCGTTGTATTACCAGAAAAAACATAAATTGGCAGCCAAGCTGAATAATGCCATGATTTATCCTAAGATATTAATGAGTATGCTGATAGGATCTGTTCTGCTGGTTATGACCTTTGTGATGCCTCAGTTTTCTGAACTGTTTTCTGCAATGGATTATCTCCCATGGGCAACGGAATTCCTGATGAATTTTAGTGAACTTCTCATTAAATGTTGGCCTTTGTTTTTAGGTGTATATGCCGTGTGGATACTTATGTGGAGTTTGCTGATGCGGATGCCTGGATTAAAAAGGCAAAGAGATTGCTTAGTGATGAAAGTGCCGGTAATAGGGAAACATCAGAAAACAATCTGTACAGCTAGATTTGCCCAGACTTTGAGTACGCTGTATGTGGCGGGAGTACCCATGGTGACATCTCTTCAGATTGCTTCGAAGACGATTGGAAATACATATGTAGAATGCCAGTTTGATAATGCCTTGCGTCAGATTCGTTCAGGAAAAAGTCTTTCTGAGGTGTTGGCGGAGGTGCGGGGATTTCACCGTAAATTGGCAGATTCTATTTTGATTGGAGAGGAGACAGGGAGCCTTGAGACCATGCTGGTCAGTACCTCGGAAACATTGGAATATGAAGCGGAAGTTGCTATTGAAAAGATGGTTTCATATATGGAACCAATTATGTTAATCTTGATGGGCCTTGCGGTTGGGTTTGTAATGATTGCAGTAATTATGCCAATCTATAGTTCCTATAATTTGATTGGAGGTTAAGCCGTGGTATCAATATATCTTTCTAACCACACTCTTCAGATTGCGGTTGGAAATAAACGGTTTGGGAAGCTTTTTATTAAGAAGTTAATCTTAATTGAAGATATTGGTTCGTGTGTGGTTAATGGGATTATATTGGATCCAATAGCATTTGAGGAGAAGATGAAGGATATTTGGGAAAAAAACCGTTTACCCAGACGGAATATCTCTCTTGTCATACAGAGTACCCAGTTTAATACAAAGGTATTGGAAATACCTAGAATGAAAGAGAAGAAGACCCTATCGTTCCTTCGGCGTGAAATGGGCTCTACGTTTAAGATGAATATGCCTCTCTATGGGTACCATGTATTGAATCACGAGCCAAAACGGAAAATAAACCAGGTGATTGCGGTTGGAGTGGAACAGGAATATATTGGGAGGATGAATGACCTATTTCGGACAATGGGGCTCTCTATTAGTTCCATTGAATCTGCTGTTGGTGCAGGTGTTCAATTTGGAAAGAAAAGTAAAAGTGGAGTGGAAAAGAGAAGCTGTGTGATTCAACTTTTTGAGAAGAATAACTCCATGAATATTTTATTGGTAGAAGGACAATACGCGTATTCAGAACAGAAGCGTATTTTTTCTAATCCAGGTACTCAAGAGTTTGCTAATGAAGTGGCCAGGAATGTGAGGAATATGATTTCTTTTGCCAAGTCTCAGCGTATTGCAGAGAAAATTCCAATAGTTATAATGGGAGGATTGGATGAGAAAGACTTGGAACAATGTTCACAGCTGATTTCCCCAATTAATGGTGGTATGGATGTATTCAGTCTTTCTAATGAAAACAAAGTAAATCTGGTAGTATCTAAAAAATGCAATGTTAATTGGGGAAAAATGTTCCAGGCGGTAAGTGGACTTTGGAAGGCGGATAGTACTTCTAACTTCTTTAGGCAATATAAAATGGCTAAGATGGAGAAATACAGAGAAGCCCGTATGAAGTTATCAGCATTGGGCATATGGGTGTGTTTTCTGCTGGTAGCTGCTTTGGGAGCGACTAATAAGCAGGAGGCATATAAAGAAGAAATAGAAAAACTCTGCCGGGCCATAGAAAATCCTATCCTTACAAATAATGTTTTAAGATATGGCAGAGCAGAAATGCAACGGTATACATACACTGAGGCTCAACAACAGATGGAGGCCGTGGAAAAAGCAATTGGGACGTATCCGGTTTTGAATTCACAAATTGAACAAAAACTAAGAAGATGTGCACATAATATTGCAACAGTGGAGGTACTCAGTATGAATGCGATGACAGGGACTATCTCATTTATTGGTATCACTCATTCCGAAACGGGAGGCTATCAGTTTGTAGACCGTTTAAAACAGGAACCCCAATTTGAAAATGTTCATTACATAGGCTATGAGGAAGATGAAAGGGGCTGGGTAGTAAACGTAACTTGTCAGATTCGTCCTCAGCAAAAGGAAGAAAGATGAAGCTAGAGTTAACGAAAAAGAATATGAATTTACTCCTGATTTTAGCAGCGATAGTGGTAACAGTTGGATTTGGATATTTCTGGATTAAGCCTGCAATTGTTTCAATATCGGATTTGAAACAAGAGTGTGAAGAGCTTACGATTGATTTGGAAGAAGCAGAAAGGAAGCAAAGAGAATGTTCTGTATTAGAACGTGATGCAGAAAACGCAAGGCATGAATTGGAGAAGACGGCAGATTTATTTTATTCTTATGAGCCTTCGGAGCGGGTTGACCAGTTTATGACTGGTATGTTTCAAGAGTATGGATTCAAGGTTAAGAAATTATATATTCAAATGCCAGAGAGCCGAGCTGTCGCCACTGCATACAGAGAAGAATCGGCTGTAACTGATTCAGAAGGTGAGGAAGAAAACACCGTTGGTGTATATAAAGTGCTTGTGGAAGTGAGTCTGGTTGGTTCTCGCGATGTTATGATGCAAATGATGGATGAATGGTCAGAAGAATCGCCTAAAATTAAGCTTGAGGAAGTTCGCTGGGGAGAGGAAACTCAAGAAGGAGTGCAGGTAGATATGACCCTGGGACTTTATATGTATCAGGAGGAGAAACAATGAGATGAAGCAGGTAAGAATAGGAGATCTTCTAAAGGAACGGGGCTATATAACAGAAGAACAAATTGAAAAGGCTCTTTTGTGGCAAAAGGATAATCCAGGATACAGAATCGGTGATTCACTGATTACGCTTGGGATGATTCGGGAAAGGGAATTGCTGGAAGTTCTTGGTGAGAGTATAGGGCTGCGTGTAGTAGATATTTCCACGCTTGTGGTGGATTTGGAAGCAGTACGTGCGGTACCTCGACAGTTGGCTGAAATGTATACTATCCTTCCTGTAAAGAAAGAAGGAGACACCCTAGAGGCTGCCATGAACGATCCCATGAACTATTACGGCATTGAGGATGTTAGACAGGTAACTGGTCTGACCGTTTCCGTAATGTTGGCAGAAGCAGGAGCAATTAAAAATGCAATATCCTATTATTATTCGGAGATTGAGGCAAAGGATGCAGCTGAAGAAGCAAATCGGAGTATATTTGAGGATGAGAATCAAATCCAGGAAGAGGATGACGCAGATACACCTGTTACAAGCCTTCTGAATCATTTGATTCAGCAGGCACATAGCGTCAATGCCAGTGATATTCATATTGAGCCGTTTGAACGGAAGCTGGTTGTGCGTCAGAGGATTGATGGAGTAATCACAGAGTTTGTAGTGCTTAAGAAAATGCTTCATACTTCGTTGATTGCACGTATCAAAATTCTGGCAGAAATGGATATAGCAGAGCGGAGAGTTCCCCAAGATGGTCATTTTCGTATACGAATGGATGGTGAGATGTTAAATATACGAGTGTCGATGATACCTACCATCTTTGGTGAGAAAGCTGTTCTGAGACTGCTTTCTAATAAAGCAGAAATTGATGAGGCGGCTCATTATGGAATGAAACCTGAGGTCTATCAAAAAGTGAAGCGAATGATATCTGCGCCAAATGGGATTATTTATTTGACTGGACCTACGGGGTCAGGAAAAACAACTACATTATATATGATTTTAAAGGATCTTGCAGAAAAGGCAGTTAGTATTGCCACTATTGAGGATCCTGTGGAAAAAACGCTTCCCAAAATTTCACAGATGCAGGTTAATTCCATGGCGGGCCTGACATTTGAACAAGGTTTGAGAGCATTGTTGAGGCAAGACCCGGATATCATTATGCTTGGAGAAACAAGAGATTTTGAAACTGCATCTATTTCAGCACGGGCTTCAATAACAGGACATCTGGTATTTTCAACGCTGCATACGAATGACTCGGTATCATCGATTGTACGTTTGGAGGATATGGGACTTGAACCGTATCTGGTCTCAAGTTCTTTGGTTGGTATTGTGGCTCAGAGACTATTGCGAAAACTGTGTAAATATTGCAGTGTGGAGGAAGAAGTAACACCAGAAGAACAATTAATTTTAAAAAATAGAGTAACTAAGGTAAGAAGAAAACAAGGATGCCGCCGGTGTAACAATACTGGATATAGAGGACGAATTGCTATTCATGAGGTGCTTATAGTAGATACACGTATTAAAAGGATGATTGTTACCAAGGAGCCTATGGAGGCAATCGTAAACTATGCAGTACATGAGCAGGGAATGAAAACACTCCATGATGCAGCAATTGAGCTAGTAGAGGAGGGGGTGACCAGTATTGATGAAATGAAACGGATTGTATTTGAAATTTAGGTCTATTTTTAAGGGGATGATGAGAAATGCTCGAAATTGAAAAAATAATGGCTCATGCAAGAGATATGGAAGCTTCGGATATACATTTAACAGAAGAGGAGAGGGTAATGTATCGGGTGGATGGGAGTTTGATAGAGCCCCAACATATTGCTTCCTCGAGCGTATCAGAATTAATTTGTTCGATTATTCCTCAGGAAATGGAGGAACAGTTTCAGCGTTTCATAGAAGATCTTGATTTTGCCTATCAAGCAGAGAGCGGAGAACGCTATCGGGTAAATATATTCCATCAAAGAGGAAGGAAGGCGGCAACGATTCGTCTATTGAACGATTATATCCCAAGCTTATCACAGTTGGGTCTCCCAACTATTTTAGAGGAATTAATATGTGAACCAAGAGGACTGATACTGGTCACTGGTCCTACTGGTTCTGGTAAATCCACTACGCTGGCAGCTATGATTGACAAGATTAACGAGGAGAGGGCAGAACATATTTTAACCATAGAAGATCCTGTGGAGTACATATATGAAAAAAAGAAGGCCCTGATTCATCAGCGTGAGGTGGGGAGAGATGTGAAGAGCTTTGCTCAGGCCCTTCGCTCTGGATTGAGAGAGGACCCAGATGTAATACTGGTGGGCGAGATGAGGGACTATGAAACCATTCAGGCGGCTCTAACTGCAGCAGAAACAGGTCATCTTGTTTTATCCACGCTTCACACTAGTGGGGCAGCCCAAACCATTGACCGTATGGTGGACGCAGCGCCTCCGGAGATTCAAAGTCAAATGAGGACACAGATTGCAGGTGTATTAAAAGGAATTATTACTCAATGCCTGATAAAAAGAGCTGCGGGGAATGGAAGAATTGTTGCCACAGAGATTTTAATAGGAACGGATGCAATATTAAACATGATACGTGAAAACAAATGCTATCAGCTGTCAACGATTATGCAGTCAGGAGGTGCTAAGGGGATGCATACTTTGAATGGAGACCTTGTCAGGCTTGTTTCGGAGAGAATGATTCATAGAGAAGATGCTTTTCGTTATTCCAGTAATATAAAGGAATTAGAACAGCTCCTTTTTTAATATCAGGATAGCAGGGAATGGCAATGAAGATGCGTATTAGAAGAATCGTTAAGAAAGAACATGGATTTACGATTATAGAACTGGCAATCGTATTGCTGATATTTGGTATCCTACTTAGCTTTTCTGTTGCGGGAGGAGCGGCTTGGCTCAGTCGTGGGATGTTGATTCGACAAAATCAAGGGGCTCAGAGTCTCTACTATGCCATGCAAACAGGGCTATCCTATTATATGAGCAGTGGTGTTTTGGAAGAGAAAATGCAGGAAATGGGATTACATGAAGAAGACCTTGCTTTTATTTCACTAAATGGAGGCCTTCTGCCTGAAGAGAATAATCATATAGAAGCAGAGACGCAGATAAAAGAGATGCTTTCTCTTTATGTTTCTGAAGAGTCCCTGCTAAAACATCCCGCCGTAATCGTGTTTGAACCGAGTACTGGCAGGGTAGCAGGTGTTTATTATACTGATTTTTATATGGGATTTTCCAGGAAGATACATGGAGTAGAGAAAATAGATGGAGGGGAGTATGCCGGTATTGGTGATGGGACAGGTGAAAGCAACTCTTATTTGAAAAAGAATAGGATAGGGTATTATGGAGATATCAATGAGCAAGATTAAAGAAAGAATGCCTAAGAAAAATGGTGGGTATGCAATTTTAATTGCGTTGGTTTTGATGATGCTTTTCTCAATCCTTGCCTTGACTTTATTAGTTCCTACGAGCTCATTAAATAAAGCTGCTTACCGTCCTTATTATCATAGACAGATAAAGATGTCCGTGGCAGGGATTGACAATGTAATTGAAACTGAACTAGTAGCCGGAAATAAAGGAAAAGGGGGAGGGTTTGCGGATAAAATTGCCGAAATGATTTTGAGTGGTAACGAAGGGGAAAAAGAGAGTCTGCCAGAAGAAGGTTATATTGAGGCGAGAAAGAAGAGTTGGAGCATATCACTGGAGGACAAACCAGATTATCAAGAATTTATGTGGGATGATATGCAGGTTGAATTTCGATGGTATGCCAAGGAACATGAAGAAGGGCCTGAATTTGATAGCGATAGGACAGATATATCTGAAGAAAATCCTGATATTGAAAGCAATGAAGATATTGAAGATGATGAAACGTTTGAAGAGCCACAGCAGTATGAAGGGTATGAAGGAGTTGGATATCGGGATGTACCGAAAGAGGTTGAAACAGATAGTGGCTTGTTTCTGGAACTGGCTGAAGATATCTATAGTGACTACAGGGATGATAATGATGGCGAAAGCTATGAAACATGGAAAACACAGATTTTAGGGGAGTTGGAAGCAGATGAGAAAAATCCAAAACGCGTATGCTGGTATTTGGAAACTAGAGTTACGGGATTCTACAGAGGTGAAACTTATACAATAGAAGGGCGTTACATTAGTCAAATGGAGCAGCCGGTTCTTCCACATACCCTATATGAGATTGAAGAGCGTGAGGTGGAAAATGAGGAAGGTGAAACTGAAAATGAAACAGTAATTCATGAACATCTGTTTAGGTATTATTTTTGCAGATGGTTGGCTCATAGCTGGAAACGTCTGGAATAGAGGGTAATCATTATGGAGAAGCTCAAGGAGTCTGAAGGAACAAGCATAGTGGAGATTATGGTTGCTTTTGTTATTGTAATGATGATGACAGCGGGTATATACAAATGTGTTGATATTGCCAATAGTCAGATTATTCGGTCTGACATCTTTCAAAGTGCAGAAGAGGAACTGATTGTTGAATATTATAAAAATAAGCAAATAAAAGATGGCTGCCTGATTTTTGAGGAGGCCTCCCGTGAGAAGAGAAAGGAAACGGAGCAGCTATTTATAGAAGTGGATTTAAGCATTAATCCATATAGTTTAGGAGATATTGCTGCAAAGAATGGCTGGAGGAATCTCGAAAAGTCGACTTTATATATGAGGGGTATTTTGCCGAAAGAGGGAACTTACCAAGAAGGAGAGAGGAAAAGGGGCTATGAGGATTAGGAGAAGAGGAGTGGCAAAAGTAGTAAGCAATAATGGAGGGTTTACAATTCTTGAATCCACTATAGTGTTCGCTCTCTTCTCTATATTTTTTGTATTAGCCTTTCAGGTGCTTGCCAGCGCCATGAGAACGTATTTCCGTATAAGTGATGATGCAGTCTTAAGAAGTATAGCAGACACAGTAGGTAATACGATTGAAGCTAATGTGGGAAAAGCATCATATTCGTGGATAGATTTGGAAGAAGCGAATGAACCCAAAAAAATTCTGGAAATAATTAAAGATGAAATTGTGATTTCTGAAGATGGAACGTCCTTGGAATTTTATCTTTCAAAGTCAGAACAAGCGGAGGAAGGAGAGAAAAATAATGAGATTCAGAAAGATATGGTTCGGCTCAGTGCAGATGGAGGATATCTGAAAATTAGAAAAGAGAGTCAAGGATTAAAGAGCGATGAAATTGTGTATCAGCCTGCATTCTACGGAAAAAAAAGATTGAGTATTGGATTTTCTTGGTTGGATGAGATGGTGGAAGATGGAGTAAGCATAACTGAGCCAGTACTGAAGGTTCATATGGAACTTTTTTCAGAAATAGAATTCAATAAAGAGGAAAGGAGTGCAGAATATCAGGAGGAGCGTTATATCCGTTTATGGAGTAGAGGAGAACAAGGCTTTCTTACCGCTGCTGGTTCTATTGTACCGGGAGAGATACTGCCGGATCAGGGAGCAGAGCATAAACCGGATAAACCAGAACCGCCGGAGAAACCAGTGAATCCAGAACAGCCAGAACAGCCGGAACAGAATCCAGGAGATGTTTTTGAAGATAGCACATCGGATGAGATAGATACCAGGCCTAATTTTGACCTGCCGAATCAGTTGCCTTTAGATATAGAGGTCATAGATGAGGCAAAACCTCCTTATACAATAAATGCAGACAAATTTCCCCAGTCAGGTGGAAATAGCTTTGTTAATCCTTACTTTGGAGCGTGTCAAAGCAGAGTGGGATATTTTCCATATATAAATTCCAGTACAGGGCAATTGCAGGTATTTATTTTTTTGCATCATAATTCTACACCGATAACCTTAATACCCTTACCTTGGAGTTATGAGGAGTATGAATTTCGTAGAAATCAAGGCGAAATTCTTGCTTTGAAAGCAGGAATGTTTTTTCGTTATGATAAAGACAGTTCAGATTTTTATGTAGTGGTAAACAATGTAGTGGCGAATAAATGGTGGAATCCTTTAGATGATTCTGATCAAATTCAGCCTTTAAGGCTAATAGATTCCCATTCATTCCAAGCGCTTTCTCTAAAAAATATGATTGAGAAAGCAGTTAAGAAAGAACAGGGGATAGAATTATTAGAAGGGATTCTGTATTATTGGGAGGATGAAGGAAATAAGAGAATGTTCCTGCCTGAAAGAGATGTAAAAGTTTCTTATGAGGAATTAGCCCAAAATGGAGGATGGCATCCGGAAGAACAATCTCAGTCATCTGGATATGATTTTGACACATTTAATTTTAACCGTTATCTGGTAGAGCTGGGAAATATATGGCAGGAATCATTTAAAGGGGAGTTAGGGCTTTCCTATCCATGGCCTGGGGCTTGGACAGATGATGAACATGATGTAAATGGAATGAAATCAAGATGGTACCGTGTTTCTAACTTAAGAGTAAAAGGGCCATATAAATGGAATGCTGTTTATTGGAATGCTGGGAATAGCCGCTGGTTAGATATCCAACCATTACCTCTTCCAAGGGTTGAATACGATACGCTGGAGGATGAGGATTTTTCAGCAGTGAATGGCGAAGGGGAGAAAGTTGGGAAATGTTTAGAAGTAGGAAAAATTTATCGCTATAGAGGGATTCTCTATTATATCCAGCAGGAAGTGACTATTTATATGGACGCTACAGATGTGATTTCCACGGAGTTCGATAGAAACGACAATAGCGGTGTCGAAGCAAATAAAGTATTGGAAAATCAGAATAAATTAGCTGATAGGCGAGATTGGTTGATAAAGATTTTCCAGAATGGGGCAAAACAGTTAGGGCCTAACCCATCAGATACAACAGGACAAATTCTTAGGATTATGGAGAAAAAAGAAAGCTGGGAAGAATGTGGAGTTGGAGATTGGTATATAGAAGAAGGAAAACAATATGTTAAAGGATATGGAAATATAAAAATCGAACTTCCAATGAGTCCAACAGAAAATACAGTAGAGATGATTACTGATTAAGTAGAGATAATGTTTTTTGGTAGGGAAGAGTGCGTTCAAATGCGTTAATTACACCATTTTCTATGCCTATTGGTATTTTTTGATAAGAGATATAAGAAATAAAAGGGCAGTAGCGGCCATTACATCAACCATTAATATGGTCTTAAATATGGAAATGAAATTGCTTGTGGAAGGCATAGACAGCCAAGCGCAGGTGGGTTTTCTAATTAGTAATAGGCATTACTATGTATAGGGATATTACTATTCTAAACTGGTTCCGCAATTGGAATATGAGCAGATGTTAAAAAATTGGAGGGAGTCAGGAATGATGCTGACATGAGTAGTGAATAAAAGCAAAATTTTGACAGATAGACAGATATTTGATGTTTATCCGGGGAGGGGTATGAAAAAAATATATCACAGATTTATAGTTATATTTACGGTGACTACCATCATTCTCTCTGTAACTGTTTTTATAAGCATGATACTAATTCAATGGAAGCAAAGTGTGAGTTATTTGCAGGATGTATTACGTGATAGTAGTAATTTTCTTATTCAAAGTGAAAAAGACCATAAGGCAAGAGAAGAACTGTTGAAATTGGATTATTTAAATCGTGCTGAAGCAATCAATTTTATGATTCAAAAAGATTCACATTTAACGGATTCGTCTTTGCTGGATGAAGTTAGAAAAGCATTATGGATTGAAGAAATATATGCTTTAGATGATGAAAGGGTGATACTTTACAGTTCTAATAAAAGTAAAGTAGGAACTCGGTTGACTGAAGTAGAAAAGACCGTTGAGAGTATATTAAATGAAAATAATAAGAATTATGGTTTTTATTTAAAAAGGGATTCTGTTAATAACAATATATTAGGATATTCCGTCTGCTTAAGGGTAAACGGGAGTGACTATTCAATGTTGGTTATAGATTGTCCTCCAGAAAACAGTGGTATTAAGTCGAAGTATGATGTTATAAAAGAAACAGTTCGTAGTATTCCGACCGACATCGATACAATCATTTTAGCGGTTGATGCGCAGCTTGGGACAGTAATAGGTATTACAGAGAATAATGTTAAAAATATAAATATAACTTTGTTGAATGGAGAAGCAAATCTCACTAATATTATTTCAGCTATGGAAGGTGGTATCCCCAAATGGGTGAAACTGAATAATCGTTTGTCAATAATGGTTACTAGGCCATATTCGGAGGGGATTCTTCTTGTTGGATTGGATGTGGGAAATGTTTCATATGGCAGAATCTCTTCTAGTGTATTAAGAATAGCAATTGTTGTGATTAGTTCTTATATTGGCATTTATCTATATTTAAACTATTCTTTAAAAAAGAATAGTTTTAGTGATATTGAGAAGACGAGATGCAAGGTGACACAATTGTTATGTGGACAATATGATGTAGAGTTTGAAGATTGTAGAACATCTGAATTTGAAATGTTAGTTTCTGTCATTTGCATGTTAAAAGAGGGATATATTCATAAAACAGAACGAATGAATAAAATCTTCAATTCAATAAGCCCCCATATTGCAGTATTTGAATTACTTAATAATTCACAGGCTAATTTTTTTTCGGATAATCTAGCTGATGTCATGGGAATATCCAAGAGAGATGTTCAGAATTTCAAGATTAATATTTGTGAGTTTAAGAGTTTGGTAAATGATTTAAACAAAAAAAAGAAGCCGGAGAATGGAATTATCCAATTTAAAAATAGATATCTGGAGATTCATATTTTTGAAACGGACAAGGAAATGATTGGAATTTTGATAGATAGAACACAGGAGGAAAAGGAAAAATCTGCATTAAATAGACGGCTGTTGGAGGAACAAGAAAAAAGCAATGTGGATGAATTGACTGGTGTCTTAAACCGCAAAGGCATGCAAGAGGCAGTTCAAAAAGTTCTGGAATGTGAAAAGGGGGCTGGCGGTATTATGATTATCAGTGATTTGGATAATTTTAAAAAAATTAACGATTCACTAGGTCACCCGGAAGGAGATTACGCTTTAAAGCTGTTTGCAGAAGTGTTGAAAAAAGAGTTTCGAGTTACAGATTTGGTTGGAAGAATGGGGGGAGATGAATTTATTGTTTATGTGCCTAATCAAATGGAAGATGGGGTTATGAATAGAAAGCTGGACGCAATGGTAATGAATATACGAAAAAAGCTGATTCAGTATTCTGGTTTGAATGTATCGGCTAGTATTGGGGTATCAATATTGGATGAGGAAAATGGAGTTGTAGATTTTAAAACATTGTATGAAAGCGCTGACACTGCTCTCTATATTGCAAAGGGGTTAGGAAAAGATCAGTACTATGTTAATAAGAAAGGTATACGATGTATGAGAGAAAGCTGTGCTTTTTGCAGAAAAGAATGCCCAAGGAGAGAGATATTAAACCAACTTCAAGGTAACGAAGAATAAATCAGAGTCAGTTAAATGAAGGTAGTTTCCAGGAAAAGGACAGCAGATTTTTCACATTAGCGATTCCAGAGGAAGATTATTAACACGAGGTGGAAAAATATGAAAGAGGATATCATAGAGATACTGAAATTGATTGCTGATAAACGTATGATAAATACACTGGATGATTTTACCAGGAAGGATTGTGAATATCAGATATCTATGAAAAAGGTACAATGTTTGGAAACGGTTTATAAGACTTTAGACTTGAGACCAAAGGAAAAAGAATTAATAGACAATTTGCTAGCGGAACGAGATGGTATCAACATGGAAAAGGTTTCACTGGCATATTGGGCAGGGATGGAGGATGCGGTTACTATATTGAACCGTATGGGAATAATTGAGTTATAAGGCGTGAAAAATATTTTGTTCATTAGAAATATTAGGATAGAATATAAGGATGTACCAAATACCGCAGCCACGGTGTTTCTACCATTCAACCGCTGAAGGTTACATGTATGGGATATTTTACATCATATATTGATTCCGTGCAGAAGTTTTTTAGTCTCATAAGCTAGGTACTAAATGATTTAAAATAAAGAGAAAAGTAAGGCATAAGTTATGGTATCAAAGTATGTAGGAACAAGAACAGAATTTGAAAGATACATTTGAGAATAACAGGCACATAATAAATATACATACTATGCATCAACAGTAAAAAAGCAGGATATCGTTAGATGGTTGCTTATACCTAGAGAAAGCTAACCAAGGGAAGGAACATGCCAAAGTATAGTTTAGGATTACATGGAATTGGTATTTCAGAAAAAAATTTTGTAGATGCAGCAGCAAGGGAAGATTAAGAATAGACAGAAATGTAGGCCGGCTTGGCCTGTGAAGAGGGATTTGAGGATTTAGCCGTTAAGTTTATATTGGTGGCTAGGGTTGAAGATGCACATGAAAATACTTTATAGTTCTGTTTTGATAAAAGTAAAGAAGGAATTCCGTTGGTTGAAGCAGAATAGATCCTTAAAAGTATAAATAGAAGTAATAAGGCACACGTTGTTTATTTAAAAAGAGATTCTGTTAATAACGATATTTTTACTGTATAAATGGGGCAAGGGAGGGAGCACTGTGGCGAAATTTCAGCAATTAAAATGCTTTGTGACCATTGTGGAAAAGGGGAGTATCAATAAGGCGGCAGAAGAACTTTTTATGTCGCAGCCAACAATGAGTCGCACATTAAAAGCATTGGAAGATGAGATTGGTAGACCCCTTTTGCTCAGAAAAAACCAGGGAATTGTTCCTACCAGAGAAGGGAATGTTCTTTATATAGCAGCAAAGTCTATTCTGTCCCAGATGTCTGTGATTGACAAATTAAAGAACCTGCACATCGATGATATTGTGTCTGAATTAAACGTAGCCGTATACGCATTATATTGTTCCAATAAAGTGTTTTGGGATTTTTATGATGAATGTAGAGCGGACAACATCCAGCTAAATCTCCAAGAGATGACCATTGAACCTTTGCTGGAGTCTGTTTCTACCGGGCACAGTGAGATAGGTGTAGCCGTAATCTTGGAAAGCGAGTTGGGGGGGATTCAAAAAGCGGCAAAAAACAGAGGGGTAGAAATAGAAATCCTGGCGGAAGGTCCGCTCTATCTTCATATTGGAGAGAGGAACCCTTTTTATGGAAAAGAAACAGTGCGGATGCGGGATATGCTGAATAGTACATTGTTGACACTTCCTTTCGATAGCTTCTCAGGACTTAGGAAATACATGATGATTGGAGATGTGTTCATCCAGGATTTCTCTAGGATTATGATGGTGGATAATTATCGCGTTCTTGCGAGTATGCTCAAACATACGAATGGTATACAACTGGGGAATCAGTGGCAGGCTGAGGATATGAAAAAGTTTGGAATTGAGAGTAAGATGGTGGAGGATTGCAGTATAAAGAACTATCTTGCGATTTTGAAGAACAGTCAAGTGGATATTTTGTCATTATCTGGACAAAAATTCATCGAATCATTCAAAAGATATTATTTAGGAGGGGGTGAATAACGGATATAGAAAAAACGCATTACCTGTGAATAAAATGGTTGATTTATAATATGAACAAATACAATAAAGAGGAAAGCATGGAAGGGCAGATTCGTTCGGTGGACAATGGGGGATTTGTGTTCTCCAGGAAATAATAGCTACTTCAGCATTCTACTCTCAGCAACACAGAGGCAATTGTTAAAGATGTCGGAATAGGAACAATCCACATACTGTTCCCTCATGAAGAAAATGTCAATTAAGTTATCTTATTACTTCCTGCTTTTATTCATGAAAGAGCAGGAGTTTGTAGAAAATAAATGATTGATAAGTTGGTAAAAAACCTTTAATTTAAAGAATTGGAGGCTTGACATTTATGCAGGTAAAAACTATGCTTTGGCAGGCAGGCAGGCAGGCAGGCAGGCAGGCAGGCAGGCAGGCAGGCAGGCAGGCAGGCAGGCAGGCAGGCAGGCAGGGGCTGCCTTATTTGTGTTATCCCAATTCGAATTGCTTAAAAAAGACAGAAATCCTGTTCATTATGGGGGCTTTGTCTTTTTGCCCATTAATAAGTATTTACAGCATGATTTTTGCCGCTCAGGCTAGAAAATGTATTGGAGAATAGGAGTTTATTCAATGAAGAACATACAGAATGAGTTAAAGGCGACAAGAATGACCAGGTTTTTTGCCGGTCTGGCGGTTGTAGTTATGATTATAGCTACTACTGTAACTTTTGCTGTAATCAAGCGCAGTAGTGATGAATATGCAGAAGACATTATAAAAAAAGACATCCAGGGTATGAATATGCGCACTTCGGTTGCAGTGCAGGAAAGAATCGTAGCTAAAAAAGACATCCTGGAGTTGATAGCTGAAAATATGATTAGGCAGGGGCTTAACACAGTTGAGGAACTTCAGGATTATCTCAATACTTTTGTTGAGAGATATGGATTTTACCGAATGGGAATTGTACTCCCTGATGGAACCTGTTTCACATCAGATGGCCATACGCAATACCTGCAGGAGGTCGATGGATATAAGCGTGTTTTTCGTGGAGAGTTTATGATTACAGAAGCAAAACCATCTGAAATTGAGCGTGAGTATGTTAATCTTTTTCTGGTACCGGTAATATATGACGGTGAGGTGGTATGTGCCCTAGCGGCAATTTATTTGTCGGAGGACTTGGCGGCAATGTTAAATATTGGCGTTATTTTCGAGGATGCTAGGAGTATTGTGCTAAATTCTGAAGGGTGTTCTATTGTAGAACTAAGTAATTATGGAGATAGAGAGTATCAGAAGCTTGTAGAAACAATCAGCGAGGATAGACTTATCATTCCCAATGAGGAAGTTTGCGAAGCGAATTATGTCTCTTTTTCTTATGATGGTATGGAATACCTTGGTTACATGTCGAAGATAGGGATTAACGACTGGTATCTACTAAGCTTTTTCCGGAAAGAGACAGCAATAGGACTTACAAGTGGCATTCTTGATTTTATTTCTTATGTGGTGAGTGGTCTGCTCGTTTTGCTCTTGGTTATTTTCTTGTTTTTTGTGCGTATGCTTGAAAGTTATCAGAAGCGGATAAATACCATTGTGTTTGAAGACAGCTTGTTAAAGAAGAAAAATTACAGATATTTGGAGTACCTGGCTCAAAAATGGGACAATTATGCGAACTGCATGCTTGTAGCTATGGATGTTGATAGATTTAATATGCTTAATATTGCTTATGGAAGCAACGTAGGAGACAAGGTATTGAGGTATATCGACCAGACCTTTCATGAGGAACTTCCCGAAGCTATTCTGTACCGCAAACATAGCGACCATTTCGTTGCGGTCTTGGATGTTGCATCGAAGGCAGAGGCTGAGAAAATGATTTCAACTTTTATGAACCGAATGAATAAGAACATTACAGAAGGGTCAATCGTGGCATTCTCCGCATCCTTTGGTCTGTGCAGGATGAGGGATTGTTCAGATCTCCACTCCGCTTACAACAATGCTATCATTGCGAAAAGACTTGTGAAACATGATTCAGCAAAGAAATATGCGTTTTTCAGCGAGGAGATGTGGGAGCATCAAGTGAGGAATCTTAAGATGGAAGCAGATTTTGAGAAAGCCCTGAAAAATCATGAGTTCCAAGTCTACTATCAACCAAAGTATGATATGAGGACAAAAGAGGTCGTAGGTGCGGAGGCGCTGGTCCGTTGGGTAAAAGATGACCATACCATGATATCCCCTGCTGAGTTTATTCCCTGTTTTGAAGAGAGTGGGAAAATTCTCTTTCTGGATGAAGAGATGGTGGAGATGGTCTGCCAGCAGATGAGTGAGATGCAGCAGCAAGGTTATGCTCTAAAAAGGGTTTCAATCAATCTGTCCAGGACCCATTTGAGGATTCCACATTACATTATAAATAAAATCCGAGAGACTATACGGAGATATGAGGTAGACCCCTCTAAATTAGCCTTTGAAATGACGGAGAGTATCCAATATGAAGATAGTTTTGCGGTAAGCCAGATAGTGTGCGCGCTGCATGAGATGGGCTGCCAAGTGGATATGGATGACTACGGTACAGGAGTCTCAGGCTTGAAAGCTCTGGTAAGTACGGACTTCGATACTATTAAGCTGGATAGAAGTTTCATTGCGCAAAGGAATAACAAAAAGGCAGAGGTCGTAATAAAATCGACCATCCATATGCTTTCTGCTATGGGGATGGAGTTTATTGTGGAAGGAGTTGAATCTCAGGAACAGGTAGATTTTCTATTGGAAAATAATTGCTATTATGCGCAGGGATACTTTTTTTCAAAGCCGGTTCCTAGAGAGGAATATGAGAAATTACTTCAAGCGTAGAAGTGGAAAAAATTTGGGCAAGGGTCTTGACAAATGTTTAGTAAGAAAACAAGCTTATACATACATGGAATATAAGACTATTTCTTTGCGAATAGGCTGGTTTCATCTGGAAAGAAGGCAAATGTATGAATAAGCTGTATCGCAAATTAGTTGTTCTGTTTATAATCGTGACAGCGATTCTTCTGTTGATATCCTTAATTGCGATTGTAGAGGTGCAGTACCAGCAGAATGCCAAGCGATTGCTGGGTACGCTGCAAAATAGCCAAGTTATAATTAGAGATGGTACTGTCGACTATTTCGAATGGGCAGAACTATTGAAAGAGGATTATCTGAACCGGGCGGGCGCCGTTGAGTATATTTTAAGTAAGGACCAAAGGGCCTCTGATTAGATATCGCTCGCCAATATTAAATCGGCTCTTGGGCTCAGAGAAATTTATCTGCTGGATGAGGCTGGTGTGGTTTTGTCTAGCTCTGATGCCAGAAAGATTGGAACAGTTCTGGAGCAATCAGAGCAGATTGTCGCAGCGCTACAGGCTGACTCGCAAATGACACATGATTTTTACACAATAAAATCTCTGGATGGACTCTATGTTTTGAACATAGGCGTCTGTAAAAGGGCTTCAAATGAAGGCTATGATTTTTTTGTAGCTGACTGTCCATTGGAAAACAGCGGTGTTATGAGCAAGCAAGCGTTCATGCGGATAGCATTGGAGGAGATTCCCACTGACTACGATACCACGATTGTTGCGGTGGATAGGCATAGCGGACGTATTTTGGGAATTACAGTAAATAATGAGCAAGATATTTGGTTCAATCGTGGGTCAGTAGAAGAAAACATGCTTTCCCTGCTTTCCAATGTACAGGAGAATACGCACAGAATAATCAACGTGAATGGACGACTGGCTGTCATGGTGGTTCAGAACTATGATGAGGATATTGCACTTGTTGGATTTGATACTATGAACAGTGCTTCATATCGTGAGATTGCTTACAGTTTGGTAAAAATCGTTCTGGGTATTGTTGGAGGTTATGTGCTGACATTCCTGTCCTTCAAGCGTATGATTAAGAATACCTTCATAAAGGATATTCAGAGAAACGAGATTAAGATTAGACAAGTGCTTGATGGAGACTATAGTGTAGAATTCGAAAAAGGCGAAATTGACGAGATGAACAACATGGTGGAGACGATTTGTGAGCTGAAAGATGGCTATGTCCATAAAGCTGAACGCATGAATTTGATGTTTAATGCAATCAGTCCGGACATCGCTGCATTCGAGTTGCTGGCGAAGGAACAGTATAGTGTATTCACTAACAATCTGAAACGAATCATGGGTCTTTCTGAACATGAGTTTATACAATATAAAACCAATATTTACACATTTCGAACGTTTATTTCAAAGCTGAGAAAACAGGCGGACGGAAAGAACATTGTCTATTTTCGCGATAGGTATCTTAGTATTCACCTTTACGAGATTGGAGATGAAATGATGGGGGTTATTATTGACAGGACTCAGGAGGAAAGAGCCAGACGAGAGATGAAATCCAGTCTTTCTGAGGAAAGAAAAAAGAGTTATACAGACGAATTGACTGGTATAATGAATCGGCGTGGATTCCTGGAAAAGGTACAGCAGCTGATAAGGCTGGAACGCGGTGGTGTTCTGCTGATTTGTGATTTGGATAACTTTAAGAGGATTAATGATTCCTTAGGGCATCTGGAGGGGGATAAGGCGTTGAAGCTTTTTGCATCTGTTCTGAAGTGGGAGTTCAGAAGCAGTGATGTTATTGGCCGAATCGGTGGCGATGAGTTCATGGTATATCTTTCATCCGCATTGAAAGATTCCCTGATAGAAAGTAAGATGGAGTCTGTAATGGAATCTACACGGCAGGCCATGAAAGCCTATAAGGAGTATGATATTTCTGTCAGTATTGGCATATCTCAAATAGATGTGGTCACAGGAGTGGTTGATTTTAAAAGTCTTTACGAAAGTGCTGATACTGCACTGTACATTGCGAAAGAGACTGGAAAAAACAAGTATTATATTAACAAATCGGGCATCCGGTGTATGAAGACGGAGTGTGTATATTGCAGAGAACAATGCCCAAGGAGAGATATTCTATTAAAGCCGAAAGAAACAGGGGGAGTAGACAGTTTGCGATTGGAATAATGGAAAAACAGACCTGGATGAAGAGCAAGTTGTTCTTTTTATAACAAGTGGATGGACGATTTGATGCTGAATATAAAATACCTACCTGCCGATGAGCCGTAAATGCATCTCCTATTCCAAATATCGAAATGAGGTGTATGTGGTGACAAAGGAAATAAAAGGGGCAGTGATAAAACACTTAATATAGAGTATATTGAAAATTTAATTACAGAGATACGTACTATAGCAGAAAATAATAATGTAATCTTTTGATGGGAAAGAATATCTGGAGTCATGGAGAATGTAGAGTATCCGTTGGTTCTGGAACGCATGATGGCCATGATAGAATGGGTAATGTAACCAATGGCGAAAAACTTCCCTATAAGTGACAAGTTGGTAAAAAGTGTAAAGTGAAAACTGTAATGATGTAGCCGATTAGAAGGTTGTGATGAGAGAGCATCTACTACCAACTCAAATTGTGGCAGGAATATGCTGCATTTTAGAAAGGAAGCGTGCAATATGGATGCAAGGCTTAGAAAATTGAAGGATGTCTGTGTATATGGCGGGATTTCGAAAGAGGAATTCTGGATGGTCACACCAGACATGAGAAAAAAGAATTGCGATATGCTGAAAGCGGTATCCGCTATATCATCATTGTTATTGCTTTTACTTTTTGCAGTCTCGCTGCACTCATCCATCATTTCTGTAAACAGCAGGTTATACGGCATAATCATGGTGGGGGATATGATTGTGTGCTTAGCATCATTCACAGCTACAATGCGATGTCCTAAGACTATCTGGCCATTGACCTATATCTTCTTAATGTTGTTTTATGGTTTTGCGATTGTATTAGGGACATATTTGCAGCCATTCATACCAGCAACAACCTTCTGTGTCTTACTCTTTGTGGGACCACTTATTTTCTTAGACCGGCCATATAGAATGACAACTCTTCTTCTGCTGGTCACGATATGCTTTTGTATCAGTTCCTTCTGTTTCAAGGACTTTCAAATGGCAAATCTGGATATAATTAATGCTGGCAGTTTCTTGATTTTCGCTATATTTCTTAATATCAATATGACATCCATCAAAATGCGTGAATTGGTACACCGCAAGCATATTGAACAGCAGCGAGATACAGACGAACTGACCAGACTCTTGACGAAAGCTGCAATGGAGCGAAATATAAAAGAATACATGACGGATACGCAGGAGAGCGCAGCTCTTCTGGTCATAGACATAGACGATTTTAAGTCCATCAACGACAACTATGGACATGCCTATGGCGATGCTATCCTGCGAGTTATGGGGGACTGCTTAAAACAGGCATTCCGCAATGGGGACATGCTGGGAAGATTTGGCGGGGATGAGTTTGTTGTTTTTCTTCCAGGAATGGAAGAAAAGACAATTATTGTTGAGTGTGTAGAGCATTTGACAGAAATTATGAAGAGCCGGATTGTAGTTCCTGAGAAGACAAATTATATTCACGGAAGTATAGGCATCGCATTTTATCCTAAGGATGGGGTCTCCTATGAACAACTGTTTGAAAGAGCAGATTTGGCACTTTACGAGTCAAAAAAAATGGGAAAAGATTGTTATACTTTTTACCTAAATGCAAACGAGAAAGGCGAATAGATATATTGAGTTGTCAGGCAGGTTCATATCGGAGAATTTCACAGACCATCATCAGAGATACGAAGTAAAAAAGTAAAGAAATCTTAGGAGGAAAAATATCTAATTTCTATCTGTGGTGTTACGTATCTTTAGGATAGGTAAATTTATTTGGAGGTAAGACAATGAAAATATTACGAAAAAAAAGTGTTTGGAGAGTGTCAGGCATTTTCATCGGATTAACAGCAGGAGTTCTGATGACATTTGCCTTGACTAGATTCTCTGTATCCCAGGGATTTGATTCACCGTTCTCTGGGACAATTACAGATAGCGAGTCAACAAATAAAGTGAATTCTTCATCTCGTTTTATCGGAACGAATGGAGCGATAGAGAGAACAGATTTCTTTGTTGCTACAGGACAACTTGTATCTAGCAACTCTACTTATCCGGAATGGAGTGCAAAAACAGTATATATCGGCGGTGACAAGGTAATCTACCAAAACCGGATTTATAAAGCGAAATGGTGGACACAGGGAGAAAAACCTGGAAAGGCAGATGTGTGGGAGGATACAATGGAATCTCCATCACCTACAGATATGCCAGGCCTTAATTCTGGGCCCATTGATGCTCCTGCGGGGCATGTGGTTGCACCGGAGGGCTTTAAGGTTGTAGGATATTTTCCCTCTTGGAAGCCCGCAGCAGCAGAAAATATTCGATATGATGTACTAACACATGTTATTTATGCCTTTGCAATACCCACCGCTGAGGGCAATCTACAGCCATTAGAAAATGGTGAGACTGCTCGGGCAATCATTAGAGCCGCACATGCTGCTAATGTTAAGGTGCTTTTGGCAGTTGGTGGGTGGAGTTATAATGATATCCCATTGGAGGATACTTTTTTATCGGCAACAGGAACAGTGGTTAAGCGGGAGAAGTTGATTGAAGCAATCCTTGCCATGTGCGATGAATATGGTTTTGATGGTATTGATATGGACTGGGAGCACCCCAGGGTGGATGGCAGTTCTGCTGGCCAGTATGAGGCACTGATGCTCGCACTAGCTAATGAACTGCACGAAAGGGGGAAGGTACTCACAAGCGCAGTGTTAAGCGGTGTCACTGCAGATGGAAATATCTACTATGATGCAGCAGCCCACAGCGATGCTGTTCTGAAGACAGTGGATTGGATTCATGTGATGGCATATGATGGCGGTGATGGGGATCGGCACTCGCAATATGCCTTTGCTGTCCAGTCAGCAGAATATTGGAGAGATAAACGGGGGATGCCTGCAAGCAAGGTGGTATTGGGTGTGCCCTTCTATGCCAGACCAAGTTGGGCAAGCTATGGAGACATCCTGTCCGCAGCGCCAGATGCTTGGAGGAGTGATAACGTTACATATAACGGAATGCAGGTATGGTACAATGGTGTGAATACCATCAAGAAAAAAACTCGTTATGCATTGGAAAGCCTGGGGGGTGTAATGATATGGGAGATTTCCCAGGATACAAATGATAGAGAGAGAAGCTTGATTACCGCAATAGGAAGTGAGGTTTCTGCTGCAGAGAAAGAGAAAAGAGAACCTTCAGACCTGGCGTTTAAGGATGTATCCCAGAGCTTATATTATTATCATAGAGTGAAATGGGTAGTTGAATAAGGAGTTACCAGTGGTACAAGATTAACCACTTTTAGCCCAGACACGCCTTGCAGCCAGACATAGATGATACTATTTTAATAATACTGCCAGACATTATGCACCATCCGATATGTCTTGGTTTGTTTGAAATGAAGTAGTCTTTCACTTCAATGAAAAATCATTAGACAAGAAGAATGAATAAAGCTATAGTTCTTTTGCCAAAACAAAGAAATAAACAAATCTGAAAGAGGCAAAAGACTGGCATATTGGATAACGAGTTGAGAATGGGATGAAGTAGTGAATTTGCTATTAATATTTGGACAGAGGTATTGTTATAAAGCACTTAAAAATATTCATGAAAATGGCGAGGTATCCGGAGCTATGATTTGTGTAAATATTGTGTAGGTTGCGGATAACGAAAAAATCCATCAATAGAAGTTCTATATATTATCCTCTATCATTGCCGTTGGCTATCATGTTAACTTCAGCAGAGCAACACAGTTCTGGCAGTGGGTGATGAAAGTGCTGGATACTTTTACTCAGTAAGGATATATCTTTTTATATGCTTTTGAGAGATGATAGGGAGTTAGGAACAGAAAAATGTACTTAAAAATGCAAAGCTATATACAGGTGGTAAGGGGGGTTGGAGAGAATATGTTATGGGAAGATAAAACAACCAGGATGATTTATCATGGGTAACTATATGATGCGGCAATATACCAATCAGAATGTGTATGATGCTTTTAAAATCAGATGTACTTCATTTTCCTACAATCAATAATATTTTTGTTTCATTCTGTGACAGCAAGAACAGGGATATGATGTTGGACTTTTGCAAAGAACACTACTCTCAAAAACGCATCAGCGTATTCCTGCAGGATTCTGAAGCACGGTATACAGCTACAATCACATATGTGGAGTGCACTTTCAAACGGCTGGAACAGGAGAGTATGGTGGACCTGTACTGGAGGTGTCTGCCCATGGCAACATGCATCAGGTTCAGCTGCTACTAGATGTATAGGCATCTTTGGGAAGATACAAAGAAAGAACTATGGGCTCGTCCGATGCCGAAGCACCCTTATGTCATCAATCTCCGATACAATCCTGTGACTACATACCTGTATGAAATGAATTAGGAGGACTTGGTAAAGCAGGCGCTGGTATCGCTTCTCGCATGGAAATAAGAAGATGGTCTGCTTGCTGGGCATCTGGGTAGATGAGTCTTTGTAGCGGTATAGTGGATTTCTGAATAAGAAATATGGGTATAAAGACTGGTATTGGATTTCCAAGTAGTTTAAGGATATCTACACAGCTTCTACTATCTATGGCTGGTCCACTAAAGATGTTTAGTACGCAAATACTTCGTTTGGATATGACTACAACAAATTGCATAATCTTTATTATATAGCGGGGTTGCTTATGGATTGTGAGCAAAGTATCCTACCGTGGGTGAAGAATCCAGAGGATGCCGATGGTCAGGAATGAAATCAGAATGTGATATGCAGTTTTTCGTATAGGACAGGTCATCTGGTTAAAAAAGGGGGGGGGGGGGTATCTAAATTATGTTTAGGTGTAATCGTTCTGATAAGTTTTAATAGTCTGTTTCGGTAGATTCTATTAATAAGAAGCATTGAAAGAAAATGTATAGATGATATTGATTGATAAGATATAGTGGCAGAAAGGTGGGCTGCATCTGTTATGAGTAGCAATTCACGAAATTGCGTGGCGGTTGTATTATGCTTGCTTTTCGCCCTGACAGTATGCAAACCAGCTCATGCAGCCGATGCAGATAAAACTGTTCGTGTGGGTTATGTACTGGTGGACGGATACCAAGAAGGCGGAGAAGGCGAGTATAAGAGCGGCTTTGGCTATGAATATTTACAGCGTATCTCGGATTTGACTGGCTGGCAATATGAATATGTCTATGGTTCCTTCAGTGAACTCTTTACAGCGTTGAAAGATGGGGATATCGATTTAATGGGAGATATCAGTTATACGGATGACCGGAGCATTCAAATGCTGTTTCCCGATTTGTCACAGGGAAAAGAAAACTATTATTTATATACGACTGAAGAAGTCGGGAATGTTAATCCCAATCGTTTGGAAGAGATGGAACAATTGGTCATCGGTGTAACAAAAGATAGCTTTCAAGATAAACTGCTTACGGAATGGCTGTCTGATAGAGGATATGATGTTCCGGTAAAAAAATACGCGGGCACCCAGGAATTGCTGGATTCGCTGCTTCTTGGCGAAATCAATGCATTTGCAATGTCGGATCTCTACTCGGAGGGCTTCCAATATATTCCCATTACAAGCATCGGATTCTCAGATTTTTATATTTGTGTGTCATTGGAAAGACCTGACCTATTATCCGAGCTCAATGATGCTCTCCATAAAATACAGTATAGAAATCCTTTTTTTAATGAGTATACCTATAGCAAGTATAATAGTTTTTCTGCAATTAGCAGGATATTAACTCAAGATGAAAAAAACTGGCTTTTAGAGCATGGGAACACGATTCGGTTTGGCTTTTTGAAAAACAACATGCCATATATTGGGCTATCCGATGAAGGCGAACTGCTGGGGCTGATTCCTAGAGTACTAAAAGAGATAGAGGATAGTTTTGGGCTCGTTGTAGAGACAACTGCTTTTGCTCACATTGAAGAATTAAGAATGGCTCTGCAGAGCGGAGAAATAGATATAGCTGGCCCATTTTTTTGTGATTTCTGGTTACTAGAGCAGTATAATTTGAGTGCGTCAGACGGAGTGTATACAACCGCTCTGTTGTTTGCACACAGAGATTCCGATGTCGCTGATTCCATGCATAAAATTGCCTATTCGTCTGACAGCGCAATCCAGTTGGGAATCATTAAAGCCAAGTTCCCCAGCGCTGAACCGGTTGAGTATCCGAGCCTGGAGGCGTGCTTTCAGGCAGTAGTTAACGGAGAAGCGTATTCAACCCCTATAACATCGCTTTCCATGAATTTATATAGACAAAATGAAGATTTTAACAAGCTCCAGATAACCGGGATACCTAAAAATATTGAAATTATTTTGTGCGGAACCAGAGGGAATTCTGCACCGATAGGTATCGTCAACAAAGCAATTTTTGCAACGAGAGAGGATTTACAAGGAACTACTTTGGCTGAAGCTACTTATATAGAAAAAGAAATCAGCCTTTCATTACTGGTGGATAAATATGGAAAAGAAATTATTTTCTTTCTGGTGTTTCTATTGCTTATTGTTATCTTTCTTGTTTTATATTATCGTCATATTATTTATCAGATGGGAAGAGTGCAGGCAGCAAATCAGTTGCTACATACACAGGCTTACAGGGATGAAATGACCAAAGTTGGTAATCGTGCAGCGTTTCTGGAAAAAGAGCAAATGCTGAACAACCTAATTAAAGAAGGGAAATTGTCAGATTTGGCCATAATAGTTGTGGATATCAATGGCCTAAAATGGGTCAACGATTATTTGGGTCATGACGCCGGTGACCTTCTTATTCAGAATGTCAGTGCGAGCCTATGCCAGATATTCGACCATAGTCCTGTTTATCGAATGGGTGGTGATGAATTTGCCGTAATTCTTCAAGGAAGCGATTATCAAGCCAGAATAGAATTGATAGGGCAATTTAAGAGTTCCATTTCTTGTGACTGCTTAGGGTTGGATGACTTGTCGGCTGGAAAATTCTCCGCTGCCTTCGGTATTGCAGAATTCATCTCGGAGGGTGATGATGCGATTCAAGAAGTATATGCGAGAGCAGATCAAGCCATGTACAAAAACAAGAAAGAAATGAAAAAGAGGCTTTCTGGTTCCTAATCACAATCAATTGATAATGGTTGGCAAGTAAAAATTAGGGATATCCTTTAATATGAAAGGGTTGGATGTTGGAATTGGACACAATATTTTTTGTGTCTTGTCCATATATAAAACTTTAGAGAGGAGATTCTTTATGAGGAAAGGTGTTCACATTTGTCATCACTGAGGTAATCTTTTGGGATTAGCTAATGACTCTGGTCTTTCTGTTAACTACTGTAGACAGAAAGGCCAGATGGTAGTGTAAGAGACTTAAGCCTAATGAAACACCTAAGTTTCTTTTTGCTTAAAGGATGATAGGGTGATTGCTTTTTATGCGTATTGCAATCTCCATGGTCTTTTGGATAACAGAGATATAAGAGGAACTAAGGCCGATTATCAGAATCCACAGATAGGAAGTCTCATTATATACAACATATTGTAACATTCGATAACTATGCGGGAATAGAACTAGATATAATAATAAAAAGGGGTATATATGTTAAACGAATAAGTATCAAAATTGTTAAATAATCAGATTAATAAGGAGTTTTATTCATCCTATCTCTATCTCCATTTTTCTACCTTCTATGCGGTTCAAGGACTGAATGGATTTTCTAATTGGTATCAGATTCAGGCCATGGAAGAACGTGATTATGCCATGTTAATGTTGAAATACTTACAGAATAATGGTGTTCATGTAACATTGGAGGCTATTGATAAGTCGAAAGCAGATTTAAAAGAGAATATTGGCCCTTTGCTCGCAGGATTCGAGCATGAAAGATATGTGACATCTCTGATTTATACTATCTATGAGATGGCTTGTGAGGACAAGGATTATCGTATGATGCAATTTTGGGACTGGTTTGTTAAAGAACAAGGAGAGGAGGAGAGCACTGCTGATGAACTGGTAAAAAAGATGCAGATGTTTGGTTCCGATTCTAAAGGTCTCTATATGTTGGACCAAGAATTGGAAACAACGCTGGGAGGAATTTTTGAAGTAATAGAGAAAAGAATTGAACTCATCAGAGTGGCAAGGATGGTATTGGAAAATACCATGGTTCAGGAAAGAAATTCTAAATCATAAAGTTAAATAGGACGAGATTATAAAGAAGGAATTTTACATAAACATGTCTTTAATTAAAGGATTGTAATGAAAAAGCACAGTGTGAAGAGGCATTGTGCTTTTTTAATCGCATAAAGTCATGTAAATTTTTGTTATGTACCGTATTCGCGGCCCGCCACGCCATTTATATTTCATTTCGCAAATTACGAATGGGAGGATAAGGCGTGGGAGACACGAAAAAAGAATATTATATTTATGTGCAGGGGGAACAGGTATCTGTTTCTTACGAGATTTATTGCGCTTACTATGAAGAATATGATCATGAAAGATACTTAGATAAAAGAGGCAGACAGAGAGAGATTTCCCTTGATTCATTACAAGAGCTGGGAGATCTCTTTTATTTTACTGGTCAACTAGAGGTGAATCTTGATTGTCAGATAGTAAAGAAAGAACTCTTAAATCAGTTATATGAGGCTCTGAAACATTTGACTGGTGAAGAAAGGTGGTTGATTGAGAAATTATATTTTTATGAATGCCAGGAAAAAGAAGTAGCAGCGATTTTAGGGGTATCCCGACAGGCAGTAAACAAGAGGAAGCAGAAGATATTGAAAAAGTTGGGAGATATTCTAAATTAAGTTAAGAATGCGTTGCCCTTCAAATTTTGAAGGGCAACATTTTTCTTTTATGTCCAGGCGCCGTGTTTTTGCTATAAAAGGTGGTGAACATGTTCTATTTTGCTATAATTATAAGAGAAAAGTTATCTAGAAGAGTCAGCTTTATCATATGGACAATCAATTGTTGAATGGTGAAAAATACAATGCTCATAGAAGAGTTGATACTATAATCATTAATTGTATATAAGGAGAATCGTATGCAGGAAATCAGTGCTCTTATAATGTTTCTTGGTCAAGACAGTGTAGAAAAAGCAATACCAGCTATCACGGTAATCGGAGGATTTACAGCAGTGGTTCTAAAATTTATGTTTAAGGTCATCTATGCTCAAAACATGAATGAGATTGATAAGATATTTATGAATCGTACATTTTATTTGGTGTAAGTGCAAAAAGACCAATCAGAAATGGAAGTATCATAGCTACATGGAGGAAATGCTGTTTGTGAGTGCGTTTCTTATTGGGGCTGGAATGGGAAAACTTACATACAATAATACGCAGATGTTATGGAAGGGAATTATGATTTGCCTGATAGCAGCGTCAGCGACTTCGTTTTTTATGGCAATTTTAGCTGGATTTTTTGAGGATGATCCCAGCAAAGTGTATTTTCATGGTAAAGGTGGCAGGCGCATATACATATTTTATAAATTAGAAGATGAGATTTTGTTATGTGGAGATAATATGGACATCAGAAAAGCTAAAATCATTTTAATGTCTTTTGACAACTTCAAAAAAAGTCATCATAAGTTGCTTATAGAAAAGCCAAAGAGTCAGAATTACTGATAGGAATTTATGTATAACAAGTTTTACTATATTGTTTGTAAAAATTGCAGCTACCAAAATACACCGCCCTACTAGCCGGTCTGCACCGTTAAATTTTTGAGCCACATGTCTTATGATATAGTTGCAGGTCAAGAAAAGGCCGGCAGGAATTGAATAGGACATGCATATACGATTGATTTTATTTTCGCCTTCCAGGTCTGGAACTGACGGGGCCGGAAGGTGGCAAAAACCCATTTCGTGCCATGATCATTCTGCGGAAGACCGTTGCCTGTGAAGAATGTGAGCAGAGGTTTTTGCCTACCTGCCAGCAACAGGGAAAAAATGAGATAAAACAACGCCCATATTTCAGCGATAAGCATTTATGGAGAGTGGCTGCTTACAGACTATGTTTGGATAGGCATGGCATAGGTGTAGCGGGGGCTTGCTGGCCCAGTATATGTTACCCGGCTGGGGGATACTCTGAAAAGAGAGGTATAAAAAACAAATAGGATTGATTTTATAGATTTAAAGCCGGACAGCAATGCCCGGCTTTTACATATTTTGATTTAGAGGAGACCATATTTAAAAAGCAAATTCCGATAACTCTTCCTTTGACAATACATGATTACTCTGTAGCAAGGTTTCCTCTGCAATACTTAATGTATCATTTTTAACCAAAATGACTGATATATTTAACTGTAGGTTTTTTGGTGGTTTCTGTTTATAGGCCTCATATTCGTTGGGCGATGATGTTACAAAGGAATATTTATCCTGAGGCTCTAAGTCCTTAAAAATAAGGTCCAAATAACTTTTCTGCAAGTGTTGTTGGATAGATGAATCTATCTTGTGTTCCATATAGTGGAAATGCCAGTGATGTAAAGGGGCATTTTCAAAACAGATGGATAAATGTCGTCCTTTACCTTTGAAATTATAATCTATGGTCCATGCAGTTTTGAATTTTGCCAAGGAGGATACCAATGTTGCATTGATTAATTTAATAGCACGCGCCTCTTTTGAAGAAATATTATCCTCGCTGAATTCATCCATGATATAGCCGGCAGCGGCATAAAAATCAGAAATAGACACAGCAGTGGTTTGCTGTGCAATACGGTTAAGGGTCTCTGCGGACGGAGCTGCGTCCAGTCGTTGGTTTATGAAGCGGGATAAATGTTCTTTGCTTATTCCAGCTTCTTCAGCAAATTCTGCCTGTTTTCGTGTACCAATTGCTTTTTTTAACAGCGAAGCAAATTCCGCTTTATCAAAGTTATTTGTCATTTTAATCACCTGCCAAAACTATAACATGGCAGTTAGAAAACGTCAATGTCTCTATGAATCAGAACTTTTCTACGATAGTAAGAGTTATAATTTTATTGATTTATAAATCAATAAAATTATATTGACATAAAACACAATAAAGTATATACTATAATCAGGATACAGAAAGGAGGGCAGCATTTGAAACCGTATTATGTGGACAAGATAGAAGAGCGGGGGGCAATTTACTATTCGATTAGGCATTGTGAAGATAATCGGATTGTTGTTCCGCCAACGAAGTATCTTAATCATAAAATGCGGGCGCGGAGATCACCATATACGAGAAGAAGAATGGCATTTTCGCTTTCCTACTATTTGAATTTTTGTGATGAACAGGAGGTGGATACTGAAATAGTATTAAATCTAAGATATGATAAACAGTATGAGCATTTTGCTGATTTCCTACAATGGATAAAAGCTGGGAACCATCTTTCTAAAGAATTACAGAAAATGCCAAGCAATAATACCAGTAATACCTACTTAAAAGATGTATTTGGATATTATCAGTTTTTAGGAATGTACAGTGAACAGTTTGGTGAGCTAAAGATATTTAAAGAGCGAACTATCACTTTCGTAAACCGAACCGGTGTGAAACGTAACATAAAGAGGAAAGTGTTTGATGGATTCCTAAAAGGTGAGAGGCATTATGGCAAGAGCATTGAACAAGATGATTTACTGGTTTTATTGCGTGCATGCACCAATTACAGGGATTTAATGTTGCTTTTGCTATTAGCAGAGACAGGGTTTCGGATTGGAGAATTGCTGGGAGTTAATTATACGAAGGACATTGACTATGAAAAAAGACTGATACGTGTATACTTCCGGGAAGATAATGAAAACGGAGCGCGGGCCAAAAATGCAGAATACCGCAGTGCGCTGGTCTCCACGGATACCTTTGAAATATTGCATTATTACTTATCGGAATATCGGGAACTGCTGAAAGACACGGACTATTTGTTTATCAGTATAGCTGGGGATTCGGCGGGACGGCCATTGAATGTAAACGCTGTTTATGCCATGTTAAGCAGGCTGGAGAAAAAGACGGGAGTTGAGGCAACGCCCCACATGCTGCGTCATTATTTTGCGAATCAGAGGCGTAAAAGTGGTTGGGACGTTCCGCTTATCAGTAAGGCGCTTGGGCATCGTAATTTAGAGACTACAATCAATTATTTAAACATTGAGACTAGTGAATTGGTTGAAGCGAGTGAGGAGTATTATAAGAAAAACCGCCATTTGTATATGGTAGATGAACTGCTATAAGCATGGGGAGGTGATGATATGATACTGATTGCTTTAAGGCAGGAAAATGAGAACCAAGCATTACAACAACTACAGAGCCTGATAAGAAGATGCCCAACAATTCGGGAAGATGTCAAAATCATTTTGGAGGAATTTCTGGTCCAGCAAGGGATTTATCATACCGATGGGTTAGAGGAGAGCATTCTGCCACGTTTTGAGCAGTATTTGGACCTGTGTGGTATCCATGCCAAGGCGAAAAGAAGATTATGCAAGAATGCGATTAAGAAACTAAGGATGTATGATTTGTCGGTTCAGTATCAAGGGCTGATAAAAGATATCATGGAATGCGGTTTAGAGCGACCGATACGTAATAAGCTGATAGAGTTTCTGATATGCAATAAGGTAACATCTGTTTCAGAAATTGATTATGAATTAAGAAATCAGTATGAGCGGACCATTAAAATGCCGGAAAAGAATTTATTGACATATGTGAAAGGCATGGACCGCGTTAAACTTCAGGATATTAAACGGCATGAAAGCCTACATGTGGTTCCCAAAAGGCCATTAGAATTTAAAGAGCAAAAGCTATTCCTGCTATACTATCCAGATTATAAGATAGCAAACTCCTTTTATTATACAAGAGACAAGCATGAACTTGTATGGGACTTTAGTATCAAGGCATCGTACATATTGAAAAAACAGATTTTTCATATGTTAATGTATGTTATAAACAACGAACCAGCGTGTAATATGCGGAGAGTACGATTCTTACTTCCCTTAAAATGGCTGTATGAATTTTGTGTGGAGACTGGTATTGAGGATATAGAACAACTGGAACTCTATCAGGTTGAGGCATTCCGCAACATTGTGTCCAAGAAGGTTGTAAATGTAGATACTGCTATGCAGATTGTGGATAATATACGAAAGCGCCTGTTTCTGGACGCGGAGGAAACGAACTGGAGAGCAAATGTATGGTATACAGAACGTTTTCATTTGCCAGAAGAACGTATGAACCCAAGCAACCCGGTACTACGACTGAGATTTTATGGGATAACAGATAAGGATAACAGAAAGCTCATACAGGATTATACCCAATATCAAATCGGTTTGACCGACAGGGCCTTATCAGATATCCGGCATAAATATTATTTTATAGTCCAATTCATCAAGGTCATAGAGAAATCAGGTAAAAGGGTGGTAGATTTGACTGCGGAGGACATGGAGCAATATTTTCGTGGACTGGATGAAGAGAAGTTGTTACCGGATACCTATAATGTAAAGATGGTTTGTATTTATCAGTTTTTCCGATTCCTAAAAATGAAGGGATGGATATTCAATATTCCATTCATGGTTGAATATTACTTGAAAGAAACAACGCCCATTCATCATGACCGTTGTGTGTCCCCGGAGACAGTCAAAATGATTTTACAGAATCTGTATCGTTTCCCAATGGTATTGCGTTTGATGTTCTTGAATTTATGGTGCTTAGGGCTTCGTATCAATGAGATATGCACATTGAGAGGAAATGCATATTATTGGAATGACAATGCAGCATGGGTGAAAGTGTACCAGTATAAAATGAGGGCAGAAAAGACAATCCCCATACCATCGGTTCTGTACCGTGTCATGACAGATTATATTAAGCGGAATTATATTGGTCCTAACGATTTTGTTTTTCAGAGTGCAAAGGGACGCGCTTATCATACCAACACATTTAGTAAGCAAATGGTAAAACAGCTGAATGAGATTGGAATCAATTGTGATGAATATGAATTTAAGTCCCATGATTACCGACACATGGTGGCGACCTTTTTATATGCCCACGGTGCTTCAATCCAGGCAGCGCGTGATTATCTGGGGCATGAAAATGAACAGATGACATTACAATACCTTGATTATATGCCGACAAAGATTAGAAATGCCAATGAGGAATATTTTAGTAGCCCTGAAAATAATTTGGCTGCCAACTTAAAGAAAGGAGGATACCATGGAAAAACGGTCAGAACTTAAAATTTATATTAAAGATATGCAGTGTTATCAAAATGCAACAGAGGAGCAGATAGCGAATAAACACATGGGAGATGATTGCTATTTTAACCTTGAAAAGTTGCCAACTGAGGGTCTGCGAACGGAGTTAAGGTCATTCATCCTATCGAGGGGAAATATAATCAAGCTATCAAGTATGCGGAGCGACTTTAGGCAATACAATGTTTTGTGCCGATTCCTTCAGGACAAAGAAAAGACACTCACCAGTCTGAGGGATAAAGAACCGGAAGTGCTGATAAAGCGTTTAAAAGCGTGGCTATTGAAAAATGGCTATAAGCTCTATTATGAAACAGAGCAGATTCTTTACCAAAAGGATAAGATACGCCAAAATGAGATTGTCCTATATCTGAAGAAAATATTGAGATACTTAGACGTTCAGGATTCGCGACCGGAATATGAAAAAGATGTTTGGGATTTGGAACGGTTAGGGCAGAAAATTTATAAAACAAATCCAATCAGGAATATTAGCAGGCTTAATTTTACCAAGATTACTCAAGTACAAATTCGAGAAGAAATAAAACAGGTTGTGTATCTGCAAATAAAACGTTCATGCCTGGAGACGGTAATATCGGAATTGACTGCGATACGGCGTTTTTCTAAATATCTAAAGGAGCATAAACCTAAAATACAGGATTTAAGGGACTTGCGGCGGGAGGATATGGAATCATATCTTATATATCTTAATACGGAGAATCAAAGTAAACAGTGTTTCCGTAGCGAGTTATACCATCTAAAAACTGTTTTGGAAGTAGCAGCTAAAATACTGGAAAAACCGACCTTAGGCAGGTTATTTTTGGACGGAGATATTCCCCGTGGAAAGAAGGCCTTGTTTAAATCATATTCTGATTCGGAATTGATTCGGCTGAACCGGCATATTGTTACTATGAACCCTCAGATAGCCAGAGCACTTATGATACATCAGATGTTGGGCACCAGAATTTCAGATACATTAACTTTGTCCCCTAAATGCCTGCGAAAAGAAGATGGTGGTTATATTATTACGATTAGACCAGTGAAAACGTGGGAATACGAGAAGCCTATCAGTGATGACGTAGCAAAGCTTCTCCTAAAGTCAATCGAGTATACAAAGAGCAGGTATGGAGATACTCCCTATATTTTTTGTAATGATAAAAACCCCAATAAGCCGTATCAATATTCCATGATACAATATCAGGTTATGACCATGATAGCAAAAGAGGATTTGCGTGACGATCAGGGAGAACGGTTTGGTTTTAATACACATCTGTATCGGCATACTTATGGCAGGAAACTGACAGAAATGCATGTAGACGATTACACGATATCACGCCTCTTGGGGCATGCTAATACAAGTTCTGTAAAGTATTACCGCAAAATGAGTAACACTGTGTTAGAACAGGAAACCCGTGAAATGAGGGAAACTTTAGACACAATCCTTACTGAAATAATTGAGAGGTGGGAACTGGCATGAAAAAATATGACCACATGGTAGAACTAAACCGTCAATCAAGCAAGGAGAAAGTAACACGCGCCATAGCGGCCATAGAAAATATGGAGCGACAGACTGAAAAGATTACAGTCGCCGAATTGGTGTTGCGAACAGAGCTGTCCAGGGCATTTTTTTATAAGAACGAGGAGGTCAGAGCAGCTTTAGATGCGGCTATGAAACGCCAACAGGGAATGCGGTTCGTGAGTCCTAGAAAAATTGTTCTGGACGCAGCCATGCATCAAGAGTTATTACTAAAAGATAAAAAAATAAAAAAATTGGAGGAAGAGATTAAAAATCTTAGTACTCAGAATACAAAACTTCAAAAGGCAATAAATCGAAAAGAGCTTGCCTTTATTAAAAATCTTTAATACATAAAAATCAATCCATTTCTTATCTAATCTAAGTATAAAACAGGGTAGACAAATTGTTTACTGTTAAAAACCTCTAAATATCATACGATTCCCAACTATAGTAAAAATATTGGTGGTCCTGATCGGTCTGGTGATTATTTTCAAAAAGCAGATAACCACCTTGCTGGAAAATATTTTCAAGGAGATTAACAGCCAGTCGAAAGAGGTGTACTGATGGACAGGAAAGGGGAGATAACCATATTCCTGGCCATGATACTGGTGAGTGTCTGCGCCCTGCTGTGCGGACTTGCGGAGTCGGTGCGGACGGCAGGAGCCAGATGTTATCTTCGGATGGCCGCTGATTCCGCAGTGGACTCCCTCATGGCGCAATATCACAGGGAGCTGTGGGACAGGTACCGTATCCTGGGGCTAGAATACGACAGTCAGGATACCCTTGAAAATGAGCTGGAAGGCTTTCTGACCCCCTATATGGAAGCCGGTAACTGGTATCCCATGAAACTGTCAAAGGTCCGGGCAGAAGATATCATAACACTAACAGAGGGGGATGGGAGATATCTGGAACAGGAGATATTGGATTACATGAAGTACGGATTGTTTGATACGGATTGGGATGAGCTGGATGAAGCGGGAGCAGGGGAACTGCTGGAGGCGTGGAAAGAGGGCGGAAGCGTAAACCGGCTCTCAGACCTTTACTCAGCCCATTCCAGGGAAGCTGTCCGGTTAGAAAAGGCGCTGGAGAATATCAACAGCAGGCTGGATTCCCAGAAGGAGTACTGGTCCCAGGCCATGCAGTGTCTGGAAGCCCTGGACGGGCAGGGATTTATCACCCGTGCCAAAAAGGCCATAAAAGAGTTGGAACGGCTTCCCTCACTGGTGGGGACATATGAAAATAGGGCGGACCAGCTGAGGGAGCGCCTGGATGAAAGCAGGGAAAAATATGGGAAGGAGCAGGCAAACTTAAGTCCGGAGGTACAGGCTGCCCTGGAAGATGAGATTGCCCAGTATGAAGCTTATGTGGATAAGGATGGGCAGAGAAGGCAGGAGGTTATAAGACTAAGGGAATATGCGCCGGACAGGATTGCGTGGATACAGGATGTCATCAGGGACGCAGAGGATGTGATGGAGTATATTGACAATTGGGAGCCGGATGACGAGGACGATGAACTGGATGAAGCTGCATTGTGGAAACCGGTGGAACGCCGGTGGTCTGGTTATGGCATGCTTTCACTGGGAATTGAGTTTGGGGTAAAAGATAAAGAGAAAGAAGGTTTTTTGGAACGGATTGGCAGCATGGTGTCGGGTGGACTTCTGGAATTTGTACTGCCGGAAGGGACAACCATATCGGGCAGGAATCTTAAGCTTGGCTCGGTGCCTTCCGCTTCCCTGGTTGATGCCGGGGACATGGAGGGAAAAGAAAACCATGGTGCCGGAACCCAGGAAAGGGGCCTTTGGGGGACCGGGAACCTTGTGTCACGTGTTCTGGTAGGGGAATACGATATACGGTTTTTTAAAGGATTCCAAAAAGAAATGGGGGAAGGGGAATTCTATGAACTGGAATACCTTATCCACGGGAAAAATCAGGACAGGGATAATCTGTCAGGCGTTGTATCACGTCTGGTTGCGTTAAGGCAGGGGCTGAACCTGATACATATTCTGTCCGATTCCGGAAAACGGGAGGAAGCGCGGGGGCTGGCCCTTGCCATTGTGGGAGGCACGGGAATCCTTCCATTGGTGTCCGTCACTGCATTCCTAATCATGACAGTATGGGCGTTGGGCGAGGCGCTGGAAGATGTGAGGTCGCTTTTGGATGGAGGAAGGATACCCTTCCTTAAGAACCGGAGTCAATGGAAGATAAGCCTGGACCAACTCCTTGACATAGGGAGGAATGGACGCCTGCCAGGTGGAGAAACCACGGACAGCGGAGGAAACGGGCTGAATTATAAAGGTTATCTCCGCATCCTTATATTCGGAGGATATGGGATTGGCATGATATACCGGATGATGGACATCATGGAGATTAATATTGCAAAGGGACAGAGCGGATTTTCCATGGGACACTGTGCCTGCCGGGTGGATACGGAATCAACCGTTAGTGGAAAACATGTATTTTTTTCAACGGGATTGTGGAAAAAACAGATGGGAGACAGTGACTTTGATTATGAAACCCGTATTGGGGCATCCGGCAGCTACATGGATGATTCCGGGAACCGGTAATAGCAGGAAAGGAGGTTCATGGCCATGCCCTTTTTCATGTGAAAAAGGATATGCGGATACATAAAATGAAAAAGAAATCAAATATAAATGACGCACCTCTCCAGGTACAAAGAAGCTGCTTTTATCCATCTGCCATATCGGCATACCATGATAAAAGGGCATTGCCATGCACCTCCTGTTCTGAAAACGCAAGCCTGTCTGTTGAGGCGGCCATGTGCCTGTCCTTGTTTCTCTTCCTGTGTGTATGCCTGATGATGCCCATGAAGATGATGGACAGGCAGAGACAGATTCAGGCAGTGGTGGAGTCTGTGGGGGAAGAGCTGAGCCAGTACGCTTATGTGGAATACTGTCTGCGTTCAGGAACCAAGGCTTCCGTGGACATAAAACGGGCAGACGGCGGGGAGGCAGGTTCACTTCTGGCTGCCGGATATGCAGTGGCGCGGATATTGGGACAGGTGGATAACCGCTGGATTGAATCCGTTTCTTTTGACGGTACGGACATTGGCACGGATGATATGGTATTGATTGTCATGAAGTATAGGATGAAGCTTCCATTTTCCATATTGGGGCTTAGCAGTGTGCCGGTACAGCATGTCTGCAGCCGGAGGATGTGGAATGGGGCGGACGGAGGGAGGTTTGGGCAGGGGGAAACATCAGACAGTACAAAAGAAGAACTTGTTTATATAGGAAAGAACCCCACACGCTATCACAGGCAGAGAACCTGCCATTATCTGTACAATGACTTAAAAGCAGTGTCTGCCGGTGAAGTGGAATCCATGCGCAACCAGTCCGGAGGAAAGTATGTGCCGTGCAAAACCTGCGGAACAGGAAATGGAAACGGGACTGGGACCGTGTATATTATGCCGTACGGGGGCAGTTACCACACGGTAAGGACCTGTCCCTCCATTATTGCATATGTACAGGCAGTGGCTTTATCACAAGTGGAGTATCTGGGAGAATGTTCTTATTGTGGAGGTAAATGATATGGGTAATATTAGCGTCTGGATGAAAGTAAATGAAGTTTTGCTCAAAGGGGGATTCCTGATATTCCTGGCAGCTGCCGGTTATCAGGATTTAAAGGACAGGAGGATACATATATGCCTGTTCCTGGCATTCGGCACTGCGGGGGCGGCGCTGAAAGGAATTCATATGGTGCTGGAACTGAGGTCATATATTGCAGGATATGGAATGGAGGAGGCATGGATACAGGCAGGGAAGCACTTTAAGGATACGGGCATGGCAGTGATGGTTGGAGGCGCCCTGCTGGCATTGTCCGCTGCTACCGGGGAAGCGGTGGGCAGAGGGGATGGATGGTTTTTTGTGGTGTCAGGCATGTATCTGGACTTTGCCAGGAATCTGCTGTTGCTGTGCGGCGGCCTGATACTCTGCTTTTTGGCCTGTGCCGTACTTTTCATGAGGGGCATGGGAAACGGCAGGGATGTAAGGCATATGCGTCTTCCGTTTTTGCCGTTCCTTGTGCCGGCCGGGATGGGAGTGATGTTTTTGTGAAGGGAGAAAAGTGGTATGTCAAAGGCAGCTTTACGGTTGAGGCGGCCTGTATCATGGCGGCAGTCCTGCTGTCCATATCCATGATGATTCATCAGGCTGCACGTGTCCGAGACGAGACGGTTGGCGCCATGGGCCTTCATGAAGCAGTGGAAAAAGGCAGGCATGAAAAAGGCGCAGAACTTCATGTGGTGGCGTCAATGGTTCAGGATAATATGGGCCGTCCCATGACATTATCCGGTTATCAGATACAGTTAAAAAGCAGATGGAACCGCATATCGGGAAAGGCACAGGGCACGGGATGGAGTCATGAGATTGAAGGAAAACGGTTCAGGCCGGAAGCATTCCTGCGGAAAATCACATTAATTGAGGGTCTGGGAGAAGAGGATGGAGATTAGTTACAGGCGGGAAATTAAGCACAATTACCTGGTCATCACACCGGATTCCGGTACCACTCCCGGATATGAAGCCCGTATGCTTGCCGGCAATGAGATTCAGGGGCTTCTGCGCATGCACATCCGGTATCAGGATGGGAGTTCCCTTTACTATTATGATATTACATCCAGGCAGCCTTTAAGCCGCCTGCTGGATGCGCGTTTTATAAGCAGGGATGAAATCTGCCAGATTCTGATACAGATTCATGTTGCCTTGATGCGGATGGAAGAGTATCTGCTGGGGGATGGAGGCATCCTGCTGGACCCCGGTCTGATTTACATGGATCCGGAGCTGTTCCAGATAGGACTGTGCCTGGTTCCGGGACAGACCGGGGTATTTCCGGAACAGCTGAGCCGTTTTTTGCAGTATATACTAAAGTGTGTGAATCACAAGGACAGGGAATGCGTGGTCCTGGCATATGGGGTATATCAGGAAAGCCTGAAGGAAAATTACAGCCTGGATGACATTTTAAAGTTTATTGTTTCAGATAATGATAAAAGGGAGCTGGCAAAGGAGAAGGAACAGCATGTTTCAGGTTCTGGGCATAAGGACAGATATGAATATCAGGCAGAAGGGGAACCGGTACCTGACAGGAAATATGTAAAAAGATGGAATGGGGAGGAAGAAGGCGGAATGCCGGGCAGGGATATCCATAAAGATGGCGTTCAGAAAAATGGTGTGAAAAAGGAACTTGTTTCTATGGCAAAACTGGCTGCGGTGTGGATAGGGGCCGTTGTTCTGGTTCCCATGGCAATCTGGTTATTTGGCGGAACGGGAAGACTGGCTTCCATGAAGGCCACGCTGGTCTGGCTGGACTCAGGCCTTTTCCTGTTCCTGGCTGCTGCTAATATCCTGCGGATCCTCTTATACAAAATAAATGGAAAACATGAGGCGGCCACGGATGGGGGACTTGAGTCAGGACAGGAACCGGAGCAGGATCCCTGGAGGATCCTATATGATGATAAAGAGGAAACATGGCCCTTGGAGACAGATAAAAACGCAATGGAACCTGCGCCCAGGAATGTCCAGGAGGCAAAAAGCAGCCCGGAACCATTGGAAGATGAGGTGTTCCGGACCGCACTTTTATGCGGAGAACCCTCAGGTGAGGGAGTCCGCCGTCTGAGGGCGCTGGATGAAGGGGGGGAAGACATCATTCTTCCATATTATCCGTTTGTCATAGGTAAAAACAAGAATCTGGCTGATTACACGCTGCAAAAGGATACAGTCAGCCGTTTTCACCTGAGGATTGATAATGAGGGAAAAAATTATACGGTGACAGACCTTAATTCCACCAATGGAACGCGGGTGAATGGCAAGGCGCTTGATGCAAATGAAACCTCTTTAATAAAGGCAGGCGATGAAATATATATTGCAGATGTAGGGTATGTATTTGAATAACAGCAGACAGCAGCAAGCGGTTGACATAAAAGTGGGCCTTTTGCTTAAAAAATGTGATATATTACAAAAAATACATGGGAGGGGGATGATAAAATTAATTATATTGTTACTTACCCACTTAACAAGAACTTGAAAGTATGCTAAGATAAGATATCATTGATGATGTGAGGAAGACCGATGCAAGCTTATAAGATAAAGGATAAGGCATATGTCAATATAGCATTAATTGCTGTGAATGTGCTTATTTTTCTTTATTTTGAGTTAATCGGTGACACGGAAGATACAATGTTCATGATAATGCACGGAGCCGTCTATGAACCGCTTGTTGTCTTGCGTGGTGAGTATTACCGGTTGTTTACTTCCATGTTCCTGCATTTTGGGGCCAGTCACTTAGTGAATAACATGCTGGTCCTCTTTGTGTTGGGCGAGAGAATGGAACAGGTCCTGGGACATGTAAAATATCTTATATTTTATATTGTCAGCGGTATTGTTGCGAATATCATATCCATAATGGTTCATATGGGGTCGGCATATGCAGCAGTATCAGCAGGGGCTTCAGGAGCCATTTTCGGTGTGGTAGGCGGCCTGGTCTATGTGGTTGCTGTTAATCATGGCCAGTTGGACGGTCTTACCAACCGGCAGCTGGGGTTCATGATCATCCTGAGTCTGTACCATGGTTTTACCGCGTCAGGAGTAGACAATTGGGCCCACATAGGAGGCCTGTTTTCCGGCTTCATCTTAAGTATCTTTCTGTACCGGAGGAAACATACTGCCAGGATTTCCGATACAGGAAGGTAGAAACTACAGCTGTGTAAACCGCAGCAGAAGGAGGACTTTCAATATGACAGATGACAATTGTATTTTTTGTAAAATAGCAAACGGGGTAATTCCGTCAACAACCCTGTACGAGGATGAGCAGTTCCGGGTAATCCTGGATTTAGGTCCGGCTTCCAGAGGACATGCACTCATTCTGCCGAAACTGCATTTTGCAGATGTATGTGACCTGGATGAGGAGATTGCGGCAAAGGTACTTCCGCTGGGTGCTAAGATTGGCGCTGCAATGAAGAAGTCCCTTGGATGTTCCGGTTTTAACCTGGTTCAGAATAACGGTGAATCGGCAGGACAGACTGTGTTTCATTTCCATATGCACATAATTCCCAGATATGAGAATGGTCCATCGATAGTAAGCTGGATTCCCGGTACGGCATCACCGGAGGAACTGGCTCAGATTGCAGAAAAAATTAAGACCAGCTTGTAAAGATGAATTGACTATGGAAAAGAAAATGGATGCTGATAAGAGAAAGAAGTTTGAGGAAATGTACCTGGATTTCCAGCTGATACTGAGAAAGATGGCTTATGTCAACGACATTCCATATGATTATATCGATGATGTGGTTCAGGATACATTTGTCTCGTATGCCCACTATGATTATTCACTTGACCTGCCGTTGGACAATACCAAGATGCTGTTAATAACCATTCTCAAAAGCCGCTGTATGGATTATCACCGTAAGATGAAGCACAGAAGCTATGGGGAGCTGGATGAAGAAGCATATAACAGCGAGAGTTATCCATCTCATGACAGGTCTGGCAGTCTTCCGGATTTTGTGGTAAGTAAAGAAAAGTGTCAGGCCCTTCTTAAGGAGATTGAGAAACTACCTGAGAACTGGAGGCAGGTGGCTGTCTTAAGATTAATAGAGGGGCGGCCAACCAGGGAAGTGTGCGAGATCCTGAACATTACAGAAAAGGCCTGCTATTCCCGGGTCAGCCGTATCAGAAAATATCTGGAGATATTGTTAAATGATGATAACTGGCCTTAAGATGATTTTTCACATGATTCAATGAGGGACATGACAGTCTCCACCGCATTGTTAAGACTGCTCTGTTCCATGGCCTGTATATAGGATGCCCTGTTTTGGTACAGGTCGTCGATTGCTTGAAACAGGCTTTCATTTGTTATGGACTCCTCTTCCAGAACCTTGCTGAATCCCTGTTTCGCAAAGGAATTTGCATTGAGGATCTGGTCGCCGCGGCTGGCAGAAGCGGACAGGGGAATCAGAAGATTTGGTTTGCGCAGGGCCAACAGCTCACAGATGGAATTGGCTCCGGCTCTGGAGATGACGATATCGGCTGCTGCGAACAGATGCTTTAATGGGGCGTCTACATATTCATACTGTACATATCCGGCTGTACCAATCAGGCTTTCGTCCAGATTGCCCTTGCCGCAGATATGTATTACCTGGTATTTGGCAAGAAGACGTGGAAGTATACTGCGTACGGCCTGGTTCACTGTGACAGAGCCAAGACTTCCGCCAATAATCAGAAGGACAGGCTTATCTGCACTGAGGTGGGAATAAGACAGGCCTGACAGGCGGTCACCCTGAAGCAGTTCTTTCCGGATGGGGGATCCTGTAAGGACTGCCTTGTCTTCCGGGAGATATTTCAGTGTCTCAGGGAAGTTACAGCAGACCTTGGAAGCAGAAGGAATGCAGATTTTATTAGCCAGTCCGGGAGTCATATCGGATTCGTGGATGATGGTGGGGATTTTATAATGCCTGGCAGCCAGTACCACGGGGACTGCAACGAATCCGCCTTTGGAAAACACTACATCTGGCTTATAACGTCTGATGAGACGCAGCGCTTCTCCATAACCCTTGATGACGCGGAACGGGTCAGAAAAGTTCTTGATGTCAAAATACCTGCGCAGCTTACCAGAAGATATGCCGTCATAGGGAATACCTGCATTTTCAATAAGCTTGCGTTCCATGCCCTGATAGGAGCCGATATAGCGGATATCATAGCCAGCTTCCCTGAGGGAAGGAATCAAAGCCAGGTTGGGAGTGACGTGTCCGGCAGTACCGCCGCCGGTAAGAATGATTTTTTTCATGAAAACCTCCTGAAGGTTATATTATGATGGGGAAAATCCCGAATCATAAACGTCTACTATTATAGTAAGCATTAAACGCAAAAAGTCAACCCTAAAGGCAAAGGTAACTTTAGGAGATTTTGTAAACAGAGGTGTCACGTGGGAGATTATAACAAAGATTCAGAACAGGACAAGGACAAAACAATAGACTTCCTGCTTCGGGAAATGTGTGATTGTTCAAGGGAAGACCTTTTAGACGAATTTGAGGCAGCCAGCAATACAGATATTCCCCTGCCCATTCCTGAACCAGCAGCAGATGAGTTTGAGAAAATCTGGTCCAGGATACAGGAAGAAAGGGCTGAGTCAGCGGATACAACTGAACAGGCCGGATCCGAAGAACCAGGAGAAGACAAGGTTATCCGAGTCAGGTTCGGATGGAAGCGGCTGGCCGCAATTGGGTTGATTGCATGTTTGATAGCTGGTAGTGGTAGTATCGTGGCGGTGGGAAGGAAGTCTTATTTTTTCCGGGAGCGGAAGGATGAACTTTCTGATAATGGTAAGGTGTTAAATAATGATATGAACAAAGTAGCTGCTAATGGTGAAGAGGAGGCATATGCATTAATTGAAAGAGATTTAAATATTAAATCTTTGAGACTTGGCTATATACCTACGAACATGGAGTTCTCGGAAGTACTAACGGGTGATGGAATAATATATATTAAGTTTCTTTATGGCGATAGTACGGTATATTTTGCACAGTCGAAATACGATAAAGGAGTTTCCTACAATTTTAAGTCTGATGCAAAAGCAAAAAATACATATGAAGTATACAATAAATGGCTAAGGCAAACTTTGGTTATAAAAGAGGAAACCTTTGAAGATGGTAATATAGCACTTGAGACATCTGTTATTGTGGATGGAGCATATTATAGCTTATTAGGAGCGATGGACATTTCCGAATTCCAAAAGATGGTAAAAGATTTGTCGTTTTAAATACGGAGGAAGAATATGAAGAGAATAAAATACATTGTTATAGTTACGGTAATGCTGGTAATTTTTACGACACTTAATGTATTTGCCAGTCCTTACAATTTAGGCCAGTATACGTCTGTGAATGAGGTATCAACATTGTTGCCTCCAGGGGTTAAACAGAGTAAAGCAACTGAGAGTGCAAAGCCACGTGGAGTTTTTTTTGCAAGAGCAGATTTAACAATTTTAAATAATGGAAATGGAGAGGTGGGAGCGACTGCTGTATCACTTTTTCGTGTCCCTGTAGATGAAGCGTATATCACTATCTATTTAGATCGTTGGGATGAGTCCGCAGAAAGATGGTATCAGATTGACTATTATGAGGCTGAGTTTTATGCCAAAGATTATCCAGACGGATTAACCACACCAAATATAAATGTTTCTTTTATAAATCAGAAAAAGGGATGTTACTATCGTTTAAGAGGATCGTTTGGTGCGCTTCTCGGCAATGAATATGAAGGCTTCAATCCAGTCACCGATGGTATCCTATTAGACTAAATAAACCAAATCAAAAGGCAGGTCCCTCGACCTGCCTTAACTTTACTCCCATGTACAACCCTACTGTTCCTTATACTGCTTCAAAGCCCTGGCTAACTGATCCGGACAGGATGTGGGCCTGGGGCCGCAGTGGATGCCGTCCAGCCTTGTGATGGCCTCGTCTATGTCCATTCCTTCTATCAGTCTGGACAGGCCCTGGGTGTTGCCGGAACACCCGCCTACGAATTGGACATTGGTAAGCTTGTTATCTTTTACTTCAAAGGATATCTCCCGTGAACAGACTCCTTGTGTTTTATACCTCATGTATATAGCCTCCTGCTTAAATCATTCATGTATATCAGATTATGCCTTATGAATATGGGAATGTCAAGTGCGAATAAGCTTTATACTTGAAAAACCGTACACTTCGGATATAATAAAGGATAGGTACCCTACAGGGGACAAGAAGGAGGTTTTTATGTTAGGAATTATTGGAGCCATGGATGAAGAAGTGTCCAGGCTTAAGGAACAGCTGACAGACGTACAGGTGGAGACCAGGGCGGCTATGGATTTTTATAAGGGCAGACTGGACGGGAAGGATGTAGTGGTGGTGCGTTCCGGCATTGGTAAGGTCAATGCCGCCATGTGTACACAGATACTGGCAGATATATATAAGGTTGAGGGAATTGTGAATACAGGCATAGCAGGTTCCCTTAAGGCAGAGATTGATATCGGGGATATTGTTCTGTCTGATGATGCGCTGCAGCATGATGTGGATGCCTCTGGTTTTGGATACGCAGTGGGACAGATTCCACGTGTGGATACACTTGCCTTTGAGGCAGATGGGAAGCTGGTTCAGCTGGCTAAGGAGTGCTGTGCCAGGGTAAACCCGGATATACACACATTCGTGGGCCGTGTTGTGACAGGGGACCAGTTTATTTCGGATAAGGGTAAGAAGCAATGGCTTGTGGAGACGTTTGCCGGATATTGTACTGAGATGGAAGGGGCAGCCATTGCACAGGCATGTTATCTAAATTCCATCCCATTTTTGATTGTAAGGGCTATCTCGGATAAGGCGGATGACAGCGCTACGGTAGATTATCCTGCGTTTGAGGCAAAGGCAATCACACATTCAGTAAACCTGCTGATGGAGATGATACGCTCTTATTAAGCAGTTATAGGGTACTTTTTATCATCGGGAACCTCTGGTTTTTACCAGGAGGTTCTTTGTGCTGTATGGGCTGCTTTCCGAAATCATTCCCAAAGCCATTCCCAAAGTAATTTGTAATGCCGCATATGGAACGATACTCAAAGCCAATGCTAAAGCCAAAGCCAATGCTAAAACCATTCATGGGGACAAACATAAAGTTCATTGCATAACAATCCATAGAAGCAGACATAAACGAAGCGAACATAAACCTAATTGTAAATTCATTGATTGGAACAGGGAGAGGGAAGTCCTGAGCGTTCCATGAATAATAGGAAAAGGCAGTCCTGAGCGTTCCATAATAATAGGAAAAAGCAGTCTGGAGCGTTCCATAATATCAGGAAAAGGCAGTCTGGAGCGTTCCATAATAAAAGGAGAAGGCAGTCTGGAGCGTTCCATAATAATAGGAAAAGGCAGTCCTGAGCGTTCCATAATATCAGGAAAAGGCAGTCCGGAACGTTTCATTATATTATAGAAGGAAACCGTTTAAAGCCATAAATGGACAGGGCGTAAAAGCATAATCTAAAAACGCCCGGTTTGCCCATGTCTGCGTTCTTGGGCCTGCTTGAACATATATTCCTGGCATCTGTCCTAATAAATGCATCATAGGGACTCCTTAGGGCGAAGCACACCTTATTTTGCGGCAGATTTGATTCCTGATTCGGTCAACGTAGCCCGCGACGCCTCCCTCATCGGGACCAAATCTCCCGCAAAGGGGGATGCACGCCTGACGGAAAGCAATCCTCAAACCGGAAAGCAATCTTCAAACAGGCCCTTGGCAGAAGCCATAACAGGGACAATGGTTACAGCGGTTATCTGCTTCCACCCGCGCCCCACGGTACGGATAGGAATGGACTGCGTTTATCCTGCTACTTGCATCTGCATGCTGCCCCGAGATTTCAGTAATTGCAAATGGGACAGATGGTACGGATGGGACAGATAGGACAGAAGGGACAGATAGGACAGACGGGTCCGACAGGCATCTGAACCTTACATCTGGCATCCCGATTGCCGGGTTAAGCAGCTATATCATATATCCCGGACAGGGACTAGAATTTAAACTATATGTTCCAGCCGGCATGATTATTTACTGGATTGGGGGAAGGGGGCTGTGGGGAAAGGAGGGGACAGGGCCTTAATATACAGGCTTCTTAAGGGATGACTTACCTTTCAGAATCGTTTTTTAGGAGAATTTGGCGAACGATTCTAGGCTTTCTCAACTTCCCAAATCAAAATCCGTTGCTATAATAGACTTTACCGGGAAACGCCTGACTGCAGGGGCATTTCCCAAACGACGGACAATGGCGCCTGCCGCAATGCGGCTGCCCATCAGATACCGTCAACCATAGTATAGTAACTGGAAGGAATCCGGGAAGAAGAAAGGGGCTTTTACAATGATGAGCTTTTTACAAACAGGAAAGGCACTGTATGTGCTGGCAGCAATCTGCCTGGCAGGGGTATTCAGCCGGCTGATGGCGGGAAGCTTCTACAAACGATTAATTAAAGAGAGTACCAATATGGCATTGACCAAGAACAAGTGTCTGCGTAATTTGAAACAGAATGCAGAGGATACATATAGAATTAATCAGGGTATGAGCAACACACGTGTTTATCTGGAACGCCAGATGTACAGCCTCCGTACCGCAGGGATGACTGCAAGAGGACTGGACAACCTGTCAGGGCAGCTGACACTTCTCTGCTTCCTGGCAGGAGGCGGGGCAGCATTCCTCTCTTATTGGTATAGAAGTGATAATTATTATATTGTTCTTTACGGCTCCATCGGTATCCTGGCAGGCATGTTTACCATGCTGGTGGATTACGGGGTGAATCTGGAGGCCAAGCGCCAGCAGCTTCTCACCTGTTTACAGGATTATATGGAAAATGTGATGTGGCCGAGAATGAACCGCGAGGGCAGTGCGGACCATGTGCCTGCCGTTACAGCAGAGGAGGAGCGCAGGGAACCGGCGCCTGTACGCTCCATAGGAAGGGAACGCCGTTCAAATAATAACAACAGACGGGGGCTGGAGCAGACAGCTGCCAGCAGGGAGAGACAGGAGGACAAGTCCAAGGACAACTGGCTTCAGGACCTGAATCCGGACCAGAAGCGGATGCTTGGGGAATTGTTAAAGGAGTTTATTTCATAAATCCTGAAAATCAGTTCCATAGGATTAATTAGTGCAGCATTATTTTCGGGTAATTAGTTGATGGAATTAGAAAGAAATAGAATTATAAGGCAGGATATGGTATAATTTAAACGATAAGCGGCTTTACCGCAATAGATAGAGGCATGGATCGGCATGGATGTCCATCCATGGACATAAGAAAAGGAGAGCGCGAATTATGGTAAAGGAAGTAACATTTGATTATTCCAAGACAGCAGGAGTCATTACTGCTGAGGAGATGGCCAACTTTAAGACTACGGTAATGAGTGCAAAGGAAACCTTGCTCAGTAAGACGGGAGCGGGCAGCGATTTTCTGGGATGGATTGACTTGCCTGTGGATTATGACAAGGATGAGTTTGCAAGGATTAAGAAGGCGGCAGCTAAGATTCAGAGTGATTCAGATGTCCTTTTGGTAGTGGGAATCGGCGGTTCCTATCTGGGAGCCAGGGCGGCCATTGAATTTCTGTCACACAGCTTTTATAATGTGTTACCTAAGAGCGTTCGTAAGACACCTGAGATTTATTTTGTGGGCAACAGCATCAGCAGCAAGTATATCCATGATTTAAAGCAGGTTTTGGAAGGAAAGGATTTCTCCATCAATATCATTTCCAAGTCAGGCACTACCACTGAGCCCGCAATCGCATTCCGTGTATTCAAGGAGATGCTGATTGAAAAATATGGCAAAGAAGAGGCTAACAAGCGTATCTACGCAACCACAGACAAGGCTAAAGGCGCCCTTAAGAATCTGGCGGATGAAGAAGGATATGAGGAATTCGTTGTACCGGATGACGTAGGCGGGCGATTCAGCGTATTGACAGCTGTAGGCCTTCTGCCAATCGCGGTCAGTGGAGCGGATATTGATAAATTGATGGAAGGCGCTGCTTCAGGAAGGAAGAAAGCGCTGGAGACCCCATATGAGTCCAACCCTGCCCTGCTTTATGCGGCAGTGCGCAACATCCTGCTCCGCAAAGGCAAATCAGTTGAGATCGTGGCCAACTATGAGCCAAGCCTTCACTACGTGTCCGAGTGGTGGAAGCAGCTCTATGGTGAGAGCGAGGGCAAGGATCAGAGAGGCATTTTCCCGGCAGCAGTGGATCTGACCACAGATCTGCATTCCATGGGACAGTTCATCCAGGACGGAGCACGTATCATGTTTGAGACAGTGATCAATGTGGAGGAATCTCCGGAAGAGATTCTCCTGAATAAAGAAGACGTGGATACCGACGGAATGAACTACCTGGCTGGGAAGAGCGTGGATTTTGTTAATAAGAGTGCCATGAACGGCACGATTTTGGCCCACACAGACGGCAATGTACCAAACCTGATGGTTAAGGTACCGGAGCAGAATGCGTTCTATCTGGGGGAACTGTTCTACTTCTTTGAATTTGCCTGCGGTGTAAGCGGTTATATTCTGGGTATTAATCCGTTTAATCAGCCGGGTGTGGAGAGCTACAAGAAAAATATGTTCGCGCTTTTAGGCAAGCCTGGATATGAGGAGCAGAGGGAAGAACTGCTTAAAAGGCTGTAATGGACTGTTTGGCACGGTAAATCCATAAAGGATAAAAGGCCGTCCTGCTGATGATGTAAGTCAGCAGGGCGGCTTTTCAATTGCAGACCGTAATCCGGCGCTGCTATTTGCGCAATGAAGCCCCGGGCCCCGTCTTATCTATTCCTCAATAACCTGTATCTCAAGAAAATCAAAGTCAATGGATTCGATAAAATTGTCCTGTGTAAAACGGGCCTTATCGTGATACTTAAAATCCTTTACAGTGGAATCCAGCCACATGGGCTTTTCCAGATTGAACTCGTAGCAGATGGAGTCCAGGGAGTCAAATACCATCTGGGTCCTGGACAGGGAGTAGTCTGATATGCATATCACGGTATCCCTTAACAGATGGTTGTCCTTCATTAATTTTCCCCACATTCTGAACATAAGGCTTCTCCTTTCTTATATTTACCTGCCATATGAAGCAATGCTCCTGTGAGCGGTTTTGTGTCTGAGGTTTAGTATATCATTTAATCCCGGGTTTTAAAAGGATTTATTATCATATGTCAGTGGACTCCCTTATAATCAGCTCCGTGGAGTACTGGGAAAAGACACAGGGGGTCTTGGGCGCCCTGATCCTGGTCAGCAGGCAGTTGGCGGCTGCTATGCCAAGCTGTTCCTTGGGCGTGTGTATGGTTGTCAGCGGGGGATTGCATTTGGCCGACTGGTTGATGTCATCAAAGCCCACAAAGGCAACCTCCTCAGGAATACGGTGTCCAAGGAACTGCATGGCGTGCATGACCTGTATGGCGGTCCAGTCATTGCCGCATATATAGACATCAGGAAGCCCTTCCATGGACTTAAGCTTATTGACAAGATAGGGAAAATCCATGTACTGGTTATTGGTTTCATAGAGCAGGGAGTGGGCCTGGTCAAGGGGAAGCTCCAGCTCATTAAGGGCTTCGCAGAGGGCGTCAAAACGCTCCTGGAATCCGCGTCCCACGTTATAGGAGTATATGTCTCCGGCAAAGGAAAAACGGCGTTTGCCCTGACTGGCCAAAAGCTTGACAATCCGCCTTACATTAGACTTGTTTTCCATGGTTATGATGTCCAGCCTGCCAATGAGGTTCTCATATTCTTTTGGCATGTCCACGGTTACACATGGGATGCCGGTTTCGATTAATGTCTCACAGGCTTCCCGGCTGCATATCTCAACCATGATGATGCCCTGGATGGAGGTATCATAAACAATGGGAGGGAACTGTTTTTTCTCCAGCTCATCATCCGTGATGATGCCAAGGGTAAGCGTGTATCCGCAGGGAGTCAGCACGGATTCTATGCCTTTCATGACATTGACCCAGAATTCGGAGTAGTCAGCAGACGCCTTTGTCAGGAAAAGGATGGTTCCCTGGGAGGATGAGGATGCAGGGACAGAGGTTTCATTTAATATATTCCTGTAATTCATTTCACGGGCTTTTTCAAAGATTAACCGCTTGGTTTCCTCGGATACCCCGCCTTTTCCGTTAAGGGCTTTTGAGACCGTATTTCTTGATATGTTTAATTCATGGGCAATGTCCTGTATGGTACAGTTCATATGACAACCTCCTGAAGTTATTTATAAACATATTATAAGGTGCATTTGGGGAAAATGCAAACAGTTTTTGTGTTCAAATGCAACATTATAAAAAGGGGATGCACAAGAAGAGAAGTGTGCATAGATGGGTGCATATGCACACGAAAAGCCTGTTGATACAAACATGAATATTGTATTAAATTCATAATAGAGCACAGGATTCACTGTATATGTATACGAAATTCATAGAGGGACGCCCTAAATACATTGACAATCATGTGTGCATTAACTAAAATGAAAGTGCAAATGAAAGAAAAATGTAAAGACAAAGGATGGGGCAAATGGATAAATTATTTTTCAAACCAGACCATGCATGGGTAGGTGATTTAATACCATATTATGAAAACGGCACATACTATGCATACTATTTGCACGACCCCAGGATTACTCCGGGAGAATTTGCAGAGCAGACAACCTGGCATCTGGCCACCACAGAGGACTGCAGGAAATTCCGGTACCAGGGCGAGGCCATTGCAAGAGGAGGGGATGACCGGCCAAATAAGAACATTTACACCGGTTCCGTGATTAAGAAGGGTGAAAATGAATACTATGCGTTCTACACTGCTTACAATGCAGATATCCGGATTCATGGCAAGAGCGTGCAGTCCGTGATGCGGGCGTCCAGCCAGGACCTGATCCACTGGGAAACGGATGAGGATTTCCTGTTCGTGGCAGATGATTGTATGTATGAAGCATTTGACTGGCGCGATCCCTTCGTATTTAAAAATGAGGAAGAGGGCAATTACTGGATGCTGCTGGCTGCCAGGAAAAAGGGAGGCGGAGCCCATAGGGGCGGCTGTACGGCCCTGTGCAAATCAAGGGATCTGGTCAACTGGACCTGTGAAGAACCGTTTTATGCCCCGGAAATGTATGTGACAATGGAATGCCCGGAAGTCTTCCGGATGGGCAGCTGGTGGTACCTTGTATTTTCCACATTTTCAGACCGCTTTACCACCCATTACAGAATGGCCAGAACACTGGACGGGCCGTGGGAGATTCCGGAAGACGACGTGTTTGACACCAGGGCGGATTATGCAATTAAGACTGCTTCTGACGGACAGAGGAGATTTGCATTCGGATGGATAGCAAGTAAGGCAGGAAACAGTGATTACGGTCCCTGGGAGTGGGGCGGGACCATGGTTGCACATGAGATTGTCCAGGAGGAGGACGGGACATTACGGGTGAAACCCACGGAGGCAATGAAAAACTTCTATGACCAGGTTTGGCCTGTCAGAGATTTATGTTATTATCATTGTACCGCTAAAGAGGAAGCAGGGGAAACCACCATACAATCTGAAACCCTGGGCGCGGTGCTGTTTCCGGTTCCGGAGCAGGGGTTTGAACTGGAGCTTACCATGGTTCCCGGAAAATCCGCTGAGGCCGGCGTTGCGCTGCATACGGATACAGGAATGGAAAACGGTTATTTCCTCAGGATGGACCTGTCAGGGCACACGGCTGCATGGGACATGTGGCCAAGGTCGGTTCAGGGCGCCTATCAGTGGCAGATTAAGGGCGATGTACCGTGCCAGGTTGAGACTTCGAGGAAACTGCCCGCATCAGATACATACCATATAAGGATTTTCCGGGAGGATGACCTGTGCGTGCTGTACATCAATGACTGCATGGCCATGTCCACCAGGATGTATGACCACAAAGGCGGTTATGGGGGTATCTATACGGTGGGGGGAACCGCGTCTGTCAGCGGATATCAGATAAAAGTAAAATCAATATAATACCGGGAAGGAGAAGAGAATATGAAAAAAAGGATATTAGCAGTTGTATTAACAGCAGCAGCCATGCTGACCATGGCGGCCTGCGGCCAGGGGGCGTCCGCAGGCAATCCGTCCAATGCTTCTGAAAATGGGAAGGGAAGCGCGGACAGCGACGTGACGGTGGTTAAATGGTTTGCCTCAAGGCCTGTGGACGGGGAAATAGACCTGACCATGAGGGAGATTGCCGAGCAGTACAGCAAGGAAAAAGGAGGAAAATGGAAGATAGAGGTTGAGACAACGGCAGACAGGCCCTCCTATCTCCAGAAGCTTAAGACCCTGATTGCAGGCGGACAGATGCCGGACATCATTGATATTGACGCAGATCCTTACTGTCAGGAACTTGTGGATGCAGGATATCTTGTGGATGTGAAGAAATTCCTGCAGGATGAAGGGCTTTACGACAGGTTCTATCCAACCGCCCTGCGCTATCAGGAATTTACGGATGGCTCCATGTACACCCTCCCATTGGAATATCATGTGGAAATGATCTGGTACAATAAAGACATATTTAAGGAAAATGGTGTTGAGGTACCTAAGACCATGGATGAATGGCTGGGTGTCTGCAGGACCCTTAAGGAAAATGGCATCACGCCGATTTCCGTAGACGGGATTGACCGGTGGCCGGTACAGCGCTACATTGCAATGATGCCGTTTCGGATGACAGGGAACGAATACATCATCAGCCTGAGGGATGGAAAGGCCTCCATGGGGGATGAGACCGGCAGGCAGGCCGTGGAATTCTTACAGGAAATCGGACAGTATTTCAATGAAGGCTTCGGCGCAACGGATTATGCCACGGCCCAGTCCATGTTCCTGGACGGAAAGTCCGCCATGTATTATATAGGGGATTGGGAGCAGGCAGCCATGCTTGAGGCCTACAATGCGGGCAAGGTTGACTACTTCTACCTCCCCACAGCAGAAGGCGCAAAAACAGGAGCCAATGAGTTCTGTGTCAATTCGGGAATCGGCATGGCATTCAATACACAGACATTTGATGCTAAGACCAAGGACTTCATAAAGTATGTGATTGAGAATTATGGCAAGATTTACGCCGGACGCATGCAGATGTCGCCCATCAAGACAGAACTGCCCGAAGATATCCAGTTTACGGACCTGTATTTACGGATCCGGGAGGACATGGAGAAGACAGGGGAAAACTTCCTGAAGCCATGGGATACGTACCTGGATGTGGATACAAATACCGTGATGCAGGATAATATGCTTTTGCTGGCAGCCGGTGATATGACGGTGGATGATTTCATAAAAATCGTAGATGATGCCATTGCTTCTAATGTTAAATAGGAGACTTGCATTGCTTTGGCGGGATTCCCGTCCTCCCGCCAAAGCCGGTATGGAAAGGGGAAAGGGATATGGGCATTTTAAGGGACAGGAAGGCGTTCTGTGTATTTCTTCTGCCAGGCTTATTGTTTTATATACTGGCTGTGTTTTATCCGATTGAGGAATCTATCCGGCTGAGTTTCATGGAATGGGGAGGCATTGGAGCCAGAAAGTTTGTGGGCCTTGAGAATTACATCCATATGTTCAGGGACCCTGTATTCTATACCGCGTTTGTGAACAATCTCATATACCTTGTCATCGTGGTGTCCATGCAGCTGATCATAGGGCTGATATTTGCGGTGCTGCTTACTTATATGACAAAGCATGTTGCCCTGATTAAAACCTTATATTATGTTCCGTGCATCATCACAACGGTGGCTGTTACCCAGCTGTTCAGAAGCATGTACGCAACCGAACCCACAGGGTTAATCAACCAGATAATCAATGTTTTTGGTATCCGGAGCATCAGCTGGCTTACCAATATCAAGACGGTCCTTGCGGCCGTATCCCTGCCCGAGGGATGGCGGTTTGCGGGAATGTATATGGTCATCTTCTATGCGGCCCTGATTTCACTGGACAAGGAAGTCATGGAGGCGGCCAGGGTGGATGGGGCAACGGACTGGCAGCTGCTGATTAAGATTAAGCTTCCCATGATCCGCCAGATCATCCTTCTCACCCTGACCATGTGCCTGACCGGCGCCCTGCGGGGGTTTGACATTCCATTCCTGCTGACCAACGGAGGCCCGGGAAATGTCAGCGAGCTGATGTCCACCTATATGTACAAGAAGGCATTTTCCAGCAACCAGTATGGCTACGGCAGCACCCTGTCCGTATTCATCATCATAGAAAGCATACTGGTGGTTGCCTTGCTCCGGGCCGTGATGTCGGAGGAAAAGACATTAGTGAAGAAGAAACAGCATGCGGGGGGACAATGATATGGCTAAAAAGAAAATCGGAAAAATCGTATTCCTGATTGTTATATGTCTGTTTCTGGCGGTGCAGCTATATCCTGTTTTGTGGCTGTTCCTGGCAAGCATCAAGCCCACCACGGAATTGTCCGCGGCCCCGTTTGCCCTGCCAAAATCGCCTACCCTGGCAAATTACATTAAGATATTTTCAGACGGGAAAATCCTGGGATACATGTGGAACAGCTTTAAGATTACGGCGGTTTCCATTGTCCTCATTGTATTCCTGAGCGCCACGGCAGGGTTTGCAATTTCTAAATTCAGGTTTAAGCTTACGGGCAGGATTTATGCGTTTTTTACATTCGGCATCATGATTCCGGTACAGATAACCCTGATTCCGCTGTTTATCTTTTACAGCAGGATGCACATACTCAACACCAGCTTTTCGCTGATCCTGCCACAGGTGGGATTTGCACTGCCGCTGTCCGTCATGCTGTTTGTCAGCTTTTACAGCTTCATACCCAATGAACTGATAGAGTCTGCCATTGTGGACGGCTGTTCCCCGTACCGCACCTTTATCTCCATTGTTTTCCCGCTGGCAAAAAACACGGTGATTACCGTGGCGTCCATGCACAGTATCTTTATATGGAACGACTTCATATTTGCCAACACATTCATCAGTGAACAGGCGGCCAAGACAGTGGCCCTGGGCCTTAAGGACTATGTGGGGGCCTTCGGGAATGTTGACTGGGGGGCCACGTACGCTGCCATTGCAGTATCAATCCTTCCGCCCATGATTGTGTATTTTGCGCTGAATAAGTGGGTGGCAGAGGGCATGACGGCCGGGGCGGTGAAGGGCTAGGCGCGTCCGGTGCCAAGGAGGCTCTAAGAATACACTCAACAGGGAGGACACCATGTTTGAATATTCAATGACAGGTATGCTGGGAGCCCTTCCCATGTTAAGGCATGGAAGGAGCAGGGCCATTAATGCTGAGAACCCAACAGGGGAAAAAGGGAAAGGAGGCATGGCCTCAGGCCCTCTGGGCCCGTCCAGGAAAGGGAGCCCGTGCCTTAAGGATATACAGCCGGGAGAGAGCGTGGTTCTGGGCAGGATAAAGGGCGCGGGCATGATTAACCACATCTGGATGACCGTGGACCGGAAAACATCCGATGCCGCGCGGTATGTGCTCAGGGACCTGGTGCTGCGCATGTACTGGGATGACGAGACAGAGCCTTCCGTGGAAAGCCCTTTGGGGGATTTTTTTTGCTGTGGTTTTGGGACGGATTATAGGGTGGACTCTGTCCCTGTGACGGTGGCTCCGGCCAGGGGGCTTAACTGCTACTTCCAGATGCCCTTCCGTACAGGGGCGCGGATTGTCCTTATAAACCAGCATCCCAACCCAATCCCGGCATTTTTCTACCAGATTGATTATTGCCTTTACGACCGTATCCCGGATGATACGGCATATTTCCATGCCCAATGGAGGCGCGAGAGGATTACCTCGCCCGGAAAGGATTATGTCATAGCGGACCATATCAGGGGAAGGGGACATTATATAGGGACCTTCATTGCCTTAAGTACCCTGGAGCGTTACTGGTGGGGGGAAGGGGAAGTGAAATTTTATATTGACGGGGACAGGGAATATCCCACCATCTGCGGGACCGGGATGGAGGATTATTTTGGCGGTTCCTGGAGCTTTGCACGCCAGGAAGGCGGCCGGACCGTGGAGACCATTTATAATTCTCCGTTTTTAGGCTATCCCTTTTACTCTGCCCATGATACGGATATCCATAATCCATACCATAATGACGACTGCCCTCCCATGCGTTCGTTTTACAGGTGGCATCTGATGGACCCGGTTATGTTTGACCAGGAACTCCGGGTTACAATCCAGCAGATTGGGGTTAGTGACATGGGGTTATTTGAACGCCAGGATGATCTGTCATCCGTGGCCTACTGGTATCAGACCGAACCCCATGGAGCGTTTGAAGCGCTGCCCGGCGCCAGGGAGCGCTGGCCAAGATAGAGGTACAAAAAAATTGTTAAAAATACCTACAATCTAAAAAATATTTAGACAAAATCCGGGATAAAATGGTTGGATTTAAAGCCTGATAATCCGAAAAAGTCTGAATATATAAGGAAAAAATCAGTGATAAATAAATAATTAACGAAAAATATGATGTTGACAAAAAAATATTCCCTTCTATAATGGTAATCACGATGAGTGTTCTGAAAACGGGTTTTTAAGAACAGTGTTTAAGGGCATGTCCGGCAATCTGTCCGGACCGGCCCCGGATCATGTAGAAGGAGGATATGATGATGCAGCATTTAAGAAGAATGGAAGACCGTGTTGTACTGCTTACCGGAGGAGGCGGCGGAATCGCCAGAGGCGTGGCAAGGGCTTTTGCCGACGAGGGGGCCAGCATGATCCTCACCGACATTTTCCCCGGGGGCATGGAGAAGACAAAGGCTGAACTGGAAAAGGATTTCGGCACGGATGTGGTAATCTGCGTGGCAGACGGCTCCAATGAAGACCAGGTCAAGGCTGCCATTGAAAAAGGCGTGGAACATTTCGGCAAGCTGAACGTGCTGATTAACAGCGCCCAGACCTCGGCATCCGGACTGACCCTAGTGGAACACACCCAGGCGGATTTTGACAAGGCCATTTATTCCGGGTTATACGCAACCTTTTTCTATATGAAGCATGCATTCCCGTATCTGAAGGAATCCCATGGTTCGGTCATCAATTTCGCATCCGGCGCAGGTATCTCCGGCAAGCCGGGACAGAGCTCCTACGCTGCTGCAAAAGAAGGAATCCGCGGCCTGTCCAGGGTAGCTGCCAATGAATGGGGCCCATATGATATTAATGTGAACGTGGTCCTTCCCCTGGTCATGACGGATAAGCTGGCCCAGTGGGGACAGGAAAATCCGGAGATGTTTAAGAAAAACCTGGATGAGATTCCTCTTGGCAGGTATGGGGATGCGCAGAAGGATATCGGGAAGGTATGTGTGTTCCTTGCCAGCTATGATGCAAAATACATAACAGGTGATACCCTGTTCATCCAGGGCGGTGTCGGCATGAAGCCTTAACCGTGTCCAAATGGCAGTATCCAGACACCCCGCAGTACCCTGAATCCCTGAAAAACCTCCTTTTGGCGACATATTTCTGACATATTTGAACTTTTTGTAACATCCCTTGCCCCAAGGGGTGATTTGTAGTAAGCTATACATAGTTACAAAAGTTCCCATAAGGAGGAAATGCAGGTGGGACAGGCAATTACGGATTATGTAAAGTTCCTGGCAGATGCCAGGGATGCGGTGTACCGTCTGGACTGTGACCAGAAAACGGCAGGTCAGCTGGAAGTATTGGAAAAGGAGCAGGAACGGGAACTGGAGGCAGCAGGCAGGGCTGTTACGGATGCTGTTAACCAGACAGTCAGGAAGCGGCTGGAGGAAATCAGTTCCAGCTATGATAAGGAGATTGCCAAGGGGCAGGACCGGTTGAAAAAAGCAAGGGCAAAACGTGAGAAGGCCAAGAGCCGCGGGATGAAGGAGCGGATAGCCGAAGAGACCAGTGAACTAAGGGAGCACAACAGGGATTTAAAGGTGCAGATGAGGACATTGTTCCAGAAGGAAAGGGTGCCGTCATTCTGCAACAGTACATTTTATTATGCGCTGTATTACCCGGGAGGCCTGAAGGAAATCGCGCTGTTCCTCCTGACCCTGACCGTGTGCTTCCTGGCAGTGCCCTGCGGGATATATTTTTTCCTGCTGCCCGAACGCCATATGTGGTATCTGGCCGCAGTGTATTTTCTGGATGTGCTGCTGTTTGGGGGATTGTACGTGCTGGTGGGCAATAAGACAAGGCTCCGGCACCAGGACGCCCTAAAGCGTGGGCGGGCCATACGCAATACCCTGCGCGCCAACCAGAAGAAGATTAAGGTCATCACCCACACCATCCAGAGGGATGGCAATGAGGACATCTATGACCTTGAGAAATATGATGATGAGATAGCATGCGTGGAACAGGAACTGTCAGAAATCACCTCCAAGAAAAAGGACGCCCTGAACACCTTTGAGAATGTAACAAAGAATATAATCACGGATGAAATCATAGCCAGCCATAAAGCGCGTCTGGACAGCCTGAAGGATGCCCTGGACGGCACATCCAGGTCATTGAAGGAACTGGAGGAGGGCATCAAGCAGCAGAACATCCGGATTACGGATTCCTTTGGCCCTTATCTGGGCAAGGAATTCCTGGAGCCGGACAGGCTTTCTGAGCTGTCCAGGATCATCCAGGGCGGGGCGGCTTCCAATATCACGGAGGCCATTGGGATTTATAAGGAGTCAAAGCAGGCGCAGTAGGGCGTGTCTGAAAATTCATTCCCGCCATCTGCGCGCCCCGCTGCGCGGCATATTTGGGCCAAATTCAGGTTACATAGCCCGCTATGCGCCCTTCATTTGACCCAAATCTCCCACAAAGTGTGATGCACAGCTGACGGAAAGCTATTTTCAGACACGCTCACGCGGATGCAGTATCAGAAGACAGTTAAAGAGGGGCGGCCCAGCCATCCGTATGGATGATTGGGCCGCCCCTTCTTTCTATGGATAAAAATAAAATGTGCTGTACAGGGGCGCCCATGCATGATTGCTCAACCGGCGATGCATGGGTGCCTTTGGATGTTTATCCTAATTATGTCCGGTATCATGTCCTGCTGCCTGCTTTTGTTCCTTCTGCTCCTTGTGTAACTGTTCAATGCCGAGGCGGATCAGTTCCAGTGTGGCGGCGGAACGGCTTGAAAAGCGGTTTTCAAAGCGGAAGTCATCAATTTGCTTTAATAAATCATGATCAACGATTATGGTGTAACGCGGTTTCTCTGTAGGCATGACTCAATCCCTCCTTAGTTCATATGATACCCAGGTTCATACGTTCTGTCAAGCAAAAAAGGATACTAAAAGAGACAAAAAAGTGTACGTTAAAATCCTTGACAGGTTCAGAACCTATGAACTATAATTAGTACAGGTTCATTGGTTCAGAACCATCTATAACGGAGGTGATATTCATGGATTCCGGGCGAAAGAAGCTGTCTTTTGTAGTGACGCCTGACATTGAAGCCATCCTGGACAGGGAAAAGAAAGAATGGTTCTATGACCGTTCACGGTCCTATATGATACGTGAACTTGTCATGGCCGGCTTAAGAGCCTTAAAGGAAGAATCTGAGGTGGCGGACGGGAACCATGAAGGGAGCACATAGTATCATGACAGGAAGAAAAGGAGAGGGACATTATGAGAAAAAGACTTGCGGCAATGGTGATGGCAGCGGTATTGGCGGGCAGCAGTATGATGGGATGTGCAGGCAGCGGGAATCCTGCTTCCACGGCGGCCGGGGAGCCGCAGGAAACCGCGCCTGCGGCAGCAGGACCGGACGGATCACAGGAAGCGGATTCCGGTGTAAAGAGCGATGTGACATACACACTGAGTTTCTGGCACGGCGCGACCGACGATGTCCGCCAGCAGATGTACGATAATGCAATCTCACGTTTCAATAAGGCTTACCCGAATGTGACGGTGGAGCAGACCCGTCTTGACAGCGATGCATACAAAACAAAGATTAAGACCGTGATGGGCGCTGGGGCAGCTGATATTCCGGACGTATTCATGAACTGGGGCGGCGACGTGCTCAAGTCGTACATTGAATACGGGTTAGTGGCGGATATCACTGATTTAATCGCACCGTATAAAGATGAATATTATGATTTTGAATTTGGGATTTCCACCTTTGACGACAGGATTTATGGGATGGGTATCGGAATTGCACCTTCGGTTGTATTTTATAATACGGAGATTTTTAAGGATCTTAACCTGGATGTGCCGGAAACCTGGGAGGAGCTGGATACGGTATGTGATACCCTGAAGCAGGCAGGATATGTTCCCTTTGCCTTGGGGAATAAGAACAAGTGGCCCGGACTGCTGGAATACACCATGCTGGGCGTGAACCTGGGGGGACAGGAGATGTCAAAGGGACTTACGGACCGCACCATGTCCTTTGATAATGAGTATTTTATAGAGGCTGGCCGGCGTCTGGCCGACTTTTCAAAGAAGGGTTACTATCCGGACGGGACCAATGGCATTGACCACAATGCAGGGGGCAGCCGTATGCTGTTCTATAATGAAGTTGCCGCCATGTTCATCATGACCAATGGGTTCTTAAGCAACTGTGTGGCAGAGGATGCCGAGTTTTATGAAAAAGTGGGCACATTCCCCTATCCGGCCTGTACTGACTCGGGAGAAGTGGGTATTGTTGCCGGAGGCAATGTATTCTCCATATCATCCCAGTGTGAATATCCTGAGATGGCAGCGGATTTCCTGTATTACCTGACCAATGCGGATTTCAGCCAGGACTACATCGAGGCAGGGAACTGTTTTACAGGCGCAAAGGATGTAAGGATTGAGGACCCGCTGGTTCAGGAACAGTTTGATAATCTGATTAAGGCTGACTGGACCCAGAACTTTTATGACCAGCAGTTTGTGGCTGAACTGGGTGAGGCCTTCAAGGACTATACCCAGGCTCTTTATGGCGGTACCATGACCCCGGAAGAAGTGGCTGCAGGTCTGGAAAGGGTGGCTGTTGATTGTTATGGGGCGCTTAAATAGCATCCCGTCCATGCGTGTAAGGCGAAGGAGGGTTTATGTCTGATAATATGGAAACAACAGGGCTGTCAGGCCCTGTTCAGAATAAGGGTAAGCCTGTTTCAGCCAGGCGTGTCCTGACCATTCTGGTATTTATTGCGCCCACCCTTTTGTTCTATGGTTTTTATAATGTGTTTGCCATTGCCAAAACAATCTATTTCAGCTTCTTGGACTGGAATGGCATCATGTCCTCGGGATGGGCAGGGTGGGCTAACTGGATCCGTCTGGTTCATGACCCCAATGTATGGCATGCCTTAAAGAATAATCTGATTTTAATGGTAACATCAATCTGTATCCAGCTGCCTGGGGCCCTGATACTGGCACTGCTGATTAACTCCAGGCTGAAAGGCGTGCGTATTTTTAAAGCACTCTGGTTTTTGCCAGTCCTTCTTTCCACTTCGGCTACCGGTATATTATGGAACCTGATATACGACCCTAATTTCGGTCTTCTTCAGGCCGTGCTGCGGGGGATTGGGAAAGGAGGCATGGTAAAAGGATGGTTAGGGGAGCCGGCATATGCCCTGCCCTGCGTCCTGCTTGTGATTTGCTGGACCTTTATTCCGTTTTACATGATATTATTGAAGGCCGGCCTGACTAATGTGCCGGGCGAACTGATGGAGTCAGCCATGCTGGATGGGGCTAACAGCTGGCAGTGCTTCTGGCATGTGACCTTTCCCCTGCTGCTGCCCACCATACGTACGGCTGCCCTTCTGAATATTGTGGGGTCCCTGAAGTATTTCGATTTAATCTGGATTATGACAGGCGGAGGTCCGGGGGGAGCCAGCGAGTTAGTTGCCACTTATCTGTATAAGCAGGGAATCCAGGGATGGAATATGGGGTATGCAAGCGCCATTGCCAGCTTCCTGTTTCTGTTTTGCGGCACCTTTGCCATTGTATACTATGGCGCAACCGCGGCGTTCGGGGATATTGGCGGCAAGACTTATAGGAGAACAGGGAGGAGGAAGGCCGGGTGAAGGATAATACAGGTCTGTTAAAAGGGATATTCCGTGTGTTTCAGTATTTTTTATGTCTGGTCATAACAGTTATTACGGTATACCCGTTCCTATTTATTGTCATGACATCCTTTAAAACCCAAAAGGAGTATTTTGGGAGCGCATGGGGAATCCCGTCCTCTTTCTGCCTGGACAATTTCAGGCTGGTCCTTACAGGCGATTTTTTACGGTATTTCCTGAACAGTATCATAGTGTGTGTGTCAGCGGTGTTTTTGGTGGTGGTCTGCTCCACCATGGTAAGCTTTGCCATATCTAAGCTGCGGTTTAAGGGGGCCGGGTTATTGTTTGCAGTCATCATGGTTGGTATGATGATTCCTGTCCATACAACCCTGATACCGATTTATGTAATCTCTAAAGATTTGGACATTTACAATCACCTGATTGCCCTGATTGGCCCGTATGTAAGCTTCAGCATTCCGATTTCCACGGTTATCATAACCCAGTTTTTCAGGGATATACCCCATGAGATAGAGGAAGCGGCCATCATAGACGGGTGCGGACCCTTTTCCCTGTATGGGCGGGTTATCATGCCGCTGGCAAAACCGGCTGTGTCCACGGTTGTTATCTATGATATCCTCCATACCTGGAATGAGTTCATATATGCAATGACACTGGTGGACAGCAAGGAAAGGATGACGCTTCCTGTTGGGCTTAAGAACTTTTACGGAGAAGCAGCGGTTAATATTCCTGCCATCATGTGTGCCGTGTTCATCAGTTCCCTGCCGGTGATCATCGCTTATTTTTCCGCCCAGGAACAGATATCCAATGGCTTGACCCAGGGAGCTGTCAAGGGATAAGTATGCTGCGTAAAATAATCAGCACTATATTGAAGGAGGTATATCATGAATTATTATGTATCGGCAGATGGGCCGCTGTTAGGCGACGGTTCACAGGACGCGCCCTTTCGCAGGATCGGCCAGGCGGCCGAAGCTGCCAGGCCCGGCGATACGGTCATTGTGGCGCCGGGCATATACCGGGAGTGTGTGAATCCTAAAAATGGCGGTACATCTGACCGGAACCGGATTGTATACCGTTCCCAGGTACCGGGGGCAGCGGTCATCACCGGCGCAGAGGAGATAAGGGAATGGGACCATGTCAGGGACGACATTTGGATGACAAGGATACCGAACGGTTTTTTCAGCGGTTACAATCCATATACTACCCAGATTGAGGGGGACTGGTACCGGGGGCTTGGGAGGATCAACCATACAGGACAGGTATACTTTAATGGTCAGGCCCTTTATGAGGAGGATTGCCTTGACCGGCTTTGGAACAATGAACCATTAGAATGGGCATGGGACAAGGAGTATTCCAGGCAGCACAAATGGTATACGGAGCAGGATGGGGACATCACTGTCATCTATGCCAGGTTCCCGGATGGGACACCCCATGGAAACCGTGTGGAGGTCAATGTGCGGCGCAGGGTATTCTTTCCGGAACAGACCGGGATAAACCATATTACTGTTTCCGGGTTTACCCTTAAGCAGGCAGCCACCCAATGGGCGCCTCCCACGGCATTCCAGGAGGGACTGATTGGACCGCATTGGAGTCTGGGATGGATCATTGAAGACTGCGTTATTTCCGATTCCCGTTGTTCGGGCATCAGCCTGGGCAAGTGCTGGCATCCTTCGGACAACCGTTGGACAAAGGAGCGCATTAAGTCAGGAACCCAGCTGGAACGGGACCTGGTACACTATGCACAGCATACTGGCTGGTGCAGGGAGACGGTTGGTTCCCATATTGTCCGGCGCAACCGGATATTTAACTGCGGCCAGACTGGAATCGTAGGCCATTTAGGGGGGATCTTCTCACTGATTGAAGGGAATGAGATCCATCATATCAATACATACGGGGAGTTCAGCGGCTCTGAACTGGGCGGTATCAAACTGCACGGCGCCATTGACACAGTGATACGCCGCAACCATATCCACCACTGCCACAGGGGGATATGGCTGGACTGGCAGACCCAGGGAACCAGGGTTTCCTGCAACCTGTTCCATGATAACCATGGGGAGGAGGATACCCGCACCAGTGAGGATCTGTATATAGAAGTAAGCCATGGCCCGGCGCTTGTTGATAATAATCTGTTCCTTTCCCGGTTTGCGCTCAGGGAGCGTTCCCAGGGACTGGCCTTTGTCCACAATATAATTGCGGGGCCCATTGACATCGGAAGTTCTGAGGGAAGATTCACACCGTATCATTTCCCACATGGGACAGATATCATGGGATGCATGACAATCAATAACGGTGATGACAGATTCTACAACAACATATTCATTCAGCCGGACCTGCCCGAAGAGAAGAGACGGGTCCGCAATCCCGAGGTGGCCAGACTGGTTGGGATGAATCCACAGGTGAATATCGAAGCAGGTCTGCATATTTACGATGGTTATCCGCTTCATGATGAGTATTACCATCAGTTTACGGATGAAGGGACGCCGGACACTTCCTGGGGTCGCCGTTATGATTATAACTGTCATCTGCCTGTATATATTAGCGGCAATGCATACTTTAACGGGGCCAGGCCCTATGGCAAGGAACAGCTGAGATATGTTGATACGGAGAACCAGGTTTATTTTAGTTTGATTGAAAAGGATGGTTCCTATTATTTCAGCACCAATCTTTATGATTATCTGCCGCGGATGGAAACGGAGATGATTTCCACATCCATGTTGGGAATGTCCTTTGAAACGGAGCAGCCATATGAGGACCCGGATGGCTCACCAGTGCGTATTGATGAGGATTTCTTAGGCAGAAGGCGGGGGCAGCACCCTACACCAGGTCCATTTGAATATACGGACATGGATACTGGGTTTGGTGAGATAAGGCTGGTATGATAATGGAGCATTTAGTTTTCAGCCTTAATTCAGTCCTGCCCGTATTCATGGTAATGGGAATTGGTTTCTATTTGGGGAGACGCAATCTATTGACAGGGGATTTTGTGGGACAGGCCACGTCATTGGTATTCTATACAGCGCTCCCGGCAAAATTATTCCTGGATGTATCCCGCAGTAACTTTTCCGATTGTCTGGATATAGGGTTTACTGCATATTTACTACTCTGCACTTGTGCGGCCTTTGCAGGAGCCTGGATTTTATGTGTTCTTTTAGTCAGGGACAGGGCAGCTGTCAGCGCTGTTGTCCATAGTGCATTCAGGGGGAATTTTGTGTATCTGGGACTTCCCATCTGTCAGAGTATACTGGGACGGGAATCCGTTCTATCCGCCATTATGGTGGTTACTTTTGTGCTCCCTTTTTATAATGTACTGGCAACCATTGTCCTGTCCTACTATGACCCCTCAGGCAGGAAAGTAAGCTGGAAGAGGATGCTTAAGGATATTTTAACCAATCCCATGATTGTTGCCATTCTCGCAGCCCTGCCGTTTTCGCTGCTGGGAATTAAGCTTCCGCCTGTGTTTGAGAAGCCGCTGGCCTACCTGGGGCAGATGTCAACGCCCATGGCCCTTATATTAATCGGGGCAGGTATCAGACCTTCGTCCTTTGCAGGCAGGGGAACGTGGATTGGTTTTGGCGCTATTTATAAAGTGGTGGTCACACCCCTTGTATTTGCAGTTCCAATGCAGTGGATGGGGTTTAACCCGGAGCAGATTGTGACAGCATTTGTGATGTTTGCAGTTCCATCTGCCATGAATGTATATATTGTAACCAAGAAGATGGGCGGGGACGGAGAATTGGGAGCCGCGATTATTACGGTTTCCATGCTTCTTTCAGCAGTTACGCTTCCCATGGGGATTTGGGTGATTAAAACCTTGGGAATCATATAAATCCCACACCCCATCCGGATGGTAAAGCATAGGGGAGGAGCGGACAGGAAACAAACAGAAAGACAACAAACAGAAAGGAAGCATGGCCGATTCCCCCATTAATCCGGGATGCGGCCATGCTTCCTGTTTATATTTTCATGGGCGGCAATTAAGGAACCCCAAAAATCCCTTCCCCTCAGATACTCACCAGATGATACTGTATCTGATTGGCTGTCAATAGCTGCGCCTCCCGCTGATGGCAGGTGAATATGATGATTTGGCTGTCATAAGCCTTTACCAGCCACTTAAGAGCTGTTTTCAGCCGCTCGTCATCATACAGCACAAAGCTGTCGTCAAAGATAAGGGGCATGGAATCCCGGCCGTTCTGGATCAGCTTGGCCGCCGCCAGGCGGACCGCCAGATAAATTTGGTCCATGGTGCCGCTGCTTACCTGTTCGATGGGCACAAGCTTGCCCGGGGTGTTCATGAATACATCCATGTTTTCATTGATGCTCATGCTGGTATAGATGCCTCCCGTAATACCTGATATCAGATCTGAGGCTGTCTTGTTCAGGTATAAGCCAAAGGAATCCCGGATGGTGGTGGAAAGGGCGGTCATGGTGTCCTGGGCCAGGTCGATGGCGTTCAGTTCTTCCTGGGCCCGCTCATTTTCCGCAAGTATCTGTTTTAAACCCTCAGCCTTTGTCCGGCAGTCAGCCAGGTGCTCCAGCTTCTGTTCCAGTTCCCACTGGATGCGCTGCTGCTGTTCGATTTCCTCTGAAAATATCTCCTCATTGGCCTGGAGGCGGCTGATTTCTTCCGACAGCTGGCTTAAGGTCTGTTCTGATTGCTCCACGGCCTTGCTCAGGCGGAGGAACTCAGCCATCTTGGTTTCCAGCGCCTTCATGGCGTCCGGCGATATGGAGGAATCCCCCAGGTGGCGTGCGAATATCTCCTGGAGCAGCCGTGTATTGGTCTCCAGCTCCTTTTTAAAGCGCCGGTTCTTGTTCAGCTGCAGGATGGCAGCCACAAGGGCCGCCGCCGCAACCCCGCCAGTGATTCCCGCGGCCGCGGCCATATGGATTGGCAGCCTGATTGCATCATGGATGATCTGGGGCGCTCCAAGGCACAATCCGGCAAAACCGCCGCAGGCCAGGGCCACCATGAATAACAGGACTGCCCAGACTGTCCTGGACTTCCTGCTGCAGGCTGCCCGGGTCACCTCATATTCACTGTAAAGCTTCTTGGTGTCATCAATATAAACCTGGACAGAATCCCTGTCCGTGAACTGGCTGCCAAGCAGGATCTGGCGCCCCTTGGCTGTTTTTTCCAGGAGGCCTTCCTTTTCCTTCTGGAGGCTGTCTAACTGCTGCCGGATTTCCATTTTCCTGGTACGGCAGGCAATCAGCTGGTTGGCATATTCAGGCGCGGATATCTCCTGTTCAATCTTGCGGATTTCCCCCAGCAGGGCCGCATAACTTCTTGCGGCTTCCGGTACCATCTGGTTCTCCAGCTCGCGGCGCTGGGCCTTTAGGTAGGAGGTTGCCTTGGTTATGTTAAGGGCAATGCTTCCCGAGGTGTTGAGGTTGGCAATGTAGTTCCTCAGTTCGGACACCATCCCTCCGTCCGTGGCGCATTTGAGCTGTCCGATGCTGATGGTGTTGTCGTAAGCGGTTTCGGAAAGTCCGCAGCGCAGCTGGTCCAAAAGTGCCTTGGTGGGTTCCAGCTCCCTGCCAAGGGTCTCATTGACAATGGTCAGTTCCCTGCCCCTTTTGTGGAACCTGCGCTGGATGCGGTAAACCTGTCCTTCGCTTTCCAGGCGCAGCCATCCTTCGTAGGTGCCGCTTCCCTGCCACGGTTCGTATCTGCTGTAGGTATCATTTCTGGCAGCCCGTCCTCTCTGCCGTTCCAGGCCGAACAGCATGCCTTTTATAAATGTGTGCAGCGTGGATTTGCCGGCCTCGTTTTTGCCGTAGACCACATTCATCCCATCCTGAAAGGAGATGTCCTGGTCGTGAAGCTTGCCGAAGCCGTCAATGTGCAGACTCAGTATCTTCATGGGTTCAGCTCCTTTCATCCGTGGTCCGAAGCAGTGCGTTGACTCCGTAATATAATGCTTTCTTTTCCACGGGGCTCATGTTTTCTTTTTGAAGGGCCTGGATAAAAAATCCTATCATGTCGCTGGAATGCTCTGCAAAAAGGGCTGAAAAATCATACTGAGGTTCAGAATCATCCAGGATCTCGGCTATCCTGAAACGTGAGGAAAGCTGCTCCAGATCAAACTCAATGTCAGGATCCCTCATGCCCTTTAGCCGGAAACGGTAGATATTCTGCTGGCCGCGGTTCTCAATCTCCCTGGCAATCCGGTCAGACAGTTCACCGTTGGTGGTGTCCTTGGAGACATTCACTGCCAGAGGAATGTATTGAAGGCTTGCTGCCGGGATGAACTGCAGGCTTGTCAGCTTTCTTGTGAGCGGATGCACCTCCCCGGCATAATATCCGTGGGCGCCTGTTTCCGTCAGGTCCAGCGGTTCGGGGGAGCCGCAGTAGGCCATCTTTCCCTCGCCTACGATATGGGGCTTGTGGATATGACCCAGGGCTATGTAAGAAAATGGCGACAGCTCCAGGCTGTTAAAGTTAATGGGCAGATGGGACGCATCGCCCCCATGGGCCATGAGGATTTGGATCCTGCTGTTTAAGGGAACCTGGATGTCGTCCAGAAGGGGTTCCTTAATCTCTGTGCGGTGGTAGCTGAAGCCATGTACCTCCGTGTTGATGTCCTCAAAGTAAACAGAAGTCAGGTTTTCATCCATCAGGAATGTCACATTAGGACTCCATGTAAAACTCAAAAGGGCGGAATTATCCCGTATACGGTCGTGGTTGCCTGCTATGATAATGACCTTTGTGGAGGGAATGGAGGAAAACAGGTAATTGACTTCCTTCAGGTCCTTCATTAACGGCTGCCTGTGGAACAGGTCCCCGCTGATGAATAAGCAGTCCGCATCCATCTCTTTTGTATGTTCAATAATTATCCGGAATGTATCTTTGATTGCCTGGGCCCGTTCCTTGCCCCACGGCTTGTTGGCATCGGGACACATACCCCAGTGGATATCCCCGGTGTGGATGAATTTCATGTCTGCCTCCTGTTGGTTTATGGTTGGCGTGCCCCCGCCCGGGGCATTGGCGGACAATGTCCCGGGCGGCTAGATGTACCAGGTGTTCTTTACAGCTCGCAGTTATTAACGGTTCTTGGGAATGGCACAACATCCCGGATGTTGCCCATGCCGGTCAGATACATGACACAGCGCTCAAAGCCAAGTCCGAAGCCGGCGTGGCGGGTGGAGCCGTATTTCCTTAAATCCAGGTAGAAGTCATAGTCCTCCTTGTGAAGGCCAAGCTCATCCATCCTTGCCACCAGCTTATCCAGATTGTCCTCCCTCTGGCTGCCGCCGATGATTTCTCCGATGCCGGGAACAAGACAGTCAACTGCGGCAACCGTCTTGTTGTCCGGGTTCATCTTCATATAGAAGGCCTTGATTTCCTTTGGATAATCGGTTACGAATACAGGCTTTTTGAACACCTTTTCAGTCAGATAGCGCTCATGCTCTGTCTGAAGGTCGCAGCCCCAGGATACCTTGTAGTCAAACTCGTCATTGTGCTTCTCAAGCAGCTCCACTGCATCCGTGTAAGTAATATGGCCGAATTCTGATTCCAGGACATTGTGGAGGCGCTCCAGCAAGCCCTTGTCCACGAACTGGTTGAAGAAGTTCATTTCCTCCGGCGCGCGTTCCAGGACAAAGCGGATGATATACTTGAGCATTCCCTCGGCCAGGCGCATGTCATCATCCAGGTCGGCAAACGCCATCTCAGGCTCAATCATCCAGAATTCGGCTGCATGGCGCGCCGTGTTGGAGTTCTCGGCCCGGAACGTAGGGCCAAAGGTATATACGTTGCGGAATGCCATTGCGTAGGTTTCGGCATTGAGCTGGCCGCTTACGGTCAGGTTGGTTGCCTTATTAAAGAAGTCCTGGCTAAAATCCACCTTGCCGTCCTCTGTCTTGGGGATGTTGTTCAGGTCCAGGGTGGTTACCTGGAACATTTCCCCGGCGCCCTCACAGTCACTGCCTGTTATCAGCGGTGTGTGCACATATACAAAATCCCGTTCCTGGAAATACTGATGGATGGCATACGCAACCAGGGAGCGCACACGGAATACTGCCTGGAAGGTATTGGTCCTTGGACGCAGATGGGAAATCGTGCGCAGATACTCAAAGGAGTGGCGTTTTTTCTGAAGCGGGTAATCGGAAGCAGAGGCGCCTTCCACGGTCACTTCTGTGGCCTGTATCTCAAAGGGCTGTTTGGCCTGGGGCGTGGCCACCAGGGTTCCCTTTGCGATGATGGCAGTACCCACATTCATCTTGGAAATCTCTGCAAAATTAGAAAGGCTGTCGTGATACACAACCTGAAGCGTTTCAAAATAACTTCCGTCACTTACCACAATAAAGCCAAAGGCTTTGGAATCCCGCAGACTGCGGACCCACCCTCCAATGCTTACTTCCTTGTCCAGATAGTTCTCCGGATGCTTATAAAGTTCTCTTACGGTAATCAGATCCATGACTGATAATCTCCTTTTCTTTTCTCTCTATCGATACAGTATCCCCAATTCCCCAGGAAATGGACGGTAACTACATATACGTGATTATAAGATATTTCCCGTAATGTTTCAAGATTATTCTGTCTTCCTATTTATAATGTATGCCCATGGGACCTGACGGTGGTAGAAATTAACAGTTATAAGGCGGGATTTATCTGATATGATGTTTGTGCGGACATTGGACCGGAATCAGACAAATTGCGCGGGGTGGGGGTGGGATATTTAGTGGTAAAATCCATTGTGAGGCACTAGATATGGGGAAAATCGGTGCGAAATGGTTATTTTAGGAAGAAAATGTCGGAAAAATGCACAAAAACGGTGAAATAAATTCAAAAATTTATGTACTATTTACGAAGTTTGTGCTATAATTAAAATTACAAAAATTTTAACAGCAAGAGGTGATAACGTGATTAAAAAAGAAATGATAGCCATGCTTTTAGCAGGCGGACAGGGAAGCCGCCTTGGCGTACTGACGCAGAAAGTAGCCAAGCCGGCCGTATCTTTTGGGGGAAAGTACCGAATCATTGATTTTCCACTGAGTAACTGTATCAATTCCGGGGTAGATACCGTCGGGGTCCTGACACAGTACCAGCCATTGCGTTTAAATACCCATATCGGGATTGGTATTCCGTGGGATTTGGACCGGAACGTGGGCGGTGTGACCATTTTGCCACCATATGAGCGCAGCAAAGGCAGTGACTGGTATACCGGTACTGCTAATGCAATCTATCAGAACCTGGAGTATATGGAGTCATATAATCCTGAATATGTGCTGATTTTATCCGGCGACCATATCTATAAGATGGATTATGAGGTAATGCTGGACTATCACAAAGCCAATAACGCAGATATCACCATTGCTGCCATGCCTGTACCCATTGAAGAAGCAAGCCGTTTCGGCATCCTGATTACGGACGAGTCCAACCGTATCATGGAATTTGAAGAGAAGCCCCCAGTGCCGAGAAGCAACCTTGCATCCATGGGTATCTACATATTCAGCTGGCCGGTGCTTAAGGAAGCCCTGATTAAGATGAAGGACGAGCCTGGGTGTGACTTCGGCAAGCATATCATCCCCTACTGCCATGCAAAGGGAGACAGGGAATTTGCTTATGAGTACAATGGATACTGGAAGGACGTGGGTACCCTTGGTTCCTATTGGGAAGCCAATATGGAGCTGATAGACATCATTCCTGAGTTTAACCTGTATGAAGAATACTGGAAGATTTACACCAAGAGCGACGTAATCCCGCCTCAGTACATATCAAGTGAAGCCAGCATCGAGAGAAGCATCATCGGTGAAGGCACGGAGATTTACGGAGAGGTTGTAAACTCTGTAATCGGCGCAGGAGTCACCATTGCAAAGGGAGCCGTGGTACGTGATTCCATTATCATGCAGGGCTGTGTAATCGGCGCAGGAAGCGTTGTGGACAAAGCGATTGTCGCGGAGAACGTGAAGATCGGTTCCGGCGTGGAGATTGGAGTGGGCGAGTATGCGCCCAGTGCATATGACCCCAAGGTCTATCAGTTTGACATTGTAACCATTGGTGAGAATTCCATTGTGCCTGACGGGGTTAAGATTGGGAAGAATACTGCCATAGCAGGCGATACAACCGTAAGTGACTATCCTGACGGATTACTGGCAAGCGGAAATTACATTATAAAGGCAGGTGGCGTAAAATGAGAGCAATCGGTATTGTATTAGCTGGTGGTAACAGCAAGAGGATGCGGGAACTTTCAAATAAAAGGGCAGTGGCTGCCATGCCGGTTGCAGGAAGCTACCGCAGTATTGATTTTGCATTGAGCAACATGACCAATTCCCACATCCAGAATGTGGCGGTATTTACACAGTACAATTCCAGGTCCCTGAACCTGCATTTAAGTTCCTCCAAGTGGTGGGATTTCGGACGCAAACAGGGCGGATTATTCGTATTCACGCCATCTATCACACCGGAGAACGGGGACTGGTACCGTGGAACGGCAGATGCCCTTTATCAGAACCTGACATTCTTAAAGAACAGCCATGAGCCCTATGTGGTGATTGCGGCCGGCGACGGCGTGTATAAGCTGGACTACAACAAGGTCCTGGAATACCATATTGAGAAAAAGGCTGATATCACGGTTGTGTGCAAGGACATGGAAGACGGCACGGATGTGACCAGGTTTGGCTGTGTGAAGCTGAATGACGACGGACGCATCACGGACTTTGAAGAAAAGCCCATGGCAAGCGATGCAACTACCATTTCCTGCGGTATCTATGTTATCCGCAGAAGGCAGCTCATCGAACTTTTGGAGCGCTGTGCGGCAGAAGACAGGTATGACCTGGTGAACGATATCCTTGTGCGTTATAAGAACCTGAAGAGGATTTATGCCTATAAGCTGAACGGCTACTGGAATAATATCGCCTCTGTGGATTCCTACTACAAGACCAATATGGACTTCCTGAAGCCAGAGGTAAGGGATTATTTCTTTAAGCAGTACCCTGACGTGTACACCAAGATTGACGATTTACCGCCGGCCAAGTATAACCCTGGAGCCATTGTAAGGAATAGCCTGATTTCCAGCGGCTGTATCTTAAACGGCACGGTTGAGAATTCCATTCTCTTTAAAAAGGCATATGTGGGCAATAACTGTGTGATTAAGAATTCCATCATCCTGAACGATGTTTATATTGGAGACAACACGGTGATTGAGAACTGCATCGTGGAGAGCAGGGATACAATCCGAGCCAACACCACACATATCGGCACACCGGAGAACATCAAAATCGTCGTGGAGAAGAACGAGAGGTATACATTATAAGACGTGTCTGACCACGGGAATGCGCACGGGGAGCGCGCCTGTGGATGATGCGGGATAAGACGGAAGGGGTATAAGAACATGCAGGTTACGGACGTGAGAGTGAGACGGGTAGAAAAGGAAGGGAAGATGAAGGCAATTGTTTCCATCACCCTGGACAATGAATTCGTCATTCATGACATCAAGGTTATCGAGGGGGAGAAGGGGTTATTCATAGCCATGCCAAGCCGCAAGGCAGCGGACGGGGAATACCGTGATATTGCCCATCCCATCAACTCCAATACAAGGGATATGATTCAGACAATTATTCTGAATAAGTATGAGACTACCCTGCTGGAGAACGAGGCGGCCGAGGAAGCGCTGGTATAATACATATGTAAATTAAAAGTGAGAGCCGTTGCTGGATGACAGATGAACGGCTCTTGTTTTGTATAAAGATGATTTGAGATTCACATACGGATCAGTTCATGATGAATAGGAACAGATTTAAATACGCGGCAAATATACACCATATCAAATACGGGATCTGTAAATAAGCGGCAAGCGGGGTGACGGCGTAAAACTCCCTTATCATAATGATTATTATGAAGATTAATGCAATGAGCCAGATAAAAGCTAACAGGTAAAGATTAAAACCAAAGAAAAGAATGCTCCAGCAAAAGTTGAAGAATAGCTGGATGCCGTAGATTAATAATGCTTTGGCTTTATTGGGACTATTTGAAGAATAAACAATATATGAGGAAATTCCCATCAGTATATAAAGGATGGTCCAGACAATCGGAAAAATATATCCAGGAGGGCTGAACGCAGGTTTATTTAATGCGGTATATGATGACATGTTTCCGCTGATCAAGGCAGAGATTGAACCAACGGCCAGGGGGATAAGGATTGATATGATAAAGACGCTTTTATTCCGTATTTTCATATACTTGGAAACCTCTTGATTTTATTTAACTAACTATATGCTGCGGGGGGTGGGGTTATGCCTGATAAAAGGATAGGAGCCACTGCAAATGCGGATGATTCATCTGCATTTGCAATGGCTCCATTATGATGTTACGGCAATGGATGCCTGATTATGCGTGTAATCCAAAGAACCGGCAGAACACCTCCAGCTTTTCTAAAAGCATCTGTTTGGTGCTTTCATCGCAGAAGCTGGCGCGGACTGCGTTTTCCTGGATGCGGATCAGGTCCTTTTCGGTCCAGCCGCAGGCCAGGGCTGCACGCTCAAGTTCCTGGCAGAGGTCAATCCGGAAAAGTTCAGGGTCATCCGTGCTTACGGTCACGGGTATTCCCAGATTATATAAATCCTTCAGCGGATGTTCGTCCATTGTTTTGTACAGTTCCATCAGGTTGGATGTAGGGCATGTGTTTAAGGTAATCTGTCCGTCTGCAAGGCGTTTTAACAGGTCCGGGTCTGAGATTGCCCGTACGCCGTGGTCAATACGCATGGCGCCCAAGATATCCAGGGCCTGGGTCACCCCTTCTGCAGGAGAGGATTCTCCTGCATGGACCGTGATGCCGAAACCGGCATTTCTGGCTTCCAGGAATGCCTCATAAAGCACCTGGCCGGACTGGGGGGAAGCTGCTTCGTTGCCGTCCACGGAGAGACCCAGCAGACGGGGATGACGGTGCGCTGTCATATAGCGTACCAGTTCCAGGGATTCTCGCCTTGTCTGGGAACGCAGGAGTGATACCAGCAGACGGCAGTCGCAGTAGCCGTCATCGTATGCCTGGTCAAAGCCCTGCAGTATGTTTTCAATCAGGTCCTGGTATGACAGGGACTTCCAGTGGGTGGGATTGGTCATGACCTCTGCATACATTATGTTCTGGGAAGATGCGTATCTGGCATAGTTATAGGCCAGTTTCCTTGCATCTGCTCCGTCTTTTACAAGGGAGCAGGTCCAGTTGAGCATTTCCAGGAAATCAGTCAGTCCTGTGAATGTAAATAAATCTTCTTTGGGCCTTGGAAGCTCCATATGGTTCTTCTCAGCCAGTTCCAGAATCAGTTCAAGGCTTAATGTTCCTTCCAGATGGACATGAAGCTCCACCTTTGGAAGGGTGTGGATAAAATCCGGTTTCATGATGGTCCTCCTTAGTGTTGGCAGAAACAGTTCCCGACTGCTGCCATTCGTAAGCCAATTATCTTATATTCTTATTTTGCCAGTATACTCCGTGCCACGCTGATACCATTGGCAGAAGCCTGCTGCAGCCCCCTGGTAACGGACGCCCCGTCGCCGATGGCGCGCAGTCCTTTTACGCTGGTCTCAAAATCAGTGTCCACAACTACTTTGTTGGAATAGAACTTAACCTCCACGCCGTAGAGCAGCGTCTCATCGCTGGCAATGCCCGGGGTTACCTTGTCCAGGGCCAGGAGCATTTCCTTGATGTCCGTCATGATGCGGTGTGGGAATACAAGGGAGAGGTCCCCGGGCACGGCATCCTTAAGCGTGGGTATCAGGTTATTGCGGCAAAGGCGTTCTTCTGTTGTACGGCGTCCCCTCTGGAAGTCACCAAAGGTCTGTACCATGATACGGCCGCCGCAGAGCATGTTGGAAAGCTGGGCAATGTGCTTGCCGTATTCAATGGGCTCGTTAAAGGGCTTGGTGAAGTTCTTGCTGACAAGAAGGGCAAAGTTGGTGTTGTTGGTCTTATATTCTTGGGACTTGTAGGCATGTCCGTTGACAACCGCAAGCCCGTTCTCGTAGTATTCCGTGGCCACTTCCCCGGATGGGTTGGTACAGAAGGTACGGACCTTGTCATCAAAGGTTGGGGTATAGTATACCAGCTTGGCTTCATACAGGTTCTCATTGAGGAACTTCATGACCTCATCCCTTACCTCGACGCGGACGCCTATGTCCACGGTCCCTACCTGGGTTTCAATGCCGTGGTCCCCGCAGATGTGGGAGAACCAGTCGGAGCCTTCGCGTCCAATGGCAGCAACGACCTCAGGCGCGTGATAGGTCTCGTCCTTATCCGTGATGACGCCTTTTACCGTACCGTCCTCGATGATGATATCCTTAACCATGGTGTTGAATTCCATGATGACTCCCTGTGCCAGAAGGTGTTCCTGAAGGCGGGTGTAGATTTTATAACCCTCCTCTGTCCCCAGGTGGCGGATAGGGCACTCGATGAGCTTTAAGTTGGCATTGATGGCCTTGCGGCGGATTTCTTCTATTTCTTTCTGCTTATCTATGCCGTACACATTGGTATCGGCCCCGAATTTCAGGTAAATGTTGTCGGATTCATTGAGCAGTTCCACGGTCCTGTCATAACCCAGGATTTCCGGAAGGTTGCCGCCCACATCCGGTGACAGGGACAGTTTTCCGTCTGAAAATGCGCCTGCGCCCGCGAATCCTGTTGTGATGGAACATGGTTTACATCCTACACAGACTTTGGTGGTACGCTTGGGGCATACACGTTTCTCAATGGGGCGTCCCTTTTCCACCATCAGAATCTTCATATCAGGTTTTTTCTGGATGAGCTCGTATGCGCAGAAGATGCCGGAAGGACCTGCGCCAATGATGATTACGTCGAAGTTGTTGGTTGGATTCATAATAATAACTCCTTTCGCTTGCTTGTTAAGCATTTCTGTGTGGTGCATGGTTTTTTACATAAAAAAAGCCAGTATACAAAATAGAAGCATGTAGTCAACTATTCCGGTAGCTGGTAGATACGTTCATCCTATTATGAACTTATACAGGCATCGCAACGCTATTAGTTTAACATAAAATGACTGGTTATGCAAGGATAGATTGGCAAATAATTTTGGCCTAAATATAAAAACCCTAAAAAATAATTAGGCAACATTAAAAAAATATATGGCGGATTCGTCTAAAAAATGTACATTTAGCATAAAAAACTAGTGACACCATGTTGACAACTTGGCTGCCATGTTGTAAACTGGACATACAAGATGAAGCGAATGAAAAGGAGTATGGGTTATGAAACGGATTATTATTGACGCAGATACGGGAGTGGATGATTCCCTGGCCATATTATACGCACTCAGGTCCCCGAATTTCCGGGTGGAAGGGATTACCACATGTTTTGGCAATAACAATGCAGAACAATCTGCGGACAACTCCTTGCGCTTGATAAAACTTTCAGGCTGCGGCTATGAGGTGCCGGTGGCCGTGGGCGCCAATGAATCCCTGGAGGGGGTGTTTGAGTCGGCGCCGGCATTTATCCATGGGGATAATGGAATTGGCAATGTGGAGCTGCCAAAGAGCACCCAGAAACCTCTTGAGGAACCTGCCTGTGATTTCATTATAAGGAAGGCAGAGGAGCTTAAAGGGGAACTGATCATCATAACCACAGGCAGGATGACCAACCTGGCCCTGGCCTTTCAGAAAGACCCCGGGCTTCCCGGAAAGGTGAAACGGGTGGTATCCATGGGCGGCACCCTGAATGCGCCCGGCAATATAACACCTTATGCCGAGGCCAATATCTACGGGGATGCCATGGCTGCGGATATTGTGTTAAAGGCAGGATTCAATCTGATGCTGGCAGGCCTGGATGTGACCATGAAGACATTCATCACGGACAGGGATGTGCAGGACCTGTGTACATACTGTCTGGAAGAATGCAGGCCCATTGCAGGGTATATAAAGGATGTGCTTAAATTCTATTTTGAATTCCACCGGGTATCCATGGGCATGGCCAACGCGTGCGTGGTCCATGACCCGCTGGCCGTACTGATAGCAGAAGACCCGTCCCTGGGCATGTTTAAGATGGTCAGGGCAGGGGTGGAATATGGGAATGAGGCATTTAAGGGCATGATAAAGACTGACAGCGGGTTCGTACCGGTCCTTGACCGGGAGGAGATTGCCGTGTGCGTGGAGGTGGATTCCGTAAAAGCCGTGCGCAGGCTGTTCTCCGTATTCCAGGACATGAGGCCGGGGCGGTATAACAAGTCATAGTAATGTTTATAAGGAACCGGGCGGACAAGCTGTACGCGGCGCTGGTGTACAGTGCCCTGGGTGCGGATGTATGCGGTATGTGCGTGGACGGCAGATGGGTCATGAGGGAGCGCAGGCCCATAAGCCAAATAAATAAAAAGGGATAAAGGAGAAATGTTATGGGAAAGAAAATGATGCACATTGGGTTGGAAGCCGGGGATGTGGGAAGGTACGTGTTCCTTCCGGGAAGCCCGGAGCGTACGGAGAAAATAGCAGCATATTTTGACAATCCAAGGGAGATTGCCTATAACAGGGAATACAGGACATTCGTAGGGGAACTGGATGGTACCATGGTGGCTGTGACCAGCACCGGGATTGGGGGACCGTCTGCTGCCATTGCGGTTGAGGAGCTGCACCAGTGCGGCGCGGATACCATGATGCGCGTGGGCACCTGTGCGTCCGTATCTCCCAAGGTGTCCCTGGGGGATGTGGTAATCCCCAACGGGGCAGTGAAGATGGAGGGGGTGAGCCAGCACTATCTGCCGGTGGAATTTCCTTCCGTGCCGGATTTCCAGATGCTTAAATGCATTGAGCAGGCAGCCATTAACCTGGATTATCCATATAATGTGGGAGTGACCATCACCAAGGCGTCCTTTTACACACAGACCGAGCCGGAAACCAAGCCGGTGGGACCGGAGCTTCAGTATAAGTGGTCCGCATATGAAAAAGGCGGGGCCGCCTCCACCAGCATGGAATGCGCCCCACTCTTTGCAGTGGGTGCGTCCCTGGGAATCAGGACGGCCTGTGTGATGGCCAGCGCCACCAATTGCAGGAATTACAGCGATAACGGCAGGAATACGGGAATCGATATTGAGGACAGGGCAATCAGGACCGCAATTGAAGCAATGAGGCTTATAATCAGGAAAGACAAGGAGATGGCATAATTGATGGATTATAAGGAAATGCCCCAGCTGGGGGATTTGAATATACCTTATTATGTGCAGATTTATGATATTATTTACCAGCTGATCCAGGATGAGAAGCTGAAGGAGGGGGATTCCCTTCCGGGAGAGAACATCCTGGCAGAGTATTGGAACGTAAGCCGCAGTACGGTGCGTATGGCGGTGCGCAAGCTGGAAGAGGACGGTTATATCTATAAGATGCAGGGGAAAAAGACCACGGTTACGGGCCAGCTGGCCAGGAACAAGGATGGACTGCAGCATATTACCAACCCATGCCTTGTCAGCTGCGTGGATGCCATTACAAGGGTGGAGGCAGTCATCAGCGTCCAGAACGGAGGACGGCTGATTGGCGATTTGCTGGGATATAACGGCAGGGGGTTCACGGCAGTGGCCGTGGACATGAAATATTTTGTAGGCGATGCTTACGTGGCGTCTTCGGTGGCAATCATCCCTGTGCTGCTTCTGGAAAAAGAGGAAATAGCAATTGATGATGAGGAAGGGCTGAAGGAATTTGCCCTTGCCTCCTTATATAAGCAGGCGGAGCGTTCCAGGCTTTCCATGAGCGCTGTGGAGTGGTCCAGCGAGGTGGTGGACCAGCCCCAATGCCCCATTGTCATTGTAATGGATGAGGTGCTGTTTAAGGGCGAGGAGCCATTAAGCTATCACAAGTACAGGATGGATAGCAACTGGTACCGTTTTACACTGGACCGCAGACTGTGACAAGTGAAACCTTCTGCTGAATAAGCAGTTTGTTAAAATAACATGTACGATTACAGGAGGAAATGGAAATGAAGAAAAGAATCGTAAGTACCCTACTGGCGGCCGCCATGGCAGCATCCATGCTGGTTGGCTGCGGATCTTCCGCAAAAGAGACAGCAGCGGTGCAGGCAGGCAAGGAATCCCAGGCAGGGGATACCACGGCACAGGCGCAGGAGGAAAATGCAGATGACGCAGGTGCTTCTGACAAACCCCTGAAAGTGGTTTATCTGTGCAACGGCAACCTGGGCGACAAGGGCTTCAATGACTCCGCCGCAAGCGGCATGCAGATGCTGGCGGATAAGATGGGGGCCGAGGTCAAGACCATCGAGATGGGCAGGGACGAAACCAGCTACGAGGGCAATTATCTGGATGTGTCTGAGCAGGACTGGGACATGATTGTATCCGGAACCTGGTCTGTCAAGGAACTGGCCCAGGATATTGCGGCTGAGTTCCCTGATAAGAATTACCTGATTTTTGACGTGTCGGTTGACAGGGACGTGGTGACAGAAGGCAATATGATGGGCGTTAACTACTACTCCAACCAGGCGGCATTCCTTTCCGGCGTACTGGCGGCCAAGATGCTGGATTCCGGTGATGCCAAGATTGATCCTTCCAAGAAGATTTTAGGCTTCGTAGGTTCCATGGATACGTCCAATATCAATGATTTCCTGGTAGGGTATCTGGAAGGCGTCCAGTATGTGGATCCTGAGATTAAGGTCGTGACTTCCTACGTGGGCTCCTTTGAGGATGTTTCCAAATGCATGGAAATGACCACCCAGCTGTATAACCAGGGCGCCCAGGTGGTTTACGCGCCGGCCTCCCAGTCCATCCTGGGCGCCGTGACAGCAGCGCAGAAGTCAGATAAATACCTGATTGCCTGCGACCAGGACCTTTATGCAGAATTAAAGGATTCCGATCCGGAACTGGCAGCCAATGTGATTTCCTCCAGCCTTAAGAATGTGGGTGAATCCATCTATACCTCTGTCAAGGGATGGAGCGAGGGAACCATGAGCCTGGACCAGGATTATATCCTGGGACTGGACAGCGGGGCAGTGGGTCTGGCAAAGAATGAAAACTATACAAAACTTGTTCATGAGGACATCCAGAAATTTATTGACGAGACAGAACAGAAGGTTATAAGCGGTGATATCACGGTTGGAACCGCCTTTGACATGACAACAGAAGACGTAGCAGCTCTTCGTGATGGCATGAAGCCTTGATGCAGGGAAGTCTGGTCCGGGAGGCTGCTGTAGCGGATACAGGGCCTCCTTTTTTGAACGTAAAATCCGGTGTGGATCTTGGAAACATGCGGTGCAGGAAGGGCGGCGCCGGAAGGATGAGGTGTTGATTATGGCAGAAGAAGCATTGAGAATGTCCCATATTGTGAAAATCTACCCCAATGGGGTCATGGCCAACAAGGATGTGACATTGTCCGTGAACCTTGGGGAGATACATGCCCTATCCGGTGAGAACGGTGCGGGCAAGTCTACCCTGATGAAAATCCTGTTTGGCGAGGAACAGCCGACATCAGGTGAAATTTATGTAAATGGAAAACAGGTACATATGTCATCCCCGCAGATGGCAATAAAAATGGGGATTGGAATGGTGCACCAGCATTTCATGCTGGTATCCTCCCTGACGGTTGCGGAGAACATCATCCTGGGCATGGAGCCCAGGAAGGGCGTCATGGTAGACCTGGCTTTTGCAAGAAAGCAGGTGGAAGAGATGGGCAGGAAATATAACCTTTACGTGGACCCGGACAAGCGGGTGGAGGACCTGACCGTTGGACAGAAGCAGAAGGTAGAGATCCTTAAGGCGCTGTTCCGCGGGGCCAGGATCCTGATCCTGGACGAGCCCACGGCCGTGCTGACGCCCCAGGAGACCCAGGAACTGTTTGATGAGCTTCTGCACCTGAGGGACAATGGATATACAATCATATTCATTTCCCATAAGCTTCAGGAGATTAAGCAGATATGCAGCCGGATTACCATCATACGCCGCGGGACCACCATGGGGGTGCATGAGGTGGAACAGGTTTCGGAGCAGGATATCTCCCGCCTTATGGTTGGCAGGGACGTTATCCTGAATGTGGAGAAGGAGCCGGCCAGTCCAAAGGAAGCCCTGGTTAAGGTAAGGGACCTGGTGGTGGTGGACGAGAATGGGAAGCATGCAGTGGACCATGTGTCGTTCTCATTGAGAAAAGGCGAGATCCTTGGAATTGCCGGGGTGGAGGGCAATGGGCAGACCGAACTGGTGCGGGCCATTACCGGTATGGGGTCTTACAGCCGCGGTACCATTGAGATAAGCGGACAGGATATCAAGGGATATTCAGTTGAGAAGATCAGGAAATTGAAGCTGGCCCATATTCCTGCGGACAGGATGACCATGGGCATGGCGCCCCACCTTTCCATTACGGAGAATATGATTGCAGATAAGCTGGGCTGGAAGCGTTTCTTTAAAAGCGGGGTGCGGGATAAGAGGGCGGTAAAGGAATACGGGGATGAGATGGTAAAACAATACCTGATATTCTGTAAGTCCCAGGACGTGGCTATCAACAGCCTGTCAGGCGGCAATATCCAGAAAGCGGTCCTGGCAAGGGAACTGTCCGGGTCCCCTCGGGTCATCATCGCGGACCAGCCCACCAGGGGTGTGGATGTGGGCGCAACGGAGTTTATCCGCAGACGCCTGGTTGAGATGAGGGATGAAGGGAACGGGGTCATCCTTGTGACTTCTGATTTGAATGAAGTACTGGGCCTTTCCGACAGCCTGATTGTCATGTATGAGGGAAGGATCGTGGCTTATATCAGCGACACCTCCCGGATGACAGAAAACCAGCTGGGAACCTATATGCTGGGAATCCAGGTACAGTCGGAGGAAGAGATAAAGGAGGCGCGGCATGAACAGTAATAAACGAATCAACCTGCTGGTGGACCTTGTGAAGCTGGCCCTGATAATCCTCATAGCCTGTGTGCTGGTATCTGTCATTGTGTTTATTGTAAGCGATGACCCGTGGACAGCCATCAGCAGTTTTTTCCTGGGGCCATTTACCTCCCTGCGCAGGGTGGGCAACATCATAGAGGCGGCGTCGCCGTTAATGTTCACGGCGCTGGCAGTAATCATTATCTTTGGTTCCGGCCAGTTTTCCATGATTGCAGAAGGTTCCTTCTTTATCGGAATAACAGGCGCCATGGTGGTGGCCATTGCCTGTAAGCTTCCGGGCGGCGTCCACCCGGCGGCGGCCATCCTGTTCGGAGGATTCTGCGGGGCCGCGGTTGCACTGGTCCCGGCCCTGCTGAAAATGAAATGGAATGTAAGCGAGCTGGTTACGTCCATCATGTTCAATTACGTGGTGCAGTTTTTTGCCATTTACATGGTCAGCTATCATTTCCGCGAGGTCAGCAGCTCCAGCCTGGCTTCCCTGGAATTTGAAAAGACATCCAGGCTTCCCGTTGTCCTTAACGGAACCAGGATCCACGCAGGCATTGTGCTGGGAATCCTGCTTTGTATCCTGGTATGGTTTTTCCTGTACCGCACATCCCTGGGGACCAGGCTCAGGATTACCGGGGACAATCCGCTGTTTGCCAGGTATGCGGGCCTTAAGGTCACCGGGCTCATGGTTGCGGCCCAGGTCCTTGCAGGGGCCATCGCAGGCATGGGAGGCGGAGCGGAGCTTCTTGGTATGTATAACCGGTTTAAGTGGACCACAACCCCCGGATATGGGTGGACAGGCATCGTGGTTGCGCTGCTGGCCAGAAGCAATCCGCTGCTGGTTCCTCTGGCAGCTGCCTTTATCGGGTACCTGAATGTGGGTGCGGATATCATGGCGCGCAGCAGTGATGTGGGCCGCGAGGTGGTGGATATCATCCAGGGCGTCATGATGTTCCTGATTGCAGCGGACGCACTGTTAAAAGGCTGGAGGCAGCATCTGATTGTCAAGGCCGCAAAAGCAGAGGAAAAGGAGGTGGCGCAGGCATGAATTTACTGGGCTTAATCATCAGTACGGACTTTGTGTACATGTGGATACGTGTGGCAACCCCCATTATCTTTGCTTCCCTGGGCGCTGTGATCTGTACAAAAGCAGGGGTGGTGAATCTGGGGCTGGAAGGAATCATGCTCATATCAGCCCTGGCAGGCGTCCTTGGCAGCGCCTTTGGCGGGAACCTTGTTTGGGGCGTGCTGGCAGGCCTGCTGGCAGCGGTTGCGGTAAGCGCGGTGTTTGCATATTTCCATCTTGTCCTGAAGGCCAACAACGTACTTTGCGGCACGGCTGTAAACACCATGGCTACCGGTCTTACGGTATTCGTGCTTCAGCTGGCCACCGGGGAAAAGGGCAACTCCTCTTCCTTAAAAAGCTTTGCATTCCCCAACATGGACATTCCTGTCATCAGGGATATCCCTGTTATCGGGACAATCCTGTCAGGACATAATGCACTGACATACTTTGCGTTATTCATGGTGGCAGCCATCTGGTTCTTTCTCTATAAGACGCCTACGGGGCTGCGCATGAGGGCGGTGGGCGAGAACCCGGACGCAGCATCCAGCGTGGGGCAGAACGTGGTGAGGATACAGTTCCTGGCCATTGTGCTGTGCGGCCTTATGACAGGACTTGGGGGAATGTACCTTTCCATGGGTTATCTTAACATGTTTGTAAGGGATATGACGGCTGGGCGCGGGTTCATTTCCCTGGCAGCCTGTTCCATGGGACAGGCCACGCCCGCGGGGGCCCTGCTGTCATCCATGATATTCGCATTTTTTGACGGGCTTTCCAATATCCTTCAGGTACTTAAGATCCCGTCTGAGTTCATACAGATGCTGCCATATCTGGCAACCATTGCAGGCCTTACGGTTTACTCCATCCAGAAGTCAGCCGCGGCCAGCCGTAAAATGAAGAAAATAAAGGAGGTACAGGGCTGATGGCACTGGACAAAGAAAGTAAGACAGCAGGAAAGAAGCAGTATCACATTCATCTGAAACCGGGCGATATAGGAAAATATGTGCTTTTGCCAGGTGACCCCGCGCGTTCCGACCGCGTGGCCAAGTATCTTGATAACGCTGAATTTGTTGCGGTTAACAGGGAACACCGCACCTTCACCGGATTTTATAAGGGGGTCAAGGTTTCCGTCACCTCCACCGGCATGGGCTGCCCTTCGGCTGCCATTGCGGCGGAGGAACTGATGAACATCGGGGCGGAATGCCTTATACGCATTGGAAGCAGCGCTGCCCTGCAGGATCATATTAAGATCGGCGACCTGATGATTTCCACCGGTTCCATGAAAAATGAGGGGACCAGCCGTTTTTATGTGCCGGACTGTTTCCCGGCTGTGCCGGATTTTGACCTGACCAGGGCCATCATAGATACGGCCAGGGAAATGCAGCCTGATTTATATGGAAAGGTGTATTACGGGATTAATGCATCGGACGACGCCTTTTACGGGGAAACCCAGGAATGGATTGACAAGCTTTCCGGGCTGGGATGCCTGAACGTGGAGATGGAGAGCTCCGCGCTTTACACGGTCTGCCATAAAAGGAAGAAGAGGGCGGCCATGATCAGCGCTGTTTCCGGCAACCTGGTTACAGGGGAAGTGATTTACGAGACAGCCAATGAGGGGCTGGCAAGAGGCTGGGATGAGGAAATCAAGATCGTGCTTGAAGCAATATACCGGTTTGAAAAGGAAATGAACGGCACAGGGAATGAAGCCGCAGAATAGAAAAGGAAGGTATGAAACATGGGAGAACAGAAAACCATGCACACGGATGTAACATCTAACCTGATTGGGAAATACGTATTCCTGCCCGGAAGCGTGGAGCGGGCGTCCCTGATTGCAGAGCATTTCGACAACCCGGTAAAGGTTGCGCATAAGAGGGAATTCTTAACCTACACAGGAACCCTTGAGGGTGTGCCGGTGACCGTGACCAGCACTGGAATCGGCGGCCCTTCTGCCTGTATTGCCATTGAGGAGCTGCACTCCTGTGGCGCGCACACCATGATGCGCATTGGTTCCGCTGCATCTACTTCCCCCAAGGTCAGGATGGGGGATGTGGTAATACCAAACGGCGCGGTACGCATGGAGGGGACAGGCAATCACTATCTGCCCTTTGAGTTTCCGGCCGTGCCTGATTTTGAGATGCTAAAGGCGCTGGAGGCAGCTGCCGTCAAGCTGGGACATCCCTATAACGTGGGGGTTACCATCACAAAGGATTCCTACTACACAGAGGCTGAACCTGAGACAAAGCCGGTTTATGAGGAGCTTAAGTACAAATGGGAGTCTTACATCAAAGGAGGCGCCACCAATACCAGCATGGAGTGCGCGGTGCTTTTCCTTGTGGGCGCGTCCCTGGGTATCAGGACAGCCAGCGTGATGATAAGCGCCACTGACTTTGGCCAATATTCCAATGATGCAAAGGATTATCCGTCCGGCTGGGAACAGAGGGCCATTGAGGTGGGGATTGAAGGGATGAGGAGGATGATACGTAAGGATATGGCGGATGGTATGTCCATGTAACGGAAAACTGTATTATGGGAGGGAATCCATGGTTACTGCAAGGTCCCCGGAAGGCGTCAGGCTTTCCGGGGACCTTTTTCTGGAATTTTGGCGGGTTGTATAGGATTCTGTAAATTTCCTAAATATTAGAAAATTACCGTATTTCAGCAAAATTACCGAAACATAAATGAAAAATTACCGTTTTGATATGCCGCAATAAGTTTCCCGTACCCCTAAGAAAAGTGATACATTCTAGGTAAAATAAATGAGAGGAGGCTGCATATGAAGATTTTAGCAATCACTGCCTGTACGGCTGGCATCGCCCACACCTACATAGCAAAGGAAAAGCTGGAAAACGCAGCAAAAGAATTAGGTGACTCAATTAAAGTTGAAACCCAGGGTTCCATTGGCGTTGAAAACGAACTGACACCGGAGGAAGTAAAGGATGCGGACGTGATCCTGATTTCTGCTGATATCCGCGTGAACAAGGAACGCTTCAAGGGGAAACCGGTGGTGGAGATTCCTATCAGTACGGTTATGAAATCTCCGAAGGGTGTAATTAACAAGATTCACGAGAAGCTTGGCAAGTGAGTATGGCAGATTGGCAAATACTGAAAGATGGGGGACTTTTAAATGGCAAAGAAGCAGAAATTCATGAAACACATTATGACCGGTATCTCCTATATGATTCCTATTGTTGTGGCAGGCGGTATCCTTGGGGCGCTGGCAAAGGCATTTGGCGGATGGGATATCGGAAGCGCTGTTGCGGCGGGTGCAACACCGTTTTCAAACCTGAATCCATTTACCTGGGTAGGGTTCTGGTGGGGTGTTAACAAATTAAGTTCCTATGCAATGGATTTTGCGGTTGCAGTGATGACAGCAGGCGCCGCTTATTCCATGGCAGGACGGCCCGGCATTGTGCCTGGTCTGATTATTGGCTACTGTTCGGCCCAGTCCAAAGCCGGCTTCTTAGGCGGCCTTCTGATGGCATTCATCATCGGTAAATTTGTGAACTGGATGAAGACATGGAAGCTTCCCAAATGGTGTGAAGGGCTTATGCCTGTTATGTTCATACCGGTCATATCCACACTTGTCTGCGGCATGATCTTCCTGTGTGTTTTCTCAATCCCTCTGGCATGGATCATGGATGTGTTCCAGCAGTGGATCATCTCCTTGAACGGCGGCGCGAAATCCGTGATTGGAGCGGTAATCGGTGCCTGCATGGGCTTTGATATGGGCGGGCCTGTTAACAAGACCGCATCCATGGCAGCCAATGCCCTGGGTGCCGACGGAATCAACGGCCCCATGTGTGCTAAGATCATCGGCGGCATGACTCCTCCCATCGGACTGTTCATCGCGACCATGATTAGAAAGAACAAGTTTACCAGGACCGAACTGGAGACAGCAAAGACAGCGCTTCCCATGGGACTCTGCTTTATCACGGAGGGCGTCCTGCCTTTTGCCGCAGCAGATCCCGCAAGGTTCATTCCGTCCAGTATGGCAGGTTCTGCTGTTGCGGGCGCCATTGCAGTAGGCATGGGCTGTGAGTCCGTGGCAGGCCATGGAGGCATATTCGTGGTTCCCATGATGAAGAATCCGGTGTGGTTCATGATTGCGCTTGTCATCGGCTCTGCAGTGACCGGCATCATCTACGCGCTGATTAAAAAGCCGTCCATGGATGAGGCTGCCGCAGAGGAAGAGGACATTGACATTGATCTGGATATCAGGATTGAATAGCTTAAATAATGGCGGTGTAAGGACAATGGACTAGAAAGGACAAAATCATTATGTTAGTTTCAATGAAAGCAATTCTTGAAGATGCAAATACAAATTACTACGGCGTCATGGCCATGAACAGCATTAACATTGAGATGGCGCGCGCCGGCATCATGGCTGCTGAGGAGGAACACTCTCCTATCATCATCCAGTTTGGCCCCGGCCAGATGAAGAATCATGCCCACATGGAGGAAATGCTTCCGGTGGTGGAGGAACTGGCAAAAAGGGTGCATGTACCCGTTGCCTTAAACCTGGATCACGGCAGTGATTTCTATGTGATTGCAGACTGTATCAACGCTGGTTTTACCAATGTCATGTTTGACGGCTCATCCCTTCCCTATGAGGAAAATGTAAAGAGGACCGCCATTGTCAGCGCCCTGGCCCACGGCATGGGCTGCTCCGTTGAGGGGGAGCTGGGCCATGTGGGACAGGCGGCTGACGCAGATGACGACAACCTGGATTTATACACAGACCCTGACCAGGCCATGGATTTTGTGACCAGGACAGGGGTGGATGCCCTGGCAGTTGCCATCGGTACGGCCCATGGCGCATATCCCAAGGGCAAGATCCCAAAACTTGACTTTGAACGTCTCCGCCTGTTAAAGGAAACCTTAAAGATGCCGTTGGTGCTGCACGGCGGTTCCGGCTCCGGGGAGGAAAACCTTAAAAAGGCTGTGGCAGGGGGAATCAACAAGATTAATGTGTGCACCGATGCATGGCAGGCTGCCAAGGATGCCACTTTACATGCCCTCAGGGATAACCCTGGGATGGACTATATGCACCTGTGCATGGCGGCTGAGGCAGGAATCAAACAGTTTGTCAAAGATTACATGAAAGTCATCGGTTCCAGCGGCCGTTATATTTATGGCCAGGCTGTGGGCAGGAGCAGCGAGTAATCACAAAAGAACAGGGAGTGCTGGATTGAAAGAGGATAAGAAGGCAAAAGACAACAGCCGGATAATGAGGCGCCTTCTGGATGGAGGAAGCTATACCACGTTGCAGATTGCAGAACAGGTAGGGCTGTCTGAAAAGACTGTGCGGACCAAGATGGACCTTATCAACGACTGGCTGGAGGAAGAGAACCTGGGACGGATTGAGCGCAGGCAGGGAAAAGGAATATGGCTGGCGGCGGATGAGAACCAGAAAAAGCGTCTGAACCAGCTGCTTCTCTCGGACCAGGACCTAAAGCCCGCCGCCTGCCAGGACAGCCGCAATAAACAGCTGATTGGAAAACTTCTGAAATTAAAGCCTGGTGAGATTACCACCCTGCAGCAGCTGGCCGACAGCCTGTATTTAAGCCCGCCTACGGTAGGTGGGCTTTTAAGGGATGTGGCCGGCTGGTTTTCAGAGAGGAGCCTTAGGATTGTTTCCATGCGGAGCAAGGGCGTGTGCCTGGAGGGGGAGGAATACAGCTTCCGGATTGCAATCAGGGACTATATGATGGATATGATGCCTGAAGTGCTGGAAGCCCTTTTGGGGACATTTGCCCCAGGGGTGGAGGTGACCCGGATCCGGAACATCATCGTGGATGCGGAAAATGCCTGGCGCATCGAACTGGCGGACGATTCTTTTAAGATGGTATGGATCATGGCCTGCCTGTCGCTGGCACGCCGGAGTAAAGCAGGAAAGTTCATACAGGCCAAGGAGGAGGACATCCAGAATTATAATGAATATTCCTTTTCGGAGTCCATTTACCAGAGGATTGAGAAGGAATATAAACCCCACACCTCAGAGGATGATGTGATGTTCCTGGCCCTGATGCTCCTGACCGCCAAAAAGCTGAAGAACTTCACCGACTTGAAGGGAGGGGATTATGCCAGGGCATATGACAGGAATTTGGGGAAATTTGTAAAATTGATTATTGACACCATTGATTCGGTGCTGGATATTGACCTTTCCGGGGATGAGCTGCTTTATGAGAGCCTGATGCTCCACATGCGTTCCGCTATTTTCCGGATGAAGTATTCCACTGCCACCGGCGATCATATCAGCAAGTATGTTAAGAATGAATATAAGCAGACCTTTCTGGCCACCTGGTCCACCAGCAATCTTTTTGAAGAGTATTATGATGTGCAGGTGACGGAGGATGAACTGGCCGGGATTGCCCTTTACATACAGGCAGCCATTATCCGGAAAAAGAAAGGGCGGCCCATCAGGGCGCTGCTCATCAGTGAGCGGGGCATGGCTGCCAGCCAGCTGACCAGCGAGATGCTCAAGTACAGCATTCCTGAAATCACAGATATAGAGGCTGCCAGCTGCCATGACTTCCGGCTTTCCAATTACCGGGATGTGGATGTAATCATCAATACGTCAGGAAATGAAATCCGGGATGAGCGCGTGGTGGTACTGGAGGGGCATTTAAGGGACCAGGGAATCGAGGCGGTCCGCCAGAAGGTCAATCAGATTTTCTATTTCCGGAAAAAACAGGAATTTCATTTTAACAGTCTGTGCCATCAGCTGTTTGAGGCGGACCTTTTTTTGATTAGGCCCAAGGTTGGGGACAAGGACCAGCTCATTGGCATGATGGTGGATAAATTAGTTAAAAAAGGGGATGTGACGGCTCACTATCTGGAGAGCGTATTTGACAGGGAACGGGCTACCACCACCAGTATTGGACACGGTGTTGCAATCCCCCATGGCAATATGACGGAAATCAATGAATCCAGGATAGTGGTGGCGATTTTGGACAGGCCCATCAGCTGGCATGGCGACATGGTGGATATGGTGTTTTTGCTGGCTGTGAAAATGACATCGAAATTTGAAATAAAGAGGACAAAGCAGTTTTATAAGGATTTCCTTCAGCTGACAGATAATGATGAGAATCTGGAAGCCGTGAAGAAAATGGATTCTGCCTTGGACATTTATCAATATTTTATAAAATAGAGGGGAGATTTCAGAATATGGCTGTAAAAGAGATTCTGGATGATCGGGTCATTGACCTGAATATGAATGCAAAGAATAAGGATGAAGTAATCAGGCATCTGGCCGGACTCCTGAAAAATGCCGGATACATTGAGAATCTGGAGGGGTATGTGAGGGATGTGTATGTGAGGGAAAGCGAGGGAATCACGGGAATCGGCGGACATGTGGCCATTCCTCACGGAAAGTCGGACCATGTGGACCGCGTGGGGATTGCTGTGGGCCGCACCAGGGATATGATTGACTGGGAATCTTACGATGGGGAGCCATCCCGCCTGTTTTTCCTCTTTGCTGTCCCGGCCGACAGTGACGGCGCCAAGGACCACCTGCGCCTCATTGCAGAACTGGCCGGGAAACTGGGAAATGACAATACCATGAGAAGGCTGCAGACCGCTGCTTCCTATGATGACCTGCTGGAGGCATTTTCATAAAGGAGACAAAGAAGATGGCAGATACATTTATTGCGCCCGGACAGATCATAAGCGGAAACCGGGCCTTGGACATGGCCGCAGGAACCGTGGCAAAGTTGGGAAAAAAGGCCCTGGTGGTGACGGATGATGTCATGCGGCAGCTGGGGAATCTGGATAAGGTGACGGACATGCTTATAAAAACAGGAGTTTCATATGCTGTTTTTACAGGAGTGGGCGGAGAACCGGATGACCGGATGATTGAGGCCGGTGTGGCTGTGTACCGGGAAGAAAAATGCGACTTTCTCATGGCTTTGGGGGGAGGGAGCCCCATTGACTCCATGAAGGCCATTGCCATGATTGCGGCCTGGGGCGGCAGGCCGGCAGACTACATGGGCAGGACTGTCTGTGAGAAGCCGGCACCCATGGCAGCCATTCCCACCACGGCGGGGACAGGATCAGAGGCCACCCAGTTCACCATTATCACGGACACGGCAACGCAGGTAAAGATGCTCTTAAAGGGACCTGGGCTTATGCCGGATCTGGCGGTCATCGACCCGCAGTTTACCATGACAGCGCCTCCGGGAATCACGGCAGCCACGGGTGTGGACGCCCTGACCCACGCCATTGAGGCGTATACTTCCAAAAAAGCCCAGCCCCTCAGCGATACCCTTGCCCTGTCTGCCTGCCAGAGGATTTTCAGCCATTTAAAGAATGTATGGGAACATGGGGATGATTGGGAAGGAAGGAACCAGATGGCCCTGGCAGCCCTGGAGGCCGGCATGGCCTTTAACAACTCCTCGGTCACCATTGTCCATGGAATGAGCCGTCCCATGGGCGCCCTGTTCCACGTGCCCCACGGCATCTCCAATGCCATGCTCCTAAATGTTTGCCTGGACTATGCCAAGGAGGGGGCAGCGGACCGTTTTGCCCATATTGCGGTCAAGTGCGGTTTGGGGAAGCCGGAGGACAGCAGCCGTGAGGCGGCGGATAAGCTTATGGAGCGGGTAGGAATGCTTCTCAGGGAGATCCAGATTCCCACCCTGGCGGAATACGGTATCCCGAAAGAGGATTTTATGAGGGCAATCCCAAAGATGGCTGAGGATGCCATGGCTTCAGGCAGCCCGTCCAACACCCGCAGGGATGTTACGGTCCAGGAAGTGGAAGCCCTTTACAGGAAACTTTGGAAAAGGGAGGAGATGTAAAATGGAATATCTTACATTTGAGCAGGACAGGAAATATGACCTGATCCTGTTAGGCAGGATTGCAATCGACTTTAATCCCCTGGATTATTATAAGACCCTGGCGGAGAGCGGAACCTTCCGCAAATATGTGGGAGGTTCACCGGCTAATATCGCGGTAGGGCTTTCCAGGCTGGGAAAGAAATGTGGGTTTTTCGCAAGGATTTCCCATGACCGTTTTGGCGAATTTGTGGTAAACTTTTTTAAGGAGGAGGGGATTGACACCTCCCATATCAGGCCGTGTGTTAACGGGGAGAGCCTGGGGCTTACCTTTACGGAAATCCTGAGCCATGATGAGAGCAGCATTCTCATGTACCGCAACGGCGTTGCGGACCTGTCCCTCTGTCCGGAGGATATTGACGAGGATTATTTAAAGGAGGCTAAGGCCATCCTGATTTCGGGGACAGCCCTGGCTGCCAGCCCTTCCAGGGAGGCGGCCCTAAAGGCAGTGGCCCTGGCAAAAAAGAATGGTCTGCGCATTATCTTTGACATTGACTACCGCGCGTATAACTGGAAGAATGAGGATGAAATCGCCCTGTATTACTGTGCGGTGGCAAGGGACAGCGATATTATCCTGGGTTCCAGGGAGGAGTATGACCTGACGGAGCGGTTTTTGGGACTGGACGGTACGGATCAGGCCTCCGCGGCTTACTGGTGTGCCGGGCAGGCATCGGTTGTGGTGGTCAAGCATGGCAGGGAGGGGTCCACTGCCTACACCAGGGATGGAAATTCCTATTCCATCCGTCCCTTCCCGGTGGAGGCCCTGAAAGGGTTTGGAGGCGGTGACGGCTATGCCTCCAGCTTCCTCTACGGTATTCTTAACGGCCTGGATATGATGGACTGCCTGGAACTGGGATCCGCCTCCGCCTCCATGCTGGTGGCGTCCCACGGGTGCAGCCCGGATATGCCCACAGTAAAAGAGCTGGAGGCATTTATCAAAAAGGAAAAAGAGCAATATGGCGAAATGGTGGCCAGAGAGGAGTAATCAGTATGGAAATGAGGAAGATTGGTAAAACAGATATACAGGCCGCCGGCCTGGGCCTGGGCTGCTGGGCCATTGGCGGAGGCCTTTGGTGGGGGGACAATGATGACAGGATGTCCATTGAGACCATCTGTCGGGCATTGGATCTGGGCATCAACTGGGTGGACACTGCCAGGGTGTACGGTTTTGGACACAGTGAGGAGGTGGTGGGGAAGGCCCTTAAGGAGCTGCCCCGTCATAAGGTGGTCCTTTCCACCAAGTGCGGAATCCAGTGGTATGACAAGGGCGGGGAGCTTCATTTTACAAGGGAGGGCCATGAGGTCCGCCGGGACCTGTCCCCCAAGGCAATCCGCCGGGACCTGGAGCTGAGCCTGAAAGCACTTGGCACGGATTATATTGATGTTTATTACACCCACTGGCAGTGTATGACCTATGGCCTTGTGCCCGTGGCAGAGACCATGGGTGAGCTCATGAGGATGAAGGAGGAGGGCAAGATCCGGGCCATCGGCGCCTCCAATGTAAATCTTCAGATACTGAGGGATTACGAAGCCGCCGGACAGCTGGACGTAATCCAGGAAAAACTCAGCATCCTGGACCGGAAACCGGAGGCAGAACTTCTGCCCTTCTGCCAGGAGCACGGCATCACGCTCCAGGCATACTCCCCCATTGAACAGGGGCTGCTGGCAGGAAAGGCAGGGGATGACTATGTGCCTTCCAAAGGAAATGTCCGCGAAGGAAAGACATGGTGGAAGCCTGAGAACATTGCCGCGGTTAACAGGATGCTGGCAGGATGGCGGGACCTGACGGAGAAGTACCATTGTTCACTGGCAAATCTCTGTATTAAGTGGAACTCCATGCTGTCGCCTGATATTAATGTCCTCTGCGGGGCCAGGAAGGTTTCCCAGGTAGAGGACAGCGCCAGATCCCTGGATATCCCCATGTCCCAGGAGGATTTCCATCGGATGAAGAAGGATGCAGACAAGGTCATTTCCATGGCCGGAAAAAATAAAAAATTATAATGAAAAGAGGATACAATCATGAAAATCGCAGTTTTGAATGAATTTAGCCAGGCACCTAAAAACGGGATCATCCTTAAGGAATTAAAGTCTGTTGTGGAGCCAATGGGGCACCAGGTGTTTAATGCCGCCATGGAGGTTCCCCTCACTGACCAGGATGTTCCGGAAGCATACACCCAGGAGAATCCGCGCCTGACCTACCTGCATCTGGGAATCATGTCCGCGCTGCTCTTAAACTCCGGTGCAGTTGACTTTGTGGTCACAGGATGCGGGACGGCCCAGGGAGCGCTGATGTCCTTAAACATGTATCCCGGCGTTGTGTGCGGCTACTGTATTGAGCCCACGGACGCCTACCTGTTTTTGCAGATTAATAATGGAAACGCCCTTGCCATTCCATTTGCAAAGGGCTTTGGCTGGGGGGCTGAAATCAATTTGAACAATATCTTTGTCAAGGCATTTGGCTCGCCCAAGGGAATGGGATATCCGGACGGCCGCAAGGAAGCCCAGAACCGAAATGCAGACCTGCTGTTTGATGTAAAGAAAAAAGTTGCAAAGCCTCTTTTAGATGCATTAAGGGCTTTGGATCCCCAGATGGTGAAGGAGTGTATGATCCCCAGATTCCTTGACTGCTTCTACGCAGGCTGCCAGGATCAGGAAATCAGGGCTTTTGTGGATGAGATGGCTTACTCTAAAGGCGGGAATTAAGAATGGTGGAACATGTCAGGGAGCACAGCCTTATAGGGCAGCCGGACCACGGGAGGATACGCCCTCTTAAAAGGGCGGAGATATACCGTGTCCTGGACCGTATGACAGAGGGCCTTCCTAAGGCAGGGAGGATTCTTCTGGTGCCGCCGGACATAACAAGGCTGTATTCCTATGCAGGGGTCATAACCTCATATTTATACAAAAAACTGTCTGTTGACGCCCTGGTCCGTATCCTTCCGGCCACCGGGACCCACCGGCCTATGACACCGGGGGAGCGCTGCCGGTTCTTTGGCCGGGATATACCGGACCATGCATTTCTTATCCATGACTGGTGCAGGGATACGGTGGATATCGGGACCGTGCCGGGCGCTTACTGTGCCCAAGTATCAGCAGGCAGGTATACAGGGGATATTTGCGCCCAGGTCAACCATCACATAGTGGACCAAAGCTTTGACCTGATCCTTTCCATCGGCCAGGTGGTGCCCCACGAGGTCACAGGAATGTCAAATTACACCAAGAACATACTGGTGGGCCTAGGAGGCCGCAGGATCATCAATGAAAGCCATATGCTGGGCGCGGTCTGCAACCTGGAGACAATCATGGGAAATACGGACACGCCTGTGAGGGCGGTGTTTGACTACATTGAGGAGCATTTCCTGAAACAGGCGCCCCTTATGTATATCCTTACCGTGACTTCCCAGGCAAAGGAGGACAGGCTGGTCCATGGGATATTCACAGGGGCTTCCAGGCAGGTGTTTGAACACGCCGCAGCCCTTGCCCGGGAATGCAACATAACATACCTGCCAAAGGCTGTGGAAAAGGTGGTGGCCTATCTGGAGCCGGAGGAATTTTCCTCCTTCTGGGTAGGAAATAAGGCGGTTTACCGCACCCGCATGATAATCCGGGACGGCGGGGAGCTGCTGGTCATTGCCCCGGGACTTAAGGACTTTGGGGAGAATCCGGAAGTGGACCGGTTGATCCGCAGGTATGGTTACAAGGGCACGGAGCGTACCATGGAACTGGTAAGGGAGGGGGAGTTTGCAGATATGACAATGGTCCCGGCCCATATGATACACAGTTCTTCGGAGGGGAGGTTTAAGATTACCTATGCCGTGGACCCCAGGAAACTGTCGCCCCAGGAGGTACAGGCAGCCGGATATGGATACATGGATGTGTCGGAGGCGCTGAAAAGATATCCTGTCGTCTGTATGGAGGACGGGATGCAGAGGATGGAAGACGGGGAAGAGATCTATGTGGTAAAGTCCCCGGCCCTTGGGGTCTGGAAGGTGGGAGGAACTCCCTTAAGAAATTCTAACGCCGCCTTTAGAAAAACTTCCACAAATAGTCAGGGAATAGTCACGTAGTGTTAAGGCTTTTTCAAAGATTAAATCCAAGGTATGTGATATGATAGATACATAAAGTGATAGATTATCAGCATATCCATAAACAAGGACAAATCAGATTGAGAAAGCGGGTGAAGTGAATGAAGGTGCGTAAAGGATTAAAATATCTGGCAGCCATGATCATGGCTGCGGGGATCTGTCTCTGTGCCATGGTCATCATGGATGGTTACCACATGTATAGGGATGCGGTGGCTGAGGTAAGCCTGGAAGATAAAGTGGCTTCCATCCGCAGCAAGGAAAATTACACCACCTTTGATGAGCTGCCCGAAATCTATGTGGATGCGGTGCTGTCCGTGGAGGACCACAGGTTTTACAATCATCCGGGCATTGACATGATTGCCATCGGAAGGGCTGTTTTTAATGATATCCGGGCAGGGGCATTTGTTGAGGGCGGCAGCACGGTGACGCAGCAGCTGGCCAAGAACATGTACTTTACCCAGGAAAAGGAACTGCAGCGCAAAGTGGCGGAAGTGTTTGTGGCTTTTGACCTGGAGCAGAATTACAGCAAGAACGAGATACTGGAACTCTATGTGAACACCATTTATTATGGAAATGGATACTACTGTGTTAAGGACGCCTCGGAGGGGTACTTTGGGAAAGCGCCAAATGACATGACGGATTATGAAAGCACGCTCCTGGCCGGAATCCCCAACGCACCGTCTAAATATGCCCCAACCGTAAGCCCGGAGCTGGCGCAGAAGCGTCAGGAGCAGGTGCTGGCGCGTTTGGTGAAATGCGGGTATTTTACGGAGGAACGGGCACTTGAGACGCTGGCGGCAGGGAATGTACTGTAGAGAGATGTATGCTGTGGATGTATGTTTGCTGAGGATGAGTCCAAGGCGCATTGACGATGGGAATCCAGGATGATATGATGGGAGTATTCAGATTCAGGAGGAAAATACATGCAGATATCGTCCAGCTTAGGAATGAGCATTGTCACGGAGGTAAAGAAAATCATCCATGAAGATCTGACATTCATGGATAAGAGCTGCCGTATCATTGCCTGTACAGATGAAAGGCGGATAGGAGATTTCCATGAGGCCAGCAGGAAGATGCTGGATGAGGGCCTTAAGGAACTGACGGTGCCGGATGACGATACATATCAGGGAACCCGGTCCGGGATTAACCTGACGCTGGAGCTTGAAGGCCAGGTCGTAGGGGTCGTGGGCATCACGGGAAACGAAGAAGAGGTCAGCCGCTACGGACAGGTTGTAAAGAAAATGACGGAAATCCTGCTGCTGGAAAGCTATTTGAAAGAAGAAAAAATCCGGGAACGCAGCGCCAGGAACCGCTTTTTGCAGGAATGGCTGATGACGGATGAGTTAAGGATGAATCCGGCCCTGGTAGATGAAGGTATCTCCCAGGGCATCGATGTGATGGCGGCCAGACGGGCTGCGGTGCTTGAGCATACCGGGAATTCCATCATGAGTCAGGAGGATGTGGAACGGATTGAACACAGGATCCGCCGCATCCTGAAAGAGGATATGCGCAATGTAAGCGGCAGCAGCGGCGGAAATTTTATCGTACTGATGAGTGAGCGCAGCGATGAGATGGCGGCGAAGCTGATTGTCCAGATACAGAAGGATGTCCTGAAGGAATGCGGATATCAGCTGATTGCAGGCGTGGACAGCCGTACTGTCAGCGGCGGACAGCTTAAAGCCGGATATCTTCGGGCCATTAAGGCCATGAACGGGGCCGCGGTGCAGGGAAATGGCGGGATTGCCTTTTACGATAGTATTTTATTGGAAATATTCATCAATGATATTGGACAGGCCACAAAGGAAGAGTTCATACAGCGTGTATTTAAGGGATGTTCGGAAAAGCGGATGAAGGAAGCTGTCCGTATTTTGAGGGTGCTCTATGAGTGCGACGGTTCCATCAACCAGGCTGCCGAGCAGCTGTACCTTCATAAGAATACCCTGCAGTATAAACTGAACCGGTTAAGGGAAAAAACGGGTTATGACCCACGTAAATTAAGCTCGGCGCCTTATTACTATCTGGCGATTGCGTTTTATGAGAGCATGGAATGAGGGATATTCATAGGTAGAGGATTACTGCGGGCAGCGGTAGTCCTTTTTTGATGCAGACTGGAATCCGCAGGCGGGGTAATGTGAGATAAAAGTGCATAAAATTTCAATGCAAATATATATAAATAAATATAAAATACACAAACATATATATTATACATACCATATTATTCTGATTAAATATGGCTTTTGTAACATATCGGTGAGAATGATTTTATGTTATAGTTAATTCATGAAAAACAGGCGTAAAAGTTAATGAGGAGGGGGATATGAAGATAGAAATACCCTATGGAAAGACTGTGTTATCAGCAGATATACCGGATGTAAGAGTGAGTGCGGTACTTAATAACCGGCTGCATGATTATGAACCTTTGGCTGCCGCTGATGAGCTGGTAGAACAGGCGCTGGCATCACCAATCAGCAGTCCGCCCTTATGTGAGCTTGCAAAAGGAAAAAAGAATGTGGTCATACTGGCAAGCGACCACACCCGCCCGGTTCCCAGCAAGGCAATCATACCAGCCATGCTGCGGGAAATAAGACGGTTTAACCCTCAGGTAAAAGTTACAATCCTCATAGCCACAGGATGTCACAGGGAATCGACCAGGGAGGAATTGGTTCACAAATTCGGCCGTGAGGTTTGTGAGCAGGAAAAGATAGTTATACATGACTGTCTGAAGGATTCCATGGTGGATTATGGCGTACTTCCATCTGGCGCGCCTTTAAGCGTGAACCGGATTGGTGCCCAGGCGGATCTGCTGGTTGCGGAAGGTTTTATTGAACCGCATTTTTTTGCCGGGTTTTCGGGAGGACGCAAAAGCGTGCTTCCGGGAATCTGCGCAGCCAGTACGGTTTATGCCAATCACAGCTCCCATATGATAGACAATCCAAATGCCCACAGCGGCTGTCTGGAAGGGAACCTGATTCATGAAGACATGGTGGAGGGGGCGCGCCGTGTGGGTCTTAACTTTATTGTGAATGTTGTGTGCAACGGCAATAAAGAGACCGTGGCTGCCTTTGCAGGGGATTTTGAACAGGCGCACCTTGCAGGCGTAAGCTTTCTTAATGGACTATGCAGGATGCAGGTTAAGGAAGAGGCTGGTATTGTCATCACTGGCAACGGCGGTTTCCCATTGGACCAGAATATCTACCAGGCAGTCAAGGGAATATCCACGGCAGATATTATCTGCCGCAGGGGGGGCGTGATTATTATGGCGGCTGCCAGTGTGGACGGCCATGGGGGAGATGAATTCTATAACACATTCGCATGCGGGAAAACAGCAGGGGAAATCCTGCAGGATATCCTCAGCGTACCCCAGGATAAAACCCGGCCCGACCAGTGGCAGTCCCAGATTCTTGCAAGAGCAATGGCAAGGCATCCGGTCATTCTCATAAGTACGCAGCCCGATGAACTGGTACATAAGATGGGAATCATACCTGCTGATAACCTTTCCCAGGCCATTAAGAAGGCGGATGAAATACTGGGACGGGAAGAAAAAATTGTAGTTATACCGGATGGGGTTGGGTGTATTCCTGCCTTGGAAGGATAATGGTAAAACGAAACGGTAAGGATAAGTGTTCGAGGAGGGACAGAAAATGGGGAAATGGATGAAAAACAGCTCAAAACGGCTGCTGGCAATCTCTGTTTTACTGATGTTAATCAGTATGGTAATGGCAGGGACATTGCAAAGTGATTTTGGAAAAGTGACTGTCAAGAAAATTAAAGTTGAAACAGATGCAGGTTTAACCATGGGCGGACTGTTATACGTACCGGATTCAGCTACAGAGGAGAATCCGGCGCCAGCCGCAGTTGTCGTACACGGATGGTGGAAGACAAAGGAGAGCCAGTCTTCCACTGCCATGGAGCTGGCCCGCCGGGGAATTGTGGCCCTTGCTATTGATATGTACGGACACGGTGATTCTTCTAATGTGAAATTTAATTTTGTGGATTCCTATAATGGGTTGGAATTACTGGCTGCACTGCCTTACGTTGATGCTGACCGTTTGGGCATTACAGGTCATTCCATGGGAGGCAAATGCTGTACCGCAGTGACGGAATGGGCGGACCAGGGCGGTTCCGTGGATGTGGCAGCCATGGTCATTGCAGGTACGGACCCCACGTATCAGGATAAAGACGGTGCCTGGATTAATGCTTACGGCAGCCGGGATGTGTGCATGATTGCGGCCAGATATGATGATTTTGAGTACCACGGTTCAACCATCCATGGACCCTGGTATAATGCGCCCAGGGACTATGCATCAACAGACCGGGCAAAATCCTTTGTGAATTTTGGGGAGGATCCGGCAAATATTAAGGATGAGGTCCAGGTTGGCAAGGTATATGAAAAGGAGATTGATGGCAGGATTGCCAAACGACTGCTTTATACACCGACACAAATCCACTCCTGGTTCGTGCTGTCACCGGTTTCCACCGGTATGACCGTATCCTTCCTTCAGGATTCCCTGGGAGCGCCTAATCCCCTTGGGGCATCCAATCAGCTTGGATTCATCAAGGAACTGTTTACCGCATTGGGACTGGTGGGAATGTTCATGTTCATGGTATCCCTTGTCTATGTATTGATTGAAACGCCTGCATTTGCCTGCCTTAAGGCATCCAAGAAGGTAGAACCCCTTCCGGCGCCAAAGGGCAGGGGACTTGCATGGTTCTGGGGGGCAATCCTTGTGACAGCAGTAGTATCTTATGCCACGCTGTTCCCCATTGCAACCTGGGTCAATACAGCGCCGCCTGACCCGCTGCTGCCAATCATTCAGGCCAAGTCCCTTGGAATCTGGGGCGTAATCAGCGGTGCCGTGTCTTTAGTGATCATGTACCTGAATTATCGGTTCTATGGAAAGCATAACGGAATTGATTTAAGGGAACGGGGAATCATACTTCCAAAGGGTACATTTGCAAAGACAGTCCTGCTGGGGATAATTGCTCCCCTTGCAGCTTATGGATTTGTGTTCCTTGCAGACTATTTCTTTACCACGGACTTCCGTTTCTGGACCTTTGCGGCCAGGGCCTTTGAGTCAGATAAAGCAATTTACACCCTGGTTTCCCTGCCGCTGTTTTTGATGTACTATATTCCTAATTCCCTTGCAACAAACTGTTTCCGATATAACCGGATAGGAGGCAGGGAGTGGATTAATACCTTGATTGTATCAGTGGGAAACGCTCTTGGCTGTATTGGGCTTCTGGCAGTACAGTATATAACCTTTGCTGCCACCGGCTATTCCAGATGGCATGATAATGGCTCGGTGAAATCCGCAATCGGGTGGTCTTATGCAGTGGTTGCAATCTTAATAATTGCTCCTATTGTTGCACGTAAGATATATAAAAAGACTAATAATCCTTATCTGGCAGGAATCATCAACGGCATCATAGTAGCCATAATTAGCTGTACCAGTACCTCTACCATACTTTATACGGTCGGGACATCTTACATACCCCATTGATGCCAGGGTTCCGTCCATCATGCAGGTGTATTTTTTAAAGGCAATCCTAACATGCTCTGTTTATTATGAGTCTTTACAATTCATATAGAATCTGTTAGAATGAGGAAACAGCCAAAAAAGCGTTAGATACCCCCTATCGGTGCGTATCTAACGCTTTAAGGCGTGTCATAAGGGCATGCCGCGGCAGGGTTTGATATCAGATGGATGAAACAGGACAGAGGGACGTAAAATGAGCGGAATATGGGACAGAATAAAGGGTATACTGGGATGGGTAAAAAGGGAACCGGATAAGAAGGAGGACGACAGGGTCATGTATATCATAGCAGGTTTGGGCAATCCCACAAGGGAATACGAGAAGACAAGGCATAATGTGGGATTTGAGGTCATTGATGTGCTGGCCGACATGCTGGGTACCACGGTTGAGGAGAAGAAGTTTAAGGGATGTTACGGAAGGGGAATCATCGGCGGTGAGAAGGTGCTGCTGTTAAAACCCCAGACCTTCATGAACCTCAGCGGCGAGAGCATAAGGGCTGCCTCTGATTTCTATAAAGTGGATCCTGAACATATCATTATCATATATGATGATATCAGCCTGGATGTGGGGCAGCTGCGCATCCGCAAAAAGGGAAGCGCGGGCGGCCACAACGGCATTAAGAACATCATCGCCCACCTGGGTACCCAGGAATTCCCGCGCATTAAGGTTGGGGTAGGCGATAAGCCTAAGAAAATGGACCTGGCCGACTATGTGCTGAGCCGTTTTTCCAAAGAAGACCGGGCGGCCATGGAGGATGCGTTTAAGGAGGCGGCAAAGGCTGTGGAAGTGATGATAACAGAAGGAATGGATACAGCCATGAATCAGTTTAACGGCCATAAGGCCTGATGAGAGGTGCGGGGTAAGATGGAAAATCCATTATTGGAATTACAGGAATATGACAATCTGATCCAGGCCCTGAATAAGGGGAAGGGGCCTCTTCAGGCAACGGGTACGCTGGACTCCCAGAAGGTCCATCTGATGTATGAGCTGGGGGAGGGGACGGCATTTCCGTGGAAGCTGGTGGTGACCTATGATGACACCAGGGCCAAGGAAATATACGATGATTTCCGGAACTTTACAAACCAGGTATGGCTCTATCCGGCCAAAGACCTGCTGTTTTACAGTGCGGACATCCATGGAAACCTTATGACAAGGCAGCGGATTGCCGTGTTCAGGCACCTGATGGAGGATAAGGGCGGAGTGGTGGTCACCACCATGGACGGCCTGATGGACCACCTTCTTCCCCTGCAGTATCTGAAGGAGCAGGCCATTACCGTCACAAGCGGGCAGGTCATTGACCTTAATGTGTGGAGACAGAGGCTGACCGCCATGGGGTATGAGAGGATGGCCCAGGTGGACGGCATGGGACAGTTTTCCATCCGCGGCGGGATTATCGATATTTTCCCGTTGACAGAGGAAGTGCCGCTGCGTATCGAACTGTGGGATGATGAAGTGGATTCCATCCGTACCTTTGATCTGGAGAGCCAGCGGTCCGTGGAACAGCTGGACTTTGTCACCATCTATCCGGCGGCCGAGGTGGTGTTGGATAAAAATCAGCTGGAGACAGGGACCAGCCGGTTGGAAAAGGAAGCAAAGACCTATGGGAAGGCCCTGCAGGAACAGCATAAACCGGAGGAAGCCCACAGGATCCATTCCATCATAGAGGAATTGACAGAGGGGCTTAGGGACGGCTGGAAGCTGGGGGGTCTGGACGCGTATATCCGGTATTTCTGTCCGGATACAGTGTCCTTTCTGGAGTATTTCCCTAAGGGGGAAAGCGTGGTGTACCTGGATGAACCTGCCAGGCTCAGGGAGAAGGGAGAAACCGTGGAGCTGGAGTTCCGGGAGAGCATGATGCACCGCCTGGAAAAGGGATATCTCCTGCCGGGGCAGACCGAACTGCTCTATCCGGTGGAGGAGGTCATGGCCAGGGTCCAGAGGCCGCGTACCGTGATGCTCACAGGCCTGGACCAGAAGCTTCCGGGTATGAAGGTGAACCACAAGTTCAGCATTGATGTGAAGAATGTGAACTCCTACCAGAACAGCTTTGAGATCCTGATTAAGGACCTGACCAGGTGGAAAAAGGAAGGATACAGGGTCATACTCCTGTCAGCGTCCAGGACAAGGGCCAGCAGGCTGGCCAGCGACCTGCGGGAGTACGGCCTGCGCGCCTACTGCCCGGATGGGGCGGGACCTGAGATGGAAACCGGGGAAGGGATGGAGGCCAAGGACGCCCATCCAAAGGTAAAGCCAGGGGAAATCATGGTTACCTACGGCAGCCTCCACCGGGGGTTTGAATACCCGCTTCTTAAGTTTGTCTATATCACCGAGGGTGACATGTTCGGCGTGGAAAAGAAGAAAAAGCGCCGGAAGAAAACAAATTACCAGGGCAAGGCAATCCAGAGTTTTTCCGAGCTGTCCGTGGGTGACTATGTGGTCCATGAGGAGCATGGGTTAGGCATTTACAAGGGAATCGAGAAGGTCGAGCGGGATAAGGTCATCAAGGACTATATCAAGATTGAGTATGGGGACGGCGGCAACCTGTACCTGCCTGCCACCCGGCTGGAAAGCATCCAGAAATACGCGGGCGCGGATGCCAAGAAGCCAAAGCTTAACAAGCTGGGAGGTACGGAGTGGGGCAAGACCAAGACCAGGGTAAAAGGGGCGGTCCAGGAGATTGCCAAGGACCTGGTTAAGCTTTATGCTGCCAGACAGGAAAAGGCCGGATTCCAGTACGGCCATGACACGGTGTGGCAGAGGGAGTTTGAGGAACTGTTCCCTTACGATGAGACGGACGACCAGCTGGATGCCATTGACGCGGTGAAGACGGATATGGAGAGCAGACGGATCATGGACCGGCTTATCTGCGGCGATGTGGGATACGGCAAGACCGAGGTGGCGCTGCGAGCAGCCTTTAAGGCGGTCCAGGACAGCAAGCAGGTGGTTTACCTGGTGCCCACCACGATTCTGGCCCAGCAGCATTATAATACGTTTGTCCAGAGGATGAAGGATTTCCCGGTGCGGGTCGACATGCTGTCCAGGTTCTGTACTCCGGCCAGGCAGAAACGGACCCTTGAGGACCTGCGCAAGGGCATGGTGGATATTGTCATCGGCACCCACAGGGTCCTTTCCAAGGATATGCAGTTTAAGGACCTGGGGCTTCTGATTATAGATGAGGAGCAGAGGTTCGGGGTCGCCCATAAGGAGAAAATCAAGCAGTTAAAGGTAAATGTGGATGTGCTTACATTAACCGCAACCCCCATTCCAAGGACCCTGCACATGAGTCTGGCGGGAATCCGGGACATGAGTGTGCTGGAGGAACCTCCGGTGGACCGTACCCCGATTCAGACGTATGTGATGGAATACAATGAGGAGATGGTCCGGGAAGCCATTAACCGCGAGCTGTCCAGGAACGGACAGGTGTATTATGTATACAACCGGGTGACGGATATTGACGAGGTGGCAAACAGAATCCAGGCCCTGGTACCTGAGGCCGTGGTTACATTTGCCCACGGACAGATGAGGGAGCATGAACTGGAGCGGATCATGGCTGATTTCATCAATGGGGAAATTGATGTGCTTGTATCCACCACCATTATCGAGACAGGGCTGGATATCCCCAATGCCAATACCATGATCATCCATGATGCGGACCGGATGGGCCTGTCCCAGCTGTACCAGCTGCGCGGCCGTGTGGGGCGTTCCAACAGGACCTCCTACGCCTTCCTCATGTACAGGCGTGATAAGCTATTAAAGGAAGAAGCGGAGAAGCGCCTGCAGGCTATCCGGGAGTTTACGGAACTGGGCTCCGGCATCAAGATTGCCATGCGCGATCTGGAGATCCGCGGCGCGGGTAATGTCCTGGGTGCGGAGCAGCATGGGCACATGGAAGCCGTGGGGTACGATTTATACTGCAAGATGCTGAACGAGGCCGTGCTTGCGCTTAAGGGAGAGAAGCCGGACGAGGATTCTTACGAGACCGTGGTGGAGTGCGACATCGACGCATATATTCCGGGCTCTTATATTAAGAATGAGTATCAGAAGCTGGATATCTATAAGAGGATTTCTGCCATTGAGACAGAAGATGAGTATATGGATATGCAGGATGAACTGATGGACCGCTTTGGCGATATACCGCGCAGTGTGGAGAACCTTCTGATGATTGCCGGACTCCGTGCCCTGGCCCGCCAGGCATATGTGACGGAGGTGGTCATTAACCGCCAGGAAATCAGGCTTTCCATGTATCAGAAGGCAAGACTCCGGATTGAGGAGATTCCTGAACTGGTTAAGGCTTATAAGGGGGATTTAAAGCTGGTTCCCGGGGAAGTCCCTGCGTTCCATTATATTGACAGAAGGAATAAGAACCAGGACAGCCTGGCCATGGTGGAGAAGGCCAAGGAGATATTGAAAGGACTGGGGGAACTGAGGGAGACGAATTAGGAGGGAAATGCGTATGAAGGGTTGGAAACAGAACTTTTTCACCATATGGGCAGGGCAGGCATTTTCCCAGTTTTCAAGCTCCGTCCTTCAATTTGCAATTGTTTGGTATCTGACGGACCAGACCGGATCCGCCCTGGTGCTGTCGGCTGCCATGATGATGGGGTTCCTGCCCCAGGGGGTCCTGGGACCCTTCATAGGCGTGTTTATTGACCGCTATAGCAGGAAACGGATTATGATCATATCCGACCTGCTTATATCTGCAGCCAGTTTTGTCATGGTGATAGCTGGATGGATGGGAACCCTGTCAACCGGGCTGATTCTTGCGGTCCTGCTGTGCCGCTCCATTGGTTCGGCGTTCCATACGCCCTGCCTGCAGGCGGTTACCCCGCAGATTGTACCGGAGGACCAGCTGGTGAGATGCGCCGGGTATTCCCAGGCCCTGGAGTCCGTGTCGCAGATACTGAGTCCGGTTCTGGCAGCTGTTTTATACAGTTCCTGGAGTCTGAGCGGAATTATCTTCCTGGACGTCATCGGGGCGCTGGCAGCAGTGTGCACCCTGGGAATTACCGTGATACCGGGACTGCCGCGGGGGATGGATGAGGGGAAGGTGCAGATACTGCGGGAAGCAAAGGAAGGGTTTCAAATCCTCTGCACCAATAAGGGGATGCTGGGGCTGGTGCTTATCAGTACCCTATACACCCTGGCCCTGATGCCCACCAGCGCCTTGTTTCCCCTGATGAGCATGTCCTATTTTAACGGTACCAGCACCCATGCCAGCATTGTTGAGGTGGTGTTTTCCGTGGGGCTTTTATCCGGCTCCCTGGTATTGTCCAGATGGGGCGGCACAAAGAACAGGATTTATACGATTATCGGTTCCTTCCTGCTGATGAGCTTCAGCTTATTTGTTTCAGGGATGCTCCCCAAAGGAGGATTTGCCATATTTGTTATCTGCTCCTGGCTCATGGGGGTGTCCGGCCCCTTTTACTGGGGGATATACACCCCCCTGCTCCAAAGCAACTTTGAGGCAAAGTACCTGGGCCGGGTCCTGTCGTTGTCCAGCAGTATACGGCTGATCAGCGGGCCGGTGGGATTGTCACTTTCAGGACTGTTCGCAGAGGCTTATGGGGTTGAGAAATGGTTCCTTATTGCGGGGGCGCTGGTTTTGTTGGCGGCATTCCTGTGCCTGGCCGTGCCGGCCGTGCGCGGCTGTGATGACGGCGGGAACAGGGGACAGATGTGAAGGACGGTTTCGATATAATATCAGATGCGGATGATAGCCGCGGTTATTCCAGGTTTTACCAGCACATGTCCGGTTCAAACAGTGGGAACCGCGGCTTTTTTATTACTGGGTCCCGTTTTTATGACAGGGGAGAGATAAGGATGTGTACATTAGAAGTAAAAGAAGAGTTTTATAAGACCTATATTCCATGGAACATACACGAACCAGAGGAAGGCATATTTGACTTTGGCGGCAATAAGGATGTGGAACGCTTCGTGGAGCTGGCCGGGGACATGGGGCTTTATGTAATCCTAGATGCAGAAAATCTGGCCATGGAAGTAAAAGAGCTGTTAAAGCGGGCCAGCATCAATCTTTACATGTTTCAGGGAGGCACGTATTTCGGCTTTTACAACGGATGTTCCGCCAGGGGGTATACGGACCTACCCCAGATTACATCCTATAATTATGACGCCATCCTGACCGGGTGGAGAGAGCCCGCCGCCATCGGGGAATGTGCGGATACATTCTTAAATTGCCGGGACCTCTGTTGAAAAAGGGCAGGAACGAAATCATAATCTTCGAAACAGAGGGCAGGACCGCGGGCACATTATCACTTGAGGACCGGCCTTACTATGCGGCGCTTGAGTGATTGGCGGTATGGGGAAGCGGATGGATCATGCCTTTTAATGCGGGCCATACTGACGGTTCAATGCAAAGGCCGGGGAATCATTCCCCGGTCTTTTCCTCTTCTTTGATTTCCCAGTGGATCAGGAAGGTAAGGGCGGCCCGCAGGGCAATGATGCCTGCCACGATTCCGATTTCCCTCCATTCGCGCACCACCACGGTCCGGAGAATCTCGCTGCCCATCTTGAATTCCAAGCCCATGGCCAGGCCTTTGGCCAGATATATCTTGGTGTCGGGCGCCCTGCGCACGAATCGGAGGAAGCCGGTAAGGCCGGCGTAGATAATGATACCTACGCCGATGAATTCAAATATAAGGATTGCGGCATTGGCCACCAGGGACAGGAGTCCTTCTAAGTATTCCATAGGATAACCTCGTTCTTCTGCGTGAATGGACTGTATTTATGAAGTGACAGGAACCTGTATGGATTTAACCTTCACACCATCCACCTTGCCAAGGTCACCAGCAAAGGAACTGATCTGGTTCTGGGTCCCATGCATGACCACGCTTATGACGGAAACACCGTATTCCCGGCAGGGAACTCCCAGGCGCGCAATGATCAGGCTTGACTGGAGATGGAATTTTTCATTTACAGTTGCAACGGAATCTGGATTGCTGATAATTAAGCTGATGACAGCAAGACGGTCTTCCATAAAGTATGTCCTCCTTGTGTGTGTTTTAGACCTATAGGGCGGGGCCGGCGGCGCCGGTAATTTTTTCCGCCATGGGGGTTTATTTCCAGTATGTGTTCAGATATACGCCTGCATCGGCCTCTGATAACTGGAACTTTTCAACTAATTTTTCAAGACATTGTCCGGGGGACAGATGCAGTTCCTTACAGGTTTCAATCAGGGCCTGTATCCCCTTTTCGATTCCCTTCTCGATGCCCTTTTCAATCCCTTTTTCGATACCCTTCTCAATCCCCTTTTCAATCCCTATTTCTTCCCGTTCTGCCAGTTCATCTGCAAACAGTTCCTTTAATGCTTCGCACATCCTCCTGCCCTCCTCGTATTGTTTCTGATTGGCCCTGACTATGACGTCCATCACCGCCTGATAAAGCGGG
>Ga0129317_1000075_pt1 | contig 118522 bp, 105 predicted proteins | sample Cm1ome_FD_94430 | JGI IMG/M metagenome (GOLD analysis project Ga0129317, IMG submission 94430) | Eastern black-and-white colobus group fecal microbial communities from Wisconsin, USA - Cm1105 metagenome | ecosystem: Host-associated > Mammals > Digestive system > Large intestine > Fecal...
CGGAAACATGTGGATACACAGGTGTAGTCTGTCCATTTCTGTGGATAACTTACCTATTTTCGATGAAGTTGTTGTTATGTTTGGTAACTATGAGCATTTTTATATGCTCATGAATAATTCAGGATTAATTACAATATCAATTACATTCTAAATTACAGTTTTAATCACATTCTCAATTACAGTTTTAATTCCAGTCTTAATTACAGTTTTAATACAGTTTTATATGATAATGTTTTTCAATATGATTCTGATTCTTTAAATCCATGCTTTATGTAAATAAATTAAGCTTTATGAGTAATATTTTTATTTCAAATATTAGTTTAGACTATAGTCTATTCGTAAAATCCTTATTTTTCAATGCTTTTACATTGTTTATCCCATATTATTTCAATAATTATTCCAGGTTACAGTCGATATTTCTTTTAATTCTTTATAATGTTAAAATAATAAAATGTGCCGTTCAGACGGCATTTGACATCACTTTGAAGGGAGATCTCATTATGTTTAATTCTGAGATAATCGTTTTTTTAGGCTATTTTATACTCCTGTTCTTCTTCGGACTTATCTTCTACTTTAACGGAGAGAACAAAAACCAGGAGGATTATTTCCTTGGCGGTCGTTCAATGGGTCCTTGGGTAACTGCAATGTCAGCCCAGGCATCAGATATGTCTGCCTGGCTCCTTATGGGTCTTCCGGGTTCTATATTGGCATTCGGCTTCGGACAGATCTGGATCGGAATCGGTCTTACCTTAGGTACAGCAGCAAACTGGATATTCTGTGCAAAAAGACTCAGAAAGTTCAGTAAGGCAGCAAATGATGCCATCACACTTCCTCAGTACCTGACAAACCGTTTTGCATCAGAGCACAAGACTCTTCAGGTTATATGTGCAGTTATTTTCCTTGTTGCATTTACAGTTTATGTAGCATCTGCCTTTGTTGCCGGAACCTCAGTATTTACAATGCTTTTCCCTGCCATCACAGAGAAAACAGCAATGATTATTTTCGCACTTATCATCATAGGCTACACCTTCTTAGGAGGCTTCAAGGCAGTATGCTGGACAGACTTCTTCCAGGGAATACTTATGCTCCTTGCACTCCTTGCAGTGCCGATCATAGTTGCAGCAACCTGTGATTTAGATACCTCATTACTTCAGCCAGTGTATCAGTACACAGATGCAAGCGGAGCTATCGTAACCTGTGATTTCGGATCAGGCCTCTTTGACGCTTCATGGAAGGATATCATTTCCGGACTTGCATGGGGACTCGGATATTTCGGTATGCCTCACGTTATCGTACGTTTCATGTCAATTGAAAAGCCTGACATGATCAATAAATCAGCAACTGTTGCAATCATATGGGTAGTTCTTGCATTAGGCGCAACATGTGTTCTTGCCTATCTTGCAAGAATGATAGTCGGAGAAGAGCTTCTTACCACAGGTACACAGAAGATGGTATTCATCGTTATGTCTCGTAAGTTCTTCCCTCCTGCAATAGCCGGACTTCTGCTCGCTGCTATAATGGCTGCATCAGTATCAACTGCAGATTCACAGCTTTTAGTTGCATCAAGCTCATTTACCTCTGATATATATCAGCCTATCTTCCGTAAGGATGCCGGTGAAAAAGAGGTTTTGAATGTAGGTCGTGCCGCTGTTGTTATTATCGCAGTTATCGCATATATCATAGCTTCATCAAAGGGCTCAGGCGCTCAGGCTATCATGAATCTTGTTGAAAATGCCTGGGGCATATTCGGAGCCTCCTTCGGCCCTGTAGTTATTCTTTCTCTTTTCTGGAGACGTTTTAACTACACAGGCGCATGTGTAGGCGTTATTGTTGGTGCAGCTGCCGATATACTTTGGCTCATATGCTTCTCAGGAAGCGGCATATATGAGCTCCTTCCTGGCTTCATCGCAGGCTGCCTGGCTGCAGTCATCGCAACGCTTATCACTCCTGCTCCTTCAAAGACAGTAACTGATATCTTTGATAAGGCAGCAGCTTCAGATTATGCAGAGTAATAAAGAAGTATCATTAAGAACATTTAGCTCTAAATATCTCATAAGCTCAGCTTCGAATTAACTAATATAAGTAAATATAGCTTCAACATAAAAAGCACGGTGCAAGCCGTGCTTTTTATTGAATGACTTTTCAGCGTTTTTATCGTTACCGCTCCAATCTATAGCCAGTCTTTATAATCATTCAACTTTAATCTTCCGTCAGGATATCATCCTTTTGCTTTGCAATAGCATTCACCTTATACTTCTTAACATCAAATCGATAAACGGCTATGATGTAGGATATAAAGGCGCAGCATTCTATAAAGAAGCATGAATATGAATGTATCATTATGTTATAAAGTATCAGCGGCGGTGAATTGAGTAAAAACAGCATTCTTGTCTTTCTCATATCATGAGTCCACAAGCCAATGGTCGTAAGAATCATCGATATTGCAGGCAGTGCACTCAGCGGGCCTTCCCATGTTAACACCGTTCCTCCTATATAAAGCATTATAAGCAGCAGCTCCCAGCCGCTGCTTTCTGCCCATTTCTTGTCATTGTTGTAGCAAAGTACAGCTCTTAATAAGCCCACGACATTTATCATCACTCCGGCATATGCATTAAGCAGCATATAGTGCGCGAACCACATAATATTGCAAAATAACATTAGTGCCAGAATGCGCTTTCTGTTCCCTGTTTGCAATGATGTAAATGCTATCACCGACGGAACAAGACCCAAAAGCTGTATTAATATAAAACCCAAATTCATTAACTGTCTCCAAATATATTTTATATGCCATCACGACATTTATCAAAACTCTTAAGCTTCTTCTTTAACCTTAAGACTAAGCACGTCAGGCCTTGAATAATGTCCGACAGCATCAAATTCCATACGGCTTGCCGGTACCTTCTGCATATCAAGCTCCGCATAAATCACGCCCTCTTTATCCCATATGGTCTCAGAGTCTTCGTGTCCGTAAGGATCTATCACACAGCTTCCGCCTCTGATTACTATTTCTTCGGGAAGTACGTCAATCTCGGTCTTAGCTTCATCACTTAAAAACTCCGGATAGTCTGCCTTTGTTAATAACATATCGCAGTTTATAAAATAGCAGTGCCCCTCTATAGCTATGTGCCTGATGGTATCCTGCCACTCCTTATTATCATTGGTGTTAGGTGAAATGTAAATGCTTATGCCTTTTTCATAAAGTGCTGTTCTCGCAAGCGGCATATAGCTTTCCCAACAAATAAGATTGCCCATCGGTCCCCATGGTGTCTGCATTACCGGGAAGAAATCTCTGTCAGCATCTCCCCAGACTACTCTTTCACTGCCTGTAGGCTTAAGCTTTCTGTGATTTAAGCATTCACCTTCTGGGGAAATCATCATATTAGAATTATAAAGTGTGGCTGTAACCTCGTCACGCTCAGAGTATCCTATGCTAATATAGACTCCGTGTTTTTCAGCACTCTCCTTTAACTGCTTCATTTCTTCGCCGTGAGCTAAAATCGAACTGTCATAATATTTTTTCCAGTCGCTTCTTCCTGCTGCATTACGGCTTCCTACTCGATAGCCAAAGGTCATCCCATAAGGATATCCCGGGATAAAAAGCTCAGGAAACACTATAAGCTCTGCTCCGTTTTGTGCACATTTTTCTATATATTTAAGCGCTTTATCAACACACGCTCTGCTGTCAAACATCCTTGGTGCAGCCTGAACGACTGCGATCCGGCATTTATCCTTTAATGTTTTCATTTTCTTTATCCTTTTCTTTATAATCTTATTAACTTTAACATCTAAATATGCCAATACAGTATCCGCTCTTATATTATCAGTATTTCATATGATTTTCAGTATTATATCTGCTTTTCATTTTTTATAATATTCTATTCCTGTTTATCATTTACAGACCTGCATTTCTGCTTTATATTTTCGTAACAAAATCTTTACAGTTTCTTTTCTTGAATTTATATTCTTTATGCGCTAATATAATAACAGTCAGTCTGCTGACGGATTTGTGAGTATACACAGTGCAGATTGATACAGGATCCTACAGGCTCCGACAGGAGAGCCGCAGGACTGACAGAAGTCCTAGATCCTGACTTATAGCCGACCGTCTGGGCAGCGTTGTGTTTTACAAGGCTGCCTTTTTGTATTTTTTGATCGGAAATCATACAAGAAGGCAGTACTGAATATCAGCTTAATATTACCTGGAGGTCATTATGTCACAAATCACATCTAAAGTACACAATAAGCTTATAAGCACGCTCCTTCTAAGTATCCTTGCAGGTATCTGCATAGGTATCGGCGGCTGCTTTTTCCTTGCTATAGATAATAAGATCATTGGCGCATTATTTTTCACACTCGGCCTTTTCACAATATGTACAAGAGGCTTTTATCTGTTTACCGGAAAAGTTGGATATGCTTTGGAACAGCCTGTTTCATATGTCTTTGACCTTTTTATAATATGGCTTGGAAACCTGATTGGCACAAATATTGTTTCTCTTCTTATGTCAATGACAAGAAGTGCCGAGGCATTTTCCGAAAAAGCTTTGGGTATGTGTAATACAAAGCTTTCAGATAATCTCTTAAGCATTTTTGTACTCAGCATTTTCTGCAACGTACTTATGTATATAGCTGTAGACGGCTTTAAGAAAAACCCCCACGAAACAGGCAAATACGTCGGTCTTTTCCTTTGTGTTGCCGGATTCATACTTGCAGGCTTTGAACACTGCATTGCAAATATGTTTTATTTCGGTATGGCCGGCGTATGGTCTGTTCATACGCTTATATGGCTTATCGTAATGACTGCCGGAAATGTTGTCGGAGGTCTTTTGATCCCGATTTTTGAGAAGCTCTCCAAATAAAGTTCACAATCCTATAATTTAAAATAAGTGTCAATATAAGATCGCACCTATAGCAAACTTTTATATAAGCAGCAGCCCGGTATTTATAATCAATACCGGGCTGCTGCTATTTAACCAATTACTATTTTAAAATACAAGAGGCTTAACCTGGGCTCATGCGATACATCACACAGCACTGAATACTCCGCTGTCGGCGGCTGTATATATCGCACTTGCAGCATCATCATAACTCACTGCAGTGTCTATCAGTCTTGAAGTCAGTTCATTATAATCCTGCTTATATACCTCATCCTTAACTATTCTGTATAAAAGCTCCTCCATATCATTATCAGGCTGTGCCGAAGGATGTAAAACAGAGTTTTCTCTCTCCGCTCTGACCTTTTTCACCGCCTCAGTGAAGTTCTCATCAGTACTTACAAGCGGCAGAAGCATATAGATATCATATATATCCGCAGAATTCTTCCTGATATTTCCTTCAAGATAATTGTCGCAAATATCAAAAAGTTTTTCCGCAAGTATGATCTCCATATCTCTTGCCTTAAGCTCTGTTTTCTGTGCACCGTATTCCTTGGTATATTCAGGTGCTTCCAGTCTTACAGCATCAAGAACTGCGCACTCCATAGGAAGAAGTGATACCCCTTCATCAGGCGAAGCTTTGCAGCATTCTATAATAAGCTCAAAGCTCTCTTTTCCTGAAAATACACTGCATACGCTGTCATAGATAAATCTGCAGCAAAATCTTTCAATGTTCCCGTTTATAAAAGCATCTATATCATTTTCAAAATTTTCCGCTTTTATATCACACCCTAATATAGCTGCAGTATGTTTAACAGCCTCTATCACAACAGATCTTTCATCGGCTGTAGCGGCTCCCATAGCCGCAAATTCAAGCTTTCCGGTAGCTCTTCCTATAACTCTGTAACATTTTGAAAGAGCTGCCGCCCCTTTCATGACAAGACAAGAACAGTTTTCCACAAGCCCCTTTGCCGCCTCGCTCAGATAATAATCAAGCTCTGCAGTCTGAGACAGCATGCTGTTTCCGTATGCCGCTATATTTATAGCCTCTTTGAATAATTCTATATCCTGATGCAGATATCTCATGGCTCCTCTTTTCCGCCGATGAGTCCGGCACGATACATATTCTTAAATATTTTATCCGGAAAATATTCAAGGTATTTGTCAATGTCTCCGAATCCAATACCCACTGCACGCATATAGCCAAGCAGCTTTTCGGTAAGCTCTCGTCCCTCTAATTCAGAAAAAACATCTATGTCCTTCAGCATTTCCATAAACTGAAGGACCTTGCAGTTTTCATCGTTTATTCTTACCTTTGGCTTTCGTATTACCACTCTTGACCCTGCAAGGATTATCTCTCTGTAATCGTTCGTAGCCTTGTTTGTAACAAGCTCATATACAAGCGGTATCTGCGATGTTATTCCTATGCTGTTAGCAAAAAGCATGCCGCTAAGATATCCGCATACGCCCGTTTGATCTCTTAAGTATTTTTGTTCTATGACCTTTTCCTTTGAAAGCTGCATGCCGGAAGCAAAAATACTCTTTTCAGCTATAAAATATATACCGGTATCGTATCTTTTCAGTCTTCCACTGTCGACAAGTTTTTTAATCTGCTGTCTGAGATTGACATTTGACATTCCGTCAACGCTAATTTCATTCAGCATTATCGGCTCGCCCTCTCCGTAATTCCCTTTGAGGTGTTTGTACAGCATATTTCTCCCTTCCGTGCCGCAGTAAATGCAGACATTTATCACTATAAACTGCTGTTAAATGTCACCATGTAACCTTGCTTTCCTGTTAAGTCGGCCACTATACTGATTTATATTATCTTAATCCAGCTCCGCCTTTCCCGTATAGAGCTCATAATATCTGCCCTTAAGCTCCAACAGCTGCTCATGCGTGCCTCTTTCTATAATTTCTCCGTGCTCAAGCACCATTATAGCATTGGCATCTCTTACCGTGGACAATCTGTGCGCAATAACAAAGGTCGTTCTGTCATTCATAAGATGATGCATACCCTCGTCGATCAATTGCTCTGTCCTTGTATCTACAGATGAGGTCGCTTCATCAAGTATCAGCACGGGAGCCTTTGATACAGCCGCTCTTGCAATGTTAAGAAGCTGTCTCTGTCCCTGAGAAAGATTTGATCCGTCAGCATCTATGAAGGTATCATAGCCCATAGGCAAATGTCTTATAAATGAATCTGCAGATGCTGTCTTTGCGGCCTCTATAACCTCTTCATCTGTGGCATCAAGTCTTCCGTAACGAATATTTTCCATTATGGTTCCGCTGAACAGATGTGACTCCTGCAATACCATTGTAACATTTTTTCTAAGCTCACTGCGCGAATATTTTCTGATATCCACTCCGTCTATGGTTATTTCACCGCTGTTAATGTCATAGAACCTCGGAAGAAGGTTCATTACTGTAGTTTTTCCTGCACCCGTAGAGCCTACAAATGCAATCTTCTGTCCCGGGTGAGCGTAAAGATCTATGTTTTTAAGTATCAGCTTATCCTCATTGTAACCGAAGCATACATTTTTCATCACTACATCGCCGCGCATAGGATTTGGAACATAGGCGTCAGGCTCGTCAGGCGTCTCCGGCTCTGCCTCCATAACGCTTAAGACTCTTTCCGCACCGGCAAGAGCTGAAAAAATAGTGGAGGTAGTCATTGCGATCTCATTTATAGGTCTTGAAAACTGTCTTGAATAGTTAAGGAATACTGTAAGACCTCCTATATCAAAGCCTCTCAATACTGCAAGCAGTCCTCCTACAACAGCAGTCAGTGAATAACATACCTGTGACGAACAGTTCATAACAGGTCCCATCACGCCGCTGTAAAACTGCGCCCATATCTGATCATTCTTAAGCTTGTCATTAAGGATCCCGAATTCTTCTTCGGCAATTTCCTCATGATTAAATACCTTTATTACCTTCTGTCCGGTTATAGACTCTTCGATGTATCCGTTCAGCGCACCGAGCGATGACTGCTGTCTTGCAAAGTATTTGGATGATCTCATTGAGATGCGCTTTACTATCATTAGCATTAACGGAACAACAACAATAGTTACTAATGTAAGTATCCAGTTTGTATACAGCATCAGGGCAAGTGTACCAAGAAGTGTAAGGCCGGCTGTAAATATAGAAATAAGCGCCGATGACAGCATATTTCCGACATTGTCTATGTCGTTGGTATAACGGCTCATAAGGTCACCTCTGGTGTTGCCGTCATAGTATTTTACAGGAAGTGTCTGCATATGATCAAACAGATCTGTTCTCATGCTCTGCAGACAGTTTTGTCCTATCCTTGTCAACAGTCTTGACTGAACATAGGTGGCAAGAATTCCCGCAAGATAAACTCCCATCATTACTGCAAGTGCCGCAGCGAGTCCTGATACGTCTCCTCTGCCGCCGTCAGTCGGTACTATATATGTATTAATTATAGGTCTGAGCATATATGATGCCGCTAACATTGAAACAGTAGATATAAGCACACAAATAAGTGCTCCGATAAGTCTGAGCTTTTCCTTAAGCACATAGCTCATTATATATTTAATAGTTTTTTTGATATCCTTTGGTTTCGAGCTGTCACCGCGGCCTCCGCCGTGACCGTGTCTTCCGCCTCCGGGACCTCTTTTTCCTGCAGCCGCCTTTCTGCCGCCGTATCTTCTTTCAAGTGAGGCTGTAAGCTGTTCTTTATTCATGCTGTTGCCTCCGTTTTCTTTTCCATCTGACTGTAATATATCTCCTGATACTCTTTGCAGCTTTCCATAAGCTCTGCATGAGTGCCTATTGCTGTTATTTTTCCGTCATCCATAACTATGATCCTGTCGGCATTAATAACAGAGCCTATTCGCTGAGCTATGATAAGCTTTGTAGTATCCTTAAGTTCATCTGCAAATGCTTCGTTGATCCTTTTTTCAGTAGCTGTATCTACAGCAGATGTCGAATCATCAAGTATGAGTATCTTAGGCTTCTTAAGCAGTGCTCTTGCTATGCACAGTCTCTGCTTCTGACCGCCGGAGACATTAGATCCGCCCTGCTCTATCATAGTATCATAGCCATCAGAAAATTCTCCGATAAAGCCATCTGCCTGAGCATATCCGGCATAGCGTCTTACCTCTTCATCTGAAGCATTTTCATCTCCCCAACGAAGATTCTCATATATAGTTCCGGCAAAGAGCGTATTGTACTGAAGCACCATGCCCACACCGTCACGCAGGTTTTTAAGTGAATAATCTCTTACATCTGTACCGTCTACAAGCACAGACCCTGAGCTTACATCATAAAATCTCGGTATAAGCTGAACAAGAGAGGTCTTTCCACAGCCTGTAGGGCCTATTATACCCACAGTTTCTCCCTTATTTATCACAAAGCTGATATCGGAAAGCACCGCATCCGAACCTTCGGCAACTGCTGCATTGTTATCAGGTTCGGCAGGCCGCTCCGCCTTTTTGTATTTCTTGTTCGTGCCGGTTTTATCCTTGATTTCCTCATTATCTTCTCCTAAAGAGGTATATCTGAAATAAACATTTTTGAATTCAATGACGCCGTTTTCAACCTTCTTGTCCTTACTTGCTGATTTTTCATCATTAAGCTCTGTTTCAAAATCAAGAAGCTCCGAAGTTCTGTGGAAGGACGCCATTGAACGAGATGACTGAAGTATTATCATCGCAAGCATCATAAGCGACATAAGTATCTGTGTCACATATGTAATAAAAGCCGTAAGATCTCCGACCTGCATGCTTCCTGCTATGATCTGATTTCCTCCGAACCACACTACCGCACATGATGTGATATTCATAAATAAACTCATGATCGGCATTGTCAGTATGACAATGTTCATGGCGCCGAGAGTTTTTTCCTTAAGGTCATCATTAAGCACAGAGAATTTTTCTTCTTCATGCTTTTCTCTTACAAATGATTTAATAACTCTGACGTTTGTAAGAGATTCCTGAATGCCGTTATTGAGCTTATCTATGGCTGTCTGCATTCTTGTAAACATAGGATACGCGGACTTCATTATAATAAATATGGCAATGCTTAAAAGTGGTATAACGATAAGCAATATCGTTGCAAGCTGTCTGTTAAGACCGAGTGCCATAATAAAACCGCCTATAAGCATTCCCGGGGCTCTTAATGCCATACGTAAAGACATTGCCAGCATGTTCTGTATCTGCTGAAGATCATTGGTAAGTCTGGTTACAAGTGAGCCTGTTGAGAATTTATCTATATCGGCAAATGAAAACTTTTGCACCTTTTTAAAAAGGTCGCTTCTCAAATCGGCAGTAAATCCGACCGATGCCTTTACAGAGAAAAACGCACCGAGCGTGCCTCCGATCACCATAATAAGACATGCTCCAAGCATGACAAGTCCAACCTTAAGTATGTATGAGATATCACGCTGAGCAACTCCGTTATCAATGATCATTGACATGAGCTTAGGTATCCATATTTCTCCGAATACTTCCGTCAGCATCATAATCGGCCCGACAATAAAAAATACAATATATAGTTTTGCGTATTTTAGGTATTTCTTCATATTATTTTTATCCTGATTTGAATATATTAATGAACATATCGTTCAGAAGCGTAAAGTATAGTATAACATATTATTTGTGTAGTTTTTGTGTATAGAGCATGAGAAAATATGTAAAAAAAAGAAACCGCTGTATATAACGATTTCTCTTTAATACTGCGGATAACAGGACTTGAACCTGCACGGTCGCCCACCAGAACCTAAATCTGGCGTGTCTGCCAATTCCACCATATCCGCGAATAACTAAAATATAAATTATTAAAAGAAACAGGGCCAGCGGGATTCGAACCCTCGAATGCAGCAGTCAAAGTGCTGTGCCTTACCGCTTGGCTATGGCCCTATTGAAAGTCATGCCGTTTAACTTTAGCAAATACTGTATGTAAAGTCAATACTATCATTTCTTAAACATTTAAGTCACTTTTTTAATAATTTTTTCACCATTTCTATATTTACTTTTTTACTAAAAATGTTATACTCTGCAACGAAGTCAAGAGATTTCAATGTTTGTTTCGGTTATAATTTAAAACCGATTCATTTAAGGGAGGTAATTTATTATGAAAAAGAGATTTCTTATGATGGCAGCAGTTGCTGCTATGACAGTAGCTTCAATGACAGCATGCTCAAGCAAGCCAGCTGAGACAACAGCTGCTGAGACAGAGGCTGTTGAAGAGGAGTCTGTTGAAGAGACAGAGGCTGAGGAAGCTGAAGAAGAGACAGAGGCTGTTGAAGAGGAGTCTGTTGAAGAGACAGAGGCTGAGGAAGCTGAAGAAGAGACAGAGGCTGCTGAGGATGAGTCTGTTGAAGAGGAGTCTGTTGAGGAGTCTGAAGAGGAGTCTAAGTAATTATTACTTAACATCTCTCAATACAGTTTAATCAAACACTGTACATAATGAAATGCCATATCAGGTGCAAGCCGATATGGCATTTTTTCGTGTCAGGTATGTATTCTCTGCCGCTATTTCTTCTGCAGTTCCCCTTATATCACTGCTTACCTCAATATCAATTAGTGTGCTGAGAGAATTTCCACTACGTCCTGCATTGTATGCGACAGTCATTGCCTCATATCGACAATACGCATTGTAACGAGTATAATACAGTCAGCTGTTAGAACGGAGTCTGAATAGCTTGAAATATGCAGACATCTCTAGAAAGCTAAAAGAAGCCGGCTTCGAGCTTGTTCGTAAAAGCAAGCACAATATATAACAGAACGGTGACATTCAGGTCACAGTTCCTTATCATAAATAAGTCAGCGAACTAACAACTAAGAGCATTACTAAAATGGCAGGGATTTTATAATCTATCCCTAGGTAGTAGTTCTCCCATGTCTTTTTATTTTTATTCTTTAACTGCTGACAAATTGTCAACAAAACGATACACCCGCCTAATTCTAACTGTGTGTAATCCCATTCGTTTAGATAGTCATTTTAAACCCCTCGAATTCGATGGGTTACCGAAATAGCACGCATTTTCTGCTCGTTGATAAAGATTTACGATTTTCCTGACGTTAGGAAAATCGCAACGTTTTGATAAAAGGAGTCACTATGAACGATATAGCAACTTATTCTGAAAACATTTTTGAAAATATAAAACACATAAACGAATACGGACAAGAATATTGGTATGCGAGAGAACTACAGCAGGCGCTTGAATACTCTGAATGGCGTAATTTCAGCAAAGTCATTGATAAAGCTAAAGCAGCGTGCAAAGGCAGCAATAATGCCGTTTCTGATCATTTTGTTGGCGTCAACAAAATGATCGATATAGGGCATGAAGCCCAAAGGGAAGTTGATGATTATCAGCTCTCTCGTTATGCTTGCTATCTTATAGTTCAGAATGGGGACCCTCGTAAAGAAATCATTGCTCTCGGTCAGACCTACTTTGCAGTAAAAACAAGACAGCAAGAGTTAATAGAAAACTACGACTCTATGACTGATGATCAGAAACGCCTTGCAATAAGGCGTGAGATGGCTGAGCATAATAAGCTGTTGGTAGCTGCTGCCAAGGATGCCGGAGTTGAAACTTCACTCGACTATGCTACTTTTCAGAATTTCGGATACATGGGATTATACGGAGGACTTACTGCTAAGGATATACATGCTCACAAGGGCTTGAAAAAGAATGAGAAGATATTAGATCACATGGGATATGAAGAGCTTGCCGCCAATCTCTTCCGTGCAACTCAGGCAGAAGCAAAGCTTAAGAGAGACAATATCCAAGGAAAAGCTGCCGCTAATCAAACACACTTTGATGTCGGAGCAAAGGTACGTCAGACAATAAAGGAGCTTGGCGGCACAATGCCTGAAAACCTGCCTACACCGGAGAAAAGCATAAAGCAATTAGAACAGGCTGAGCGTAAAAGACTCAAAGACAGATAATCAACTCTAATCCTATTGAAATACGCAAAAAGTGCATAACATACAATATTGACGGTTTTTGTGACCTATGGTAGATTTGAGTTTAAAGGGTATGTAAGCCTTATAAGATGTGCGAAAGTATTAAGTATAAATTGTCTGTGTGGCAATCGTCTTATAAGCAGCGCCTTTAATTTAAATGCAAGCCTTAGGTAGTAGTCCTCCCATGATTAGGGAAGTCACGAAACCTAAGGCTTTTTCGTTTTGTTGACGTCAACAAAATCGTAGTCAGATATCGAGAAATACTCGGCAACTGTTTTGACTGCATGTAATTCCATACGGTTAGAAATTGCAACGCTTAAATGATAGGAGAAACTATGAACGATAGAATACAGCTTTTTGAAAATCAGAAAATCCGTACTGCGTGGGACGCAGAAAAGGAAGAATGGTATTTTTCGATTATTGATGTTATTTCTGTTTTTACTGGAACAGCCAATCCACGGCGTTATTGGAGCGACCTTAAGCGTAAGCTGAAAGCTGAGGGGGCAAATGAGTTGTACGAAAAAATCGTACAACTGAAAATGTTGTCCTCCGATGGAAAACGGTACAAGACAGATGTCTCCAACACCGAACAGCTTTTGCGTATCATCCAGTCCATCCCGTCCCCGAAGGCTGAACCATTCAAGCAATGGCTTGCTATGATAGGTCGCGAGCGCATTGAGGAAGATATAGATCCTGAGCTTACAATCAACAGAGCTCTTGAAACCTATGCGCGTAAAGGATACGATGCCGATTGGATTAACCAAAGATTGCAGACTATCAGAGCACGCAAAGAATTAACAGATGCCTGGAAGTCTCACGGTGTAAAGGAATGTAAAGAATACGCCATACTCACGAATGAAGTCACAAAAGCATGGTCGGGTATGGATACAAGAGAATATAAAGACCTCAAGGGCTTAAAAAAGGAAAATCTCAGAGATAACATGAGCACACTTGAGCTTGCTCTTAATATGCTTGCCGAAGCCACAACTACAGAGCTTACAAAAGTCCACAATCCTGAAGGACTCGCTGCAAATAAAAAGGTGGCTCGAAGCGGCGGAGAGATTGCCGGCAATGCCCGTAAGGATATCGAAAGAAAAACAGGTAAGCCCGTAATCACTGCTAAGAATGCCGAACAGCTTAATAACGCTCTGATAGAGATGATAAACACCTCGGCAACATTGATAGAAAATGAAGAAGATGATGAGTAAAGTTCTAAACCCATCGAATTCGAGGGGTTTACCGGAACAACACGCAATTTTTGCGCATTGATAGATTTATACCATTTTGCCAACGTCGGCAAAATGATCAATCATTTTCGTGACGTCACGATAATGATTTGTGTAGTCATTTCCAAAACGGAAACAACCACTCAATGAAGGAAGGAGGACACTATGCCAAGAAAGAAGAAAGGCGAACTGCCGAGCGGTAGCATCCGTGTGCAGGTCTATATTGGCACAGACGAAAGCGGTAAGAGGAAATATAAGTCTTTCACAGCCCCTACAAAGGCTGAAGCCGAGGCAATAGCTAACGAATGGAAGTCTCGCCGAACACTCAAAAACACTCTGACGTTCTCTGTAGCATGCGAGAGATACATTGAATTAAAAGAAGGTGTTCTTTTTCTCCGTATACAGTAATGGGATATAGATCTGCATTAAGAAGATTAGATAACTATGCTTTATCTAAAATGAGCATGGATAGAGTAAGAAACACTGATGTACAGTTTTTTGTATCTGAGCTTGCTAAAAATATTTCTCCGAAAACAGTATCTAACACCTTCGGCCTTATTTCTTCCGCTTTTAAAATGCTCCTCCCTGATATGCAGCTTCACGTTACTCTCCCTGCGAAGCAAAAACAGCAGATGTACATACCGAACGCTCAGGACGTTCAAAAGCTTCTTGACTCATGTCAGACTACAGAGGTTAAGCTTGCTGTATTATTCGCTGCCATTGGAACAATGAGACGTGGTGAGACGTGTGCTGTGAAGTTCTCTGATGTTGATTTTAAGAACAATACCATTTCCGTTAATAAATCATATGTGAAAATCTGATCGGTATGGGAACTTAAAGCGCCTAAGACGTTTGAATCTAACCGTACTATCAGATTCCCGGAGTACGTGATTGACATGATTAAAAGTCTAAAAAGAAAATCAGGCTTTATTATAGACTTTAATCCCGATCAGCTTTCGGATCGTTTCACAATGGCTCTTAACCGTTCACAGTTGCCTCATTTCAGATATCATGATCTCAGACATTATGCAGCATCTGCGATGCATGCCAACGGAGTACCTGAAAGATACATTGAAGCTATCGGAGGTTGGAAGCCGGGAAGTAATGTTCTTAAAAGAGTATATGAAAATGTACTCGATACCGAGCTTGAAAGAATTGAAAAGTCTATGTCAGAAAAGCACCGTTTTGAGGTGTGATTTTTTTGCTATTTTCGTGTTGCATATGTACCGAATTGTTGCACTTTTATATGTTTATTTGCGCATATTTCTGCATAAGGCAAATCGCTGAAACCCGCATAGAATAAGAAAAAGCACGCTATTGCGTGCTTTCATTGATAAGGTGGGTAAAGGGACTCGAACCCTCGGCCTTCAGAGCCACAATCTGACGCGCTAGCCAACTGCGCCACACCCACCATAGGTTATACCTAAATGGACCAGAAGGGATTCGAACCCCCGACCCTGCGCTTAGAAGGCGCATGCTCTATCCAACTGAGCTACTGATCCACATGCTACAAATCATTTTGCAGTGCTTATCTATATTAAGTAATTTTTATGCTTTTGTCAATACTTTTTTATAATTATAATTTTGATATAATTTTCAGGTAACGTATTGTATCCGCATCACTAATATATTTGATCTTATTGTGAGCCGGCTTTAATTTCACAGCTTGTTATTATACAGATAACAAAGAGCAGATATCAGTTTCATATTTAATCTCTTTCTGACGTGCTGAGTCAGATACTAAAGCTGCTGTACTCCTTAATAAAAGGTGATGGCAAAGCTTTGTTTCAGGAAGTGTCCTAAGATCAAATACTTCTCTTGCGGAATAGTAACGGAGGTAAAATAAATGAATCTTTCAACAAAACAAATCGCAGGTATCGGTTTACTTACCGCTATCGTAATCGTGCTTCAGTTCATGGGCAGCTTTATCCATGTCGGCATTTTTTCCATTTCACTTGTACTTATTCCTATAGTAGTCGGTGCTTCGGTATACCGCAGTAAGGCCGGCGCATGGCTTGGCCTTGTATTCGGACTTGTCGTTCTCGCCAGCGGTGATGCAGGTGCATTCCTTGCTATCAATGTTCCAGGTACTATCATTACTGTTATTTTAAAGGGAGCTCTTGCAGGACTTGGCGCAGGCGCTATATATACAGCTGTAAGTAAGCTTACTGACAATAAGTTTATCCCTGTAGCCGCTGCTGCTATCGCATGTCCTGTTATAAACACAGGTATATTTCTTATCGGCTGCAGACTTTTCTTCTATGATACTATAGCCGGCTGGGCTGCAGGTGCAGGCTTTGAAAGCGTTGGTACCTACTTCATTTTCGGACTCGTAGGTATGAACTTCGTTATTGAGCTTCTTATAAATGTGGTACTCAGTCCTATCATAGTTCGTATAATCACTATCGGAAAGAAGACTGTCTGATTGCAGCTTACATCAGAACGCTGCCTGAATTAACATTTAATCAGGTATTTGACAGCTCATGTTTGTTCTGATACACCAAAGAGGATATTCAGATGATACTTATTGTTGCTGCTGAGAATACTGATATACTCATAGGCTGTGCCGATGAAAAAATCGGCACAGTTCTTTTTAATGAGAATATTTCTACCGATCTCAAAAAAACCGCTATAGAGTATTCTATCGCTATAAAACAAGTAACAGAGCTTCACGGCATAAAACTTGGAGATATCGACGGCGGTATCATTGCTTCATGTGTGCCATCTCTTACAGATGTGCTGAAAACAGCTATGAAGCAGCTCATTCATACTAATATAATGGAAGTAGGTCCCGGTATAAAAACCGGTGTTGATATAAGGATAGATGATCCTGCCGAGCTTGGAGCAGATCTGATTGCAACTGCTGCTGCCGGCATAGCCGAATACGGTGCACCCTTAGTTATCATTAATCTGTGCACCCTTACCACTCTTTCCGTTATTGACAGTGACAAGCATTTTATAGGTGCAATATTTATGCCCGGAATCAGGCTTTCTGCCGATGCAATCAGCCACAGTGCTGCTAATTTGCCGGACATAGCTATACGAAAAAGCGCAAAGCTTATAGGTTCAAACACAGCCGAAAGCATTAGAAGCGGTATTATTAACGGTTGCTCTTCCGCTATCGACGGACTTATAGATAAGATAATGTATGAGCTGGATTATCCGGACATGATCCCGGTCATTACAGGTGACCATGCCGCTTTGATAGCAGCAGGATGCAGACATCATACTCTTACCGATAAACATCTCATTTTAAAAGGGCTTATACTTATATATAATAAAAACAAAAGGACCCGCAGCTGATAATGTTCAACAACATCATATCGGTTGATTTATTAATAAAGAGTAAATGTGAGAGATCATAATAAGGAGCAATAGCATGAGAGATTATAAGCTGGAATTCGAAAAAAGAGTTACATTCATTAAGAAACTTGTTGAAGACAGCCATGTAAACGGCATTGTTTTCGGAAACAGTGGCGGCAAGGATTCCGCTCTTGTAGGCATCTTATGTAAAGCAGCCTGTGACAATACTGTAGGTATTATCATGCCTTGCTCTTCCGCTCGTAATTTCGGATCTGATGCAGAGGATGGCAGAAAATTAGCCGAACAGTACGGCATTGAGACAAGACTTATAGACCTTACTCCGGTCAGAGAGGCTGAGCTTAAGGCTTTAAAGGACATTACAGAAATGACCGATCATTCTGCTGCCAATATCGCGCCTCGTCTTCGTATGACCACACTTTATTCTGTTGCAGGCAGTGAGAACAGACTTGTTGCCGGTACCGGAAACCGTAGCGAGGCATTTGTCGGCTACTTTACCAAATGGGGCGACGGTGCATATGACTTTAATCCGATCTCCGATCTTACCGTAACCGAGATCTATGAGTTCCTGCGCTACCTTAATGCTCCTGCTTCCATTATCGAAAAGGCTCCGTCGGCAGGTCTCTATGAAGGTCAGACTGATGAACAGGAAATGGGAGTTTCCTATGCTGATATAGATGCCGTAATTCTCGGTAAAGAGGTCAGCAGTCCTGAGGCTGAGGCTGAGGTTTTAAGAAGACATAGCGGCTCTCTTCATAAGCTTAATCCTGCAAAAACCTTTGCATAAGGCTAAAACACACGATAAAAAATTCGTGCATTATATTCTTGACAACATAAAATAATAGCTTGAGTCAGACTTTATATTGCATTCATTAAAATGCATGATATGCATCTTTACACCATATAATTTTGATGTAAAATATAGTCAGTCTATAGGGGAGCTTGCTTATGCAGGCTGAGAGGAAGCCCGGTCTTCGACCCTCGATACCTGATGCGGATAATGCCGCCGTAGGAACTCAGCGACAACGATCTTTCAGGAGGTATCCGTATGGATATCTCCTTTTGTATTTCTCATTAAAGGAGCTTATTTTTATGAAAAAAACTCAGGCTGTATCAAATAAAGCAGCTCAAAGAAGCATATTAAATACCAAAAAGCTCGTACTTACGGCAATGCTTTCGGGCCTTGCTTTCGTACTCAGTACATTCGTTTATTTCCCTAATATGGCACCGTTCCAGCATTTTGTTAATGTCATGGCCGCCGTATTTGTAGGCCCGTGGTACGGATCCGCTGCGGGAGTACTTACAGGACTTATGCGTATGGCCTGCGGACGTACAATAGGCTCAGTTATAGGAGCCATGATAGGTCCGATACTCGGAGGACTGCTTTACAGACGTTTCGGAACGCTTTGGTCAGTATATATAGGTGAAGTTATCGGTACCGGTGTCCTCAGTGCCATTGCAGTTTATCCGTTTTACAAATATATATACGGACTTGATCTTACATCACCGCTTTATTACATACCGTTCTACACTCCGTCTGCAGCCGTAGGAGCTGCTATGGGTGTTATGGTCCTTATAATTCTTAAGAATACCGGACTGCTTAATAGACTGCTTTCAGAGCTTAATAACTGATCGGAGGTATTGACATGTGCAATAAATCAAATAATCCGGCACTCCTAAAGACTGTATGCCATGCCCTGGAGTCTGTTCATACAAAAAAGCCTCTTATAGACTGTATTACAAATTTTGTCACTGTAAATGACTGCGCTAATATCATACTTGCTGCAGGCGGTTCTCCGTCTATGGCTGAGGACATTCGTGAGGTAGCCGAATCCGCAGCAGGTGCCGATGCATTAGTCTGCAATTTAGGTGCGATAAATCGTGTTGATTCAATGATAATAGGCGGAAAAAGCGCTGCAGCAGCTAATAAGCCTGTAATACTTGATCCTGTTGCTGCCGGCAATACAGCTTTAAGGCGCCGTGAATCTGCTATGCTGCTTGAAAATGTGCATTTTTCTGTCATACGCGGAAATGCATCTGAGATCAAGGCCTTGGCTCTCAGCACAGCTTCCGGAAGCGGGGTCGACGTCAGTGCCGCAGATTCTATAAATGAAGACTCACTTCCTGCCGCTATTAATACAGCCAAGCTTCTCTCAGCAAAGACAGCTGCCGTAATTGCGGTCTCAGGGCCTATCGATATAATTACAGACGGAACACAAACAGTACTTTTAAGGAACGGCAGTGCCATTATGTCACGCATAACGGGAAGCGGTTGTATGCTCACATCATTGATAGGCACCTTCTGCGGAGCTATGCCAAACAGCATATTTGAAGCAGTTTTTTCTGCCTGCGCAGTTATGGATATTGCCGGAGAGCTTGCTGATGAACGTCGCATTAAAAACGGTACCGGCAATGCTTCATTCCGAACAGATCTCATAGATGCTGTTTTTAACATGGACTCGGATGCATTAACAGCGCGTTTAAACATAGAATTGCTGTAAACCGTATATATATCAGCATCATAACATTTTTGTGGTGCATCTATAATAGGCTATAAACATTTTATATTAAAATCTAAAGAGTTATAAACATTAATAGGAGGGAAATAACCATGAATGCAAGTGTTGCTATACAAGTATTGCCTATGAGCGCAAAGGATGATGAAGAACTTTGCCGTATGGTCGATGAAGTCATTGCATACATCAAAAGCACAGGACTTCATTATGTGGTGGGACCGTTTGAGACTACTATTGAAAGCGATGATTTGGATCAGCTTATGGACATTGTTAAGGAGTGCCAGCATGTCGCAGTAAATGCAGGTGCAAAGCAGGTATGCTCTTATATCAAGGTCGACTACCGCCCTGAGAGTGATATACTGAGCATAGATAAAAAAATCGGTAAATATTCTCAGACTGCTCATGAATAAGAAATATGCAATTTTTGACATGGACGGCACACTCATAGATTCCATGTCATATTGGAACAGACTTGCCGAGGATTATCTTTCAGCTAAAGGCATATCGCCTATGCCGGCGGAAATTCCTGAAATAATTAAGCCGATGACCATGACTGAATCAGCCGCTTATTTCATAAAGCGTTTTGGTTTTGCCGGCACTCCGGACAGCATTGCAGCAGAAATGAATGCCGTTATGGATGAACATTACCGTAAGGATATAGAATTAAAAAGCGGAGTAAGGAAATATCTTGATCAGCTTAAATATAAGGGAGTAACTATGTGCGTAGCCTCCGCTACCAAAGCATCTCTTATGACTGCCTGTCTTTCACGACTCAATGTTATTGATGACTTTGCATTCATTCTTTCCTGTGAAGAGGTCGGTACCGGAAAAGATAGTCCGGATGTATATCTTGAAGCTATGAAACGACTTTCAGGTATAAGTAAAGTACAAGATAAGACTCAGCTTAAGCCCTCAGATATCGCCGTATATGAGGATGCTCTTTTTGCTGCCAAAACAGCCAAAAAAGCCGGCTTCTATGTTGTCGGTGTTTTCGATGAAAATAATAAGTATAAATGGGAACGTCTTAAGAGCGTCTCAGATGATGTAATAGAAGATTTTCTATCTGCTAAAGTCTGATTAAGCGAAACGAATCCCCTGCCGAGATCTCTCGACAGGGGATATTTATTTTTGTCATATTCAGCTTATTCAGCTTCAAAAACTGTTCTTCCTTCGAAGAATGTTCTTATAGGTGCAACATTCTCATGCTCTTCAATAGGAGCTTCTCTGAGATTCATGTTAAGGATCATGATATCTGCAGACTTACCTTCTGTTATAGAACCGATCTTGTCATCAAGATTAATTGTTCTTGCACCGTTAATTGTAGCTGCCTGAAGTGTCTCATCAAGTGAAAGTGCTTCATCCCACTGCTTAAGAGGACCAATCAGAACCTTATCTACATTATCCTCAGGCTTCTGTGAAATGGATGTATCTGTTGAACGATAGAACTCATCAGAATCCTCTCCATACCAAAGATCAAACATCTTCTGAGGAAGTACTCTTGTCTGTGCACTGTAGAACAGCCATCCCATATCAGGCTTTGTTACTACATAGTCACTGTGGAATGCAACGTTGATTCCTGCCTTCTCAAGGCTCTCCATAGGATACTGAGTATCAAGAGCCTCCTGGCTGCTCATAAGCGGAAGATAAACACTCCAGTAATAGTCATCCATAACTGCCCAGTAAGGTGCAACTATAGCAGATACGCCAAGCTCCTTCATACGTGGGAAGTCATCTCTGTCGATGAACTGGCAGTGTACGAGACTTACTCTGTCGTCCTTAAGCTCAGGATAAGCTTCCTCTGCCTTTTCAACTGCATCAAGTGCCATTGTTGCGGCAGCATCACCTATCTCATGAATGTGAATGTTAAGACCATGCTCTCCGCCATACTCGATGACCTTCTCAAGCATATCTTCCTTGCCTGACCAAATGTTATTGCTCTCGATATCATCATTCTCAAGAACGCCATCAGCATACATGCCTTCGCTCATGTAAGCTGTGCCTTCTTCAAGAACCTGGTCAGCCATCATCTTTATTGTATTAACCTTGAAATACTCAGTCTCGTTTAGCTCCTCAGCCTTTACGAGCCACTCATCCATGTACTCCTTACATTCCTCAAAGTTATCAAAGTCATAAGGCTGTACCCAGAATGAGCTGTGTACTCTGACATTGAGCTTTCCTTCCTTTGCAAGCTCAGACATTGCTGTGTAGTAGTTCTCTGCTGTCTCAGGACCCATGTTGAGAACGCCTGCATCAAAGAATGATGTGAAGCCGAGGCTTGCAAACCAATCCTGCTGCTCAAGCATAGCTTCCTTGATCTGCTCAACTGAATATACAGGTCTTAAAGGAGTTACAAGGTTTCCGGCTGCTTCCTTAAGATGCCCCGTAGGCTCACCCTCTGCATCAACTACGATACGTCCGCCGTTCTGGATATAGTTATCGTTGTATTCCTTAGCATATTCCTTGTCAATTCCAAGCGCTTCAAGAGCCTTTGAGTTGACCCAGTATGCGTGGCCGTCAACCTCCTGAAGCATCATTGGCTTATCAGGGCATACCTCATCAAGGATATCCTTGGTAGGGCTTCCGTTCTCAAAGCTTGATACCTGCCATCCTGTACCGACATATTCTTCAAGATCAGGGTTAGTTTCGATGAATTCCTTAATAATATCCTGCATATCCTCTATAGCAATGATATCAGCAAGATCGATCTCATACTTTGCTGAAATACCTGTATAGAAGTGCAAATGTGCCTCTGTCATAGCCGGCATTATAGTATTTCCGCCTGCATCGATAAGCTCTGCATCATCTGTCTTGTACTCAAGAGCACCCTCGTCATCACCTACATAGACTATCTTTCCGTCCTGTAAAACGACTGCTGTATATCCGGCTTCTTCATCGCCCTCGATCTGCTCTACAACACCGTTTGTGATAATAGTAAGGGATCCGCCATCCTCGGAAGCATCATCCTCAGCCTGACTTTCAGTTGTTGTACCTTGTGTCTCAGCCGGTTTTCCGCCTCCGCAGGCAGTCATTCCTACAGCAACAGCTCCTGCAAAAAGCAATGCACAGAGTTTTCTTTTCATAATTGCCCTCCTTGTTTCTTGTTGAAGTTGCTTTATCTTTAATGAGTTTCCTCATAAGGATACATTATTATCAGGAAATACTGTGAAAGAATATGCCCATCGGTTCTGACTAAGATCAGTATTACATATCAGCTGAAGGTCCTGTCAAAGCAGCTCATGAGCTGCGTCCTTCTGGATATGCTCAGCTTTGTAAGTATGCTGTGCACATGTACCTTTACAGTTCCAAGGCTTAAACTTAATGTTTCACAAATCTCTTTATTACTCTTTCCCTCAAGCATGAGAACTACGATCTCACTCTCTCTTCCTGTTAATGAATACAGCCTGCAGAATTCTTCAAGCTTTTTCTTTTTGTCTGTATCCTCAGGCTTGATCCTTGCTTCAATATTCTTCTCGGGAAAATTGAATTCCATCAATCTTTCGGAAAGCAGCATTTCCAGTTTTTCATTCATATATCTGTCGGAATAATAGCTTCCGTACCATACCAGCCATCCTGAAAGGAAAACAGAAAATATATCATCCGCCCATCTGATGAGCCTTGTATAAAACTGAAGAACTACATCTATATCTGTATTGTTGTGGAATATATAGTTTGTATTCTCAATGATAACCAGCAATCCGAATATGGCCATAAGACCTGTAATAAATCCAAATGCTTCGCTATCCTGCTTCGGCATTTCTGAATTCTTTTTGTTTTTCACGCTTACAAAATAATAAACGCTCAGGCCTGCCATTATAAAGCCGTAAACATTACTTGTAAGCATCAGCCCTGAATCACCCGGAAGAAAATATCCTGCCCCGGCTATAACGATAACTGTAAACGCTGTGATGACCGGCACTTTCTTCTTATATACATCAAGCATGTTGCATACAAGCCTGGCAAAAACATATGCCTCTATAGATGTAAGTATTATTTGTATATAAAAATCAAATCCTGCTTCTAAAAAAGCTGTAAACTGTATATAGCTTGTCCCGAATATTTCAATCGAACCCTGGTATATGGATTCAATAATATATAAAAGCATCAGCTCACCGGAGTACTTAAAAAGCAATCTGTCAGTCAGTCCGTAAACTCTGTAACACACACTTACGGTAAAGGCAAATATCAGTATAAAAAACACGTTATAACAATAATGAAAAAAATCCATATATGACTCCTCTGACTTCTATTTTATCAGTAAGTCATATAAATTCATATGCCGTATATCGAATTTTTTTATTCTGGTTTTTTGTTGAGCTTTGCGCCAATGACAAAAAAATAACATAAAATGGCCGATTTTGGTATCGGCCATTAGATATATTTTAGGTATTTTGCTGTCTTTTTAAGGTTTTTTACCTCTTTTCTTTGTGACAATTAGATACTTTGGCTGATTCAGCGTTCTGTCATGTCTATAATGTCACATATTGCCGGAACTCCCGGCCCTCTGCCTCTTACTCCGTATTTTTCTCGAATGGTTTTTTCTATCTCCTTCGCATAGCCCGGAGCCGTTATCATTATCACATCTACCGGATGTTCAAAATATGTATCCGGTGAAACTATCTCAAGATGAGATGCCGGCGCATATCTTCCATATTTCTTTGGCGACGAATCGATAATATATTTTACATTATCCTTTAACGCAGTAGTTGAAGCTATGGTAAAGCCCTGATGTCCGGCTCCCCATATAGCAATGCTTCTTCCCTTCCTCTCAAGATCCTCCATATAACCCGCTATATCTCTTTTCATCATGAGATAATTGTAAGCAAGTACACTGCTTTTGCTTATATCCTTTTCCTCGGTAAGAGAGCTCTTCTGATCATACTTCTCCATATCGGCAGCTGACACATTTTGGTCAGCCTTCTCGCTATTTAATGAAGCTGATGACTTTCGAACGACCATTCTCAAGGTATCGCCTATGCCTATGCGAGCCTTTTCAAGTACCTCGAAGCCGCATGATATAACAAGTCTTTCGAGCGAATCCATGTCATAGTTTGCAATATGATCTCTTATGAGTTCATAATAGCTGCCCTTTTCAAGGATATACTCATATGAAGGTACCGTTATAAGTCCTATGCCTCCCTCTGCAAGATTATTGTAAATACAGCCGAGCATGCTGCGCGGATCTGGCTGATGCTCTAAGAAATTAAAGGATAAAAAGCAATCAAAAGGTCCTCCCGGAATATCCATATCCGCTCTTCCCGGGAAAAACTTCATGATATGACTGTCAGGGCATCCATCACAGCTGCAGAGCTTGGATTTTGCCTCAGCGACATTAGTCTCGCCTGCTTCCGTACCGTAAATATCCACAGGAAATTCAGTGAGCACCTTTAAGAAGTCACCGTTTCCGCAGCCGCATTCAAGCCACTTTTTACCTGCAAGTCCGAATTTATCAATAAGATAAGCATAATCTGCTCTTCTAAGATCCTGCATCGTCTTTGAAAGACCTACAACTCTGATTGCATCACGGTAGTATTCCACAGGTTCGCAGTCAAACTGTGTAAGACCGCATTCAAGACAACAGCAAAGCGGAAGAGTAACTCCCTTATCTTCGGAAAGTTCCTCCTTTGACGGCATAGCCTGTGCTCCTACAGGCATGTTGTCTAAGACAAATACAGGCTCTGAAAGCACGGCTCCGCATGCCAGACATCTTCCTTTTATTTTTGGACTGTTCATGTTTCCTCCATGCAAATATTATTAGAGCTGCCCTCTTGCTGCAGCATTATTCCTTATTCGAATCGAAATTCAGTCTCTCTTCCTCTACCACAAGAGGTCGTTTCATTACACGCTGATTGATCGTCAGTACGTATTCTCCCAGAAAACCGATAAAAAATATCTGTATGCTTCCGAGGAACAGCATTCCAATAAGCAGCGGCGCCATGCCGGCAGGGAAACGATCCCACCAAATGAGCTTCATTATCAGGTAAATGATTGCCACGATCATTGAAAGGGCTGCAAATATCGCTCCGGCAAATGTTGCCACTCTGAGGCCTATCTTTGTATAGGATGTAAATGAAAGCATCGCCGCATCATAAAGCGTATAAAAATTGTTGGAGGTCTTTCCGGCTCTTCGCTTTGGCTGATCATATGGGATCTCCTTACGTCTAAAGCCGAGCTCTGCAACTATTCCTCTCAGGAAAGGAGTCGGATCGTCAAGATCTTTCATGACCTTTATAAATGCTTTATCATAAAGTCCGAAGCCGGTAAAATGCTCAATCTGCTCAACCTGTGAGAATTTTCGTATAAGATCATAATAAAGACATCTTATGGCATAAATAAATCTGCCGTCAGTACTGTGCTCTTTTACGCCTATAACTATGCGGTAGCCCTCTTCCCAGCCTGCCACAAACTTCTCTATCATCTCAGGCGGATCCTGAAAATCCGCTGCCATAAGCATCGTAGCATCTCCGTCTGTCTGCAGCATTCCGTAATAAGGGCTGTTGAACTGACCGAAGTTTTTGGCATTGAATATTGCTTTTATGTGATGCTTGTCCTCGCTGCACATACGGCGCAGTATAGCCCTTGTGTTGTCATGCGAGTCATTATCCATAAACAGAATGTCGTAATCATACTTTTTAAGTATCTCGACATTTTCAAATTTATCCTTTATAGCAGCTGCCAATGCTTCCACATTATCCTGTTCATTGTAGCACGGCACTACTATGCTGATTTTTTTCATGTTAAATCTCCGTGTTAAAGCTGTCCTTACAGCCCTGTTTCTATCATTATTTTTATAAGTCCGGCAGGTCTTTCATGCATAAGTCTGAGCCCTTCCGGTATACTGTCAAAGCCGTAAAGTCTGTGAGTCACAAGTCTTCCCGGGCTTTGTTCCTCTGATTTTATATTATTAACATTATCTGTATTCTCATACAAATCAGGCTGTGTATTTTGGTTCTTTTCACGATCCCATGCAATGTTAAGCATTTTTTCCGTCCAGGCCCTGCCACCTCTTGAAAGGCAGAACTTGAAATTCTTCCCGCTCATACCTCTTCCCAACGAGAATATAGGAAGCTCAATGCTGCCGCTTCCCTCTATATAGGAAACATTCACAACAGTGCCTCCTCCGTATTTCACGCAGTCGCAGGCCTCTGCAAGTGCCTCATGTCCTCCGCCGCATATGAGCACGCGGTCAACCCCTTCGCCTCTTGTAAGTGCAAAAACCGTATCGACGGCCTTGCTTCCGACAGAGTTTGCTCTCGGATCCTTGTGAGGTATTTTGAGGCTTTCCCATTCTGAAAATGCTTCTTTCGCCTCGTCATCTGCAAATATAAGATGTCCGTCTCTGTATGAAATATATGCATCAGCTCCGAAAGCTGCAGCTGCATCAATATTTACCGTACTCTTATCTGTTCCTATAACATATGTGCGCCAAGCTCCATTTTGCATAGCTCCGGCAGCAGCCATAAGACCTACTGCACCGCTGCCGATAATAAGAACACTCATGCCTTCTTCTATGTCTGCTTCCTCTGCTGCCGTAAAGCCGGTCGCCATCATATCCACAGCCATCAAAGCAGCTTCCATAGAAAGCCCGTCCGGAATATGAGCAAGATTAATATCCGCCATAGGCACTTTAAAGCGTTCTGCCCACATACCGTCAATATTTCTTCCTAACTTAGTGGCAGAAAACGGCATACCCTTGTGTCCCGCAATATCTCCCGGCTCGGGCATAACTGCACAGACTGCAACGATATCTCCTGCTTTAAAATCTTTAACCTCAGAACCGACGGCAGTTATCTCAGCGATCCCTTCATGCCCAAGAATAAGATCTGCTCTTCTTGGCCCGGCTCCTGCAAAAACCGTATGCACATCTGAAGAACACGGAGAAACATAAAGCGGCTTAAGGATCGCAGCATATCTGTCCTCCTCAAGCTCCTCATTAAGCTTCGCCTCCGGCAGCTGTTTTTCTTCTATTTTTCCTTTTTCTGTAAATACAAATGCTTTCATTTACTCTCACATCGTCTCGAGTATCTTTCTGATTCCTTCAGCAAAGGAGGTCTTTGACTCAAAGCCTAACGCCTTGATTTTTGTCGTATCCGGACTCAGATCTGCAGCCCCTTCAGCATTATCCTCACGAGCTCCGAAATGAAGAAGCTCTGAAGCATTTACAGCTTCTCCTGTTTTTTCTGCCTTATAAGCTGGAATAAGCTGCGCAGCCTCCTCAACATATTCTCTCAGCGCTCTTGTGTCCTCACTTGCGATGTTATAGGTATCTCCCGTGAACTTCGTGCACAGTGTAAGGACAGCATCAACAGCATCATCTATATACATATAGTTCCACTGCTGCCCGCAATTGCCAAGCTCAACACTCTCACCATTGTAAAGCTTATTAACAAGCGTATTAATAAGGGATTCCTGATGATCTCCCGGTCCATACACTGAGAAAAATCTCATGTGTACATATCTCATAGGTCTCGGACAGTTTTCCTCTCTGTTATATGCATCGATCCTGGTCCTTGCAAGCTTAGAAAACATCAGCTTGGCATCTCCGTATGCACTTACAGGCTCTGCCGGTCCGTCTTCGTTTTTGAGGCTTCCGTCCTGTGCTCTGCCGTACTCAGCCTGTGATCCGGCAAATATAAACTTTTTGCAGTTCAGCTCTATCGCCTTTTCAAGCGCTCCCATAGACATACCTATGTTGTAGCCCTGAACTTCTTCATCCTGTCTGCCTTCGCTTCCCTTACCTGCCCATGCAAAATGTATCCAGGCATCGGCTCTGTGCGGAAGATCATCCTCATCCTCCTCGTAGCTATGTCTGAATTCTGTTACTTTATGTCCTTCTTCTCTGAGCTTTTTTACAACAGCACTTCCCAGAAAGCTGCTGGCTCCGGTTACAACAAATCTCAAATCTGGCCTCTCCGATCCATAATTCATAATGTGAATAAATTTTTTCCTTTTAAATCACGATTCGATTTAATAATTATTATATAATATCTGACTTTAGTATGCCATATATCTTATTTATCATAATGTTAAAACTCACGATCACCGGTTTTAATGACGATCGTGAGTTCACTGCTTTGTTATTATTTTAAGTGCTAAACATTTTTAATATTTTACATTTAAATGATTTATTCTGTAATTCTCGGAATATACATATTCTCATCCATTTCCTCATCGGACAGGAACGGCTTCATATCCTCTAAAGGCGGTGAGCTTATGCTTCCGTCCGGGTGCTTCCTTGCCGCATTGCTCGGCTCAAACGGCTGATCCAGTGATACAAATACCTCTGTAAATACCGGACCTCTGAAATCTAAGGCTTCCTGTACGACCTTATCTATATCAGAATTATGTTCTATTCTCTTATATGCTATGCCAAAGGCTGCCGCGATCCTTTCAAAGTCAGGGAAACTTAAGTCAAAGCTGTCCACGCCTATTCCTACAAGCGGTTCGCCGTTAAAAAGATTCGTCTGAGTCTGGCGAATACTATGATAACCGCCGTTATTTATCATGAATATCTTTATTGGCATGCGATGACTCACAATAGTCTGCAGCTCCTGCAAATTCATCATGATTGAACCGTCGCCTGTCGGAAGTATAACGTCATGGGCATAATAAGCAGGGTAATGCTCATGTCTTCCTGCCCAATAAGGTGAGCGGTGAGCCATTTCGAGCTCTCCCAGAGCCTTGACCTTATCATCAACCTCTCTGTCCTCATCATCCTCCGAACCGTCATACATTATAGGATAGGTTTTTCCTGATACATCGTGACATGCCGCACATGCACCTATAGCAGCCGGAAGATCATAACCCATTGCGGCTACAGCATCCTGAGAAATAAATCTTGTTCCGTCTTTTATCTTATAGACCTGCGCACCTACAACACACGGTGATCCGTTTCCTACTACGGTTATCTGTCCTTCAGATGCGTGACAGCTGAGACTGTGCAGGAACTCATAAACATTTGCCGGCTCATCATCTCCATGCTCTGCGAATTTTTCCTGATACGGATGATATTTTTCTCTCCAGATACTGCACTGCTCAAGCCAGCTCATGCCGTTTTTGCCCTTACCGCCGTCAAACAGTGAGTGTCCGTCACCGTATCCGTTTTCCTTAAGTGCCTCAGTCTTGTTATAAGAAGTTCCGTGGCCTTCTATGCCCATGTCCTCAAGCTTATCCACTATGGCCTTAAGGAATTCGTATGCATCGCAATGTACAGGAATATCTATATGTACCGAAGGCTTTTTGAGCTCTTCCTCATCTATATCACACACTACTGTAAATGCAGCTCTTGCCCAGGTGCCGAAATTATAACCAACCTGCCTGATGCTGAGTCTTGAGCCCACTGACAGTATGAAATCAGCATTCTGAACTGCAAGATTACCCGGTCTGTCTCCGCGCCCTCCCGGCTGACCGGCCTTAAGCGGATGTTCCTCAGGAATAATATCTATACCGTTCCAGCCTACCACTACAGGAATTCCCAGAAGGTCTGCTGCTTTAAGGAAAAGATCCTCTGCTCCTGCTATACGGATACCGTTTCCGGTGTACAAAACAGGGCGCTCTGCATTTTTGATCTTGTCGATAATCTCTGCAATAACCGGAGAATCCTTAGTAACATGTCCGGGCTCAGACTGATATCTCTGCTTTCTGAATGAAATGTTGAGCAGTCCGTCATTAATATCTGAAGCCGCAAATTCATCTCTTTCTGTGCTGTGCTCTTTTTCCTCATCAGCATCTATACGATCAAGCTCTGCTTCCTTCTCCTTTAAATATTCCTCTGGATCAAAGCCCTTAAGATTCATATCCTCTATGTACATTCCCTGAATATTTACAGGAATATCGAGCCAGCACGGACCCGGCCTTCCGGTCTGTGAGAGCCATATACATTTTTCTATCTCATATCTGATAGAATACGGATCCACGATCATCTTGGAATACTTTGTCATGCAGTCGATTGATCTGGTGATGTCGAATTCCTGATCTCCCATGGATCTTATGCCGACTCCTGACCATCTGGCTGTATTATCATAGCGGACCTGACCGGAAATAACGATCATAGGTATAGAATCAAGCCATGCTCCGAGAACTCCGGTTATGGCGTTGGTTCCGCCGGGGCCTGTTGTTACGCACAAAAGTGCCGGCTTATTGTATATGCGGGCATAGCTTTCTGCCGCGATGGCGCAGGACTGTTCATGATGCATGTATAATGTAGCAAGTCCCGGCTCGTGTCCGAAGCCGTCATTAAGGTGCATAGCTCCGCCTCCGGTGACCGAAAAGCACTGAGTAATGCCGTTTTGAACAAGCAGCTTTGCTGCATATTTTGCAAGCTTTATCTTCATTATTATTTTCCCTTTTCCTTTGCCCACTTCATTGTATAGAGAGGAACGAATTTATTTTGTGCCCATATTGTCGGGAATTCAGAAAAATTGACCGGTGCTCTGGATTTTCCGACCTCAACTGTTACAGCTGTAACAGGCTGTCTTCTTGTTCCGAGGTAAGCCTTATAGGAGCCACCCTCTTCTCCGGTACTGAGCATTGTATACCCCGTCAGAACCTTGATATTATTGGCAAGGTCTCTGCAATGCTCTACAAGCCTGTTGCCTTCATAATTCCAATAAATAACACTTCCGGTCGCATGATAATTTATAACAGCCTTGAAATGCCTTGAGTCCGCAAGATCCTGCAGGGCTTTTGTCTCTGCCTCAGAGCCCGGAACTCCGAAATAAGCATCGCCTGATACTTTATCTGTCTTACGGCTTATGGAACCCGTCAGTGCATTGAAATTATCATTTAAATTAACGCCGTTGGCATTTGCCTTCCACATGGTAAAATAGGGTTCAAACTCAAGGCTTGTTCTGCCGAGTGCAAGATCATTGACATACGCTTCATTTACTGTCTTTTTTAATGCCTCTGTCTTTATTCCAGTAAGTCCGAACTGACTTATTGCAACACCGTCCGGATTGATCATAGGGACGAAATGCACACAAACATCATTAAGCCAGCTTTTAACACTCTTCTTATCAAATGCAGCATTATTATTTGATGCAGAAAGCAGGTATTCAAGCTGTCTCATTACCAGCATTGTGGTGATGTATTCTCTTGCATGTATGGAACCTGTTATAAGGATATGAGTTCCTGCATTCATATTGCCGACTGTGGCTTCATATATCTTTCGTCCGTCTGCTGTTGTTCCCAATGAACGCATAGTCATAGTTGAGGAATACTTTGATTTAAGAGCATTCAGCTCCTTTTCCATATCCTCATAGCTGTATTTATCCTTGGTCGTAACTATAGGATCTTTGGCTTCAAAGGAAAATGCATCCAGGCAGCCTGCCGGTACAGTCCTGTCTATGCTCATGCTTCCCTGAGCAGTGCCTGCCGTAGCGGCATAGTCTCCGGCATCCGGAGATGTCTGATTCGGAGTATTATTTTTTGCTGCTCCGGGTCCTACTCCCGGATTTACTCCCGGCTGATATATCACTGCCGCATCAGAACTGATAACTGTGCCTATGGGCTGGATAGCCATAAGCGCAGCCAGTGACATTGACAGCAGCATTTTTATATTGATTTTTTTCTTCATATATTTGTCTTTCGATACTATTCTCAGATTTTAAAAATTTCCTATTAAGTGATAACATGTATGCCAAAAAATTACAATATAGCTCAAATTAAGGTTTTTTTAAGATTATTTTGGCTTAAAATTATGCAAAAACCACTAATATTCTTTGGACGTGGCGATCAGTAGTTTTTAGTTATAATTACATTATGTCTATGGCTTAATTACTAAACTTCACTTCAAAATTTAATGAATTCTATAACTTTAAATATTATCAGTTAAGCTTGAAAAAGCCGGCAGGAAAAGGTATATTGATAATGTTGATTATGTGGACACCTGACAGCTTTCTAAGCTTCAGAATGTACATATATTTGTTTATTATTATTGGAGGGTATTATTATGATTAAGACAATCAGCACACCTAAGGCACCTGCAGCAATCGGACCTTATTCACAGGCTAAGGTAGTTAACGGAATGCTTTTCACTTCAGGACAGGTTGCATTAAGCCCAGCTGACGGTTCTATCGTTGGTTCTACTATTGAAGAGCAGACAGAGGCTGTTATGCATAACCTTAAGGCTATCCTTGAAGAGGCTGGCACAGACTTCACAAAGGTCGTTAAGACAACTTGCTTCCTTGCTGATATGGGTGATTTCGGTACATTCAATGAGATTTACGGAAAGTACTTCACAGAGAAGCCAGCTCGTTCATGCGTAGCTGTTAAGACACTTCCTAAGAACCTTCTTTGCGAAGTAGAAGTTATCGCTGTTGTTGACTGATAACCTCTGAATTATATTTATGATTTGAAACGGTCACCTTCTTTATGTGTCTCGTTTTCTGACTTATAAGTCAGAAAGCTTAAATTAGTATCATAAAGAGGTGGCCGTTTTTGTATACAATGAATTATTTACGCAGCTTATTTATTTTATATTAATTTGGTCAAAATATAGTATAAAAGAACTTCGAAAAGTATATTTCAGCATTTTATCATTTCATACGGAGATAAAAAATAACTATGAATGACATTGATTACTACTACTCCTATGCGGAAGTAGATCTCGGACAAATCAGAAAAAATCTGGAAAACATGCAGGCTGAATGCCAAAGAAAAATAATTCCCGTTACGAAGGGCAATGCCTGGGGTCAGGGACTTGTTCCTATAGTTTCAATGCTTTTTAATAAAGCAGGCTACGATATAACTGCGGTTGCTCAGATATGTGAAGCTATAAAAATTCGTGAAGCCGGCTTTACATCACAGACTATAATGTTACTTTCCGGAGTTCCGCTCCACGCCATACCTTACGTTGTAAAATACAAGCTGCTTATGACGGTATTTAACAGGGAAACTGTTGAAATATTAAGCCGTGAGGTTAAGAAAGCCGGGCTTAAAAGTTTCCCTATACAGCTTAAGATAGATACAGGCCTTCACCGTGCCGGTGTCCAGCCTGCTGAGCTTGATGCACTTTTAGAGGATATAAAGGCAGCTGGCAATCTTGAAATAATCGGCATTATGACGCATTACACCGAAGGCTCTCAGGAAAAGATACAAAAGCAGTATGATTCCTTTAAAGCAATCGTTACCGATCTTAAGGAAAGAGGCTATCAGTTTAAATACATCTCCTCAGGTTGCAGTACAAATATCAAATTTCCTGATGAGGATATCTGCACCCACATAAGGATTGGCTGGGGCTATATCGCCTATGTTGACGATATAGGCTATGACTATTTTTACGGCAATAAGCCATCTCTTTCGCTGCGCACATTCATTACCAATATCATCGAGCTTAAGGCCGGAGATACTCTCGGCTATACCGACACAGTTCTTGACTCAGACAAAAAGGTCGCCTGCATTTCAATGGGCATCTGTGACGGTATGTACCGCAGACAGACAATGAATAACGGGCCTCTTCTTATAAAGGGAAAGCATGCTCATTATATAGATGCCGGAATGGATCAGACCATAATAGACATTACAGGTATCGACTGTAAAATCGGTGATGAGGTTACTGTATACGGCAAGGATAAATATTCCGACGCATTTTTAGGTCGTGCCGAGGTTGCAAAATACTCTGACGGTAACTGCTCAATACTTCAGCTTTATCTATCTGACAGAGTAAAGCGAGTATATGTAGATAATTATTGATCATCTGCATATACCCGCCGTGTTGCTGATTCATTATTAAAATGCTTTTGTATTTTTAGCTGCGTCCGCTGCCAAAATGTATAAGTGCCAGCATATCAGGGCCGGTATGAGCTCCTATGACCGGACTGAGTGAGGTTATTTTAACATTAGCCTTAGGATTTATGGCAATCACCATCTGCTTAAGAAGCTCTGCATCCTGCATGCAGTCAGCACAGCAGATATATACAAGATCCTCGAGACCGTCGGTATAACTGCCGTCGGTCTTATTTTCTCCGATATATGCACTGTCTTTATAGCAATCTGTTAAATACTTCATCGCAAGTCTTCTGCCTCGTTTTTTACCTATGGCATCAAGATGTCCGTCAGCTTTTATATGAAGTATAGGCTTTATGTTGAGCGCCGTTCCGATAAGTGCAGTTGCACCTGATATTCTGCCACCTCGCTTAAGATACATAAGGTCCTCAACCATGAACCAGTAGTTTATATCTGTCGCATGAGCTCTGAGCCACTCAGCATTATCTGAAATGCTCATTCCGTTTTCTCTGTTGATGCCTGCTGCCTCACAAAGAAGTCCCATGCCGCCGGTTCCTCCGAGTGAATCAACGATCTCTATCTGTGCCGCATCACCGTATTTGTCCTTCAACTCCATTACAGCAAGTGAAGCGGATTCAAATGTCTTGCTTAAGCCGCTTGAAAGCGAAATATAAATTATCCCCGTATTTTCTTTAATATAAGGTTCAAAGGTCTCAACATAATTGTATGGAGTAATCTGACTCGTTCCTGTAGTAACACCTTTTCTCAGCTTATCATAGTAAAGGTGCATTTCCTCAAGCCCTGAAGGATTTGTAGCTGTAAATGTCTCATCTCCGACAGTGACCTCCATCGGCACAAATTTAATTCCGATCTGCTCTGCCGCCTTTTTGTCTATATCAACCGACATATCTGTAAATATTACGTACATTTCAAACCTCCTAAAGCCAAAAATTCTTATATATTTTTATATGCTTATCTATGCTATTGATTTATCTTATTTATCCTTACACTATGCTGTGTACTATTCCTTTTTCTAAGCTCTTAAAAGCATCCTAACACTCGGTTTAGCTTCATTATTGACTTTTCCACATGTGTAGATTATCTTAGACAGTGTTCTATATCAATTACCAGTTTATTCTCATGTGCAGATTATTCCCCACTTATGTATAAACTGGGCTGTACTTAACACTGAACATTATGGAGAATCGGTATGGACAGACGTGTCGGAAAGACCTGCACAGCCATCAGAAATGCATATCTTGATATTTTAAAGGATGGCCCGACCGGCAGGATAACCGTTGCAGAAATTGCCCGAAGAGCAAACATTGACAGAAAGACCTTTTATCTGCATTATGCCACTACAGATGCTGTTCTTGATGAGATTTATGACAGTGTTGTGACTGAAACGATTGATTCCATGCAAAACAATGCTGAAGATAAAAATAAGCGCTTATCCGTCGAAGACCTGTTTGATCTTATCACCGCAATGATAGCCAAGAATTTAGATATCTTTGAGATACTTGCCGCAAGAAGTGATGATAAAACACTGTTTGAAAAGCTGAGAAAAACTCTTATTCGTCAGATAGTAACAGAATATAAGGATGAGCTTGGTCTCACTGAGACCCAGTTTCATATATATGCCGAATTTTTTATGTCAGGTATTATAGCCTCATACAGCATGTGGATAAGCGGAAGACTTCCGCTTCGAATAGAAGAGCTTGCACAAATGGTTACAAGAGCGTCACTTTATGGTCTTGAAGGTGTTATGAACGATAAGGAGAGCAAAAAGCTTTGAGTATTTTAAACCTTGAAAATATAAATGTCAGTATCGGCGAACGTGTAATACTGAAAAATATCACTGCCGGCATTGAACCAGGAGACAGGATAGGCGTTATCGGCATCAACGGTGCCGGCAAATCCACCCTTCTTTCCATTACAGCCGGAGCATATGAACCAGACACCGGAAATGTTATAAAACAAAACGGTCTAAGAATATCTTATTTATCACAGTCCCCTGAATTTGATAATAAGCTTTCCGTCCTTGACAATGTTGCCAGCATAATTCACGGAAAAGCCGATCACTGGGACACTGAAGGCGAAGCAAAAGCTATGCTGATGAAATTCGGTATCACAGATCCGGATTGTTCCCCATCGATACTTTCAGGAGGACAGAAAAAAAGAGCATCTCTTGTTGCTGCCATTCTAACTCCCTGCGATCTGCTCATATTAGACGAGCCTACCAATCATCTTGATCACGATATGATAGAGTGGCTGCAGGACTGGCTTTCATCATTCAAAGGCGCTTTGCTCATGGTTACCCATGACAGATACTTTTTGGATGAAGTAACCGACAGAATATGGGAGCTTGATAAGGCTGAGCTTTACAGCTATCAGGCAAACTACTCCGGTTATCTTCAGAAAAAGCAGGAGCGTCTTGATTTTGCCATCGCGGCTGAAAGAAAATTAGCAACCTTATACAAGCAGGATCTTAAATGGATGCTTAGAGGTGCCAGAGCCCGCTCTACTAAACAAAAAGCACATATCCAGCGCTTTGAAGCTTTAAGAGACAGAGAAAAGCTTATAGAAGAACGACAGGCAACTATCTCTTCTATGGCTTCAAGACTCGGCAGGACAACTGTTGAGTTGGACAGCATATCAAAAAGCTATGGCGACAGAGTGCTTTTTCATGACTTCACCTACATTTTCCTTAAGACCGACCGTATAGGAATTATAGGGCCGAACGGCTGTGGTAAATCCACGCTCATGAAGATAATAATGGGCATCGAGCAGCCTGACAGCGGAAGCATTACCATAGGACAGACAGTTCGCTTCGGTTATTTCAGTCAGGAAAATGAGGCTCTTGATCCTAAGGAAAGAGTTATCGACTGTGTAAGAGATGTTGCGGAATATATAAAAACCGATGAGGGAACGATCACAGCATCGGCAATGTGCGAGCGCTTTCTTTTTGACAGCAAAATGCAGTATACACCTATAGCGAAGCTGTCCGGAGGTGAAAAGCGCCGTCTCTATCTTCTCAAGGTTTTGATGAGTTCACCTAATGTACTTATACTTGATGAGCCGACAAACGACCTTGATATTGTCACTTTGCAAATACTTGAGGATTACCTTGACAGCTTCCAGGGCATAGTTATATCAGTATCGCATGACAGATACTTTCTTGATCGAGTTGCAAGCCGCATTTTTTCATTTGAACAGGGTGGAAAAATAATGCAAAGCGAAGGAGGATATGAAGAATATCTTCTACATAAAGATGAGCTGGCAGAAAAAGCTGCTTTAGCGGTAGGCAATGCGTCTTTCGTATCAGGATCAGAAAACTCCTATAGCACCCAGACTGCTTCAGGCACGGCTTATGCCCAAGGCTCGGCATCTTTACCGAGCTCATCTGCTGATCCTGCTTTATCGGACAATAGCACGGCTTCAGCAGCAGGCAATGCTTCAGCAAAAGCAAATGCCAAGGGCGCGCACTCAACCAAAAAGCTCTCTTATAAGGAACAGCGCGAATATGACAACCTTGAAGCTGATATAGATAAGCTCACCGAGAAATCCGATGCCCTTGCAAAAAAGATACTTGCTGCCGCTTCTGATTATGTAAAGCTCAGAGAATTAACTGAAGAAAAAGATACTGTAGATGAAGAACTTGACCAAAAAATGGAAAGATACTTCGAATTGCAGGAAAAACTTGAAGAAATGCTTAAGGGTTAGCCCTTGAGCATTTCCCAATTTAAGCTATCATAAAACGAATGGCGCTTTATAGCATTTCAATTATTTAAACTGTGTCTTGAGCTTTCTGATGCACCAATAGCATGCCGGAACAAGGAAAATATCCGCAAGGACCCACGCTGCCGGCGATGCATAGCATGCTGCTCTGAAACCAAATATAGGAACGAATACAAATGCTACAATACTTCTTCCGAACATTTCCATAATTCCTGCAAGTATGGCAAGACCGCTGAAGCCCATTCCCTGCATTGCAAACCTGAAAACATTGACCATTGTAAGGAAAAAGCCGAACGCAGCATCTGCTACAAGGAAATATTTTGCCATTGATATTATTTCTGTTTCTGAGGAATCCACAAACATTCTGCAAAGTATACCGCCGAATAGAAGCATGAGCACTATTCCTATTGCAGAATATATAAAGCCTATTACTGTTGCCTTTCTCACGCCTTCCTTCACTCTGTCAAAGCGAAGTGCTCCAACATTCTGACCGGCAAAGGTCGCCATCGTACCGCCCAGCGCATCATACGGCGTACAGAAAAATAATCTTATTTTTGAGCCGGCAGTGACTGCCGCAACAGCCATATAACCAAGCCCGTTTACGCTTGTCTGCAATATGACTGAGCCTATCGCAGTTATCGTATACTGGAGTCCCATAGGTACTCCCATAAATGTAAGATCCTTAAGATATTTACCGTTTATCCTTCGCTCATCTTTAGAACAGTGTATTATATCAAATCGCTTATACATATAGATAGTACACAGAATTCCCGATACAAGCTGCGAGAAAACAGTTGCCAATGCGGCACCTTCTACACCCATCCCTATAACAGCTATGGTTAAAAGATCCAGTACAATGTTAAGACCCGATGATAGGAGCAGAAAATACACCGGTGTCCTTGAATCTCCGAAGGCTCTTATGATACTTGATGCAAGATTATAAAGTATAGTCGCCGGAATTCCTGCAAACACTATAAAAATATATGTATAAGCATAGGTGTAAATGTCATCCTGCGTATTCATAATATGGAGTATTTTCCCTGTCAGAGCACATACGATCAGTGTAAGACCCATTGCAAAAAATGCTGACAGCCATACTGCATTGGCTATATATCTGCGCATCTTCTCATAATCCTTAGCGCCGAAGCATTGAGATACCGGTATGCAAAATCCTGCACATATGCCAATGCAAAAGCCGATTATCATGAAATTGATAGCTCCTGTGGAACCTACTCCCGCCAATGCATGAACTCCGACATATTTGCCGACGATTATGGTATCTACCATGCTGTAAAACTGTTGAAAGAGATATCCCAGGAACATCGGTATAGCAAATGCAATAATATGTCCTGTAACAGACCCTGAGGTCATATCCTTAACAGTGTCTTTTTTAAGTTTAATTTCCTTTTCCATGTTTTTATTTCTGTATATCTGTGATTTAAAACTTAAGAACTATATAATTCAGAAATGATATATTAGAATAATTTCCACAAAATTACAACATTAAATTTGTACTAAAACGATACGATAAATGTTCTATTCTATATAATTAAACACACAATATTTCGTTTCAACTGTTTTGCTCACAGCTATAAAAATAAAACAAAATGATAGGAGCTCCTGCTGTATGGTACTAACAGAAGCCCCTATCGATCGATTTGTGCCATCGGACTGTTCCCCTTTCCGGTTTTGTAATGTGATCATTACCTTTCCGCCTTTCTCTTTGGCTTATCCTGATAGTCTTCATTGGCTTGAAGTATATCCGAATAATGATCAGGTTTCCATGGCTGTTAAATTGTTGCCTTAAGAAGAAATATTCTCTTATATAAGCTTTTAAGATATGATAAAGGATCTATAATAATCAAATACCTCTACATCCTCTGTCTATATCAATATCCCTTTGCTGCCCTTCATTTGATACGCTGAATGTATGTTATACATTTTTAATATCAATCTCTCCTTCTGTATGTTCTACAGATATTGAGTTATCGGCAGTCCGCTTATGAATGTCCTTTATCACTCTGTATGCTTTTTATTGAGTAATAAGTTCTTTCTTAAGTTGTCTTTATGATACCACAGGTATCTGATTTCATCTATTGACAAATGTACTAAAATAAAAACAATATTTTGTACTAATATTTATACAATCTTTGGCATGCAAAATATCATTTGTGCTGCGGCCTGACTTCGAATTTATAACCTATTCCCCATACGGTTCCGAGTGACCATCCGTCCCCGTCAGGAAGCTTTTCTCTGAGTCTCTTTATATGGACATCCACAGTTCTGGTGTCTCCAAGGTAATCGTAACCCCATATATTATTCAGGAGCTGTTCTCTGGTAAATACCTGATTAGGCGATGAAGCAAGAAAATATAAAAGCTCCAATTCCTTCGGAGGCATATCCACAACTTCTCCGTTATATATAACAGAATAATTGGACATGCTCACCTTTAGTCCCGGATATTCCACAACATCTTTGTCTGAAGAATCTGTTTTCTTCTCCTCAGGCTTTTTATTATAGCGTCTCAATACAGCCTTGACTCTTGCCACAAGCTCCTTGGAGTCAAATGGCTTGATAATATAATCGTCTGCACCTAACTCAAGGCCAAGAACTTTGTCGAAAACTTCTCCCTTTGCACTCAGCATTATGATTGGCGTATCAGAGCTCTGTCTAAGCTGTCGGCATACCTGATATCCGTCAATGCCTGGCAGCATAAGATCAAGCAGTACAATATCCGGCTCATATTCACCAAAAACCTTTACTGCCTCTTCTCCGTCATTAACTATACGTGTATCAAAGCATTCCTTTATAAGATAAAGACTGATAAGCTCCGCAATCGACGGATCATCATCAACTATCATGACCTTTTGTTTTTCTGCCATTTGCTGTAACTCCTTTGCAGATAACTCTTAATCATTTAAATGTAACTATAGTTACTCCGGTGTCGCCTTCTCCGAATACTCCGAGACGATACGAATCCACGTATTTAAGCTTTTTAAGATATCCGTGAACCATATTTTTGAGGGCTCCGGTACCCCTTCCGTGCACTACTCTCACCTGATTGATATGAGCTACATATGCATCATCAAGATATTTTTCAAGCACCGGTCTTGCTTCATCCGTCGTCATTCCTATAAGATTGACCTCCGGACTCACACTCATTGCCTTGGGTGAGAATGCCTTTGACTTTTTGCCGCCCAATGAAGAGCCTGTAGCGCCCTTAGTGACAGTTTGTTCCTTCTGCGCACCCTGTACATACTCGATGTCCTTGACGTTGACCTTGGACTTCATAAATCCTATCTGAACGAATATATTGTTGTCTTTATCAGGAAGTGTGCTGACAGTGCCTGTCACCCCTCCCATAGGCATTACTCTGATAATGTCTCCGATCTGAAGCTTCTTCGGCGATACCGGCTTTGACGGTCCCTTTTCTCCGATGATCTGTCTGCTGCCGGATTCCTTCAGATTCTTGCGGATACGTTCTCTTTCCTTCTCTGCCTTGGCGTGATCCTCTACAGATTTCAGCTTATTGATATTCTTGATTGCACTGTCCGCAGTTTCCTTAGCGTCTCTAAGTATACGCTGCGCCTCGTTTCTTGCATCCTCAAGTATCTTATCCCTGTTAGTCTCAAGACGTTCCTCTCGGGCCTTAAGTCTGTTCCTTAAGGTCTCAGCCTCAGCCTTATATTTGTCCGCGTCTTCCCTTGCCTTCTCTGCGCTGATCCTGTCCTCATTAAGCTTCTTTATGAGTTCCTCAAAGTTCTCATTTTCCGCATTTATACGCTGCTTTGCCTCGTCAATTATATATGACGGAAGTCCTAATCTCTCAGATATGGCAAATGCATTGGATCTTCCGGGAACACCTATAAGCAGCCTGTAGGTAGGCTTAAGAGTTTCTACATCAAATTCACAGCATGCATTTTCAACTCCCGGAGTTTCAAGTGCATACACTTTTATCTCAGCATAATGTGTTGTTGCCATGGTATTTGCCTTCATATTATGCAGGAAATCCAATATTGCAATACCGAGTGCTGCACCCTCTGTAGGATCTGTTCCTGATCCCAGCTCGTCAAAAAGACATAACGAACGTGCATCTGCTTTTTCAAGAATGTGCACAGTATTCGTCATGTGAGCTGAAAATGTTGAAAGGCTCTGCTCTATGCTCTGCTCGTCTCCGATGTCGGCATAGACATTGTCATAAATACCCATAACAGAACCGTCTGCCGCCGGAATATGAAGTCCTGACTGAGCCATAAGCGTAAGAAGTCCTGTAGTTTTTAAGGATACTGTCTTTCCGCCTGTGTTAGGACCGGTTATTATAAGAAGATCAAACTCATTGCCAAGTCTTACATTAACCGGAACGACCTTTTTAGGATCTATAAGCGGATGTCTTGCTTCCTTAAGATCAATGCTTCTGTCGCGGCTGAATTTAGGCTCTGTACCGTTTATTTCCGCTGAAAACAAAGCTTTCGCAAAGATCATATCCAGCTTCTTAAGTATTTTAATATTGTCATTTATGGTGTCAGTATATGGCATCAGGCTTTCTGAAAGCGCTGTAAGAACCTTTTCTATCTCTTTTTGCTCTTCTACGGCAAGCTCTCTGAGCTCATTGTTAAGGCTTACCACAGCCATTGGCTCTATAAAGAGTGTAAGACCTGTGGATGATGCATCATGCACCATACCCGGCACCTTAGACTTATATTCAGACTTTACAGGCAGACACCAGCGGCCGTCCCTTTGCGTGATTACTGCATCCGTAAGATAATCCCTGCAGGAGCTTAATTTTGCAGCCATAGTGTCATGTATAGACGCCTCAGTACGCTTTATTTTCTGTCTGACATTAAAAAGTCCGGCTGAGGCATCATCAGACACCGTATCCTCATCCGGTATTGCATTCTGAATGCTTCTGTTTATATTTACAAGCGGCTCTATCATCGAGAACATCTCGGTAAGAGAATCCTCATGTTCAGCATCATAGCTGTCAAAGCGCTTTGCTCTGTCAGAAACAGTCAGTACAGAGCTTACCTTTAAAAGCTCCGCACATGAAAGCACACCTCCGATATCAAGTCTCTTAAGTGTAGCTGTGATATCCTTAACGCCTCTGAAGGATACACTGCTTCCCGAAAGTCTTATTCTTGTGCATGCATCGGTGGTATTTTTCTGCCATTCTGAAATATGTCTGTAGCTTGAAGACGGCTTCAGCTTCAGACAATACTCACGTCCTGCATCTGAGCTTGCATGCTCGGCAAGATGTTCTATTATTTTATCGTATTCAAGTATTTTAAGTGTTTTTTCTTCCATAGCCTTGAGTATAACAAAAACGGCGCTCTGTTTGCAAGTATGCCGCCCTTACAGCGTTTTTAGGTCATAAAGCTCAGGTCTTCTGTTTTTATAGGTCAAAACCTGTTCTCTTATTTCTTTCTGATAGTCCAAATCGATTAGGTCGTAAACTGTCGTCTCTTTATCAGAAGCCTTTGCTGTTATAATTCCGCACGGATCAACAATGCACGAACGCCCGAAGCATTGCGAGCTGTACTGATTGACAGCTAACACATATTGAAGATTGCCGAGTGCGGCTGAGCTTACAAGTATATCCCAGGCATCATGTCTCGGTGTATAAAATGCAGCAGGAACTGCAAGAAGGTCTATATCCTTAAGGCACAGCGTCCTAAGATAATCTGAAAATCTAAGCTCATAGCAGATGGCTGTTCCGACTCTTCCGAAATCAAAGTCAAACACGCCGAGGCTGTCTCCCGGATCAACAGCATCAGATTCCTTTAATGCATATGCATCAAACAGATGTGTTTTGGAATATTCCCCTATGAGCTCACCGTTTCTGTTAATGCAAAGCAGCGTATTGCAAAGCTTTTCCCCATTTATAAGCGGATAGGTTCCTGTAATAATATTGATATGATGACGCTTTGCACAGTCAGAAAACTCACAAAAAAACTCTGAATCCAAATGCTCCCCTATAAAGTCTCTGTTTTCTCTGGTCGGATTTGAATAGAACAGCTCCGGCATACATACAAGATCTATCTTATTGTAGTTTTCACATGCTTCTTCTATCAAATTTATTGCACGCATAAGATTGTCATGCTTATCATCTGTCAATCCTACCTGAACGCCCAAAATACCTATCTTTCTGCTCATGTAAATCCAATCCTCTTAATACATATTTGAATTGCTTTAAAAAAGCTTCGCCACAGTATATTTACATTATACTGCGGCGGAGCCTTTATGTTTAAGAAATCATTTAACTACTTTTAGATTTATATTGATGAATTATCAGATTGTGCTGTCAGAGGCTGCATTCCTTGCCTGCTCCTCGATAGCATTCTCCTTTGAATTAAGGATATTCATAAATTCCTCTCCGGTTATGGTTTCCTTCTCGTAGAGGTACTTAACTATCTCGTGAAGCTTCATAAGATTTTCTTCAAGTATCTTATAGGCCTTTCTGTGCTGTTCCTTAACAAGAGCTATAACAGCATCATCAACATTCTTCTGAGTTTCTTCAGAGCATGCTATGGACATATCGCCGCCAAGATAGGCATTATTCTGAGTCTGAAGCGCAACCATATCGAAGTCCTCGCTCATACCGTACTGCGTAAACATGGCTCTTGCGATCTTTGTTGCCTGCTCTATATCATTGGAAGCGCCTGTGGTGATGCTCTTGAAAATAAGCTCTTCTGCGGCACGTCCTCCGGTAAGAGTTGCGATTTTATTCTCAAGCTCCTCCTTGCTCATGAGGTAATGGTTTCCATCCTCCTCTACCTGCATGGTATAGCCGAGGGCTCCTGAAGTACGCGGAATGATAGTGATCTTATGAACCGGTGCGGAATTGTTCTGCATAGCTGCTACCATAGCATGTCCGACCTCATGATAAGCAACAATAAGCTTTTCCTTGTTGGTAAGCACATTGTTCTTTTTCTTGTAGCCGGCCATAACGACCTCGATACTCTCCTCAAGATCCTGCTGGTTGACTCTCTCACGTCCTGCCTTGACTGCACGAAGCGCAGCCTCATTTATCATGTTGGCAAGCTCTGCGCCTGATGCACCCGGACAAGCCTTTGCAATACTGTCAAAGTTAATGTTGCCTGCCATCTTGACATCCTTGGCATGAACCTTAAGAATCTCTACACGTCCCTGCATATCAGGAAGCTCTACAGGTACACGTCTGTCGAAACGGCCCGGTCTAAGGAGTGCCGGATCAAGCGAATCAGGCTGGTTGGTTGCCGCAAGAATGATGATTCCCTTTGAACCGTCAAAGCCGTCCATCTCTGTAAGCAGCTGATTCAGGGTCTGCTCTCTCTCGTCGTTGCCGCCCATACCGTTGCTGTTACGCTTTTTACCGATAGCATCGATCTCATCTATGAAAATGATACAAGGTGCCTTTTCCTGTGCCTGCTTAAAGAGGTCTCTGACCTTAGCCGCACCCATACCTACATAAAGCTCAACGAATTCAGAACCGGAAATACTGAAGAACGGAACGTCAGCCTCGCCGGCTACTGCCTTTGCAAGCAGTGTCTTACCTGTTCCAGGAGGGCCTACAAGCAAGGCTCCCTTAGGTATCTTAGCGCCTATATCATTATACTTTTTGGGATTGTGCAGGAAATCAACTATCTCGGCAAGAAGCTCTTTGGCTTCCTCTTCTCCTGCTACATCTTTGAACTTAACACCGGTTTTGTCCTTATCATAGACCTTGGCATTGGACTTTCCTATACCGCCCATGCCCATGAAGCCTCCGCCTCCCGGGCCCATCTGGCTGATCCTTCGTGAAAGCCTTGAACCAAACCACATAAGAAGTATGAATGGCAGAAGGTTATATAAAATAAGCCATATAGGCGATACTGAGGTCGGTATCTCCTCAGTAAAGTTTGCACCGGCTTTATACATGCGGTCAACTTCACCGAAATAGTTATTGATACGTCCTGTCTTATATACCGTATCCTCGCCTGTGGATTTAAGCGTATAGGTTATTGTAGTGTCATCAAGCTCTACCTGATCCACATTGGTTTTATCTAACTCTGTAAGAAACTCGCTGTAGGAGGTTGATATAATGCTCTTTTCCTTTAAATAAGGAAAGATCATTTTATTAATAAGCAGCAGCAAAAGAAGTGCCACTATGTAATATATCATTATCGGCTTATTCGGTTTCGGGAATCTTCCGTTTCCTTTGCTGCCGTCATATTTGCTTTTATTAGGATCATTCTGATAATCAAAAATATTGCCTAGGTTTGCCATACTACTCCTATCTGAAAAGTTACCTTTTTTAATATGAATAAAGTATATATTGCGTTTTTTTGTTTATCAAGCAAACGGCCATAAGTTTTACACTTTGTTCAGAAATGCACTTTTTCAGAAACGCTTTTTATCTAATACAATCCGGCTTTTATTCCCTCTTGCAGCCTTATCACATTGAAGAAGGCTTAGAAATTATGATATATTAGACAGCGTTTGGCTTAAAAACTTTCACATTTATCTTACAGGGGGGAACGGTTTAATGATAAGAAAGTATTTTAACAGCCTGAAGACTGAATTTTCAGGCTATAATGCGGCGCGATTGGGTGCGGATGCACTTGCGGGTCTTACAGTATGTGCGGTAGCGCTTCCGCTTGCACTTGCATTCGGAGTTTCGAGCGGTGCTTCAGCTGCCTCAGGACTTGTTACAGCTATAATTGCAGGCATAATCATTGCAATACTTGGTGGTGCATCCTATCAGATATCCGGACCTACCGGAGCTATGAGTGCCGTGCTCATTGGTATTGTTGCAAAATATGGTCTGAACGGTGTCTTCATCGCCTGCCTTGCTGCCGGAATCATCCTTCTCATTGCCGGAATACTCCGACTCGGACGTCTTATAGGCTTTATTCCGATGCCTGTCATCATGGGCTTCACCTCAGGTATAGCAATTATCATCGCCTTAGGCCAGATCGATAATTTCTTCGGAACGGTATCCTCAGGCTCTGATAATATAGAAAAATTAGCCTCATATTTCACTCTCGGCTTTCATCCTGATCTTCACACCATGTTCATTGGCCTTTTAGTGGTTTTCATCATGCTCTTATGGCCAAAAAAATGGGGACAGCGCATACCGGGATCTCTTATAGGAATCATTGTCGCAACCGCCTTAAGCATTATCCTTAAGATGGATGACATTGCATTAGTAGGTGACATTCCTCGTACACTTATGCTTTCCGACAGACTGTCTCTTAGCGGTATAAACCTTGAAATGATAAGCGGTCTGGCTTCACCTATCGTGACCATTGCCGCACTTGCAATGATAGAAAGTTTGCTTTGCGGAGCTTCCGCAAGCAGAATGAAGAACGAAAAATTCGATGCGGATCAGGAGCTTATCGCCCAGGGCGTAGGCAATATTTTACTGCCATTTTTCGGAGGTGTTCCTGCTACAGCGGCTATAGCACGTACCAGCGTTGCCGTTAAGTCAGGACAGCGGACTCGCATGACCAGCATTTTCCATTCTGTATTCCTGCTTATGTCAATGTTTCTTCTGGGCGGCCTTATGGCAAAGCTTCCGCTTTCAGCCCTTGCGGGAGTACTTATGGTAACAGCGTGGCGCATGAATGACTGGGCCGGTATTTCCTATCTTATTAAACACAGATTTAAGTCCGGACTCAGCCAGTTTTTCATTACCATGATCACTACCGTGGTCGCTGATCTTACCGTTGCTATCATGGTAGGCATCATATATTCTGCTCTTTTATACGTTGCAAAAACCAGTAAGATCCATGTCAGCTTCTCTGCTATTGACCCGGATCGTCTTAAAAACATTGACGGCGAATACACAATAGAAGACGGCGATGTCCGCGGTATAGGTGTTGCCTACGTAACAGGGCCTCTTTTCTTCGGAGCTACCGACGAATTTAATCGTCTTATGGAGGAAAGGCCGGATACCTATGATACACTTATAATGTCATTAAGAGGTATGCCGAATATCGATGTTTCCGGTGCTGAAACAGTTCTTGAGCATTGCCAGAAAATGCTTTCAGAAGGACACAGCATATATTTCTGCGGTATGTCTGAAAATGTCAGAAGCTATTTTAACAGAGCCGGAATAACCGAGCTGATCGGCGAAGACCACTACTTCTGGAGCGCCGATAAGGCTATCAGCAGTATTGTGGCTCAAATGGCCGGCGATGAAGACTGAGTATGAATACAGATGAGATAAAAAAAATATATTCGGGCTGCACACTGTGCCCCAGAAAATGCGGTGTCAACAGGCATGAGACTGCAGGTTTCTGCCGTGCAGGTGTGCTTCCAAAGATAGCAAGAGCGGCTCTTCACATGTGGGAAGAGCCGATTTTAAGTGCTTCCGGCGGCTCAGGTGCAGTGTTTTTCTCTAATTGCACTCTTCGCTGTGTATTTTGTCAAAACCACGACATAAGCGCCGAAGGCTTCGGTAAGGAAATAAGCGTAAAGGAGCTTTCAGAGGTGTTTCTTAAACTTCAGGATGAAGGCGCTCAGAACATAGACCTTATCACTGCAACTCACTATCTTCCGTCAGTTATAGAAGCGCTTGACCTTGTTAAGCATAAGCTCGATATTCCGGTTGTCTATAACTGCGGCGGCTATGAAAATGTTGATACTGTACGCATGCTTAAAGGCTATGTTGACATTTATCTTCCCGATATCAAGTATTACTCCGATGAGCTTGCGGTACGTTTTTCCGCTGCCCCTCATTATTTTGAGACTGCTGTTATGGCAGTAAAGGAAATGATAGCGCAGACCGGTGCTCCGATAATAGAAAAAAGCCCTGCCACAAATGTGCAGAGCATGAAAAGCGGAGTAATTATAAGACATATGGTGCTTCCTAAGCACAGAGCTGATTCGATAGCAATGCTTAATGCCATAACTTCAATATTTGATCCTGACAGCTTCCTTATAAGCCTTATGAGCCAGTACACCCCGTTTTATAAAGTGCTTTCTGACAGCAGCTATAAGGATATAAACCGCCGCATCACGAGCTATGAATATGATTCAGTCGTTAAAGAAGCTCTTCGGCTTAACTTAAACGGCTTCATGCAGGAAAAAAGTTCTGCAAAGGAGGAATACACGCCGTCCTTTAAGCTTGAAGGCGTGCCGTAAGCCCTGTCAAAACGGCACGCTGCTCATCAGCCTACGATATCACGTATCAGAAGCAGCTTACCTTCCTTAACGCTGATGCTTGCCATCATTCCCGGCAGAACCTCATTGCTCACTCCCAGATCATTGTGGATCTGGACTATCTCACTGTTTTCAAGTGGGTACTTCGCATTTTTTATCATTATCCCGCTTGCTTTTCCGGTAATATTAATAAGTGAGAAAAATGGCATGCTGTCATCTATTGAAACGGTTTCCCTATTCACTATACTCATTTCAGAATAATCATCTACCATCAGTGCTTTTTTATTAAGCTCATCAAGTCTGTGAAGAATATAGACATTACCCAGGGTATGATCCATGCGTCTTCCTGTCATGCCTACAAGCAGAAAGTCTTCAAACCCGCGTTCAAGAGCGACTGTCACGGCATGTGAAGTATCTGTATCATCCTTGACAGGGCAGAGCTCAATAACCTCACTCGAATCCTCATCCGTTGCGGTAGTGTTTTCCATGTTAATGCTTATACCGCCCAGCTTTGATTTTTCGTAGGAATCAAAATCTCCCACTATAAGATCAGGCTTAGCTTCAAGTCTTTCTTTATGCTTAAGGCCGCAGTCACAATATATGATAAAGTCATCGTCTCTCAGATAGCCTTTAATTCTGTCATAATTTTCAATCGGCGCTCCGCCTACTATCACACATCTTTTCATTAATACAGCCTCCTGCTGCCTTTTCCACATCCTTAACTATATAAATAGGCCTGTCCTGCATTTCCCTAAACAGCACCGCTATGTAGCTTCCCAAAATGCCAAGCAGCATAAAAAGTACTGCAAACATAAAGCACAGGACAATAACTATTGTGGCATAGCCGCTCGGTGCTCCGTTTCTTGTAAGAAGCGTATATATAATAAGCAGTATCCCGAGAGTTCCCGAAGCAAGGCCGGCATATATGCCCAGCTTCAGCGGAACATTTGAAAAACAAATGATCGTGTCCATAGAAAACTTCCAAAGCTTTTTAATACTGTAGTGGCTGTGTCCTGCGACTCTTGCCGCAGCTTCATATTCTATGGTGTCCTTGTTAAAGCCAATATTCTGAACATAGCCTCTTAAGAAACGCACCTTTTCACGGTAGTTCTCTCTTAAGACCTTGGCTGCATTGCTGTCTATTGCAAAGAAATCCGAGGCTCCGGGTATAAGTCTTGTTTCTGATATTTCATTTATTAGCTTATAAAAAAGATCTGAGGTAAGGTTCTTAAGGCCTCCTGCTGATTCATTCTTGGTTCTTACCATACTGATGACCTCAGCACCTTTCTCAAAGCGTGCAATGATATCAGGTATCAGTGCCGGCGGATGCTGCAGATCTGCATCCATAAATATGAGATAATCTCCCGATGCATAGTCAAGTCCTGCTGTCATGGCAGCCTCATGTCCGAAATTCCTTGAAAAGCTTATGAGTGTAACATGTTCACCGTCCGCCGACTTAATGTCTGTAAGGATACTGCCGCTGTTATCCGAGCTGCCGTCATTTACAAAGCACAGCTCATAGCTGTACTCCTTATCCTCTGCTGCAGAGTCTGTTGTAAACTTATCCATTATGCTTTTTGTTGTTTCATAAAACTGCTTCAGTCCGTTTTCTTCGTTATACACTGAAACAATGAGGCTTATAAGCTTTGACATGCTTTATCTCCATTGATTTATTTTCATGCTGATTATACTCTATATATTCTTTATTAGTCAAAAAATCTTATCTATTTCTAAGCAGCTTTATTGTATGAGTTGACACTTTAGTATTACATGTGTCTTGACACCTGTAAACTACAGTGATACAATCACGTCACTGCTTAAAACCATCATCATAGAAATGATGCGGGCTCTAACCGGATAATCACGACATTTTCGGTATTTTCCTTAAGCACAATAAACCAGAAAAGAGGACATCTGATATGTCTGATATGAATGAATATTTTGATACAGTCATTGTAGGTACAGGAGCCGCCGGCCTCTACTGTGCTCTTAATCTTCCTGAGCGTATGAAGATACTGCTTATCACCAAGAAAAAAGCAGATGAGAGCGACTCCTTCCTTGCGCAGGGCGGAATATGCATGCTCTGCGGTGAAAGTGACTATGAGCCATATATGGAAGACACGATGCATGCCGGTCATTATGAAAATGACGTAAAGGCCGTAGATCTCATGATCCGTTCTTCTAACAGCATTATTCGTGATCTGTTGCTTCGCGGAGTTCGTTTTACAAGACATCCTGACGGAAGCCTTGCATTTACCCGTGAAGGCGCACATTCAAGACCGAGAATACTTTTTCATGAGGATATAACAGGAAAAGAGATTACTCAGACTCTTTTAAATGAAGCCAAAACAAAGGACAATATCACTCTTCGTGAGGATACTGTCATGCTGGATATAATAACAGACTCAGATGCCTGCGGAGGCATAGTTGCGGCAGGCCCTGACGGTGAGCCTTATACCATAGGAGCAGCTTCCGTAGTGCTTGCCTGCGGCGGTATCGGCGGACTCTATAAAAACTCCACCAATTTTTCACACATAACCGGAGATGCTTTAGCAATAGCTATGCGCCACAATGTCGCCGTAGAGCATCTTGACTATATACAGATCCACCCTACGACACTTTTTTCCAAAAAGCCCGGCAGACGCTTCCTTATATCAGAATCCGTCAGAGGAGAGGGCGCACTGCTTTACGATAAAAACGGTTCACGATTTACCAATGAGCTTCAGCCGAGAGATGTTTTGAGCGGCATTATAAGTGAGCAGATGGAAAAGGACGGGACAGAATATGTATTAGAGGATATGAGACCTATCGGAGAGGAAACGATCCGTAAGCATTTTCCTAATATACTTGCACGCTGTGCCGAGGAAGGCTACGATGCTCTTCATGAGCCGATCCCGGTAGTTCCTGCTCAGCACTATTTTATGGGCGGAATTAAAGCGGATCTAAGCGGCCGTACGAATCTTCCAGGACTTTATGCCTGCGGTGAAACAAGCTGCAGCGGCGTTCACGGAAGGAACCGCCTCGCCAGCAACTCACTCCTTGAATCACTGGTATTTGCTCAGCGTGCTGCCGACGATATTTTATTCGGGGATAAAAAACAATTTAACGGCAAGGCTCCTGAGCTCGCTGTTTACAGAGAACAGGAACCGCTGCTTGATGCATACCGCAGTGAGGTTCTCAGTGCTATAGAAAGGATGAAAGCAAGCCATGAATGATATTAATCTTAGACTCAATGCCGACAGACTTATACTTGATGCTTTAAGAGAGGATATGCCGGGAGAGGATGTCTCCACTAATGCAGTAATGCCTGAATACAGGCTCGGTACTGTCAAGCTTATCGCAAAGCAGGAGGGCATTATTGCCGGTCTTGACGTTTTTGCCAGAGTATTCACACTTCTTGACGAAACTACAAGCTTTGACTTTAAATTCCGTGACGGAGACATGGTGCATCCGGGAGATCTTCTCTGTATTATAACGGGCGATATAAGAGTACTGCTTTCAGGAGAACGCACAGCTCTTAATTATCTTCAGCGTATGAGCGGCATTGCAACATATACTCACAGAACCGTAGAAGCGCTTGAGGGCAGCGGTATTAAGCTTCTTGATACAAGAAAGACAACTCCTAATAACCGTGTTTTTGAAAAATATGCCGTTAAAATAGGCGGAGGAAGCAATCACCGCACAGGTCTTTCCGACGGTGTAATGCTAAAGGATAACCACATAGGTGCTGCCGGCGGAGTCGGTGCGGCTGTCCGTATGGCAAAGGCCTATGCTCCTTTTGTAAGAAAAATAGAGGTTGAGACCGAGACTCTTAAACAGGTCAAAGAAGCAGTAGAGGCCGGTGCTGATATCATCATGCTCGACAATATGAGCGACGATGACATGCGCGAAGCCGTTAAGCTCATAAACGGACGTGCCGAGACCGAATGTTCCGGCAATGTTACATTAGACAACATTGCAAGACTTAAAAGTATCGGTATCGATTATGTGTCCAGCGGAGCACTCACTCATTCCGCCCAGATACTGGATCTTTCCATGAAGGAGCTTAAGCCTGTAGATAAGGAGGCTTGAAATGAGTACAAACGAAAGAAGAAACCTGATCCTAAGCCTGCTCATTTCTGCTGATGAGCCTATTGCCGCTAAGGAACTGGCATCAAGATTTAAGGTAAGCCGTCAGGTCATAGTTCAGGATCTTGCAGTCATAAGAGCTTCTCATCCAGATATAATCTCGACCAACCGCGGCTATGTTAAAAATCGTCAGGAAAATACCTTCTGCATGAGAGAATTCAAACTGCGTCACAAGCCTGAACAGGCAGCTGATGAGCTCAATACTATAGTCGACCTCGGAGGACGCGTAAAGAACATCAGTGTCAGCCACAGAGTATACGGAAGGATAAGTGTCGAGCTTGATATCAGCTCAAGACAGGATGTTTTAGAATTTACCAAGGCTCTGGACGGAGCAGCATCTACTGTGCTTTCAACAGTAACCGGAGGTTATCATTATCATCTTATAGAGGCTTCAAGTGAAAAAAGACTTGATATGATCGAGGAAGCTTTGGATAAGGCAGGCTTTCTTGCACCTCTTACACCATGGGAAAAGGAAAACGGAGTTTAATTATGACTGTACGCGAAATACAGGACGAGATCATTCGTCTCAAAAAAGAAAAAAATATTTGTATACTTGCACATGCTTATCAGAGCCATGCAGTGCTCGAAATAGCCGATTATATAGGCGATTCCTACGGGCTTAGCGTCAATGCTCAGGGAACTGATGCCGACGGCGTTATTATGTGTGGAGTAAGATTTATGGCAGAGACCTGCAAGGTACTCTCTCCCGATAAGAAGGTCTGGCTTGCAAACCCTATGGCCGGATGCCCTATGGCTGATCAGGTCGACCTGGAGATCATACGTGCTCTTAAAAAGGAATATCCGGATCATGCCGTAGCAGCCTACATTAATACTACCTCAGAGCTTAAGACAGAGTGTGACGTATGTGTCACAAGCTCAAGCGCCGTAAAAATCTGCAAGGCTATTGAAAACGATAAGATCCTCTTTATTCCGGATCAGAATCTCGGAGCTTATGTTGCTTCACAGCTTCCTGAAAAGAAATTCACTTTCTGGCACGGCGGATGTCCGAGACATGCTGCTGTCTCATATGATGAAGTTCTCGCAGCAAAGAAAGCTCATCCTGATGCACTGCTTTTAGTTCATCCTGAGTGCCGTCCTAAGGTTACTGCCGCAGCCGATTATGTCGGATCTACAACAGGCATAATGTCATTTGCGGAAAAGTCGGATGCAAAGGAATTTATCATCGGCACAGAAAACAGCATTGTAGAGCATTTGCAGTATTCCTGCCCGGACAAACGCTTCTATCCTCTCAGCGTAAATCTTACCTGCATGAACATGAAGCTCACTACACTTGTAGACATTTATGATACTCTTACCGGTAAGGGCGGTGAAGAGATCCAGCTTTCTGACGAAATCATCGAAGGCGCAGGCCGCTGCATAAAGCGCATGGTAGAGCTTGGCGGCTGATTATAACATCAAGCCGAATACTTAAAATGCAAATTTACAGCTTTTGACAGCAAGAAATTAATATAAGCCGAATCTCTGAGATCAATCAGGGAATCGGCTTATTTTTCTTAATAGTTTTATGAAATGCTCTTATTTTGCGTCAGCAGATTCTGCTTCAGGCTTTTCCTCCGGAAGAACAGAGGTGCAGTGCGGACAGCGCGTTGCCTCTATAGGTATTTCAGACATACAGAACGGACATTTCTTGGTCGTAGGTGCAGGCTTTGGTTCCTCATGCTTTCCGATTGAAAGGAGCTTGTTGAGCCCTTTCATAAGACAGAAAAGGATGAAGGCCATAATAATGAAATTAACTACGGCAGAAACAAAATTTGCACCAAAGCTCTTTATCTCTCCTATTGAGTAGAACTGTGCGCCCATTATCATATTAAGTATAGGAGTGATGAAGTTATCGGTAAGCGCTGTTACTATTCCTGAGAATGCACCTCCGATAATAACACCGACTGCCATATCCATGACATTTCCCTTTAAGGCAAATGCCTTGAACTCTTCTATAAATTTCTTCATAAAATAAGCTTCCTTTCCTCGAATCTGTTCAATTCCGATTTAATTTAAAACAATTATACAGTAATGAGCTTAGATTGCAAGGCATAGGATAAGCGCTCAATGCTGCTCCTTTTGTCATTGCAGCGTCGAAAGATGACTGCCGGCATCCTTAAAGAAGCTCGCTATTATCATTATGATTATAACCGCCACCGGAAAAGCAGCTATTATTGACACCGTCTGAAGATTATTCATACTGCTTTCGGAAAACAGCAGTGCGATAGGCAGCATAATAAGTATTACAGCCCAGAAAAGCTTCATCACACTTCCGGCTTCCTCTCCGTCATTTATATGCTTATATGAATAAGCGGATGCCACTAATGTGATTGAATCGAACGAAGTCGCATAAAAGGCAATCATTGCGGCGATAAGCAAAATCAGTACGAGCTTCGGCATAGGAAGCTGATTCAATATTGCGATTATCGTACCATAGAGATCTCCGTTTGAAGCGTAAAGTGATATGATATCAAGCACTCCGTGCATATTAAGACCCAGAGAGTAATTTCCGAGTATTATAAATGATGTAAAGGTTGAACCAAGTCCGAATATATAGGCACCGAGCACCACCTGCTTAACAGTACGGCCTCTTGAAATGCTTCCCATGAAAAACGGAGCGGCAACACACCATACCATCCAGTATGCCCAGTAGAATATCGTCCAGTTCTGAGGGAAATCAGATGTTCTCAGTGCATCTGTCCATGTGCTTAAACCAATGAAATTCTGTGCAAGATTTCCGATAGCTGTAAAGCCTGTCTCGATTATATATCTTGTCTGTCCTCCGAGCAACAGTACATAAGCAAGCAATGCAAAGAACACATACATGCATATATGTGCAAGATATTTAACACCCTTCATGCCATTCATGACAGAGAAGGTATAAATAAAGCATATTACAAGCAAAATACCTATAGTAAGCCATTTGGAATCTCCGAGACCGGTAAGTACTCCTATAGCTCTCGAAAGCAGCGGTGTGGCAAGTGAAAAGGTCGTTGCGGTTCCGGCTATCAGCGCGAATACCGCGATCACGTCTATCAGCTTTCCCGGTAATTTATCTGTTAATGCTCCTAAAATCGGTCTGCATGCCTCCGAATACTTCTGCTTGCTGCAGCCCCTTACATGAAGCATAAATCCAAAGGAAGCTGCAAGCGCCGCATAGAAGCTCCATGGAATCGGACCCCAGTGAAACAGCGGGATCGTCGAAGCCCAGTCCTGAACGCCTCCAAGCTCCTCTATATGAGGTTCTCCTGCATAGAGTACCCATTCACACAGAGAATAAAAAAGAATGTCTGCGGCTAGTCCTGATGTGAACATCATCGCACCCCAGGTAAAGAAATTATATTGCGGCTTTTCGCCCTTCTTACCAAGTACGATTTTTCCGAATCTTGAAAATGCCATATATAACGATGTGAAAAACACCCCGAGTCCTATAATCAGATAGTAAACTCCGAGCTCATCACCGAGGAAGCCTCTGATGCCGCCCAATACTGCCGAAGAACCGTTAGGATCTGTTATAAAGAAGAAACAGCAGGCAAGTATGATAATAAACGGTATGAAGGTTGTTGACGGATCGATGTTTTTAAGCTTGTTCATTGTAATTCCTTTTTAAATCTGAAAATCAGTGTAAGTGTGTTCAATTCTATTATTCTTAAATAGTTTGTTCAGTTTTTATTATTTCTAAATGATTTTGAACATAATACCCTCTGCGCACTGATTTGTCAACATAAATCTCATAAAATACTCAAGAAGAAAAGCTGTATCACCAATGCAGGTGATGCAGCTCTCCGTATCTTTCCATTTTCTCGAAATTATTTTGTCTCAGTGCCTCATAAAGAATGATGGCTGCCGAATTTGCAAGGTTCAGGGATCTTATGTCTCCCCACATAGGGATTCGAATACATCTTTCCGGATGCTTTGTGAGTATCTCCTCCGGAATGCCTCTGGATTCATTTCCCAACATTATATAATCATTTTTGCCGAAATGAACATCCGTATAGCATTGATGCGCCTTGGTAGTCGCATACCAGAGGCGCGGCGAATTTGCACGCTCAAGCACTTTCTCTTCTTTTGATAAAGCTACTGCTGAAATTCCTGATGTCTTTTCATCATTTTCGGCAGCAGCACATTCATCCTCTATCTCAGGGTGCCTTGCCAGGAAATCCTCAAAATCAATATACTCCGAAAGTCTTACCTTCGGCCAATAATCCATGCCAGCACGTTTTATCTCTTTTTCACTTATCCTGAATGCATAAGGCTTTATCAAATGCAGTCCGGTGTCCGTTGCCACACAGGTACGGCCTATATTGCCGGTATTAAGTGCGATCCCCGGCTCATGCAATACAATATTCATACATATCCTCAAACGCTTTTTCAGTCAAATACTTCTATGTCATCCGAATGTGAAGGCACACGGCTTTCTATAGGCGGAAGCTGCATATAATCTCCGTATATTTCCTTAAGCACCTCGTCATAGCCTGCAGGTGCCATGAGCATATGTCCCTCAAAGGAAAGCTCCGTGATTTCCTCACTCCACTCTCTCTTAACGGTATCATGCAGATAATCCGGCTGATAATTGGAGTAGTACATATTTCTTGTTTTTAATGAATTGTACTTTATCGATAAGGCTTCCTGCTTTTTAAAGATACTGCGCATATCGACACATTTGCCCATTGCTGCGAGCACACTCACCTTAAGTCTGTCTATGCCCTTATATTTTGACATATCGAGCTTGTAGCGCTTCGGCATTGCAAATCCGTATATGACCTTCTGTTTAAATCTGGTCAGCTTATCCTTAACGGCGCTGTCGGAAATATTATCCAATATAAAAATGTCTACCCACAAATGATTGAGTTTTCCGTCATAAAATCTCATTTCATCCGAATCAGAGTGTCTTCTTGACTTTAAATATATAATGCGCGGTGTAAAGTCATAAAAGGCCTTGCCGTTTCTGTATTCATCCGGAAGGATCAGCTCCATTTCGTGAGGAAGTGCCGATGGCGCTGTCTTTTTAAAGTGCTCGAAGTTCTCCCTGGTCATGGCAATGTCTATATCGTCATCCCACGGAATGAAGCCCTTATGTCTTACGGCACCAAGAAGTGTTCCTGCATCCATAAGATAGTTTATGCCGTTTTCACGACATATCCTATCGACTTCAAGAAGGATCTTAAGACTTATATCCTGTGCCTTTTTTAAATTCTCTTTATCATAATCAGGTATCATTATTTCTTCCTGATCTTCCTTTGGTTTTGTCATATCACTGCTGTCTGAGTGCTTCCTTTATAGTCTTTGCCATATAGGAAAGCTTATCATCGGTCATACCCGGATATACGCCAACCCAGAAGGTGCGCTCTGTGATGATATCCGTATTCTTAAGCTCTCCTACCACTCTGTATGCGTTAGGATCATTTCTGATGGCATCAAAACACGGATGCTTAATAAGATTTCCCGCAAACAAAAGTCTTGTCTGAACGCCGTGATCCTCAATATATCTGATGACTTTATTTCTGTCTATGCCCTCTCTAACTGTCATGCAGAAGCCAAACCAGCTCGGATCCGAATCCTTTTCAGCCTCAGGAAGTATGAGTCTGTCAGAAACATCTGCAAGCTCTTTTTTGAGGAATTCCCAGTTATGCTTTCTTCTTTCAACAAAGGCCGGGAATTTTTCAAGCTGTGCACAGCCTACTGCCGACTGCATATCGGTTATGCCAAGATTGTATCCGAAGGTGCTGTAGACATATTTATGATCATAGCCCTTAGGAAGCTCTCCGAACTGTCCGTCAAATCTGTGACCGCAGCGGTTATCCTGTCCTGATTTGCATATGCAGTCACGTCCCCAGTCTCTCATACTGAGTAAAAGCTTCTGAAGCTCCGGATGCCTGGTATATACAGCGCCTCCCTGTCCCATTGTCATATGGTGAGGCGGATAGAAGGATGAGGTTCCTATACTGCCTACAGAACCTGTCATATGCCATTCTCCGTTCAGGAAATATCTGCTTCCCAGTGCATCGCAGTTATCCTCAATAAGCCAGAGTCCGTGTTTCTCACAGAACTCATATACTGTCTTAAGATCAAAAGGATTACCGAGAGTATGCGCAAGCACGACTGCTTTGGTCTTTTCTGAAAGTGCGTTCTCCAGTATTGATGCATCAATATTGTATTCAGGTATCTTGACATCCACGAATACAGGCACTGCACCGAAATTAAGAGCCGGAGTTACAGTTGTAGGAAAGCCTGCTGCTACTGTAATTATCTCATCGCCGCGCTTTATGGCTCTATTACCTAACTGATGACAGGTGAGTGACATAAATGCGAGCAGATTGGCAGATGAACCTGAATTTACAACATTTGCAAAAGGAACTCCTATATATTCTGCAAGTCCTCTTTCAAATTTATCTGTATATCTTCCCATAGTCAGCCAGAATTCAAGTGCACTGTCTACAAGATTTGTCATTTCTGCACGATCATAAACTCTCTTGGCATAAGGTATCCTGTCGCCCTCTTTGTAAGGCTGATCCTTATCAAGATTATGATATCTGTCGCAGTATTCTCCTACGAGCTCAAGTATTTCATTGTGAGCGGTCTGTTCGTCAAGACCGTCAAAAAAGCTGCTGTATTTAGACATTATTGTTCCCTTTTCATTTCCTTTGCATAGCTTATTATCTGCCTTATGAGTTCCTCATTGGCAGCCTCATTGCTGGAAAGCCATGCCTTTGTCCAATCAGTTATGGCCTGAACTGTTCTTTCCATATGCCATACAGGCTCCCAACCGAAAACTCTCTTTATCTTTGAATTATCAAGCTTTAAAAGGCCTGCCTCGTGAGGTCCCTTTGCACCCTCCGGAGCCTGCCATGAGGCATTTCCGCCGTATGCATTTACAAACATCTCCGCAAGCTCTCCTGTTGTAACACAGTCCTCCGCATCCGGTCCGACATTGTACCAGCCTGCATATGCAGGATCCAAGGCCTGTCTCATAGCTATTGTAAGATATACGAACAGCGGCTCAAATACATGCTGATAAGGTCTGATGCTGCCCGGATTTCTGACTGTTATAGGCTGTCCGTTTATAACTGCCTTTACACAGTCCGGTATAATGCGGTCAAGTGAAAAATCACCTCCGGCTATAACATTGCCGGCACGTGCAGTCGATACAGCCACTCCTGCTTCATTCAGGAATGAGCTTGCATAGCTGTGAGTAACTATCTCTGAGCATGACTTTGAATTGGCATAAGGATCATATCCGTCAAGCTTGTCGTCCTCCTTATAGGCATAGTCCGGCTTTTCTTCATTAAGATATACCTTATCGGTAGTAACATTAAGGAATGAACTGCAGCATAGGTTCTGTCTGATGCATTCAAGGATATTTACCGTACCCATGACATTTATCTCATAGGTCTCTCTCGGTATGCGGTAGCTTTCTCTGACTAAAGGCTGTGCTGCAAGATGCAGAACTATATCAGGCTCAACTCTGCTGTAAAAATTCCAAAGCTCGTCAAAATCACGTATATCAGCAATATGGCTTTCAACAATATCTCCGACTACGTTTTTTACGCTGTCTAACTTAATGCCAAGCTCGGTTTCATTTCTTGATGACATGCCGGTTCCGTAAAGTATGTCAAAAAGACACGGCTCTGTATTCGGTTTCAGTGAATATCCGTAGACCTTTGCGCCCATCATGCCGAGAATAACAGTAAGGTAGCTTCCCTTAAATCCTGTATGTCCGGTTATAAGGACCTTTTTATCCTTATAAAAGCTGCTAAGCTCATCAAAATCTATCAACTCTGCACCTCATTTTCTTTCACATAAATGCCTGCATATTTAACCGCCGCGGCATCTGCGGCGTATTGTGTATAAGCTGCTGTTATAAAACTGTTGTCTTAAAGCTTAGATCCCTTATGTCCTAAACGACATAGAGATTATTTACTCTATCGAGATTATTTACTCCCAGATCTTCCAAGGAGCCTTTCCTGAAGCCCAAAGCTCTTCGAGCTTCTGCTTTTCTCTTTGTGTATCCATGCACTGCCAGAAGCCGTCATGGTAGAAGCCGCCCAGCTGTCCTTCTTCTGCAAGATGGCTTAACGGTGTTTTTTCAAGCACTGTTGCATCAGATTCGAGATAATTGAATATCTCCTTATTGAATACCATGAAGCCGCCGTTGATAAGTGACGAATCGCAGTCCTCTTTTTCTCTGAAGGAGGTTATAGTTCCGTTTCCGCCTACCTCAAGCACGCCCTTAAGCTCTGCTATATTGACCATAGTAAGCGTAGCTGTCCTTCCTCCTTCACGATGGAATTTGAGCAGTGCGTCCAGATCTACATTGCACAGACCGTCTCCGTAGGTCAGCATAAAGGTCTCGTCTCCCACATACGGTCTTATGCGGCGGACTCTGCCTCCTGTCATAGTGTTAAGGCCTGTGTCTATAACGCTGACCTTCCAGTTCTCAGAATTATTGTTGTGAATAGTCATTGCATTATTTGCAAGATCAAAGGTCACATCGGAATTGTGGAGAAAATAATCCGCAAAATATTCCTTTATCATGTACTGCTTGTATCCGGCACATATAATGAATTCATTGAAGCCGAATGTTGAATAGTATTTCATTATATGCCACAGTATAGGCTTTTCTCCTATCTCTATCATCGGCTTCGGTCTTAAATGACTCTCCTCACTTATACGCGTTCCGAGTCCACCCGCAAGAATAACTACCTTCATTTTTCCTCCGTATCATCAATTATGGCTGAATACATTGAGCCTGTTATTTTTTAGTATCGAAAGCGCCTTGTACATGGTCTCATCATCCTTCGTCCATTCCAAAATGCGCTTAAGTTCATCTGTATCATAGTCCTCATAATGAAGCATCGCCTCACCCATGCGGACATAGTTTTCTTCTCTGTATGGTGCCTTTATCAGCTCCTGGTATGTAGTATAACAGTTTCCTGAAATAATTAAAACTGTTCCGGCTATAGCTGCCGCTCTCATAAAGCTCTGCGTCCTTTGATCAAAGCGTCTCAGCGCCCTCTTTCTGCGGCCGTACATGGCAAATATCAGCAGCATACCAATAAGACCTATCATAAACTGCCCTGCATAACGTGAGCTCAGTGCATAATTTTCCTTTAAGAAGATCCAGCGCCCGAGCGCAACAAGCAGATGATTTCCAAAGCCTGATATCAGCAGCACAAGCGGGAATACTGTTTCTTCAAAAAGCTCGCTTTCTATATAAATGAAGAATGCAAAGACATATGCTGCAAGTATCACTATTCCTATGAAAATGACAACAGCATCGTTAAGCGCAGCTCCCGGCCCAAAAAAGTTCGCAATGGTTTCCTGTCCTATGACTGCACCCGCAAAGCTCTTTAGTAAAAATCTTACTATGAAGAACGGTTCCTTTTGGATCACCTCAAGGAGTCCTGCTTCTGTCGCACCGGAATGCTCCCATACTGCAAAATGTCTGCTTAAAGCATATATGCACAGTGAAGCAAGTGTCGTGATCAGTATAGCTCTGAACATCCTGCGGCCTCTCTTTACCGCCCAGCTGTTCACGCCTCCCATAAGTATACCAAATATGCTGACCAATATCATGGTCACGCAATATGAGACGATATATTCTCCTGCTATAAGCAAAAGCATTACCGGCATCACACACAGTAATAGTTCCTCCCTTGCAAGAGTCTCACCTCTCCACATGCGATCCGCAATATAATAATTAACAAAGAACAACCCAAAGCTCATTATATGAGCCCATGCTGTTCCGTTCAATATTATTTCCCATTTTGTAAGTGAAAACAGCACTAAAAATACAGCAGCCTGCCACTTGAAGCTGATTTCATACTTCATAAAATAAACAGCCAGCACTGCCGCCATCATGGCAATACCTATAACACCGAGTACTCTGTCGAAGGTTACCGAATAGCTGAATGCTCTGACATTTATATATCTTTCGAGAAATGTCGCCGGTATCCTTGTCAGCACATCCGGCACAAGGAGCTTTCTTATATCCCCGACATCCGGCAGATATTGGGCGATTATCCTTATATAATCAGAATAGACCGCATCTGCCCCCGCTGCCTTAACATACCATAAAAGAAAGACCGTGCCGATAAACGGCATTATAAAATATGAAAGTCTTTTAATTATCTCACTGTTCTTCATTTATCCGATAACTTCCGTGTAGTTCATTTGTATAATTTCATTCATGTATCCACGACAGGTCTCGCCGCCGGCTCATTCATCTGATATCTTCAGTTATATCCTTATAAGCATTTTCAGCAGGAAGCTCTTCAAGTACAAGCGCATTTCCTTCCCTGACTTCATCGGCAGGAACATCGGTAATGCTTTGAACAAATATTACCTTCGTGCCTTCTGCCTTCTTATCCTTATCAAAGGTCTTAAAAAACGTTCTTGCATAGAAATCACTCATTTGGTAGCTGTTTTCTAATATATAGATGTTTTTACCGAAAACTCCGTCTGTGCCGTATTTTTCCACGGTCTCCTCAGCCAATGAATTCATCCTCTCCTGATCTGCCCAGAAGTATATCCTGTCAAAATATCCTCTGTAGAAAATATTTGTTGTTGCAGCTGTAAATGCATAAGCCGTAAATAAAGCGGCAGCTGCATAAAGCACTATTTTGCCCTGTGCGCTTCCAAGGCTGTCCTTTATTCGCCCGATCATATATGAGGCATACAACAATGCTGCTGCATAGGAAACATATATCCACCTCATCTCAAGTCTTATGGTTACGGATGAACAGCCTATACAAAGAGCAATAAAGGCACAGAACATAATGCTTACGGTGATATTATCATATAATAAGCCGGAAGCCTTCTTATCTTTATCCTTTACGCTCTTAATGATTTCATAAATAATGAGTCCCGCAAAAATAATGCTAAGAAGCCCTATGAAGAGAATCCCGAACTTTGTCATTCTCTTTATCTGCCACGGAGTTTCCTCCCATGGAAGACCGCAAAGATATTCAGGGCCTGCATTGACTCCCAGTATATAAAGCACCTGATCGAAGCAAAAGCCTATTGACTGTGCAATGCTGAAGGTGTCCGTTACCTCTGTTCCCCCGGTACCTGCAGGAAGTGCCTTTCCTATTGCATAGGTCCTTATTGCAACGATCAATACAAGCACTGCAAGCGGTGATATCCATTCTGCTGCAGACTTTGCCGCAGTACGGCTCAGCTTTTCTTTATTTATCCTGTTCCTTATGATAATGCCAAACAGTGCAAGATAAAAAAGTGGCAGAAGACTTATATATCTTTCATGTACGAATACTAACAAAAAGTAAATGACAAGCGCCGCATAATAGCTGCTGCCGCATGCATTATCCCTTAAAGCCTTTATAAGCAGAAACATTACTGCTATTGACATTGCAAGCGCCATAGTCTCCATCAATCCAAGAGCCTGCCCTATCTGATAATAAGCAAATCTGCTTGAAAGATAGCAAATGGCTGTTATCATTCCTGAAAGTCTGCAGCCTGAAGCCAGATACCTCGCCATATAAAAAAGCTCGACTGCAACAAATATGTTTACGATGATATTAAAGGCAACAAATCTGTCTATATGATTTCCTATTATTGCCATCTGCAGATAAGTAGCAAGCCAGTACACAGGTCTGAATCTTGTAGAGGTTCCTATCGGAAATGCAAACTCCCAGAGATTTTGTTCTCCGTAGCAGGACCACATATAAAGGTCGTCCATGTACAGGCCCTTTATAACTATGTCACGATTTACATAAAATGCAAACCAGACTATAGCTGCAAGCATTATAAGCTCTAAAAGCTTAAGCGGCAAACTCATAGAACAATAGCTATGCCACACTCTTTTTATAATATTTTCTTTTTCCCTGTTATTTATATCCATATTATTCATTCAGCTGTCTGTAAAACATTTCCTGTTTTTTTGTCCTTTCCTTTACCGTTTCAGACATAGGCGTTTCCCAGCTTACTGAAACACGTTCCTTATCTATCCTGCAATATAAAAGTGTTGATGAATTCTCTTCAAGCACTATTTCCTCAAAGTCACCATCATAAATAAGATCCCGAAAAAGCTCTGCTGCCCGCATGACTGCACTATCCTCGGTATTGGCAAGATAATCCATATCAGCGTATATATAATCAATATCTGCAAAGCTTAAATATTCCTTGAACAGGTTAAGGTTCTTCACAAGATAAATGTTTCCGCAGGAGCCTGCTATGTCAACATAGCTCTCTACTCTGCCCTTAAGCTTATAGCAATCCGGCTCCTTCGCAAAGGCTGCCACTCTTACATGCTTATCCCAGCCGAGCGGATTCTTGATGCCTGTCTCGACTTCATGATTATAATAGCCTCTGTTGACAAACTTTGCAGGAGTAAAGCCAACTGCACCGTTCCAGCCGGTTAAGGCAGTTAAATACACCGACACAGCTGCCACTGCTATAAGTCCGATCCCGCTGCTTCCTCCGAATATTCGCTTTTCCTTTATCCCAAGCTCAGAGCCTTCAACGGAAAGCTGTACAGATATCGCAGTTCCTCCGGCAATCACGGAAATCAGATATAAAAGCTCGAAATAGTTTCCGTCAACCTGGTACAGCATCCAGAGACTTATGAGAGATACCGCTGTAACCGCATAGAGGCTCATCATTATAAAGCTGTAAGCATCAACACAGCCCTCTCCTAAAGCACAGCTTACCTCAGATGTTTTTAATTCATTAAGCAGCCTCAGCACTTTGATATTTTTCAGAGTCCTGTTTCTAAGAAGCAGAGCGGCAATAATCATTATTATGAAAATGATTCCGCCCCAGGCCATTATGACGTGCTCCATATCTATGCCCGTCGGACAGAACACAAAATGCAGCACTCGTGATAAGAAGAATTTTATCCTGTCTGTAAAGGAGGCGACCACGGCATTTCCCGCAAGGTTTTGCTCCATGAACGGGTATTTCAGCGTCATGCCAAGCTTCGCAAATACCTCGCTGAACACACTTGTTACCGGCTGTCCGCTTATAAGAAATGTTCTAAGCATTATGATAAGTGTGAAAACACTCATCATCAGCAGTGCTCTTACACCTGCGGCATTAATATATATGTGCTTTTTCTTAACAGCAAAGAATAATATCGCACAGAGCCCTATCAAGGATGAAAATACGACTGCAGTCGGCTTAAACGAAAAGCTAAGTATAAGTGCCCCTGCACCTATGCCGCTTAAAGCCTTATGGACTGTACCTTGTACTGTATCATTTTCCGAGAAATATTTAACGACACAGAATATGAACACTAACTGACATAAAAGCGTGCTTAAGTCACTTTTTGCTGTCACCGACATATTGCTGATGCCCGGTACAAGGGCAGTCAGCATTGCTGTAAATGTAAATGCCTGCATGCCGGTATCTGCGCTGAGCAGCTTTGCTGCTTCTCCTGCAAGCATTATCACAGCAATAAATACCCATATATTAAAGCACAGAACATAACCGTAGGTATGTCCGAAATTAAGCGGCAGCGTGATAAGTTCAAAGCCCTTCGGATAGGTATAAACTATATTCACAAGCCCCGTATTTTCAAAAAAGCCTCTGATTCCGTTGCCGGAAAGCAGCACATCAGAGCGAAGCCCGTAGCGCAGCGAATCATAGTCTATGCATATATTCATCCTGCAAAGCTGAATAAGCAATATCAGCAAAATAATTGCCGTGCACGGCAAAAGACCTTTTTGAAGCATACCGTAAAGTCTTTTGCAAAATAGCCTGAACGGTCTGATAATATTCTTTATATCTAAAAAAATTATGCTGTCGAGGATTCCTGCAAGGAGAAAGAAATAAGCTCCTGAAATCACAAACGGAAGAAGTGCTCTGTGAATATAGATAAAGAACAGAAAAATACCTGCCCATAAAAAAGCAAGCCTCTTTCTGTTCTCCGCCTTTATCGCCGACAGCATGAGAAGGAGCAGCATTGCTGCGATCTCATACTGCATGCGAACATTTTCTTCATTTAAAAGAAGTTTTATAAACTCCAAGCCTTTCCTCTCTGCACTCTTCTTAAGATATGTCTAATCCTATATGTATTCTCCTTAAATCCGCTCTTTCAGATATTTTTATATATCAGATATCCGCTTTATTATTATGACTTATTCGCTGTAGGCAGAATAAGAAAGCTTGTAAAATCTCATAATAAGCCACGCGATCGGAGTAGGCCATATGCTCTTAAATACAGCATATTCTTCTTTCTCACGATTGTGATTTTGTATGTTTTTACTGGTTTCTGCTCCATCATGAACACGATAAGACATAAGCTCACGTTCAACGCATACAAATCTTCCCGGCTCCTTTGACAGCCTGAGCAGAGTTTCCCAGTCTATAACAAAATGCTCGCTGTTTCTGAAAACAGGAAGTCCTGTAAGTTTGATATTGTATGTGCAGCTCGGGCAGCATATGCCGTTTCCCAATATGAGTGCGGAGCGTTTTATTATACGCTTATCAGCTATCCTTCTCATTCGGACCAGGCTTCTTAAAATACGCTTGACCTTCTCTGCCTTGCCGTTAATTTGCTTTCCGTTTTTATCGATCGTGCGGTATCTTGTGAAGAATACCGACATATCAGGATAAATTCTTACGGCCTTTGAAAGTGCTCTCGTGTAATTTCTTTCGTATATATCATCCTGGTGCGCCAGAGTCACAAGCTCGGCACCGGTTTCATTAACAGCTGTTTCTACTGCATAATTCCAATCAGCCTGAAGTGAGCTTTCGCCGTCTCTTGTATAAAGACGTATGCCATGCTTTCCTGCAACACTGCTTATATACTCGCTCGGCGTAGATGTGCATATGATTATATTCGATTTTATAGCCTGATTTTCCAATGAAACGATGCAGTCCTCAAGATACGGGCTGTCACCGTATGCGCATATCGAAAATGTATGTTTCATATTTTTAACCGAAAAAGTTTTCTTCAAGCATTAAGCAAAGAGCATGGTATACCGGGAGATGAAGCTCCTGTATCTTAAATGTCTCCTGCTCCGGTACTATGATCGTGCAGTCTGCTTTTGATTTAAGCTTTCCTCCGTCACGTCCTGTAAGACCAATGACCTTCATTCCTATTGCCCTTGCTGTCACTGCAGCACTGATAATATTACCGCTGTTGCCGGAGGTTGAAATGCCCAGCAGCACATCTTCCTTTCTGCCGTAGCCAAAGACCTGCTGAGCCATATAGCTTCCGCCGTTTATATCATTGCCGTATGCTGTATTAAGGGCATTGTGATCCGTAATATTAATTGCAGGTAAAGCTCCCTGAAGAGTGCCTGCCAGTATCGCACCGATATCAGCATCGGCTTTGATAAGACGTTCCCTCATTTCATCGCTTATCTTTCTTGGCTTAACAAAGCCCTTCATGAGCTCTCCGACTATATGTCCGCTGTCCGCACAGGATCCGCCGTTTCCGCCTATAAGCAGCTTGCCGCCTGCAGCATAGCAGTCCTTAAGTATCTCATAGGCCTCTTCTATATCCTTTCTGCATGGTTCGAGCACCGGATATCTTTCTATAAGCTCATCCAATATTTTCTTTACGGTATCCTTCATGATATTCACCTTTTTGTATCTGCTTACGCGAATTTACGTATATCTACATAAAGTCTGCCACGGCGAGAGCTTCCGTTTACTCCGCCGTATATAAATTTACCAAAGCCTCTGACAGAGACTCTGTCTCCTTCCTTCAGGTTCTTTGCTGAATTTACCGACTGTCTGCCGCTTATTACTATATGATCCGTATCAATGAGCTGTGCTGCTCTCTGTCTGGATATCTTATATACTGCAGCGATAACAGCATCCACTCTTTCAGAAGCAACATTTACCGAAAGCTCCTCGAATTTAGGTTTAATGTTTACGGACTCTCTGTCTGCGATCTCACAGGCTACCGAGGTGTGTCTGACTCTTGAAAGCTCATTTACTATCACCTCGGCTATAGAGGAAAGTGCAAATATAAAGCACTCCTTCTCCCCTGTCAGTATATCTCCTATAGTGTCACGTTCTATCCCGAGATTCATAAGCGCACCAAGATAATCTCTGTGGCTTAATTCTTCGGCAAAGCGATCGTTAAGCGGCGTAACTCTGACTGCTTTGATCGCCTCAGCTGTCTCAAATCCTCTGTCTGCATAATCCGGTAGGAAAAATGCGGCTGCCCTGTCAGGATCCTCATGCCCTCCGTCAAGAAAATGCAGCCCTGACTTAAACATTTGCGAGAGTCCAAAGTAGATATTCTGCTCATCCATGCTTAAAAAGGCTGTCGAGACCGGAATATTTCTTTCAAAGGCTCTCTTATCGGCATCTGTAAGCATAGCTTTTATAAGCTCTCTGTCATCCATCAGCTCATTACACTCTCTTAATTATTATCAGCCTTGGAGGCATTAGCAGCTTCAAAGTCCTCAGCTATAACAGACCATGCAGCATCCAGACTGTAATGCTTTCTTATATAAGAACCGCATAGTCTGCTGCGCTCAGCGCAAAGCTTAGGATCGTTATAAAGGTCTGTTACCGCCTCGGCAAATACCTTTGCCTCCTCTGCGGCATGCTCATAAAGACTGTCAGGATCATTGTCTGTAACTGTCATGACCTCTGCGGCATCAGGAATACCCTCTGCACCTACCGAGGTCGTGACTATGACAGAGCCCTTATAAATAGCCTCTACCACCTTGCCCTTTACTCCGGCACCATAGCGAAGCGGAACTACAGTTAGCCTTGTATACTGATATAATCTGTTGAGCTCTTCATCCGTAACAAAGCCGAGCACCTTTATTCCGTCTGCTTCAGAATTAAGTGAGAGTATGTCCTCACCTGCTCCTGAACCTGCAATGAGGAATCTTACATCCGGAATCGCCCTTCTGATTGCCGGGAAAATATCCTTTGCAAACCACTTTACCGCATCTGCATTAGGCGGATGCTTAAAGCCTCCTACAAACAGCAGATCCTTTCGTTTGGTGAAGTCCTCTGCAGTTTCTTCTTTATCTTCAAACTCATCCCAAAGATATGCAGTTATAGCCTTTGCCGGTATCTCAGGGTGAAGCTTGTGTATAGCCTCTATCTCAACCTCTGACGGATAATAGACCATGTCCGCCGACTGCATTACGGATAGCTCAACACTCTTCCAGTAATTGGATTCTCTGAGCTTGGAAATGTCTCCGGTAAGCTCATACTCTCTGTAGAGTCTTAAGAAATGAAGGTCATGTCCGTAGAAAATACATTTTATATCGGTTTCCTTTTTAAGGAAATCAATGTATTTCACTGCAATATGCGGTCTGTTGAGATAGCATACATCAATATTTGCAGAATTCTTTTTGAACCATTCTAAAATATTGTTCTCATACTCGTGCCCGTAAAGTATCTCTACTCCCAGCTGTTCGAGTATTGAAGAATATGGCTCGTCATGACGGAAATTATCTCCGACAAATTTGACATTGAAGCCCTTCTTTAAGAACATTTTTATATATTGGAATGTTGTCTTTGAGCCGGCATCCTGATCCCATGTAGGTACATAATGATCTACAATAACAATGCATTTTTTTTCCTGAGAGCGGTCTCTTGCTGTAAACGGATCCGGATCTCCGGTATTGATGCACTGCTTTTTCAGCTCATCTTTCCACTTTTCTTTAAACTTCTCGGCATTTACTACCTGATAACGCTTTAACCCGGTACCTGTAACATCTGTGCCGTTTGAAATTCCTTCAAAATGCGTAACGACTGACTTTGGCTGATAAACAACTCTCTTTCCGTGGCGTCTTACTTCAAAGGCAAGATCAGAGTCCTCACAATAAGCCGGAGCAAATCTTTCATCAAAACCTCCGATCTCCTTCCACAGCTTACTTGAAAGCATTATAGCAGCACCGGAGATGTAGTCTGCGTCCTTTACATAATTATATTCAGGCTTTTCAGGATCATCCAATCTGCCGTAATTCCAGCCTGAAGCATCGGACCATATGATACCTCCTGCCTCCTGCAGTCTTCCGTCAGGGTATACGAGCTTGGATCCGACCATGCCAATACTTTCGTCAGATTCTATTAATGAAACAAGGGATGAAAGCCATTCCTCATGTACCTTCGTATCGTTATTCAGGAAGAAAATATATTTTCCGCGTGCCTTAGCCGCAGCCTGATTGCAGTTTTTAAGAAATCCCATATTTGAGGAATTTCTGCTGATGATCATTCCTTTAATATATTTTGAGATGTCCTTTGTTGCATCTGTTGAAACATCGTCTGCAAGTATGACCTCATACGGAGTTTCTTCAAAATCTGTATTTGCTATTATTGAGCGCACGCATGCATAGGTATATGCAACCTGATTGTAAGCAGGTATAACTATAGAAACAAGCGGACTGTCTGTCTGAGGAAGCTCTAATAAGCCTCCCTCTCTGAATTCTCCGCCTATCTCAAGTTCCCCGGAAATAAGCAGTCTGCCGTTTCCGTTAAACAGCATGGAAAGCATTTTAACAGGATGCTTTAGAGTATCCTTAAGATAATGTATAAGCACTCTTTTTCTTGAACCTGCCGGAGCCCATGCATCAAGCTTTGCAATAAGCTTTCTTATTACTCTTGAGCTCAGACTTTGATGTCTTTCAAGATAGGCAAGTCTGTTTCCTGCCGCCTCAAGCTGAGCCTTAAGATCACTGTTGATCTGCTCGATATTTCTGATATGATTCTGACTCAGGCGTTCCACTTCCCTTTCCTTGGAAAGCGCTGTTCTGTGCTCTGAGATCTCATCCTTAAGTATCTCTATGCGTTCAAGACTTTCATTAAGCTGATCGACCTTTTCTCGCACATCCTGAGCATATATCTGCTCCTTTGCGAACTTTTCGTCGATAAGCTTGCCGTCACCTCTTACAAACTCTTGGAATGACAGCTCTTTGGCCTCATACTCAGCCTTGGCTTTAATATCCACATTGAATTCAGACAGGAACTCATCAAGTCCTTCATATGCAGTAAGCAGTCCGCTGTAAGCCTCATACCAATACTTTAATATGCGATATTTAAGATATTCTCTGTCTAACTCCTCATCAAATACCCATTCATAATCTATAAGCGTAAAGCTGCCGTCATTTCCTACTATAACATTCTCGAAAAGAGCATCCATGTTATGACAGCCTGTCGTGCCGTCTCCGAGCAGCATGCTGATAGCCTTATTGATTTCATTTTCAGGAGCTCTGCCTTCCTTTATATTTAAAGAAAGCTTCTTTGCAAGATCCATTCCCTCAACAAAGTCAAACTCCGCAAGGTTCATTCCTGCTTCATTCTGTGATATGCGTGCAGGAAGCACCTTTAGTCCGTTTCGAAGCGAAGCATTTAACAGCGCTGCTCTTTTTGTAAATGCCTCAATGTGAGCATTAGCTTTAAGTGTTAATGCTGTTTTTATTGCTGTCTTTCTGCCGTCTCGTTCAAAAAGCTCTGTTTTTAGAGCATATTCCGGAGCGCGCATGCGATTGTATTTCGCATATACCGGTAGGTTCAGTTCCTTCTCAGCTTCAGATTGTTCTCCAAAGCCCGAAAATACTACCATAAAGGATGGTGCAAATGTCTTAAAGGCATCAGCCTCGCATAATGCACCGTACATAGCCTCTTCCTTGCAGAGAATATATCTGCTTTCAACGAAGCTTTCGCTTATGCCTCGGAAATCACCGGCTCCGGGCATTTTCTTATCTGAGAAAATACTTTTTGCATATGAAGCCTCCGGAAGCGGATAGTAGTATCTGACATCTGCAAAAGGCAGTTCCTGCTCGAGTCTTTTTAAAAGTGCAGGCTCTCCGTAAACCTTGTCTTCATGCCTTTTTGCGCCTGTCATAAATTTAAGAGCCTTAATATTATCGCAGGCAGTTAGCAGAGTGCCTCCCTTTTTAAGAAAGCTCATGGCATATTTAAGCTCACCCAATATATGTTCCGCGTCGTTTTCAGCAGTTCCTCCGAATGCATCGTCAAGAAATGAAGCTATAACTACATCATAGCTTTCAGGCTCAGCCTCTGATATAACTCTCAGATTGTCATATCTTTCGCCGGACCTGCTGTTATTTAACAGCCCCTTATCGGAATCAGTATTAACAGCCCCTTCGCTGCTGCATGAACATAAGCTAAGGTTATAACGATATTTTATAAGCTCCGCATGTGAAGGCTCTTCATCCAGTATATCAAAAGCAGCTACTCTTTCCGAGAGCCATGCATATACGCCGAAGCAGGCTCCCAGCTCAAGGACCTTCATGTCCTTTTTCCATGCGAAAAACTCAAAAACATTCACACGGTCCGGGCTTAAAGCATGGAACCAATCGCTGTCTTCAGTATTTTTCAGAATACTCAAATCAGGCGCAGCGCCGTTAAGCACCCCGCCTGATCCGTATCCGACTCTGTATTGTGTTGTCAGATCCTCATAAATATTTTTCATCAGCTTTTCCTGACCGTAACCTTTGAATTCATGTCATATACGCCAACCGTATTCTTATTGGAAATGACGGTGAAGTTCAGAATATCATATAGCCTGTGGTATACAACGTGTTCGCCCTGCTCAAAGCCTGTACAGCTCATGCTGAGCAGATATTCCCCACCCTGCAGATCCATATTCTGTGTGAAGCTGACCTCATACTCATCTCCGTTTTCAACGCTTTTAACATCTGCGTTTTCAAAAAGAGTATTTGTTCCTGTAAGATCGTTTCCCTTTTTATCTCGGAACGTATATGTAAATATAGGTGCCTCAATGTGGTCAAAGAAACGTATCTTTTCTTTTATTGTGAAGGATTCTCCCTTTAAAACAAGGTTCGTCAGCCTTCCGTTCTTATCAAGCACTCCGAAGTCATATATCTCAGCTTTTTTATTGCCGTATTCATTGACCTCCGGATTGACTGTCATGGAATCTCTCATCAAAGCTCCGGCATGCTTGATGACAGCGTCTTTGTGTTCATTGCCTGCTTCGCTTAAAGAGGCAGCATTCGCTGTATTCCCGCCGTTTTCAGAAGCTTTTCCGTTATTTATACCGAAAGCCTGTGAATTGTTATCCTGCAAATCCTCAAGCTGACCGTACTGACCTGCCAGGATCTTTTTGTAAAGATCCACCATTTCTCCCGGCTTTCCTTCTGCAACCTTTACTCCGTCGTTTAAAAGTACAGTTCTGTCACAGTATTTAAGCACCGAGCTCATATCATGCGTTACCATAAGTATGGTCGTTCCGCTCTTTCTGAGCTCATCCATGCGTCTGTAGCATTTTGACTGGAAGAAAATATCTCCTACTGACAATGCTTCGTCGACTATAAGTATCTCAGGATCGACATTGATCGCTACGGCAAATGCAAGACGCACGAACATACCCGAAGAATAAGATTTAACAGGCTGATATACGAAATCTCCGATATCGGCAAAATCCAATATCTCTTTGAGCTTTGCATCCATATCTGCTTTGGAATAGCCCATCATGGTGCCGTTCATATAGATATTCTCTATACCGGTGTACTCCATGTTGAAGCCTGCTCCTAACTCTAAAAGAGCAGATATTCTGCCGTCTACACTGACATTGCCCTCGGTAGGCGTAAGCACACCTGTTATTATCTTAAGTATAGTGGATTTTCCCGAACCGTTCGTGCCGATAATGCCTACGGATTCTCCCTTTTTAACCTCAAAGGATACATCTTTTAATGCATAGAAATCCTTATGATAGTTTTTGCCGGTCATGCTCAGTGATTCCTTGAGCCTGTCCGCAGGCTTATCATACAATCTGTATATCTTTGTTACGTTTTTTACTTCTATTGCGTTCTGCATTTATACCTTATGAATGGTTAGCTATAAACTTCTCGATCCTGTCCATAGACTTCTCGAGACTCTTGAGTGAGTATGCATAGGATATACGCAGGAAGCCTTCTCCGGATCTTCCGAATGCACTTCCCGGAACTACAGCAAGCTTCTGCTCTGCAAGCAGTTTCTCTGCAAATTCATCCGAGCTCATTCCGAATTTCTTTATACATGGGAACAGATAAAATGCACCCTGAGCATTAAAGCATGGTATGCCCATCTCGGCAAATCTCTTGAGCAGGAACTTTCTTCTTCCGTTATACTCATTTTTCATATATGTAACATCATCAAGACCGTTTCTTAAAGCCTCTATTGACGCATACTGTGACATTGTAGGCGGGCACATTATAGCAAACTGATGTATCTTCATCATCTGCTTAATGACTGCTGAAGGTCCTGCTGCCCATCCCATTCTCCATCCTGTCATGGCGAATGCCTTTGAGAAGCCGTTAATAACTACTGTTCTTTCTCTCATTCCCGGAAGTGAAGCAATAGATGTTGACGGTCCGTCAGAAGCATAGTTAAGCTCCGAATAAATCTCATCGGAAAGCACGAAAAGATCATGATCAATGATGACCTTAGCTATCTTCTCAAGATCTTCCTTTCTCATAACAGCACCTGTAGGGTTGTTCGGATAGGTAAGCAGCACTAATTTTGTCTTAGGTGTGATAGCTGCCTCGAGCTCTTCAGGTGTAAGTCTGAATTCATTCTCAGCCTTTAAATCTATAACTACAGGCTTTGCTCCTGCAAAAACAGCACATGGCTTGTATGAAACGAAGCATGGCTCCGGAATGATCATTTCATCGCCCGGATCAAGCATGGCTCTTATGCAGGCATCTATTCCTTCAGAACCTCCGACTGTTATAAGTACCTCTGAAGCCGGATCATACTCAACATCATATCTCTTAGCCATATATTTGGAGATTTCCTTACGGAGCTCCATAAGTCCTGCGTTAGATGTATAGAAGGTCTTTCCTTCTGTAAGTGTGTTGATGCCTACTCCTCTTATGTGCCAAGGCGTATCGAAGTCAGGTTCGCCCACACCAAGAGAAAGCACATCCGGATCGTCCATTTCGGCAACCATATCAAAGAACTTACGAATGCCGGACGGCGGAACTGCTTCAATATAACTATTTAACGGATTTCTCATGATATCTCTGTCCTCTTATCTCTTTCCGGACCTTCAACCATGAAACCGTCCTGTTTGTATTTCTTAAGAATGAACTGTGTTGTAGTGCTGAGTACTCCGTCTAACGGTGAAAGCTTCTCTGAAACGAACATAGCTACTTCACGCATAGACTTGCCTTCAATGAACACTATGAAATCACAGCTTCCGCTGATAAGGAAAATACTGCTTACCTCAGGATACTGATATATACGCTCAGCCATCTGGTCAAAGCCTGTTCCCTTCTGTGGAGTAACCTTGACCTCGATAAAAGCATCTGCCTTCTCCATACCGCACTTATCCCAGTTGATGATAGTGTGGTATCCGCAGATGACCTTTTCATTTTCCATATTGTTGACTTCTTCTTTTACTTTATCGAGATCTTCTCCGAGCACACCTGCTAAATCGTCTATCTTTATGCGGGCATTTTTCTCCAAAACGGTAAGGATTCTTTCTCTCATAATATATCTCCTTTTTTAATTATTGCATCGAATGACTCAGCGTTTCCGCCTTCATCCGACATCACTTTGCGGGAAACAGTTTATACAGCTCGTCCGGCTCCGGTCTTCTCAAAGACGAATCCTGCTCTGTATCTGTTCTCTTAATTGCTACGCCCTTAGTTGTGAAGCCTATCACCCTTAAGGGCACCCTCGCTCCTGCTGCCTCATACTGCAGTGCGCCCATATCCTCCATAAGCCATACTCTGCATTCAGGTGAACGCAGTCTGTACGGATTTAAGCCAAACATTTCACATACCTCTATAGTCTGTTGCATTACAGGGATGTCTCTGAGGCTGTATGTGCCTCCGCATCCTGCGCTCTTCATGACCTTCCAAAGTGCTGCAAGCACTCCTCCGTCTCCGGAGTCTGCCGCAAGCCCTTCCGCACTCATTTTTGCATAAAGTGCGTCATATCCCTTTCTTTCGGCAGATGAATATTCATACACATCTTCTTTTAATACGCCAAAAAAGCTTTCAGAATATCTATTCAAAAGCTTGTCTCTGTAATCCTTATTTGCATATATTGATCTGCTGCCCTCATACCCGGCATAGCCGGTGACTGCAATATCCATTTATCTTAAAAACGACAAAGCCATCGGAACAACCATTGCAAAAACAAGGATTATAGCGATGAAGGCCGCAAATACTTTTCTCATTTTAGGACCCATTTTATCTCTCCGTAAAAACTAAAAATATTTCTTTGATTAACAAAAATATCTACCATTTTATATAAAACCGACTTTTTGTTCAAGTCCTCGATTTATATATTTTAATTTTAAGCCCTGCTCGAAGGGCAATATTCTCTCAGAAAACACTCTGAACATTTCGGTCTGTTCGCTATGCAGATAGTCCTTCCTAAGGTTATTATATCCACATTCCACAGTATCCAGTGATCCTCCGGCAGAAGCTCCATAAGCTCAAATTCAGCCTTTGTCGGGTCATCGGTATCTGTAATTCCTAAAAGCCTGCTTATTCGCTTAACATGGGTATCCACAACAACGCTTGGGATTCCGTAGATATTTCCTCTGATGACATTGGCAGTCTTTCTGCCCACTCCGGCAAGCGCTGTAAGCTCAGAGAGTTCGCTCGGTACCTCTCCACCGTGTTTATCGAGGATCTGTATCGCACACGCAATAATATTTTTGGCCTTATTATGGTAAAAGCCGGTGGAGTGTATATCCTGTTCAAGCTCTGCAAGTTCCGCTCCTGCAAATGCCTCCGGTGTCGGATACTTCTTAAAAAGCTCTTTTGTAACTATATTTACTCTTGCATCAGTGCATTGTGCGCTTAATATCGTCGAAACCAACAGCTCCCATGCGCTGTTATGATTCAGCGCACAGCGAAGCTCTGTTCCATAAACTTCATCAAGAGTATTAAGTATGGCTTTTATGCGCTCTTCTTTTTTCTTTTTCGATTCCTTCGCCATGACTGTCCTGTATATTTCCCATGAAACACTTATACGATATTTCTTTAAATAATTACGAAGCGCGGGGCCCCGGCAACGGCAGATGATGTTCGCTCAGACACGTACTCGACGCTTCAGCGAAAAAAGCTAACGCTTTTTACGCTTAACCGCTTGCGTAACTCGCTCGGCATCATCAGCCTGCCGCCCGCGCCGCTTTCGTTATTGTTAAAGCAAAGATATTCTGCATCATATTCAGCTTCAGTTCTTCCGCATGTTTAAGCAGCATATTTACGCTGCACAACTCCTGCCTCTATAACTCATTCATCTAAACATAGATGAGCTGCCATGCAGCTGCCTTTTTAAGACGGTTCATAACGGCCTGGCCGAGTTCTTCCTCAAGGTAGCCCTCTGCCACGATATAATCAATTCCGTCAGAGTCAAACTCTCTCAGATATTCAAAAAGCCCGTGCGCTATACCTTTAACATCATCTCTGCTTCCGGTGATCTTAATATCTATGCTTTCATCAAGCTTATCGAGTTCATTTTTTATCTCATTAAAGCATTCCTCAGAACATAGAAGCGCAGTCTTTTTGTTTTCTGCTTCTTTTGTTTTTATAAGCTCAAGTATCTTTTTTGAAATACCGCAGACATCTTCTTTACTATGAGCAGTCACAAGTATCATAGGTGCCTTAGGTGCATAGTGACGATATTTCATTCCAGGTGCCTTTGGGCGCTCACCATCCGCAAGCGGACCCTTTAATGCTATATCCTCAGTTACACTAACACCAAGAACATTTTCAAGCATTTCTTTGGTTACGGCTCCCGGTCTGAGAAGCTGCGGTGTATCTCCGGTAACATCTATTATTGTAGATTCAAGTCCTATATCAGAGCTTCCTCCGTCAACTATTGCCTCGACTCTGCCTGAAAGATCTTCTATACAATGCTCTCCGGAGGTTGTACTCGGACGTCCTGAGATGTTGGCACTCGGAGCTGCTACCGGTACACCGGCCTCTCTTATGATCATCATCGCAACCGGATGTGACGGAAATCTTACAGCAACTGTATCGAGACCGCCTGTAGTTTCATAAGGAACTATATCTGCCTTTTTAAATATCATCGTCATAGGTCCCGGCCAGAAGTGTTCTGCAAGCAATGCTGCCTTTTCCGGAATTTCCTTAACTATCGACCCAAGCTCACTTATATCGGAAATATGCACTATGAGCGGATTGTCAGAAGGTCTCCCCTTTGCAGCATATATCTTTTTAGACGCTTCCTTCATAAGCGCATTCCCACCAAGTCCGTATACGGTCTCTGTAGGAATTGCCGCAAGTCCGCCGTTTCTGATTATATCTGCCGCAATTTCTATTTTTTCAGCATCAGCTGCAGATATTACTCCACTTTTCTTATAATCTTCAAGTATCAGTATTTGGGTTTCTATTTTAGTTTCCATTTTTATTTCCATTTTTTCAGCTTTATTGCTGATTTCTATATCAGTTGCCGGCATTAATATTGAGAACAGTCCAGACATCCCATGGCTCAAGTCCCAGTCTCCATGCAGCAATGCCGCCTATGTCATATTCCTTTATTTTATTAACCTTCTGTTCAAGTGAATTGTTTTCCTCTAGCCATATCTGTATCTGTCCGCTTCCTATCATGGTCTCCCCATAATAGGATCCGGCTTCTGAATCCCATGAAAGGATAATGCCGTTATCGGATACATACTGCTCTGACTGTTTAATACCCATGGATTCAGATGTTACTACGCCGTCGTTGGTGCGCCATACTCTGGTATAAAGCGGAACAGCTTCGATCACACGCTCTTTTGGCACTCTCTTAAGTGCTTCTTTTATTCCGTACTCCGTGTAATCTATGGAAGCCACAGGCCCTATATCGCTTCCTGTATGCTCATCATATCCCATGATTATAACATAATCTGCAAAAACTCCCTGTTCTTCGAGATTATAGTGATCATTGTATGAATAAGGAACGTAATTATCTATACTGAGTGCAAGTCCACGCTTATGGCACTCTACCGAGAGCTCTCTAAAAAACTGTGTATAGCTCTGTCCGGCATCGCTCGGTAATCCCTCAAAATCAAGATTAAATCCGTCATACCCGTAGCTCTCTGCCTTCTGCATAAGAACAGCTATGAAATCTCGCCTTTTCTTTGTGTCGGCAAAGAAATCCCTTGTGCTGAAGTCTGTTACTCCGCCCGGCTGGTTGATATTATCAAGTACTGCCCAGACCTTAAGCCCCTTTTCATGCGCTTTGTTTACATATTCGGCACTTGAATAATCAGTAATGCCACCGGCTGCATTATTAATTTGAAGCCATTGCGGAGCTATAACATTAATAGCGCCTCTTGTATTTTCATAAAGAGAATCAAGATTATTGTTGGCTGCTGCTGAATGCACTGCCTGCCAGCCAAGCACAACTTTTTTGTCAAGCATTACATACGGCACCTCCGGTTTGTTATAGGTGTCCGGATATGTGTATGTCATCTCCCCTTCTGTATAGGAAAGACTATTATTTTTTATATAACCGACAAAGCCTGTATCCGTTACTATACGGCTCCAGTTTCCTGTCTGATCCGTAACTGTTACAACTGAGTCTTTTGCAAGCTCTGTCAATATAGGTGCTTTTTTATCTGCCGCTGTGCGGAGTACTGCCTTATGCTTTACAGTTCCCTGTTCGACCAAAGTGCCGCCGTGTACTATAAATACTCTTTTTGCAGTCTCTTCTTCTGAAGTAAATGTCTCATAGGAAATGTCTGTATACTGCGCTACAAGTCCGAGCGATACATAAGTTTCATCGCCGGCTATTATAAATGAAGGCTTATTTCCGCCTTCAAATTGCGCATCATAATCTATGACCTCATCCGGCAGCGTATAGGTCAAAAGCTGTTCATTGCTGTTATAATAAAAACGCTCATTCAGGCTGTCATATATGTACTCATAAGGAAGGTATATCTCTCCGTCATAAAGAGTTCCCTTATGATCCTGGCACACCTCTCCGTCAAGAAATATCTTAACTTCATTTCCGCTCACTTCAAACCATTCGTTAAGATCCTTCTTCTCATTGCTCGGAAGCCATCGTTTAAGGATCGGCATTCCTGCAGCGGCAAACACAAGAACAAAGGCTGCAAAAACCATTATAAGCTTTGCCAGCCTGGCCTTTTTATCATTCCTTTTTCGCGATTTTCTGCTGTTTTTCGACATTTTCCCTCCGGATCAAAAAACAAAATCCTTTATCCTGTAAATACAACATATTCAGTGATTTCTGAATATTCAGTATAGCATCGTGCACTCTTACAAATCAACATTGCCCGGCATTACGATTTTTTTAATCAGGGCAGTTTTCATAATATCGGGCAATGTGTTTTCAGCTTATCCGAACAGCCTTTACACTGCATGTGTACGTGACTTAAGCTGCATGCTTTTCCTGCCCGGCTTAAAGACAAGACTGTGCTTAGAACTGTGCGGAACGATCCGTTTTTTATTCATTTATATTACAAATAATCATCAATCAGTCAGCGTTTGGGCTTTATTAAAATAACAATAGGATTCCGATGGCGAAAAAGCCTGATCAATATGACTGCAGACTGCGGTTTTGACAGAAGCAAAACTTGAAGCGTCAGTCTGACATTTTAGAATACGGCATTGTCGGAGGTGAATACCGACGGATCAATAAGCCTTTTTCAGCATAATACATAAGCTCAATTAAGTCAATTGAGTCAAAGCGTACTTTAAAAATACTTTTCATCAATACACACTTTTTTCAGAAAGTACGGGGTTTGTATCATTGATATATTGCATAGTTTAGTGTATGATACATGTGAATAAGAGGCAATAGATATAATGAGAATAGAACGTATAAATGAAAATTCAATAAGCTGTACGCTTACTAGTTTTGACTTAAGCGTCCGAAATTTAAACCTCCGCGAACTTGCATACGGTTCTGAAAAAGCTAAAAAGCTTTTTGAGGAAATGATGAGCAAGGCAAGCGCAGAGGTAGGTTTTAATGCAGATAACACACCTATAATGATAGAAGCAATTCCTTTGAGCAGTGATTCGATAAAGCTCATAATCTCAAAGGTCACTGATCCCGAAGAGCTTGATACAAGATTTTCACGCTTCACGCAGAACCCGAACGCTGTCAAGAAGGATGGTGACAACTGGCTCAATAAGCTTACTTCCATACTCCTTGAAGGCTCTGATGGCTTTGCAGAGCAGCTGAAGAAGCTTAAGCAGGCAGCTGAAGATCAGAATACAGCTGCAAAGCAGGCTCCTTCTGATGCTAAGGAAGGCAGTGCAGGCTCAGAGATCCCTGAAAGCACTGACGCAGTATCAGATATCCCAAGCAATGACTACCGTGCATTTGCATTCGGAAGCCTTGATCTTGCTATAAGCGCTTCCAAGGCGGCAGCAGCATTTACAGGCGAAAGTATTCTGTACAAAAGCCCTATTGACGGAAGGTATGTGCTTGTTGTAAGATGCATTGGCACGACGCCGGAAGACTTTTCAAAGACCTGCAATGTTATCGCAGAATACGGTCGCATGATAAAGACGGTTCAGAATACTCTGTCATATTATGAAGAGCACTATAAGCTTATCATTGCCGATGGCGCTGTAGGTAAGCTTGCCGGCATTTAACACTAAACAGCTAAGTATTTGCCGTGAGGCATTAATGAATATCAGGAGGATAAACCTATGAAAACAATTAATAAGGACATGAAGATCGGGGAGCTTCTTCAGGTCGATGAGATCATCACACCAATCCTTATCCGTGAGGGTATGCATTGTCTCGGATGCCCTGCATCACAGATGGAGACTTTAGAGGAAGCATGCATGGTACACGGTATCGATTGCAGCACTCTCGTAAATAACATCAACGAAGTTCTCAAGAACAGATAATCATAATTCAAATCCCCCTGCAGCACACAATATGCACGCAGGGGGATTTTAAAGCATCAATTTTAACATGCTATTACTCAATAATCTTTTCAGAATTCATTTTTGTAATCTTTTCTTTATACTTATCGGTATATAGCTTCTCATTTTCGTACTCATCGTATGAATAATAATCGTATTCAATACCAGTTCCTATAATTAGATCATCTGCCGTTAAGATCCGAAGCATTTCATCTGTATTATGCATCAATGTATTCAAGGGTTTTACAGCTTCTGAAAATATTTCAATTAATCCCGAATTATCACCTTTATCAAATGATAGTTTGCTTGCCGCAAGCATTTTCTTATGCGTCGTGCATGCAAGGCAAAAATCGTACCCGCACTCAAGGCACAACAATCTTGCAAATTCACGTTGTGCACGCCCATTTCCTTCCCTAAAAGGATGAAGTGCATTTAAATCTCCATAGTTTATAGCCAATACATTTATAAATTTTCTTATATTATCTTTTGCAGAATAACACTGCTTAAAATACTTTGCGAACAAGGACTCTGAATATTCATGAATACATGATGTAGTGCAAAAAAGATTTCCCTTTCCTATCTCTACAGTTCTTATCTCTCCGGCCCAATCATATATATCCTGAAAAATATATTTATGAATATCTCTAAGATGCCGAAAGCTGAAATCGCCCTTTACAGGTTCCATTTCTAATTCTTGTAATCTGATTGAGGTCAGTTCTTTTTCAACTTCAAATAGTTCGTCTGCATCTGTAATGCCAAGTTTATTCTTCAGCACATCAGAGCCAGGATAGCAATATTTGTTATCTGGCATGTCTTAGAATAACCTCCTGTCTCAGTTCTTCAGAGGTTTTTTCTCCCCTGGCAACTTTAATCAGTTCATTAATAAACTCTTTACTTAAATACATATTTTCTATAGCCATAGTGGCTACAACATTCTGAACCCCCTGCATTTCTCTGTCCATCACAAGACCTCCATACGATAGTTATGCAAATCATAATACATTTATATTATATCATACTGGTGCTGTTTATTTCTTTAGTTAACTCCTTACAAATATAAATTGACTTCTTATAGTGACATCTTATTATTCATTCTGTAAAAACGGTGGAACCGCTTAGTGTGACATCTCATTTTTTTTCATTGGTCTACAAACAAAAACACTGTCTGCATATTTACAGACAGCGCTTAAGTATAAATATTATTATGTAAATGTCTTCTCTTTGTTCACGAAGCGTGTGGTCTGTGCCTGCCAGTACAGGTTGACTGTACCGATAGGGCCGTTACGCTGCTTGGCAATGATAACCTCGGCCTCACCCTTTTTCTGGCTGTCCGGATTGTAATATTCATCTCTGTAGAGGAACATTACCATATCGGCATCCTGCTCTATGGCTCCTGATTCTCGCAGATCAGAAAGCATAGGCCGCTTGTCAGTACGGCTTTCCACAGCTCGTGAAAGCTGTGAAAGTGCTATTACGGGGCAGTCAATGTCTCTGGCAAGAAGCTTGAGAGCACGTGATATATCAGATATCTCCTGCTGCCTGTTATCATTTCTTCTTGTTCCGCCTCCGCTCATAAGCTGGAGATAGTCTATGATGACCATATCAAGACCATGTTCAAGCTTTGCCTTTCTGCACTTAGAGCGAAGCGCCGTGACAGTAAGATCCGATGTATCATCTATCATGATATTCGAGCTTCCTATACGGTCAACAGACTCCATAAGTCTTTCCCAGTCATCATCACTCAGGTTGCCTGTCCTAAGATTCTGCGCATCTATGCCTGAATCCATGGCAAACAATCTGTTTACAAGCTGTTCCTTATTCATCTCGAGAGAAAAAATCATACACGGACGATTCTTTTTGACAGCTACATATTCAAGTATATTAAGGACAAAAGCAGTCTTTCCCATAGCCGGTCTCGCCGCCACAAGTATAAGCTCCGAGCCGTGGAAACCGGTAGTCATATTATCAAGATCAGTAAAGCCAGTAGCAACGCCTGTTATATGATCCTTGCTCTTGGATGCTTCCTGGATCTTATTGAATACCTCGACTGCAATATCATCTATGCCAACAATTTCATTTGACGTACCGACCTTAAGTATATCGAACACTCTGTGCTCGGTCTCAGAAAGTATGTCCTCAGTTTTTTCATTGTCATCATAGCAAAGCTGACTGATCTCTCCGCAGGTTTTTATAAGTTTTCTCTGTATGGCCTTATCACGCACTATCTGCGCATAGGATTTAACATTGACGGAAACAGCATTGAATTCGTAGATATCCTTTAAAAATTCAATCGTCTGCATCTCTGCAGGTGCACCGTCCTTAGCAAGCTGCTCCTGAACAGTAACCAGATCCGCTACCTTGTCATTATTATAGAGCTCGCGTACAGCCTCAAACATAATGGCATACTGACGTGAATAAAAATCGTCTTTGGTAAGTATACCAAGGGCGACTTCTATTGCATCCTTATCCATAAGCATTGAGCCTATGACTGATTTTTCGGCTTCAATATTCTGCGGTGATACACGCTGTAAAATATTGTCACTCTCTGCCATCTATATCTCCATTCTCAAAACATACGGCATAACTTTATCGTCATGCCGTTTTATCATTATCGCTATCAGGCTTCAGCTACGGTCTCAACCTTTACATTAGCTGAAATTTCCTTGTGCAGCTTTATATGTACATCTGTAACGCCAAGGCTCTTGATAGGCTCCATGACGATCTTCTTCTTGTCAATGTCTACCCCAAGCTCCTTATTGATGGCATCGGCAACTTCCTTTGCCGTTACTGAACCGAATATCTTTCCGTCCTTGCCTGCCTTTATACCTATCTTTATAGTTTTGTTATCTATAGCGGTTTTCATAGCACCGGCATTATCTGCCTTTGCCTTTTCAAGCTTTTCAGCATTTGCATTCTGAAGCTTGAGATCGTTAAGGTTTGCCTTATTGGCCTCAACACCCAACTTTCTCGGTATAATATAGTTTCTGGCATAGTTGTCATTAACCTTTACTATAGTGCCTTTTTTTCCGAGGCTCTTAACATCCTCAATTAAAATTACCTGCATTATGAAATATCTCCTTGTTCTATCATATCGTCTATAACTGATTTTATCTTTGCCTTGGCCTCGTCAATGGTAATATCCTTAAGCTGTGCACCGGCCACAGACATGTGTCCTCCGCCGCCTATTTTCTCCATCATTACCTGAACATTAACGTCATCAATGCTTCTGGCCGATACATATATCTGTCCGTTAAACGGTGTAAGCACAATAGCTGCTTTAATACCGTCTATCTCAAGCAAACTGTTTGCTGCCTGCGCTCCTATCACAGTAGGGGAATCAGCAAGCTCTGCATTACATTCACTGAATGCAAAATGATCTCTGTATATCTCAGCCTTATCTATAGCTTCAGCCTTTGCCATATAGTCATTGTAGCTGTCGCGGAACATCTTTCTGACTCTTGTCGTGTTAGCTCCGGCGCGCTTGAGGAAAGCAGCCGCCTCAAAGGTACGCACACCTGTCTGATTTACGAAGTTCTGCGTGTCTATGGTAATGCCTCCGTACATGGCATCCGCTTCAAGCGGCGTCAGCTCGACATCCATACCTATATACTGGATTATCTCAGTGATCATCTCACAGGCTGATGATGCATATGGTTCAATATAAGTAAGTACAGCATTATCGATAGCTTCGGCAGTCTTTCTGTGGTGATCCACTACCGTAATGTTGCCGGCACGCTTTAACAATCTCGGTTCTTCGGTTATGCTTGGTCTGTTGACGTCAACTACTGCTACGACTGTCTGTGCATCTATTAGCTCTAATGCTTCATCTCCGGATATGAAAAGATCATCCGGGTATGCATCATTATTTTTAAAACGGTTATAAAGCGGTTCCAGTGATCTTGATGGCTTGCCTATAACTATCCATGCCTTCTTTCCGAAGGTTGTCGCTATGCGCCATACACCGATTGCAGCACCAAGGCTGTCCACATCGGCATTCTTATGACCCATTACTATAAGCTTATCACAGGTGTTAAGCAGATCTCTAAGCGCCTGCGCTTTAACTCTGGCCTTAACTCTGGCATGCTTTTCCTTGGCTTCAGTCTTTCCGCCAAAGAATATAACGTTCTCTCCGTCTTTAAGCACAGCCTGATCTCCGCCTCGTCCGAGTGCAAACTCTATGGCAGCTCTGGCTGACTCGTAATTATCATTGTAATCCTTGCCGGCTTTACCGATACCGATACTCAAGGTGATATCCATATCATTTCCGATATTGATAGTCTTTACTTCATCAAGTATCGAGAACCTGTCATCTACCATCCTCTGAATATCTTTTTCCTTCATGAAGAAGAAATATTTATCCTTTTCAAGCTTCTTTACTATGCCGTTTAAGGAATTAATATATCCGCTGATACGTCTGTCGACCAAAGCAGTAAGAAGGCTTCGTCTTACCTCTTCTACTGATGCCAATGCTTCATCATAGTTATCAAGATAAATAAGACCTTCACACGGTCTCGATTCTTCGTATGCCTTTTTGTAGCGGATCCTTTCAGTCTCGTCAGTCACCGTCATGAAAATAACGGTCTTGTCAGATTCCGCAAGCAGATCCTGCATAACAGGATCATTCTCAGCTTCCGCATCACGCTCATAATATTCGTCGTTAACAGTGACTGAATTATCGCCGGCATTATCAGCATCCGTGTATGAGCGCATATCTTCAGCATATTCTCTGAGCTCGCTGCCGTACATATCGTTATATGAGCTGTCGTAATTATATGAATTACCGGAAAGCACAGAAGGGCGAAGCTCTATAAGATATCGTCTGTCACCGTAATTACTGTGAATGAGCGAAGCCTCATCCAGATTTACCAGGATATCCTTGCTTATATCAGGAAATACGCTCTGTATACTTGATGCATCTCCGTCAGTAAAGGCTGCATCAAATGCCAGGTTCTTCCACAGAACTCTTCCGTTTTTATCAACAATAGCTGAGGCAGTTCCCATTTCATTGAGAAGTTTTGTTTCCGCACTCTCAAAGCCCTGCGCAAAGTCAATAAGCCCTGCATAAATATTTCTTCTGCTGTAGACATAAAGTCCAAAAGAAAAGCATACGAAAATAGCGACAAAGATAAGCATTGCCGCTCCGGCTGCAGGGTTGATCACGAAAAGCAGTATATCCAGCAAAACAAGAAGCCCCGACAATATAAGCGGCCACCTCAGATATACAGCAAGTGAAAATATAGAATTATTCTTCCCTTTCATAATAGAAGGATTATATCACACTATATATTCAATTTGTTATTATTTAAATTTAACAATGTATTTGTGATCAGTGAGCAGCTTTTTGTATGTAAATTTAAACAAGGCTTGCTTGATAAATCCGGTGTTTTGTTGTATATTACATGAAGCAGTATATTTTGAAAATCATAGGAGGTATTATAACTATGGCATTTGTTATTGGTGATGGATGCGTAGCATGCGGAACATGCGCAGGTCAGTGCCCAGTAGGCGCTATTTCTGAGGGAGACGGAAAGTACGTTATCGACGAGGGCGCTTGCGTTTCTTGTGGATCATGTGCTGGTGCTTGCCCAGTTGGTGCTATTTCTGAGGGTTGATCAGACCATACTCAAAAATTTTAAAGGACTGTCGGTTTTCCGGCAGTCCTTTTCTTTTCGCTATTTCATTATCTCTGTAAGCACATGAATAAGCTTTTTAATGTCAAACGGCTTTGCTATGTGTCCGTTCATGCCGACATCAAAGGCATTCTTTCTGTCATCCTCAAAGGCATTGGCAGTCATTGCCACAATAGGAATACTTGATTTTTCTTTGTCTGAGATCGATCTTATCCTGCGGGTTGCTTCGTAGCCATCCATTTCCGGCATTTGAATATCCATCAGTATCAGGTCATATCTTTCTGACGGAGCTTCTTCAACCTTTTCAACAGCAACTTTTCCGTTTTCTGCTTCGTCGACGCTGAAACCGAATTCTTTGAGTATGGTAGATACTATCTCTCTATTCAGATCATTATCCTCAACAATAAGAACTTTTTTGCCTGCAAAATCAGGTTTACTTAGCTCTTTATCAGCGTCCTCAGCTCCTCCGAACGGCTTTGATAAAACATTCTTAAGCTCAGACATAAAGAGTGGTTTAGCGCAAAATGCCGTAACACCGGCTTCTCTTGCTTCAGTCTCTATATCGGTCCAGTCGTAAGCCGTCATAATAATGATCGGCATCTCATCACCGACAAGCTTTCTGATATTGCGTACTATCTCTATTCCGTTCATATCCGGCATAAGCCAGTCAATGATATAAACACTGAAGAGATCGCCCTGCTCTAACGCATCCTTGGTTCTGATTACAGCTTCTTTACCGGATATAGTCCAATCTGAACGCATTCCGATGGAGCGCAGCATTTTGCTGACATTAAGGCATGTCTCGGTATCATCATCAGCAACCAGTGCCCTTAGTCCTTTAAGCTGTGGGATCGGGTTAGCTCCCGTTGTTCTTTCGCTTACAGGAAAGCTTAGAGAAACTGTAAACTCTGAGCCCTCATCAGGTTTACTTTTAACGCTTATAGTACCTCCCATCATATCCACAAGGCGCTTTGTAATGGACATTCCGAGACCTGTTCCCTGAGTTTTGCTTACCGTAGAGCTGTTCTCTCTTGTGAATTGTTCAAAAATATGCTTTCTGAATTCTTCACTCATACCGATTCCGTTATCACGTACGCTGAACTCATATTCGGCAACCCCTTCCTCTGAATTCTTCATCTGCCGGATCCTCAATGTAATAATACCTCCGGCAGGTGTGAACTTCACAGCATTGGACAGAATATTAAGCAGTATCTGGTTGAGCCTCATAGGATCGGCAATTACGTCCTCATCCTCGACATCAACTGTATCTATAATCAATGACAGTCTCTTTGATGTAATGCCCGATTGGATAATGTCTCGAATATCATGCACAAGATCAGGCAGATGTACAAGCCTTAATTCCAAGGCAACCTTGCCGCTTTCAATGCGGCTCATATCGAGTACATCATTTATCAGTGAAAGCAGATGCTGACTGGCTGTGGATATCTTTTTGAGATAATCCAGTATCTGTTCCTTATTGTCAATATGTGTCACGGCCAATGAAGTAAATCCGATAATTGCATTCATTGGCGTTCTTATATCATGTGACATATTGAAAAGAAATTCACGCTTGGCCAGATTTGCTGCTGTCTCCTGTTTGACAGCAAGCTCAAGCTCAGCATTTTTTTGTTCAAGTGATCTCTTGTAGTCACGCTCTCTTTCTTCCTGTTTTATGCTGAAATTCTTCTCAGAGCTCCATCTGAGACTTTGAATAAGAGCTAATATCAAAATATAAGCAATAAGAGAAGCACCAAAAATAAATATGGTAATGTTATAGGTCTGACTGCTTGGTACATATGCATAGAGATAATAATCACGTCCGTGGCTGTACATTCCGTAGTACGAAGTCTGTAAATTAAAAGAATTGACTCTTACCAGCTGCTCAGCCTTGTTATTTCTCCTTATAGACTTAATGATCTCAATATCTGCAACATTTTTACCTATCAGTTCCGGTATATTTGATGCTTCTACATGATCATCTCTTACCATCAATATTGCAGCTGTCGAATCATAATCATATCCGTTTAAAAGATCCTGTATCGACAGATGAGTCCTTTTGGCAAATGCTGCTTTTGTATAACGATATACAATAGCCACGCCCTCACCATTAGCACAGCTGTGAGCAGCTGCATCAGCATAGGATCCATCCTTAAACTCAACACGCTTAACGTAAGTTTTTTCGGGTATCCGATAACGCTCAGAACAGACTCCTTTTTTATGTCGGACAGCAGATCTGAATATCCAATATCGTCTTCCGTATATTCACAAATAATATTTCCGTTTTTATCAAGCAGCGTAATTCCTGTGAGCCAGAGCTTATTTACATAGTCTTCAAGCTCCTTCTCATCACAGTCAAGCTGACAATCTTCAAGCATATGAACAGCGGTAGTATCTCGAACAAGGCTTTTTGCTATCGCTGTGTCATTATTTCTGATATAGCTTGAGGACTGTTCCTTGACAAACTCGATCATTGTTGTCAGCTTTTGTTTGCAATTAAGGAGATCTGCACGTCTTGAGAGCATGAACACAATGCTCAGGATCAAAAAGCCTCCTATAAGACAAATAAAACGGAATCTTTTATCAAAAAATTCATACAGTTTTTTATTGTTCAAGGGCTTCGACCTCCAAGCAGCTTTCCGGATGTTCCAAGTACTTTCCGATTATCCTTTTCATCGTGCCGTCTTCTCGCATCTCGTCAAAGGTATTATTAAGCTTCTGTTCAAGCCCTCTGTCATCCTCATTTGAAAAGGCTACTCCAATACCTGTAATCAGAAGTGGTTTTTCCAAAATACGAAAATCAGCTCCGTAATCCTTCATATACTGCAGAATAGCTGTTTCATGCGCGGCAATAGCATCCACATAGCCACAGTCCAGTGCAGCATACTGTACACTTTTATCCTCCAAACTAATGATTTCATTAAATTCAGGTATGTCCGGATCCTTTGAGGTAAGGAATATCTCTTCAGGCTTTCCTGTCGACTGTACTGCAATAATTTTGCCGTCCAGATCTTCGAATGTATAAATATCGCTGGCGTCATTTACAGCAATCATCTGACGGCTAACCATATATGGCCCTGCCCATCTGTAATCCTGCTCTCGGCCATCCATGGAAAAGCAGCCCCATATGCAATCTATCTCTCCGCTTTCTAAAAGTGTTTTTTTCTGCTCCCAGTCAATATTAATGAACTCCGCACGATACCCCATACGTCTGAATGCTTCTTTGGCAAGCTCCACATCGATACCCGTCGAATCACCGTTATTATCCAAATATACATATGGCAGATATGTATCACTTCCTATCAATATTTTCGGAAGATCTCCGATAGGCTGTACTTCCGGCGTTGATGTACAGCCGCATAAAATGCCTATGGCCAGCAAAATTGTCGAAATAAGTACTTTAATGTGTTTCATTTGATTTATATCTGTTCTTTGTTTGTTCTATGTTCTTTGCTTGTTGATCCTGAATTTACTCTCTGAATTTACTCTGTCAATGCCTCTCCCTTTTATAATTCGGGGGGGGTAGAAGCCTCGGCATATGTCTTTTCCTTATCCTCATACATCAATATATCCGCCTGTCTTATGGCCTCAGTTATCGGATGTACCCCACAGACTCCGCCTATGCTGACAGAAAGCTTAAGTCCCGGATATTCAGAAAATTCGATTTTATTAACCGCTTCCTTTATATCATTGCGTTTCTTTTCAAAGATCTTTTCATCCATTTTAGGGAACAGAAGCACAAATTCGTCACCGCCGTAACGTATCAGTATATCTGTACTTCGTATGGATGCATGGATCGCCGCAGCTATATCGCGGAGTACAGTATCTCCGGCAAGATGTCCGAAGGTATCATTGACCTGTTTAAATCCGTCCACGTCAATAACCGCAATGCATTCCATGCCTTCCAAATGTGCACGGTAGGCTTCAAAATATCTGCGTGAGTATGTTCCTGTAACAGCATCCATAAACAGCTCAGCATTTTCTCCCTGACTGCTGTCTATAATAAGTCTGGTGCCGTTTGAATCGATCCATCGGCCTTCATTCATCTTGGAAAGCATTTCTAAAACGCATGGAGTGCCGTTTACGCAAATATACTTGGAAACAACAAAATATGCATCCGTATTTGTAAATTCGAGCTTGTTAAGCATTGCCTTTTGTGCAAATGCTCTTGCCGAAATGCAGTTTGCACAGCTGTTTCCGTTGTTCCAAAAGGCAGCACAGCGCTTGCCGCTGCGTCTTAATACTCCATCCTTGTCAAGCTCAAGTACCGAAAAGGAATTAGGGTCAACAAGTCTTACAACATCAAATACAGCTTCTAAGCGATGCATCTCTTCAGCAATAACCGAAATGTTATCGGAAGAATCGCTGTATGGCTCAGGCATCTGCAAATATTTTTTGTCAGAAAGCTGCGGATCTATCAGCTGTCCCACCGCCGCTATATAATGATCCTTGTCAAATTCCGACCATAATGTTCTGACCTTTAAGTCACACCAGTGATGTTCATTGCCGCAATCCAGTAAAAAGCTCATCGAAAAATCAGGTGTTTCTCTTGTCGTGGCCGCCATAGCCGCCTTTATGCGTTCAAAGTCCTCATACATAAGTCTTTTGAAGCAATCCGGTTTAGCTGCATCTTTTACTGAATAACGATACTTAGGGGGTTCATCCCAATTAACAACATCTGCAATTTTGGTGATCGCATCATACTCAAATTGTACTCCGCCGCTGCATTCGGAGAAGAATTTTACTCGTTCCTGCATATTATCGATTATTCTCTGCATACGGTCATTTCTCGGAACATCTGCATTTAACAATATCTCATTCGTCAATCGTTTTGTCTCTAAACGTCCGAGGTGCCTGCTTCCTGAAGCATCTGAAAGCATGCGAAGCTGTGGTGCGATGTCCAACAGGCATTCAAGCAGCAAAGGATTAAATGCACCGCACTCCCCGTTTATGATCATACTGATAGATGTGTCATGATCAAACGCTTTTTTGTAGCATCTTTCACTTGTAAGCGCATCATATACATCGGCGATAGCAACTACCTGCGCGCTGATCGGTATATTTTCTCCGCGTAGGCCGTCAGGATAACCATGACCATCCCATCGTTCATGGTGCCAGCGGCATATTTCAAGAGCATATTTAAACAACGGTTTATCATGACCACAGATCATCTGTTCCAGGATCTTTGCTCCTGCCGTTGTATGTGTCTTAATCAAAGCAAACTCTTCTTTTGTAAGCTTGCCGGGTTTATTAAGTATCTCCTCAGGAATACATATCTTTCCTATATCATGGGTAGATGACGCCGTTTTAATAAGTGCTATATCCTCTTCAGATAAGTGATAAACATCAGTTTTCTGAATCAATCGATGCAGTAAAAGCTCTGTTATGATGCGAATGTTGCGTATATGCATTCCGCTTTCATTATTACGAAACTCTACAACATGGCTGAGTATTCCGACTATGAGATCATTGTTTTCCTCTCTTTCATAGATCTGGTCGACAACAAGATTCATAAGTCTCTTCTGTTCATTGTGGATCTTAAGTGTGTTTTCAACGCGTCGGCGCACTATAAAAACATCAAAGGGTCTGCGTATATAATCTGTAATACCCAGTGAATAAGCCTGATGAAGTGACTCGTTTGTTTCATCTGCCGATATTACCACAACCGGTATCTCATTGATCCAACGCAATTTATTCATATGCTCCAACACCTGGAAACCATTCATTTCCGGCATGTTGATATCGAGCAAAATAAGATCAACTGTTATACCCTTAGTGAGTCGTTTGATGGCCTGACGTCCGTTTTCTGCCTCTATGTAATTGTATTGGTCTCCCAATATTTCTATGAGCATCTTGCGATTTAAAGATGAATCATCAACGATCATCAATGTCTGACGTTCCATAGGGTGTTTCTCCATGTTAAAGCATTAGTTCAATTTTGACATTTTCCCATGTTTATTGTACATTTATTCACCGAAAATACAAGTATGCATGAAAATACAATTCAGTACAAAGAAAAGAGGAGCCTTTAAAAAGCTCCTCTTGATGTTTGATGTTTTTCTGTATCGGCTGACCGATCTGTAATAAATGATTACTCTACTGTGTAAGGAAGAAGAGCGATATGTCTTGCTCTCTTTACTGCTACAGTGAGATCTCTCTGATGCTCTGCACAGTTTCCAGTAATACGTCTTGGAAGGATCTTTCCTCTCTCTGAAACGTACTTCTTAAGTGTTGCTACATCTTTATAATCGATAGGCTTTGCCTTCTCGCTGCAGAATACACAAACCTTACGTCTTCTGCGGAAGCCGCCCATCTTCTTTGGGCGTGCGCCTTCTTCTCTGCCTTCTGCCTTCTGAAATGCCATCGGTATTCCTCCTTGTTATTCGTTAGTGCTTAGTTGAACGGCAGCCCTTCGTCTTCTACTCCTTCAGGAATGTTCATAAAGCCTTCGCCGACTGATGAAGAATAATCAGCCTGACGTCCGCCGCCGTTATAGCTTCCGGAATTTCCGTTGCTGCCATAACCGCCGCCATAGCTGCTGCCCGAGCCGTTTGCACGGTTTTCGGAAGCTGCCTTGCTTTCTGCAAACTCAAGATCCTCAGCTACTACATCAGTAGTGTAGACCTTCTGTCCTTCCTTATTGGTATAGCTGCCTGTCTGTATACGTCCTGTTAATACGATCTTAGTGCCCTGATGTAAGTATCTCTCGGCAAATTCTGCCTGTTTGCCAAATGTGACGCAGTTGATGAAGTCGGCTTCTCTCTGTCCGTCAGCTCCGGTACGGCGTCTGTCAACAGCCAGTGAAAATCTGGCTACTGCCATAGAGTTCTCTCCCTGAGTATATCTGATATCGGGATCTCTTGTTAATCTGCCCATTAAGATTACTTTATTCATTCATTCACTCCTACTTTAGTCCGAAATTACTTCTTAACGACTAAGTATCTGAGAACAGGCTCATAAATGCGAAGCTCAGACTCGATTCCGTTAGGTGTCTCTGAGTCTCCCTCGAAGTTGATGAGGTAGTAGAATCCTTCGCTCTGATGCTGGATGTCATAAGCAAGGCGCTTCTTGCCCCACTCCTCTACTTCACCTACAGTACCGTTGTATCTCTCAATGTAAGACTTTACCTTGTTGATAACCTCGGTTCTGGCTTCCTCTTCGAGTTTCGCACTAAGAATAACTGTAACTTCATACTTATTCATGTGTGTTTTTCCTCCTTTTGGTCTCCGGCCCCTGTAAGCCACAGGAGCAAGGTTGTTAATTGTCACGTCATGATATTGTATCAAACCCACGTATTTGCCGCAAGGTTTTTTATTGTATTTTTTTTCATGAACCCTGACATCATGCAGCCTCCGGCAGCTCCTGCTTCTATAACTAAAGACAGACGTTCCATATTGATCCCTCCGATAGCATATACCGGAACAGAGCATTTTTCACATATTTCTTTTACAAATTCAAGACCTTTGCCCTTAAGTCCCTTTTTGCAGTCAGTCTCAAATATAGTGCCTAAAACGATTTGCGTCGCCCCAAGCTTAACTGCAGCTTCCATATCCTCCATGCTATGACATGATACACTTATTTCATGAAAGTATTTCTTCATATCAGTAAGCTCATCTGATTTCTTTGCTTTAAGTGCCTCAACAGAAAGATGCAGTCTTGTGCAGTTAAGTTTCCTTGCTGCCTCGATCCTTGAATGTAAAAAGCAGCTGACACCTGCCTCACGGCATAATTTAAGAATATTTCGTGCGAGAGCTTCATACTCTGCATCGCTTAGATCCTTTTCTCTCAGGATCACTGCATTAGGATGAAGCCCTATGACATATTCCATTTGTTCAAGAAAGTCTCCGGAGACCAGACTGCGGTTTGTGATCACTATCGTATCTTTGTATTTATCACACATGGATCGAGCTGCTTTATCACACATAAATATAATCGTTTAAAACCGGCTGCAGGCCGCCTTCTTCCATGTCATCATACATTTTTTTGAAGGAACGGCTGTCGTTGATCTCGAACTGCTCATCTCCAACATCCTCTTCTTCTGTTCCCTCATACTTTTCTTCATGATCGCCGATTCCTGTGGATACGCCTGCAGAAACCTTTGTCGCACATATCTTGGCAATTCCGTTTCTGAATTCAGCGCTTTCACGGCTCGATACAGTTATTCCGGCAAACGGAAGGAATATGCGGTATGCACAAAGCACCTGACAGAGCTCCTTTTCTCCGACATCCCTTGGATTGATCTTGTCATTATTAACAATAGGACGAAGACGAGGACAGCTCAATGAAAGCTCTGCGTGCGGATATTTACGGTTTATATAATATACGTGCAAAGCTGTTGCAAGTGCATCCTTACGGAAATCATCCAATCCCAAAAGTGCAGAGAAGCCTGCGCCTCTCATTCCTCCCATCAAAGCTCTCTCCTGAGAATCAAAGCGGTATGGCCATACACGCTTATGTCCCATAAGATGAAGAGTTTCATATTTGTCGGTATTGTAGGTCTCCTGGAATACAGTCACATAGTCTACACCGCATTCATGCAGATACTCATACTCATCAACATTTACAGGATATATCTCTATTCCAATATTCTTGAAATATTTCTTGGCGATCTTAACTGCTTCACCGATATATTCTATATCAGAATATTTACGGCTTTCACCGGTAAGCATCAATATCTCTTCCATACCGGTCTTTGCAATTACCTGCATTTCATGTTCGATTTCCTCAAAGGTCAGCTTTTTTCTTCTAATATTGTTATAGCAGTTAAAGCCGCAGTAAATGCAGTAGTTCTGACAATAGTTGGCAATGTATAAAGGTGTAAATATATATACCGTATTACCGAAATGATTCTTTGTAAGCTCCTCGGCCTTTCTTGCCATCTGCTCAAGATAAGGAGCTGCTGCCGGTGACAGCAGGGCTTTGAAATCCTCTATAGAGCAGGAATCATTTGAAAGCGCTCTCTCGACATCTGAAGCTGTGTAGGAATCATAATCATACTCCTTCATTGCCTGAAGGACCTTATCCTTTATATCGGATTCAATGATCTGCATACCTTCCATATATTCCATATGGTTGGTACGGAAAGACGGATCCTGTTCAAGTCTGTGCTTGCGCTCAAGTGCAGCAGGCGGCAGCTTGTCACTGTCTACAAAATATACCTGATTTTCCTCATTCATAACTTAAATTCCTCTTAAATGCAAATTTAACGTAAAAATCCTGTCAGCGGGTCAGATGCACTTCCGCCTCTTGCAAGCACTCTCCCCATTCCTGTAAGATAAGCCTTTCTTCCTGCCTCTATAGCAAGCTTGAAGGCTGATGCCATTTCAGGTACGTTTCCGGCTGTTGCGATCGCAGTATTTGCCATGATTGCAGCTGCTCCCATTTCCATAGCCTCACATGCCTGTGAAGGCTTTCCAATTCCTGCATCTACGATTACCGGAAGATCTATTTCATCAATAAGCACCTGGATCATTGCCTTTGTTGCAAGTCCTTTGTTGCTTCCTATAGGTGCCGCCAAAGGCATAACTGCCGCAGCTCCTGCATTCTGAAGATCTCTTGCGACATTAAGATCAGGATTCATGTACGGAAGTACGACAAAGCCTTCCTTTGCAAGTATCTCTGTTGCCTTAACTGTCTCATAGTTATCCGGGAAAAGGTATTTTGCATCGCGCATGATCTCGATCTTAACAAAGTCTCCGCAGCCCATAGCTCTGCTGAGTCTTGCGATCCTTACTGCCTCTTCTGCATTACGAGCCCCTGAGGTATTTGGGAGCAGTGTGATCCCTTTCGGGATAAAGTCAAGTATATTTTCACTTTCCTTTGTATTTGCACGTCTCAATGCAAGTGTAATTATCTCAGCACCTCCCTGCTCTATTGCAGCCTTGATAAGGTTTAAGTTATATTTTCCTGAGCCAAGGATGAAACGGCTCTTGAATTCTTTTCCACCTAATACTAATTTATCTTCCATTTTTCTTCCCTTTTCTTTAAATATTAATCATTCTGCATTATCAGCTGCAGTACCTTATTTGCCTGATGCGCCGCACAGGCTGCAACTCTCGGAGCTATCAGTCCTATTCCGTTTCCGACATCAGTTTTCTGATCCCCGCATACATACAGCCTTCGCATCATTTTCGTTGTTTTTATTTCATTTGTATCCGCATACCCCGCCATGCCGTTTCCGGATACAACTATTGTATTCGGAAACTTAGCGAGAACCTCTCTTACAAGCATTGCTTTTTGATCCGGGCGGTCAAAGGCTTCGCAGACTATCGGATAATCTTTAAAAAGCTCTCTTACATTATCAGGTGTGACCTTTACACATACAGATTCATACTCTATATAAGGATTTATCCTGTATAACAGCTCTGTTAATGCTTCTGTCTTCGGCTTACCGAGGTGCTCGATAAAATACATCTGCCTGTTCAGATTTGTCACATCAACAATGTCAAAATCCACAAGCAGGAGTTTTCCTACCCCGCTTCTTGCGAGCATTACTGAGATATTTGACCCCAGGCCTCCGAGTCCGGCTACCGCAACCTTTGCGGCTCGCAGCTTTTCCTGCATTTCCTTAGGAAATCTCGAGTCGAATGCCTTATCAAGCTCTTCTTTTGAAATAAGCTTCTTCATGCTTTCACAAATTTCCGACATTATTTCAGCCTCCTCCGACAAACATAAGAACTTCGATCTCATCCTCATCATTGATCGTCACATCACCGAGTCGGTCTTTGGAAATGATTTCGAGATTTATTTCCACTACCACTCTCTCAGGGTCAAATCCGGTTTCCTGCAAATATTCCAAAAGGTTTTTGCCGGCAAGGTCCTTATCTTCCCCATTAATTCTTACCATGGACAAACTGCTCCTTTCGATGTTTTAGCGCCTTAATGTTGTTATGTCTGCGGCTTAGCCCTGTTGTCATAACAAAAAAAGCACCGAACAACACAATAACAGTGTCATTCGGCGCCTTTTAAAATTCTGTGAAAAGTGGTGCCCCCGGTTCACATTAAACAGAGAGCATCGACGAATATGTCTTTAATAAGCGACACATATTTCCCTACGTTGGCATTATCCAAATCAGGTTAAAGGTCAAGACCTATATGGTCTACTCTCAGCCCATTTATTTGAGCTCCCTATTTGCTGTAATCATTATACAAGTTTAAAAAAATTTCGCAATGGGTCTTTTGAAAATAATCGATACAATATTACACATAATTTTGTACTGCAAAAAGAGGTATTTCAGTCTATAATAGATATATTCACTACAAGCCTTTAAGGGGAAGCGCTTATATATGGATATTTTTGCCAACTTTTATATTCTTATTATTTTCGGCATAATTTATGCCGCTATAGCATTTAACTGTAAACGTCTATACAAAACCACCGGACAAAAGATTTTTCGTATTCTTACGTACCTTTTTATACTGACTCTGTTCGAATGGGTTATGACCGTGGCCTATGAAGCATTTGTAGGTGACGTCGGTTATTACATTCCGAGACTTCTTTCAGATCATAAGCTTTATCAGGTTCCGAGAGTCATTGTAAAAAACTCAGAAAATATACTCATTGCACTGTGTCTCAGTGCCCTTACAACAGGAGGAGAGCCTGATTTCAAAAAGTGCCACGGGGCCTTTGTGCTTATTATAGCTTTTTCTCTGTTTGAGATAATATGCTTTTATATGCCGGATACCTATCGATGGATGTATTTAAGAAGTGTATGCGACAGTCTCTGTCTTCTTGCAGTAACACTGTACTTTTCATTCCCATGGCATCAACGCAGCAAGATTTTTAAGCGCTATGCTGTATTTTCATTCGTTGCGCTGCCTATAATATTCGTCGAAAGCTATGCCAAGCTGTACATTCCTTTTGTAAGAAATCTGATCCCTGAATTCTATGAATCCGGAGATCTTTATTATTTTCTTCTTTCACTCATGATATTTTTTGGTGTCTCTCATGTCGGAGAAACCGTTTCCAAGAAGAAGATCGAGGCCGACCTTGAGAAGAAAATGGAAGCCGAGCTTGAGCAGCGCATGGAGGAATACAAAGAAGAGGTCCTTGCCGAGCAAGCTTTAGAGGAACAGGAAAATGAAATCAGCAAGGAACGGTTGGAAGAATTCTGCAAGTCCTATAAGCTGACAAAACGAGAGTCTGAGATAACCTGTCTTATAGCTGAAGGAAAAAGCAATGCCGAGATAGCTGAGCTTTTGAAGATATCTGCAGCTACAGTAAGAGTTCATCAGCACACAGCCTTCCAAAAGGTCAATGTTGCAGGGCGTCAGGAGCTTATAGATCTTATTCATATTAAAAGCCGCAGTTACAATAAAGCGTAAACTGCGGCTCATATTTTTCTTATTATGTTTAATCGACCTCAAGGCGCTTCATGCCTGTTATATCCTTGAGTCCAAGACCTTCTGCAGTATAATCACGAGTGGTGGTTATCTTAAGCAGCTTTCTTATAAAGGCAAAACAGGCTTCTTCTCCCTCATCCTTCATAATACACAGACAGTTTTCAAGCACTATCCTTGTATCCTCATCCATTATAAGGTGATCCTTTGATCTGAGGTAATGGTTCCAGGCTGCAGCCGGAGTATAATTCTCCTTGTTGTATGTAATGCAGGCAGCTCTTCTGTCGCATACCATCTCAGCCACATATCGCATAGGCATTCTGTTTCCGTAGACAAGTCGTCCCGGCAGATTGGAGTAATCTATCCAATACTCAAAATGATGCTTATTTCTGCCCTTATGATGCAGCCATGCCATGGAATAGCCGCCGGTTGAAGCTCTTTGCACCGCATTCGGCGAACGATGTCCGTCAAAATATTTCACTCCGGTAAAAAACTCAGTAGGTGAAAACTTGGAAAGATCATGTATTATTCCCTGCCAATAAAGTCCGAGCCTGAAGCAGCCCTTGGCAACGTACATTTTGTGAGTTGAGATAGTTTTGAAATGGCCCCAAAGTCTCTGAAAAAAGTTCATAGACTGATAATTAAATTTCTCTCCTGCTGTAGGCCATGGATTAAATTGTCCCGACAAAGTGTCCTTACCGGCTCCGGCATTTACATTAGCATTTATATTTTTATTCTCTGTTGTATCTATATTTATACCCATAAACCAAATAATATCACAACCGTGGATTATGTGCTATAATAATTAATCCTATCAGCTGTTGTCAGTATTTTTATACACCGGCTGAATATAACTGCTGATATTTAATTGAAAGGTATTATTAAAATGACAAGCCAGCACACAGAGCTTATTGATAAAGCTAAACAAATGGAATATAAGCCTTTTACGGCAGATGATGTCATAAGGCTTGCACCTATGTATACATTAAGACCGAATAAAAGCTGTGACAGTGCACCATTGTGCCAGTATCTCTACAACTATTATTACAGAGTCAGATACTGCCTTTTTGATGATGCACTGCTCCTTATGTTCTGCAGTGATGACGGAGAAATATACGGTTTTCTCCCATACTGTGCGGAGGATAAGATCGAATATTACTTCAAGCTTCAGGAAACCTATTTTAATGAGATCCTTCATATGCCGCTTGTAATAACAAGTGCTGATGAAGAGGGTGTTGCATTGCTTAAGGACGCCGGCATTTTTGAAAACTATGATGTGACAGAAGTCGATGAATCCAAAGATTATCTCTATGATGCCGAGTCACTCCGAACACTTGCCGGAAGGAAATACAGCAAAAAAAGAAATCATATTAATAAATTTAATCAGACCTACGGAGATCGTTGGGAATACAGGACTCTTAAATACAATGACAGAGATGAGATAACTTCATTTTTAAGGCTTTGGATGGATAAAAAGGAGGCCTTGGGTGAAGGCGAAGGTGTCAACGAAAACGGTGATGAATTCGACCCGGTTTTGGAGCTTGAGGCAGAATTTAACGGTATTCAGGATATACTTCACAATGAAAAGCTCTTCGACCACATGCGCATAGGAGGCATTTACATAGACGGAAAGCTCGAGGCCTTTTCTATAGGCGACTATAATCCTGCCGAAAAGGTGGCCATTATCGATGTTGAAAAGGCTAATGAGGATATCAACGGACTTTATCAGGTTATAAACCAGCAGTTTGCGCTCCATGAGTATCCGGATGCTCTGATAATTAATCGTGAGGACGATGTCGGTATAGAAGGACTCAGAAAGTCAAAGCTTTCTTATTACCCTATAGGCTTTGAGCTTAAATATATACTGAGTCAGAAGGATTTTCACTGACTTTTTATCATACGATCAGCACAGCGCTATGGTTTATATTGTGACCGCTGCAGCCATGAGGTAGCATATGCTTATAACAAGATTTCTTGAAAAATATGAATATGTCAGAACGCTTAAGCTGTTCATAGAATGCTTCGGAAATGACGAGGAATATATTGCCGAGCTTTACGGAGAGCTGGACGGTGAAAATGAATGCACCGGAACTATTCGCACTCATGAGATAGCAGTTATTGAAAATGAAAACGGCGATATTCTTTCTATGGTTCACTATAAGCCGGTCACTGCAGTCCTGCCGGATGGAACACGCATTAATGTCAGCTACATAATGGATGTTGCCACCGCTAGGACTGCCAGACATAATGGCTATATGGACCTACTCATGAAGCTCGTCATGAGACAGCTTGAGGATAACGGTGAGCCATGGTGCTTTCTTATAGCTGTGGATAAGACTATTTATGACCACTTAGGCTTTGTTCATCACTGGACCTTTAACGAAGATGAAGCAGACCTTCTTGATGCAGATGAAGGGCTCACCGAATGCTCTGCAGCAATGCTAAGCTCAGAAAGCTTTGCAACTCCTGATAGGTTGCTGCCTGTTTGATTATTCTTCTTTTCTCTCTGTCTGTTCCGCAGCATCTGAAACTGTCTCTTCCTTTTCAGCTACTGCCTTAACGGATTTTTTAAAGATTCCCTTCTTTTCAGGTTTTCCTGCATTTTTGTCTGTTTTAAACAGCTTTTTATGTATAGCTCTCATAATGCATATGACAGCAGCAGCAAATACTATAAAAAGAAGTATTGCCGGAATATTTATAATGATAAATACGGCTGTATCCTCAAGAAAGTCCCCTAAAGAAATAAGATTGTTTTTGAAGCCTGCGGCAATTCTCTCAGTAAAAGAAGCCTCTGCTGCAGCACTTACAGCCTTGACCTCATTGATATACAGATACACAGTACTAAAGGTCACCTGATTATCATATACTCTTAGTGAGCTTTCTATGCTTTCCAGCTCATAGCGTATCTCTGAAAGTCTTGTCTCAAGAGCTATTATCGCATCAACATCCTTTGCCTCGCTGATAAGCTCCATAAGTCTGTCCTGCTCTATTCTTAGGGACTTGACCCTGCTCTCAAGATCAGAATATCTGAGTGTGATATCCTCTGTGCTGATATTTTTATTTGTTATTCTTCCTTCTGTCAGCGCAGTATTAAGAAACTCGTCAAGCATGTCTGAAGGTATTCTTATCGTATAGTTTGCATCTCTTGAATCAGTGCTTCTGTAGCCGCTATTATAGACTCCTGAGCTTTCTATATAACCGCCTAATTCATTGACCTTTTTTTCGATTTCCTCCGTAAGCTTGTCAAACTGCTCCGTCTGCATGGAAATATCAGCATTTCTTATAAGCTTTCTTGCAGATGTCTTCTGCTCGGCAGCGGCAGCATCATTCTCGCTTATTGCTGGCTCTCCGTCAGCCGTAACGCCTCCTGCATTTATACTTCCGTTATCGTATCCTGCCTCCTCTGCCATCTCATATTCCGCAGAGTCTTCGGAGGCAGCCCTATCATATTTAGCACTGCCGGATAAACCATAGGAGTTGTAGCCGCCGCTTGCTGTATCGGCAGCCATTGTCTCACTGACATAGGCAGAACTGTACTTTGACGCACCGCAGCCTGAAAGTCCGAGTGCTGCGATAAGAACTGCGCCTCCGAGATAGCCGCCTATCTTCATAACATTAATTAATGTCTTATTGTTCTTCATAATGGCTTACCTCCTTTATCGTTTATTTCGACACGATCTATTCGTATATCATAATGCCGACTATATTTTCACTAATACTTTGTAACTACACTATATATGATGATCCTATATCCTGTCCTTACTTTTATTTTAAACAGTTTTACAGACTAATGAAGATTTTATTTATTCAGCTTACGGCATAGGACATTTTCTATCATCATCCGTACTCAACTATATATGATTAATTGTCCGGTATTCTTATCCGACTGACATATACAAAAACATCCCAAAAGGACTGTGATCCGGCCCATTTTGGGATGTTTTATTATTTTACATTATTTTTTTAATACAAATCGCTATGATCGACTATTTTAATTAAACATAATTAAGAAGATCTGTGTAATCCGGATAAGGCCATGCATTCTTATCTACAAGAAGCTCAAGCTCATCCACGATACGTCTTTCCTCAGCCATAGCAGGAATTATCTTTTTATAGTCATAGAGTGCACGCTTTTCATCGTCTGCAGGCTGTTTTTCTATTACAAGCTCAAGCGCCTCATTGTTGAGTGTGAGTGCCTTTACTCTGTTATTGATTTCTGAAAGCAGCTTCTTTTCATGCTCAACATCAATTCCGAGTGCATCCTTTGATTCAATGCCAAATGCAATCTCGCTTGAATACTTAATGCATGCAGGAATAATGTCCTTCTTTGTCATGAGGAGCATGGTATTTGCTTCAATATTGATGATATTGGAATACTTTGAAAGACCGATGTTCTTTCTTGCCTCAAGCTCTTCAACTGAAAGTATGTTGTGAGAAATAAGAAGCTTAACATTCTTTTCATCATCAAAGTGTGCAAACGCCTCCGGTGTGGACTTAAGATTCAAAAGACCGCGCTTTTTAGCCTCTCTTACCCACTCTGCGCTGTATCCGTTTCCGTCAAAAAGAATGCGCTGATGAGCCTTTAATTCTTCTCTGATAAGCTTCTTCATTTCTTTCTGAAGACTTGCTTTTCCCATATAAGGCTCAAGTCTGTCTGCGAACTGCTTAAGGCTTTCAGCTACTGCAGTATTAAGTATATAGTTTGCGCAGGAAACATTATCCGAAGAGCCTGGCATACGGAACTCAAACTTACCGCCGGTGTAAGCAAACGGTGATGTACGGTTTCTGTCCTCATCCTCAGGCTTTCTCTTTGCCTTTTCCTGAGCTGCTTCAAGCTCTGTGCCGGATATAATAGCATCAACAACATTTGAAAGATTTCTGCCAAGATACATTGAAATGATTGCAGGCGGTGCCTCATGGCCTCCGAGTCTGTGATCATTTCCTGCTGTTGAGACAGCTATCTTGAGAAGATCCTGATAATCATCTACAGCCTTTATAACTGCAGTAAGGAAAAGCTGGAATTTAACATTTTCATAAGGTGCCTTTCCCGGATTTATAAGGTTTTCTCCGTCATCTGTGCAGATAGACCAGTTATTATGCTTTCCTGATCCGTTTATTCCTGCAAACGGCTTTTCGTGAAGCAGGCAGTAGAAGCCATGCTTATCAGCGATCTTCTTCATCATTTCCATCGTAAGCTGGTTCTGATCAATAGAAATAGATGCCTTTGTATAAACTGCCGCCATCTCATGCTGGCACGGAGCGACCTCATTATGCTCTGTCTTTGCAAAAATGCCGAGCTTCCAAAGTGTGTCATCAAGCTCCGCCATGAATGCCTTTACTCTCGGTCTGATATTTCCGAGATACTGATCTGAAAGTATCTGTCCCTTAGGAGTAGGCGCTCCGAAAAGTGTCCTTCCGCAGAGAATGATATCTCTTCTCTTTGCATAGTCTTCCTTGTTTATAAGGAAATACTCCTGCTCAAGTCCGACATTAGGAAATACATACTTATATGTCTGTCCGAAAAGGGCAAGTACCCTGAGTGCCTGCTTATTAAGAGCATTGATACTTCTTAACAGAGGTGTTTTTTTATCAAGGATAGCTCCGTTAAATGACTCGAAGGCTGTAGGAATGCAGAGAGTATCCTCCTTAATGAATGCATCTGAGGTTGGATCCCATACTGTATACCCTCTTGCCTCAAATGTTGCTCTGATTCCTCCTGAAGGGAATGAAGATGCGTCAGATTCCTGCTTTATGAGAGCCTTGCCTGAAAACTCAAGTATAGGATTGCCTTCTCCGTCATTTTCTATAAATGAATCGTGCTTCTCGGCAGTAATTCCTGTCATAGGCTGGAACCAATGTGTATAATGGGTTGCGCCGTTGTCCATTGCCCAATTCTTCATAGCTTCTGCTACTTCATCAGCAATGTCTCTGTCAAGTGCCATGCCTTCCTTCTTGATTTTCATGAGCTTCTTGAAGGTTGCATCCTTCAGATGACTTTTCATTACAGACTCATTAAAAACCATGCTTCCGAATTTGTCGTTGAACATTTTTCCTCTCCTTATATTATTGGATTAATTATTATCAAACTCTGCTTTAATAGTGTTTAGCACTCTTTTCTTATCTGCTGTCCACTGCGGAAGTATCAGCAGTTTCTTAGGTGCATCGCCTGTTAGTCTGTGCACCGCAGTTTCCTTGGGAAGAATATCTACAAGCTCTCTTATAAATGAGGCATATTCCGATAAGGTATACTGTGGAAGCAGCACCCCGTCCTTTAAAACGATGCCATGCTCTGATTCAGTGAATCCTCTTCCATACTTAAGCGTCTCCAAGCCTCCGATTTCATCAAAATGTCTTATCCTGAGACCGTATCTGTTGAAATTAGGCTCTATTGAGGCTCTGTCAGTATCGTATTCAGGCAATAGAGCTGCAAGCTTAGTATTTTCAAGAACATGCATAAGCTGCAGCTTAATGCCGTCTATCTTCTTACATCCTGCTTTACTTGTTTCTTTTATCTCAGAATCAGGCATCGCAGCATCGGGAACTTCATCTTCGTCGAATTTATCAGGATTTCTTAATGCATCTTTTTCGTCAAATTCAAGCTCTGACAGATATCTTACAGTTTCCTTCGTCATCGCTTTGCTTTCTCCGGGAAGACCTATAATAACATGCACGACTACTCTTAAGCCTGCTCTTTTAAGTCTTCTGAAAGCATCTTCAAATACTGAAAGCTTATAGCATCTATTGATATATTCAGCAGTGTCTTCATGGATAGTCTGAAGTCCCAGCTCTATAAACACCGGTTTACTCTCATTAATAACCGCAAGAGCTTCGAGCATTTCATCACTAAGACAATCCGGCCTCGTTCCAATAGAAAGCGCCTTGATCTCAGGATGCTCTGCCGCTCTTTTGAAAAGAGTCTTAAGTCTTTCCTGATCACCGTAAGTATTCGTAAAGGACTGGAAATACGCCATATATCCTGCGAAGGAGCTTTTATTTCTTATTTTTCCGGATATCTGCTTTTTGGCCGCTTCTATCTGAGAAAATATTTCTTCAGCAAACGGTTCGGCAAAATCACCGGAGCCGCCCTCGCTGCAAAAGATACATCCGCCCTTAGACAGTGTTCCGTCACGATTCGGGCATGTGCAGCCTGATGAAAGAGACAGTCTGTAGACCTTTCCGCCAAAAAGCTCATTCATTTGATCATTAAAGCTGTACCAAGCTCCCATAAATCACTTAAGCCTCTCCGGAATTCCCGAAAGTTCCCACGCTTCCATGAGTACATCCTCGGAATCATAGACAAGCTTTAGCGAAAACGGCTCTATCCTGTCTTTGATAAGGTATCTCAGCATAAATCTGTCGCCTTCCCACAGCTCAAGCTCCGAAAGCTTTGATTTTTCCACCCAGCGAAATACTCCTTCGTCACATGACGGGACAATTGATTCATCTCCGTCAAAATCAGTGCTTGTATAGGTGAAGATATACTCAGGTGCCTTATCAGCATATATAAATGTAAGCACTCCTCTGTATCTGCAGCTTCTTAGAAAAAATCCTGTTTCCTCGGCTGTCTCTCTTCGAATACATTCCTCAGGAGCCTCGCCATCTTCAAATTTACCTCCGACTCCTATCCATTTGCCTTTATTCACATCATCCTTTTTGCTGATTCTGTGGAGCATCAGATATTTATCATTGTTTTCAAGATAGCAAAGTGTAGTTATGCGCGGTGTACCTGTCATAGTTCCATGCCTTTAACTGAATTTCATCTGATATAACCTGTCATTCTACGATGTCAAAGCTGCTGATTTTATAAAAAAATCAGGCTTCAACAACATTACTGTAAAACGCCATTGCTTACCTGATGATGTTTACATTATACTCTTTCATTTGAATTATGAAAGCCCTTTTTGCATTATTTTTGCACTGTTTTCTGTACTTTTTATGTATTTGTATCGCTATTTTTCATTGTTTTTGATGCGATTTTTAGTTTTTCTGAAAAAATGTCCGATTTTTGATGAAAATCCTGCTGAAAAATGCGATTTTTCAATCATTTTTATTCATTTTCTTATTTTTCGAGATTTTTCATCGTTTTATCTGATTAATTTCGTTTTTTTAACGTTTTATGTTGTGATTGATCGAACAAAAAATCCGTAAGAGTTTTTTGAATCTAAGAATTATTTGTGTGAACTTACTGTAATATCAAATGCAATCCATTTAAAAAGCAGGAGACTTATATAAGCCCCCTGCCTGATAAATACGATATATAATTTTAGTCCGGCTTGATTCTTACAAGGAGCTGACCACCCTTTACAGTGTCGCCTTCCTTTACAAGTATCTCCGTAACCTCTCCGCTCATAAGAGACTGAGCATTGATCTCCATCTTCATAGCCTCGATAACTACGATAGTCTGGCCTTCCTCAACCTTATCTCCTACCTTAACATTGATCGATGAGATAGCTCCAGGGATAGATGCTCCGATCTGGCTCTTATCCTCAGGATCTGCCATTGGTACATGAACGATGTACTTCTGAGCCTCAATATCAGGAACCTTTACCTCACGGCGGATACCGTTAAGCTCAAATGATACTGTACGCATTCCTTCTGCATCCAGCTCTCCAGGTCCGAGGTACTTGATAACGAGAGTCTTACCATCCTGGATATTAACTCTGTTAGTCTCACCTATAGACATACCCTTGAAGAATACATGGCTTCCGAGTCTTACAAGATAACCGTTTGCTTCTCTCTGCTTAACAAAGTCCTTAAGTACCTTTGGATACAGTGCGTATGAAATAACGGCTCTCCATGTCGGGTTAGGATCAAACTCTTCCATCTCAGCCTTAAGCTCGCTCCAGTCAACAGGAGGAAGCATTGAGCCAGGTCTTACTGTAAGAGCCTCTTTGCCCTTTAATACAACTTCCTGAAGATCCTTAGGGAAGCCTCCCTCAGGCTGGCCCATCATTCCTGAGAAATATGAAAGAGAAGAATCAGGGAATGCAAGAGATTTGCCCTTTTCTACTATGTTCTCAGGTGTAAGGTTATTCTGAGTCATGAATATAGCAAGGTCACCAACTACCTTTGAAGAAGGTGTAACTTTGATAATATCGCCAAGCATAAGGTTAGCCTTACGATAGTTCTCCTTTACCTCTGTAAAGCGGCTTGCAAGTCCCATACTTGCAACCTGCGGATAAAGGTTTGTATACTGGCCTCCAGGTATCTCATAACGATAGATATCGGTTGCAGAGCACTTAAGTCCCTTATCGAAATCAACATAGCGGAGTCTGATATCCTCCCAGTAATCTGTAAGCTTCTGAAGCTCCTCAAGCTTAAGTCCTGTATCACGCTCTGTATTCTGAAGCGCAGCAACTACAGCATTCATTGAAGGCTGTGATGTAAGTCCGGCCATTGAAGAAATAGCAGTATCTACGATATCAACGCCTGCCTCTGCTGCCATAAGAAGTGCAGCAACCTGGTTTCCTGAGGTATCATGTGTATGAAGGTGAACAGGAATTCCTATTTCTTCCTTGAGAGCCTTAACAAGCTTCTTTGCAGCATATGGCTTAAGAAGTCCAGCCATATCCTTAATGCAGAGAAGATGAGCGCCTCTGTGCTCAAGCTCTTTTGCCATTCTTACATAGTAGTCAAGAGTATACTTATCTCTTGTGTCATCAAGGATATCGCCTGTGTAGCAAAGAGTAGCCTCAAGCAGCTTATCCTGCTTAAGTACCTCATCCATAGCTATTTCCATGCCAGGGATCCAGTTAAGGGAATCGAATACACGGAATACATCGATACCGCTTCGTGCAGACTCTCTTATGAACTCACGAATAACATTATCCGGATAGTTAGTATATCCAACTGCGTTCGCACCTCTTAAGAGCATCTGAAGAAGAATATTAGGAGCCTTCTCACGGATCATGTCAAGACGCTCCCATGGTGACTCATGCAGGAAACGATAAGCAACGTCGAAGGTTGCTCCGCCCCAGCACTCAAGTGAGAATGCATCTGCGAGGATCTCTGAGGTTCCGTCCATACCCTTTACGATATCACGTGTTCTTACTCGTGTTCCGAGCAGTGACTGATGTGCATCACGGCAGGTAGTATCTGTAATAAGAAGCTTCTTCTGATCCATTACCCACTTACTTACAGCTGCAGGTCCCTTGGCATCAAGCATCTGCTTAAGTCCAGGTCTGCGCTCACCTGTAGCAACAGGGAAACGAGGCGGGTCAAAGGTCTGGTTGACACTCTTATTCTCAAGGCTCTTTGCTGCTATGTACTTAAGCATCTTAGTGCCTCGATCCTCTCGATTGTCTATCTTAAAGAGTGATGGTGTCTCATCTATAAACTTGGTGTAACACTTTCCTTCGCGGAATGTAGGATCGTTGAGGACATTTGTAATGAACGCAACGTTGGTCTTTACACCTCTTACATGGATCTCACGGATGGCACGTTCAGCCTTTGAGCAGCACATAGCGAAGGTATTATCCCATGTTGTAACCTTAACAAGGAGTGAATCATAGTAAGGTGAAATGATAGCACCGGTTCCTCTTGTAGCCTCATCCATACGAACTCCGAAGCCGCCTGATACCTTATAACCTGTTATGGTTCCTGTATCAGGTGCGAAGTTGTTGGTCGGATCCTCTGTTGTTACACGGCACTGAATAGCATAGCCGTTCTGCTTAACATCCTTCTGTGACTTTATTCCGATACGCTCATCTGAAAGCTCATAGCCTTCGGCAACAAGGATCTGTGCGCGTACAAGGTCAACGCCTGTAACCATCTCTGTTACAGTGTGCTCAACCTGAATACGAGGATTCATCTCTATGAAATAGTAGTTCTCATCCTTATCAACAAGGAACTCAAGAGTTCCGGCGTTGGTGTATCCTACATGCTTTGCGATCTTAACAGCATCCTTGTAGAGCTTATCCTTAGTCTCCTTTGAAACTGAGAATGCAGGTGTAAACTCTACTACCTTCTGATAACGACGCTGAAGTGAGCAGTCACGCTCATAAAGGTGAACTACATGGCCGTGCTCATCGGCAAGTACCTGAACCTCGATATGCTTAGGGTTTACAAGATACTTCTCCATGAAAATGTCATCGTTTCCGAATGACTTGAGCGCCTCGCTCTTAACAAGATCGAAGTTAATTCCAACCTCTTCAACAGTTTCGCAGCGTCTCATTCCACGTCCGCCGCCGCCTGCTGCTGCCTTAAGGATTACAGGGAATCCGAACTCCATAGCAAGCTTCTGTGCTTCCTCACGGTTCTTTAAAGGCTCACTTGTACCAGGTGTAATAGGAACATCACAAGCTATAGCGATCTGCTTTGCGCTAAGCTTGTCACCCATCATATCAAGGACTCTTGATGATGGTCCGATGAACTTGATTCCGTTTGCTTCACAGGCTCTGGCAAAATCTCCGTTCTCTGAAAGGAATCCGTAGCCCGGATGAATAGCATCACAATGATGAATTTTTGCAAGCTCGATGATACGGTCGATGTCAAGATAAGCACCGAGAGGGCTCAGATTTTCGCCGATAAGATAGGACTCATCTGCCGCTGTACGGAACATGGCATATGTGTCCTCGTTAGAATAGATTGCAACAGTGTTAAGGTCAAGGTCATGGCACGCACGAAATACTCGCATTGCGATCTCGCCTCTGTTGGCCACGAGAACCTTTTTAAACTTACCCATAGAACGATCCTCCATTTCTATTGTATGTTTAGTTGAAAATACCGCCCGACATGCTGTCAGTCACAATTTTTGTACAAAAATAAGCCGCATGGCAAAGCCGCACATAATGCAGATGCCTATAACCGCTTATTAATATATCCCCCTAAGATCTGTTCTCCTTTGTCCCCTGACAAAACAGATCATATATTCTTATCCAATTATTCTCTCATGCACAATAATAATACATAAGCCGCATCCGCAGTGTACATATTCCCGCACACATTTCAACATGCTAAAATACATTTTATATTTTTTTATGTTTGTGTACAAGTATTTTGCATAAAAATACCGTTAAAAGGTACATATTATATGTATTTTTTATGTACAATTAACGGTATTTTATATATTTATTATTATTTATTTCGATATTTGGCTTTATTGTTTTTAATGAGAAACATATTTTCAGACTGCGCAGTGAGTTCTGTTATATCCGCACATCTTACTTTGTAAGCTTTGCTACGATCTCATTTATAAGCTTGCCGTCAGCTTTGCCTTTAAGCTCCGGCATTACTGCCTTCATGATTGCACCCTTATTCTTGGAAGCTATCACCTCGGAGAATTTTTCTGTAAGTATTTTCTCAACTTCCTCTGCTGAAAGCTGCTTAGGGGCATATTCTTCAATAACAGCAAGTCGAGCTTTATATTCTTCAATAAGCTCAGTTCTGTCAGCCGGGCAGGTATCAAGCTGCTCCTTTGCACTCTTGAGCTCCTTCATAATAGACTGATCAACCATGGTTTCAGGCACATCGTCACGGCAGCCTGCATCTATGGCAGCCTTCTTAACAGCTGCAATAAGTGATGAAATGGCATCCTTTCTGTTTTTATCTTTAGCCTTCATCGCTGCTATCATATCCTTCTGAAGTGTTGCTAACTGCATATCCGTTCCTCCTGTTATTCTATATATTTACTGTTTCTTTATCACTCTATCTTCGTTGCTTCAACGCTTTCTCTGGCATCACTTCTGTCTTCAGTGTTTCCGCTCGATGAACCGGTTCCCGGTGCTCCCGGTCCAATGCCGCTGTCATTTGAGATAACATCATAGGTGCTCTCAGGTTCATCACTGATATTAGAGTTTCCTCCATGATTCACATTGCTGTTTGAACCGCCCGGAACCATGTCTTCGTCATCGTAGGAGTCATTATCCTCTTCCTCATCAATGGTGCTGTCATCTATGATCTCTTCAATGGTCTCTGACTCGCTCTCTGATTCATCGATCGTCTCGGTCTCTGATTCGCTTTCAGGAACAGTTTCCTCGATAACCTGAGTGTTTCCTCCCTGCCCTGTTGAAAGATCGTCTACCTTGACAGAGGTTTCTCCGCTTCCTCCTAAGCCTGTTCTTTCAGCAACATGTGCACTGATTTCCTTTACAAGCTTGCTCGGTGTATAGCTTTCTCCCGGATATAAGAACTCATGAAGTGCTATGTCATTGGATTCCCAGGTGACTGGTATTACGGCATCAAGCTTTCCGACATTCTGTCCTTTTTTATCAAATGGGAAGCCTGCAGTTTCTCCTATATAATACTTATTTATATCCTTTGCAAAAGGAAGTATGTCGCTTATTCCCACACTGGTAGATGTCTGCGGAAGCACTGTTACCAGAATGTTATTAAGCACTGAGAAGTCTGCATTTTTTGCTTTGTCGAGTGCAAGTGAAATAACCTTTCGCTGTCTTTCTGTACGAGTATAGTCACTATCCATCTTTCTGAGTCTTGCATATGCTACCGCCTGAACTCCGTCAAGATGATTCATGCCTGCATGCTGCAGCTGTACAGATCCGACACCTGTACTGTTAACAGTCTCGGTAATGTAGGCATTGATATATTTAAATTCAGCATCAGTGATATCTATGTCCACGCCGCCGAGTATATTAATAGCATCTACCACTGCCTTCCAGTTGAATGTAACATAATCATCGACCTTGACATCGGTGTTGTTTTCCAATGCCCAAATTGCCTGCTCAGGTCCGCCTCTGAAATATGCCTCGTTGAATTTGTGGTAATTGCCGTCCTTATCTATCTGTGTATAGGTATCTCTGTAAATAGAGACAAGCTTTATCTCTCCGGTAGCCATATCCACTCTCGCTATCATATTGACATCCGAAAGTGCACCCTTTCCGACATTGCCGTCTCTTGAATCTACTCCGAATACAGCAACCGTATAGTATCCGCTCTGCCTTTTTACAAACTTAATACCTACAAAAGCAACGAAAATAAGAAGTAAAGCAAGGATGATCCAAAGTATTCCCTTTTTCTTTTTTCCTTTTTGGCCAGGAGCTGTTCCCTTTTGATTGTTTACTGCTGAGGTTTTTAAAGCGCTTTGTTTAGCATTAGTATTGGTATTGGCGTCGGCCTTTGCACCTGAATTTCCCTGCGATGCTCCTGCAGACTTTCTTGCCGTTTTTTCAGCCGCTTCATTTCTTCTGACAGCATCATCAGGCTTAGCCGAATTCTTTCTTGGTTCCTGATCATACATTTTTCCGCTCTTATTATCGGATGCTGCCTGTGAATGCCTGTCGTACCCGGCACTGCTCTCACCTGCATCCCTTCTGTGCTCGCTGACATCCCTTCTGCGCTCATATTGTCTGTCATCATAGGCTTCATCTGCTGCAGATGAGGCTATGCGCGAATATTCATCCATGTCGTTATAGTAACGATCACGTTCCTGATAGTACTTGTCGCGCTCCGCAAAATAGCGATCTCGCTCTCTGAAATATTCGCTTCGGTCATCATAATAATCTCGCTCATCCCGATCATCATAACGATCATGTTCAAATCTGTCATCAGTGTAACGACGATCAGCATTCCCATGATTGCTATGCTCTATAACTCTGCCGTCATTTCTGCGTGAATTTCTCAGATTTCTGTCATATCCGGCTTTTTCAGAGCGATCTGTGTCATACATATCATCATCTCTGTCATATGCACCGTTGATATCATCTCTGAATTCAATATCATCCTCAGATACATTGCGGTATCTTCGAGGTCTTCTGTAGTTTCTTTCTTCTCTTTCCATATCCTATGCCTTTTTATCTAACATATTCCTAAGATGAGCATTATACGACCTGCTCACACGAACTTCAATCTCAAATACATGAAAAGTCTAATAAAAGGCAAGTTTAAATTCAATAAACTATCCTTACAATAGAATTATATATTATTTAAAAATAATGAACTTTTTAAAAATTTATATATATGCCTCTATGCCGGCAGCTGAAAATGCCTCAAGCAGCTTATGAAGAAGTTCTCCTGTCATACCCCAAATAACTCCGAATTCTGTTTCATAAAAGAAATAGCGCTTTTTGATATCAGCCCACGGATAATCTCTTCCATTCGGAATAAGCTCATAATGAAAACCCTCCTGCGGCGTCTGAACAAACACCGTATCGCTTACCTTCGGCTCTATCTTCATCAGTTCTTTTATGGATATGCTGAATACACTCGCCACCTCAGCCTCGGAATATGTACCTTCATACTCGTCTATACGGCCAAGATACGCAAAGACATCCGCACCTGCAGGGCCTATCATTTTAAACATAGGTGCAATGATATTTGCTTTGCCGTCTTCAAGGCAAAGTTCTTCCTTAGTTTCTCTCAACGCTGCATCGGCAGGGTTTTCTCCGGTTTCTATCCTTCCTCCCGGAAAGCATATCTCACCGCCCTGTTCTATCTTTCTTGATCGCACCTCAAAAAGCAATGACAGCTCTCCGTCCTTTTTGACAAGCGGCATGAGCACGGAGGCTTTTATAGCCTTTACCGGCATGATACGTTCAAATCTGTGATTTGAAAATTCGTTGCTTATCATTTCAATGAGACTGTTATCATTATTCATGGTATATGTTCCTCATATTATAAAGTCATATTCTTTTTATTGATCTGCTCTTTTGATCCTGCATATGCTTAAAGGCTCTGAGATTAATGATCAGTCATTTCGGTCAAATCTTATGACTCTGGCGGCAGCTCATGCATCCAAAAGTCTGCTGCTTACGGAAGATTTTCTGAATGCAATAATATCGGCTCCGTCTCTGTCATTTACAGAGTTCCCTTTCATCCTGTTCGATATCCTGTTATCTTCCGTATCATCAGCGCAGCACCAGCCGTTTGCATAGCCGTAAAGCGCTGTGAATATTCCGCTGATAATGCATATAATAATAGGAAGCGGTGTGAGATCCGTATCAAGAAAGCATGCCGAAATAATAAAAACCGCTCCCATAACTGCCGCAAGACTTTTAAGACATATCTTTTTCATATATATAACCCCTTTCAGAAGAATTATCAGTTTTCTTACTTAGGATTATATCGGTTTAGTTGTCCGTTATTCAGGACTCAGAGTTCAATTTCACAGATTATTGTAAACTTCTGAATAATTCATGAAATCGATCTGCTATTTATTGAAAAGCCTTCGGTAATTGTTATTATATTTAAAAAACATTATAATCCATATTATACTATGGTTCGCAAAATTTGCAGACAGCAAATTAATGTTATGAACTGTATAAATAAGTAGTTTTATGCTCATAATTTATTGCATCAACAGCTATTTATATAGTGGCTAATTGTTTCACCTTTAATGTCCATCTTGTTTAAGGAGATATTTATATGCTAAATACTATAGAAATCAAAAAAAGTGCAAAGCAGATACTCAGTACTTGCTATTTAAAATGTGTTGCCGTATCGCTCGTCCTTACGCTTTCAATGTATGGTTTTACAGCAAGATCAGGCAATACTTCCGGAGGCAACGTTTCTGCCTCATCAGCTTCTGATGCCGCTATTGCTGCCGGCACGGACATATCGACCGTTATTTCAGAGCTTCCTAACGAAATGCTTCCTCTCATTGCAGGTTTTGCGGGATTATTCATTTTGATAAGCATTGCTGTCAGAATATTCCTTTTGAAGCCTTTGGAGATAGGCTGCCGTAAATTCTTCATTAATGTATATGACAGCGTGCCTCCTATAGGTATCATAGCCTCACCGTACAGCTACAGCTATTTTAACCAGGTGAAGATCCTATTTTTCAGAGATCTGTTCCTTTGCCTGTGGACTATGCTCTTTGTTATACCGGGTATCATAAAGAGCTACAGTTACCGAATGATACCATACATTCTTGCAGAGGATCCTTCTTCGGATATGGCTACAGCCTTTAATACTTCAATAGAAATGATGAACGGGCATAAAATGGAAGTATTCATATATGATCTTTCATTTATCGGCTGGTATATTTTAGGCGCCTTTACCTGCGGCATCGCCGGTGTATTTTATGTATATCCTTATAAGGCTATTGCCGATGCCGGACTTTATCTCAGTCTTAAGAACGAATTCTGAGGTATTAATGCTTAAATGTTGAGTAAAAAAGAATACACCATATTGAACCTGAATTATTCATGAGCATATAAAAATGCTCATAGTTACCAAACATAACAACAACTTCATCGAAAATAGGTAAGTTATCCACAGAAATGGACAGACTACACCTGTGTATCCACATGTTTC
>Ga0129317_1000076_pt1 | contig 118057 bp, 100 predicted proteins | sample Cm1ome_FD_94430 | JGI IMG/M metagenome (GOLD analysis project Ga0129317, IMG submission 94430) | Eastern black-and-white colobus group fecal microbial communities from Wisconsin, USA - Cm1105 metagenome | ecosystem: Host-associated > Mammals > Digestive system > Large intestine > Fecal...
CCCTCAAGCGTGTTTGTTTTGACTTGAGGGGCTTGAAATGGGATTTGACAACGTCTTGGACAGCTAAAGGCCGAAATTGTTGATACGGGGTTATTTAATAAAAATTATTTTGGACAGTAGTGATTTTTTCTGTTAAAAAGGACCGTGAGTATGCTAAAAAAATAGCTGAATTATTTTGGTACGAGGATGTTGATATAGAGAAATCAATCATAGAATTCGCAAAGTTAACACATCATAAAAATGTTTTGAGACCTCTAAGGGCTCCCGTTTTAACATTGGGGACGATAGTGAAATTGAAACCTCACAAAAACTCGTCAAACACGACTCAAGAACAAGAATTTATTGATGACTTTGAATATTTCGTCTGTATCCAACAAAAGTGTGACTCTGTCCGATTAGGTGAAAAGAAGAGAAGGTTTCTTTTTTTACCATTAAGAAAGCGTGACAATGCAAAGTTAAAGGAACGTTATATTATTATTGGAAAGGAAATTTATGGGCTCGATAGCAACACGTACGAGTTAAAGACAATTCAGTTTCAATGTGCTTCCAAGGGTGATTCTGTCGTCAAGGCTAAAGAGGATAAGGAAACGAAGGAATGGTACTTTTCCTCAATTTATGGTGAAAAGATAATTTGGTGTTTTGACTTAAAAGAAGTCCATGCTTTGCGTATTGCGCATGAGTATAGTTCAAAACTATCGCGTATTGGTCTGGATGAGTCAGAATGGTTGAGAAATTTGGGACAAAAAAAATAATTCGGTTATGACAAGATTGCTGAGATTTGTGAGTGATATAACAGTGTGAAAGTCTCTGCCTAGAATATCGTCACGGCATCGTAGTCATCAAGGACTTATTGTTATTACCCAAAGCTTTGGTTTTAGCCGCAAAAATGAACTATGACCGTATCAAAGAGTTCTTTCGTTTTTTCTTGCAAGTGACCGTCACCCGTGACAGCATAGAAAATATTGCCGGTTCGGTTTAAGCGAAACGAGACGGGTGCTTCAGTAGTGCCCGCTCGGCTTTGTTTACAGAATCTCTCAATGGCCTTTTTGGAAGCTATTGACGCAGCACGGTATTGAGAGAGTTTGCCGTTGCCAGCGTTGACAGTATAGGGAATGTATTGAGACATAAGACTTCTCCTCATCGATGAGTTGGTGTTGAGTTAGTTTTATTCTTATGCCTAGGTTTACAGATGACTATTCGTTCAACTGGGAGTTTTTTGTCAAACAACAAAATCATTGATCGTCATTTCTAAAGGATTAGTACTCTGACGTCTAACAATCCGAAACAGGCCTTTTATTGAAGTTTTTTGGAGAGTTATTTTGGAGTTGTGTGCTTTGTTTTTCGGGGATAATCATCTGATAATTTGTGTACGAGCAGAATAAAATTTGTTAAATTCAATCTTTTGAATTGAAATCATAATGAATGACGAAAACGCTTAAAGGCATATAACTATGGTAAAAGGCACCAAAATAGTAGTAAATCTTTCTGAATACGAGATCATAGAACTTGCTGAATATGTAGCTAAAGCAATTCAAAAAGACTATGTAGAGGTTGCAAGTTTGTATCATTGGCCAGAGAAAGTCCAATGGATTCCAAGAGATTACGATCCGAAAAAACCACCAGAATTTAAAAAGTTTGCAAAAAATAAAACCTTTGGATTAATAACAACATTAAATCTGAGAATGAAGATGGCGCAATTATGGGAAATTATTTGTGCACAAACAGACCTTCCGCCTTTGGATTTTTTGAATGGGAATATCAAAACAAATTTAAAAAATGAAGAAATTAAAAATGAGGATGTCAATAAGGTTAGATTTATAAAAACTGTTTTAGCATGGGGAAAAATTAATCAGTTTAATAATATCTCACAGTGCATTAGTTTGGCTGATAAATTAGATAATCTGACTAGCGCTCCAATAGATATCGCCTTATATGAAGCTTTGGGAAAAACTGTTCCATCTTGGTCAAAGTTTTTGGCCTTCTCACGTCCAGATGTATTTGCGATTTATGACTCTAGGGTTGCTTACAGACTTAATACCATTCTTGTTAATGAGCTAGAAGAGGGAAATCAATCTGAACTGTTACGCAACTTCTCGTTTTATATGCCAAAACCAAGATTTGGAATAACACTTGCGGAAACAAGACGAGAGTTATTGGATAATTTAAAGTCTAAATTTGAGAAATCTTGCAGTAGCAGCAAAACGGCGATAGCAGAATGCTATCTCATTTACATAAAAGTTGTGGAGCTAGTTGCTAAAGAGTTTCAGAATAAAAATATTGGACAAGCAAAAAATGAGGATATAGCAAGGGTTAAACAAAAGGTTGAGATGACTCTTTTTACTACGGGAAAAATTGCCTCGGATGATTATAAAAAGAAATATATGAAGGAAGCTACGAACGATGATGCATGGGAGAAACGTGATACGAAAGACTTTGAGTGTTCTAAAGGTATTGATAAATTCTTAAATCAGTATAAATAGTTTTTGACTTATAAAACCTAAAAACAAACACCTAAAAACAAACGCCGTTTAAAGCGACCTCTTTTAGTCTAAAAAACTAATTGATGGTGCTTTAATTTGCATTAGTTAAAGTAAGGACAAATTCCGATAACGGGCGGTACAAAACCAATAATTAAGAAAAGGAATTGCAAGCTAGCAGATATTTGTTGATACGTACCAAATTTGTAAGAAAGTTCATAGGGGAGTTGTTGGGGAACTCCGTGAGAAGAGTATTTTTTCAAAAGAATCTTTCCAACGAGAGGCGTTGATGCATACAATCGGCGGCAAAATTCATCAAGATCCTTGTCATTAAAAGAGTCGTCGCTAAGAATTTTTGGAAGTTTTTCTTGAAGAGATTGATCTAGAATCATGGCCCCTTCTTTGAAATGGGATAAAAACTTTGCACACATACCAGAAAGGCTCGATATCAAAAAGAAAAACAAACTCCAAAAAATCGTTTGAATTGAAAAAAATTGATCAAATTTCTCAAATTCTAAAAATACAAAACTTACAATGATTCCAGTGATACCTAAAAGATAGTGAGTAAATGTGTCAGACGCTCCCGTGTATTGGCTCAAGCATTGATAGGATAATGAGAGAAGTTTATTAATGGTCGGATTGACACTATGATTATTTTGATGAGTCATTGGCAATACCCCATATATTTGATGAGGTGTTAATTTTATCAGTTGTGATATTGCCGACAAATGGTTAACCCAAGAGTACAAAGCGGGTTATTTATTAGATGACTTCAATTTCGAAGAGAGTAGGAGTAAAACAATGATAGAGTGTGACGAAGTAAGTAATTCTAAGCATTGCAAACACAATCATCGGGAAAATTCAAAATCATGATAAGGCACTCTTAATAATCTTGTCGTTGCCCTGCAATCATTGACTGAAGGCCACTTTCTTAATGGCAATCGCCCCCTTTCGTTTGTTGAATTTGCCCTCACGTATAAATTCTTTATAAACAAATTAATAGTTGTAATCGTTACTCTTTTCTTGACCGCCCTCGACCCGATTAGCGTTATCATGTCCTAAACACAGACGCTTTCAAACTTCTTATATTTTCAACGTCGCTCTTTTTTAGAGCCTCCTATTGCCCATATCTAAAATGTATATGTTTCAGTTGCTACTTTTTGTAAGCATAGAAACACATTCTTTGAATATATTAGGGTAAACCCTTACATTGCGAATTGGCACTCCCATTTTTGGAGCTTGCTGTCTTTTTTCGAAAAGAAAGGAAAATCCGCAATGAATAAGACATTTAAAACCCTATGGAACGACGCCCGTCGTTGCTATATCGTGGCAAACGAAACCCAACGTTCCCACGGTCACCCCTCGAAATGTGCTGTTGCTTTAGCTCTTGTTGCAACAGCCTTTTTTTCATCTGTAGCCTCTGCTGCTTACGTTGAAAAAGCCTTTGTCGCTCAAAATGCTTCTCAAGTTGAAAAAGCTCAACAATCGTGGGAGACGGCTGAATACCAAAAGGATTGGGGCTTAACCGCTATGAATGCCTCAAAAGCCTATGCATTGGGCTTTCATGGCCAAGGCGTGGCAGTGGGCGTGATGGATTCAGGGGCCCTTTTACAAAAGCATCCGGAATTGGCCGGTGACCGTTTCCATGCCTCTCATGCTTCTGGCGTCTACGGCTCCACGGGGAACCGCTATCAAACGGATGTCCCCAGAGTGGGGGATGATTTTGGAAATGGCTCGTATACCGAGGGTCAAAAGTTTGATGTTGACGGGAATTTCGTGGGTCATGTGAACGATACGCACGGCACGCACGTAACGGGCACGGTGGGTGCCAATCGTGATGGTAGTGAGTTTCATGGTGTCTCTTGGGGATCTGACATTTGGGTCGGTACCACCGGTGGGACGGACAATACAAACTACGGCCCCTTCCAAGACTACAACTTCTTTTATGCCGGCTGGAAAGCTTTAGCGGATAATCTGATTGCGGTCAATGGCCGTAACCGTGGGGGCGTCATCAATAATTCCTTTGGTACCAATTTACGGATCGACACCAAGGGGACGTCGCTCGCAACGAACACAACGGCTCAAACCGAGTATGAGTATTTCCTCTTTAAGAAAATCTATGGTGATAAGAAGTCTTTTGTCGATGCAGCATGGGATGCGGTTAAAGGAACGAACGTTGTTCAAGTGATCACCACCGGTAATCGTAATATGAATATGCCTTACTATCGACCGCTTTACCCGTACTTTAATCCGGAAGCTGAACAAAACTGGATTGCGGTGGCCGGGTTAGAAAAAGACGGTGTGGGCACCGACGGTAAAGATAAATACAAGTGGATTGATGCCTTTAATGAAGCGGGGAACGCCAAATGGTGGACAGTGGTTGCTCCTGGTGATGAGATTTACAGTAGTGTCGTTTACGATGACCATTATGAAAAGACCTCTGCTGAGCACCCCTTAGGCACACCCGGTTACGCTTATTACGGCGGCACTTCCATGGCAGCACCTCATGTGACCGGTGCCATGGGTGTCTTAATGTCGCGCTACGAAGACATGAATGCCCTTCAAGTTCGAGACGTTCTCTTTACCACCGCCCGTCATACCAATACCGATGGTTCTACTTTTACGGGGTGGACGGCAGAAGACGGAACACCGGATGCAAGATACGGTTGGGGTGTGCCCGATTTGGATAAGGGGATGTATGGCCCAGGGCAATTGTTGGGTAAGTTTGACTACAACATGGCCAATACGAAGTTGGACGTTTGGACCAACGACATCAGTCAAAAGGCGCTTGACGCCCGCAAAGCTGAAGATCAAGCCTGGATGGCCGCAACCAAGAATGGCACGGACTATTCTGCTGAATATGAATTGGGCGAAGGAACTCAAATCCCTAACATTAATGATCCTTCCATTTCCAAGGAAGACGCTCAAAAGTGGCGTGCTGAGTACTACGCTAAGCGTGCTAAAGCCATTCAAAATAAACTCGACAACGGTCTTTATGACGGCGCTTTGATTAAACGCGGTCAAGGCACACTCGTCATCACCGGTAACAACACCTATCGAGGTGGCACAACCGTTGAAGAAGGGACGTTATTGGGCTTTAACGATTCCTTCGGTGTCACGGGGGATAGTGCTGCCGCCACTGCTAACGGTAAGGTGACTGTCAATGGCGGCATCTTCGGTGTCATGAATGCCTATAACGACACTTTCACGATGAAGGGTGAAGTGAAGGATACGGCAACGGAACACTCTGTTGATATCACGGTAAACGCCGGTGGTACTTACGGCGTGGTGGCTGGTCAAGACGTTGAAGTGGGCCATTTGACCTTCAACGATGGCGCTCGTCTCACGGTGGTCTCTACCGATCCTTCTGCCTTAATTGCAGCCTTTAACGGTAAGGGCGATGTGAAGGGTTCTGTCACGGCCACTGAATTGGATGGCGCAAAAGTTAAAATCGCCGATCCTGAATTGGCATTCTTTAATGCCGATATCAAGGTCGATGGCAATAAGATCAGCTCCACTTTAACTCGCAATACTGAGTCTGTCGTAACTTACACCAATAGCGCTTCTGCAGCGGCAATTGCTTCAGCCTTAGAAGCCAATACGCAGGGTAAAGTTTTTGCCGACTTGGTGGATGCAACGAAGGATCAAATGCGCAATACCTTGAATTCTTTGGGCAGCGACATGCACATGGCCGCCCAAAATTCATTGATTGTGAACACGACCACCTTAGCTCGCACGGTCAAGGATCAAGCCACGTCCTTTGGTCAAGCGCATACAGCAACACTTGATAACGGCGCTCAAATCTGGGCAACGGGGATTGGTAACTGGAATAAGGTTGACGCGGGTGGTACTTCTGTCAATATGGACGTTGATTACTATGCCGGTATTGTCGGGGGAGAAATGGCCTACGGTAACGGCAATAAGGTTGGCGCTCTCTTTGGTTATGGCTCAACGGACTATGATGCCGCTTCTGCCGGCAAAATCCAAAGTCATGATATCCACTTGGGTGTTTACGGTGAAAGTGATTGGGACGCTTTGGGTGTGACCTATGGTTTGACCTATACCACTCAAGATCGAGACACTAAGCGCAATTTTCTCTTTAAGGACAAGATGGTCAGAAGCGCTGCAAGCTATGACGCTGACGTTATGCAAGTCTTTGGAGAAGTGAGCTTTAAGGGCTTTAACACCGATACGGTCTCTTTTGAACCTTATGCGGGTTTGAGCTACATGCGCCTCACCTCGGATGACTTCACCGATAAGGTGGCCGGTCACGCGTTTAAGACTCAATTGGATGATCAAAACCTGGGGACGGTTAACGTCGGTGTGCGTGGGGCTATGCCCTTCACCGTTGGTACTCTCAACATGGCCGTCAAGGGCGATGTTGGCTACATGCAATTCTTTGGTGACAAGGAAAGCACGGCCAAGATGACTTTGGGTGATGCCGGTACCGCAAGCTTAAAGGGTGAAGAGCTCTCTGGTATGGGCACTGTGGGCTTTGGCGTTGACGCTGCCTTGGGTAAGAACACAACGTTGGGTGTGTCTTACACGGGTGCCTACAATCGTGACATGACCTCTCACGGCGTGGGTGCAACGCTTCGCGTGAAGTTCTAATTTAACTTCTTAGAAGAGCAAATAAGAATAGGGGAGGGACGAAGTATCTCTTCCCATCAAAACAAAAGAAAAAACAATCCAAGCGAAATCCTTTGTGATGGATGCTTGTTTCTTCTCCAGTTCAAGAGATTGGATTGGGGATTTTTTATAGTTTTTGATGACAGGTTCTTACTTCTATGTAGACGGGATTAAAAGAATTATTGGACGGATCATTCATTTCTAAACATCAAGCGAAGAAAGAGTCCTACAATGAATTTGTGTGAGTCTTTTTGACGACTGGGAGAAAAGCCATGACAGAGATGAAAAAGCCATGTGTTGGGACGGTGGATAAAGAAGAACTTTTGAAGTCTGTAATGGAAACGCCAACCGCCATTCCCGCCTTTATCGGGATCACAGAAAAAGCATCCAATGGACTTGAGTCTCTTATTGGAAAGCCTTGAAAAATCACTTCAATGGCCGAATTCATCCGACATTTCGGTGGTGCCCATCTTCCTCAATTTAAGTTATCCGTGGTGGATTCAACCGACGAAAAAATCTCTAATGCGTTTGCGAGCTGCTCTCCCTCGATGGATCAAAAAGCTTTGATAGCTCAAAAGCCTGAAGTGCTCTTTTCTCTTTACTACCACATGCTCATGTTCTTCGCGAACGGAGGCGGTACGTGTTGCATCGTTTCGACTGGGACGTATGAAGATGAGGAGGCGCTTAATGCTTCAATGGTAGCCAAGGCGCTTGATGCTTTGAAAACGGTAGATGATGTGACACTCGTGGTGGTACCAGAAGCGACCTCTTCGAAAGATTGTTATGACATTCAAAGACAAGTTCTTGCTCATTGCAAAGAGCAGGGGAATCGTTTTGCTATTCTTGATGTGCCAATGAAAGCGGGTGGTAACGGAAAACTTGAAACTCAACTGGCTACCTTCCGTGAAAAGATTGGCTCGGATGCACTGTCCTACGGTGCGGCTTACTCCCCTTGGCTTCAGACTTCGATTGTTTCACCAAGTGACATAGACGGGGAGATGTTTATCTGGGCAGAAGGAACGAACCTTTCGGATTTGTATGCCGTTGACGCCAGGTTGTCTGAGCTTTTCAGAGAAAAACTCAATGAATTTGATGGGCTAAAGTGTGACGACGGTGATGAAAAGGGAGGTGAAGCAAACAATCAAAAAGTTATTGAGCAACGCCGATCGATTCAAAAGCATTTGCATAGCGTTTTGATGTCTAGCCTTCCGATTTATACCAGTCTTATTGAGAAAATCACCAATGAATTGAGCATCTTACCTCCCTCATCGGCCATTGCTGCTCTTTATACGACGATTGATAACACAAGAGGGGTTTGGAAAGCGCCGATCAATGTGCCTCTTAACCATGTCATAAGCACGGTAGAAAATATCCCTCCTGATGATCACGAGAAATTTACGGCACCCATGGACGGTAAAGCTGTCAATGAAATCCGTATGCTTGAGGGTATTGGGTGTTGTGTCTGTGGTGCGCGAACCTTGGACGGGAATTCCATTGATTGGCGCTACGTTCACGTGCGCCGAACCATGATGTATTTGGAAACGTTAGCCAAAAAAGTGATTAAAGCTTATGAGGACGAAGCCAATGACGCGCTAACGTGGGAAGACGTTAAAGCCACGATGAATGACTTATTGAAGACCATTTGGAAGCGTGGGGGATTGGCGGGTTCAGAACCCGAAGAAGCTTATGACGTTCATGTCGGTTTGGGAGACACCATGACGGCTGACGATCTTCTTAACGACATCATGCGTGTGACGATTCTTGTGGCGATTACTCGACCGGCTGAATTTTTGGAAATTACCATTGAGCAGCCCATGCATAAACGTTGATGGGGTGTCTTAACTCATTCACTTTGGGAGAGAGAAAGATGGGACTTGAAAAGCTTTGGGGTGACATAACCCCTACCTATTTTTTCAAAGTTGAACTTCCCGACGGAATCGAGATTTTCTGTTGGTTAGTCGAAGGTCTTGAAGCGACAGGAGACTTTAAGCAAGTTACCTTGAGTAGAGCGAAGGTGATGGATTATTGGAATTTCCGGGACTGGGGACGTCGAAGTCAGGAAAATGCCGGTCAAGGTGAAATGGGTACCGTCTCTATCGTTGATCAAAGTGGAACTGTTCTTCAAAGTTGGAAGTTAACGGATGTTGAGCTTTACACATTTAAGGAAGACCGTCACGATAGGTCTGAGATGGAGACGATCGTGTTGATTGCCAATGTGATAACACCGCTTGTGAGTTAGTGGATCCTGTAGGATCTTTTATAACAGCAAGTGACTCGTATTGGTACGGGTAACAGTTGTGCGAGTGTTCCGAGTGAGATTTGATAGAAAGGAGATAGGGCAATGACAGAAAAGAAATTGCAGGTCGATGATTTAAAAGGGTTTACTTTGGATGATGTTCGTATGCCTCATTCCGATAAGCCAGCTCAGTTAAGCCCTAAAGTATATTCGCAGGGGGAAGGGTGTATAAGCGCAGGGCGAGAGAAGCATTTACCTCACGATCCGAGACACGTAGTCACGCCAAAAGCAGGACTTGTTGGTGCTTCGGGTGAGCCAAGGGGTTTGCCTGAGAAGAATTTAGCGGGGCTTGAGCATGAAGCGGATAGGGTGTGTGAGATTTGGACGGACAAGGAATGAATGGATTAAAGGAAAAAGCCACAGCAATTTCTTTTGGAAAGAATTTTGATGTGGCTTTGTTCTTTGTAGAGTCTCAGTTTTTCACGAACAAAAAGTCAGTTGTCTTTTCAAACTCTTCCAAACAACGCTTCCCTTCTTTTTCATCTCGTTCAAATAAATCAATCGCCAAACTATTAATTAAACAGAAAAGCGGTGATAAGCCATCAGAGAATTGGTGATAACAAATAGGGATACTCAATAGCACATCCGCATATTTCGCATAGGGAGAGGCTTCTGTATGTGTTATCAAAATAATTTTGACATCGTGTTCTTTTAAGGTTTGAAGTGCTTGAATTGTTCTCAATGGATAACGAGGATGCGCAAGAACAATAGCCACATCTTGATCACTTAAGGCGTTGATTTTTCCTAAAACGGATGATTGCTCCAAGTTAAAGCGAGATACGTCAGCACGGATTTTTCCTAAACAATAGGTTGCATAGACGGCAACGGCTTCACTAGCTTGATGACCGACAATAAAAAGTCGTCGAGCTTTACTGATGAGATCGAGTGTCTCTTCATAGCGTTTTGGGGAAAGTCTTTCTAGACTTTTTATCAAAAACTCCGCTTCTTCTTTGAAGACGTGCTTTAACGCACCGTGAGATTGATTATCTCCGGAGATTCTGTCTAATGCAGTCCATTCATTTTGAAGAAGAGCTTTGAGTTGATTTTGAAAATCCGAAAATCCTGTAAATCCCAAATTAACGCAAAAACGATTGATGGACGTAGGACTTGTTTGAGCCTTTGCCGCCAAAGTGCTGGCGGTCATTAAAGCAACATCTTTGTAGTTTTGAAGGACAAACTCAGCTACTTTCTTTTGTTGCAAAGGGAGCGAACCTACAGTTTCAACAATCTTTTCTAACACTGTTTGTGTTTGCTTTTGATTACTTGGCGACTTGATCATTGGGGAAAACCCTCTACAATAAAAACACAACAATGGAGGATAATATCCGCAAAGAATGTCAAACGGAGGATTTTATCCGCCAAAGGAGTTTATCATGACAGACTTATTTTTCTTACAAGTCCTTGTCGTTATTATAGCGATTGCTGTCGGTGCCAAACTTGGTGGTGCCGGTTTAGGGATGGCCGGTGGTGTCGGTCTTTTTGTTCTTACTTTTGTTTTTGGACTAAAGCCCGCAGCGCCACCTGTGGATGTGATGTTAATCATCACGGCTGTTGTCACGGCGGCCTCTACTCTACAAGCCGGTGGGGGTCTAGATTTTTTGGTTAATATTGCTGAAAAATTGTTGCGCCGCCATCCTGAACGCATTACGTTTTTGGCACCGGTTGTTACTTATTTAAGTACGATCTTTTGTGGCACGGGGTACGTGAGTTTGGCACTCTATCCCGTGATTGCAGAAGTGGCAACGGAAGCTGGGATCCGTCCGGAACGTCCGATGTCAATTGCCTTAGTGGCCAACCAACAAGCAATCACTGCCAGTCCCTTGTCTGCCGCAATGGCAGCGATGATTGCCATTATGGCACCCTTTGGTATTACGTTAGGCTCCATCCTAGCGGTTACCTTGCCGGCAACCATCATCGGTTGCTTTGTCGGTGCGTTGTCTGTTTATCATCGTGGTAAAGAGTTGCTCGAAGATCCTGAATACATGAAAAAGGTTGAGCAAGGATTGGTTGACAAGCCCAACATTAAGAACGCAGGTCATTATGAACCTCGTCCGGTTAGCAAATTAGCTAAATTGTCCGTTTATATTTTCTGTGTCGTTATTGCCGCAGTCGTTATTTTAGGTTCTTTCCGAGAATTGGCCCCCAGTTGGGTTATCAACGGAAAAGTTGTCACCTTGTCAATTACCGAAACACTTGAAATTTTGATGTTGGCTTCTGCCTGTGTGATGGTGCTTTGCTGCAAGATTTCTCCGGCAAAGGTGATCACAACTCCTGTGTTTCAATCCGGCATGATGGGTGTGGTTTCAGTTTTTGGCGTAGCTTGGATGATGGATACGTTCTTTAACGCTCACCGTCAATTGTTCATTGATAATTTATCGGGTGTTGTAACGACCTATCCGATTTTATTCGCTATCGTTTTGTTCTTCTTCTCATCCATCTTCTTCAGTCACGGTGCAACCGTTCGTGCCATCATGCCTTTAGGTCTGACTTTAGGTATTGCTCCGAGTAATTTGGTTGCTATGTTAACGGCAACGAGTGGGTACTTCTTCATTCCGACGGGTGGTTTGACGATTGCTTGTGTGGCGTTTGACCGCACAGGTACAACGAAGATCGGTAAATGGGTATTGAATCACAGCTTCATGCGTCCGGGTTTAATTACTCTTGTCGTTTCGTTGTCAATCTCGTTTGTTTTGATTCAATTTCTCTTTTAAAGGATAACTATCATGAGAGTAGAAACAGATTTATTAGGTGATATGGAAATTCCCGATAACCAATACTATGGTATCCAAACGTCTCGTTGCCTTTATTTGGGAAATATCAGTCATTCAAAGTTGACCAATTATCCCGAAGTGATTGTGACCGTGGCTCTGTTAAAAAAGGCCTGTGCGAAAGCCAATTTGGAAATTGGTGCAATTGCGAAAGAAATTGGGGAAGCCATTATCAAAGCTTGCGATGAGGTGATTGATGGAAAGTTTAAAGACCAATTTCCTGTCGATATGTACTGCGGTGGTGGCGCTATCGCTATCAACATGAACTTAAATGAAGTTATCGCCAATCGAGCCAATGAAATCCTCACCGGACATAAGGGTTACGATAAGGTTCATCCCAATACGCACGTTAATATGTGTCAGTCAACAAACGACGTGATTCCCAGTGCGATGAAGATTGTTTGTTATAAAGCGGTTCAAAAGTTATTGCTTCCTGTTAAGCATTTAGAAGACGTTTTGAGCGAACGTATTGAGTCGTTTGGGGACGCTGTTAAATTGGGGCGCACTTGTTTAAATGATGCCCTTCCGGTGACTTTTGCTCAAGAGTTCACAGGGTATTTGTACGGTATTCGCCGTCAACGCCAACGTATTGAATACGCTTTGACTGATTGGTTGGCGTTAACATTAGGTGGTACGGCTGTCGGAACAGGGGTGGGAACCCTACCTGGCTATGTAGAGGCTGTTTACAAGCACCTTCAAAATGATATTGATCCCAAAATTGTTCAGGAAGCGTCTGTTTTTGACGGTATGCAAAATGCTGACAGCTATTTGTATATGTCTGGGCTTTTGAAATGTTTAGCCGTCCTGTTGAGCAAGTTCTGTTATGACCTGAAAATCATGGGGTCTGGGCCTTTAGCGGGGTTTGGGGAAATTCGTATCCCTGCTGTTCAAGCTGGCTCCTCTATCATGCCCGGAAAGGTGAATCCTGCTTTACCGGAAATGATGATTCAGGTTGCTCAACAAGTCTGTGGCAATGATATAACGATCACCATGGCCGTAGAAAAGGGTGAGTTGGATTTAAACATTGCCGATCAGCTTTTGTTGAAGTCACTTTTGGACTCCTGTTCATTGCTTGAAAAAGCTCTTCCGATTTTCACGGATCGTTGTGTTGCTGGAATTGAGATCAATGCCGAGAAAACCCGAAAGGATGCAGAAAAAACCACCGCTTTAGTGACGACGGTCAGCATCGTTCATGGTTATAAAAAGGCTCTGAAAATTGCGTTAGAAGCGGTTGAGAGAGGTGTCCCTGTAAAGGAAGCTGCAATTGAGTCAAAGCAATTTACTAAGGAGCAAGCAGATGATTTCTTTGATCCTCTTGTTTTAACGGATATGAAAAAGATGTATCAGTTACTTGAGAAATATAAGAATCTTCGAGACCTGTAACGACTTTTATTAGACTCTAAGCAAAGCCCAACGGAGGTTTATCTGTTGGGCTTAGTCATTTTTCTGATGATGCTAATTGTTTTCCAATTACTCATCGTCATCAGAATAGTCTTCTTCCTGATGGAGTTTTATAAATATTGAGGGTTTCAGTCTTTCAATACGATATGCATCAAGTCCACTCAAAGATTGTATTTTTTGATCCATTGCCTTCTCTAATTCTAAAAGCCAATCCCTTTCCGTCATTAGCTCTCGCTCGAGACGACCGTATCCATATCGATTATCAATTGCCTTAGATGTATGGCGCCATCCTGCTCGTGGGCCACTTAGCCAAGCATTTAAAAAATCTTCAGCAGGTATTGTTTTTAATACAGGGATAGAAGAAAAAGCTATTTGATTTGGATCGTTAGAAGATAGGGTGGTACGAATTAATTCTTGATTATCTTCCAACTGATGAAGTATCTCTTTTGCAAATTTTGGATATCGATCCTCTAAAGCCTTTATCTGTGACTGATGAAGAAACTCGCAAATTTGTTCAAAGTAGTCGCTTGTATTCTTAGAAAGCCAATAACCATGACCGTAGCTGTCTCGTGTATCAAAATCTTTCTCAGATAGGTGATGTAGATTTCTGGATGGAAGTTTTTCCATTGATCTCAGGTCATCAATATAAGCCTTGCAGAGTGAAACTTCATCTTCATAAGAATGAGCAATAACTTTGTGTTCCACCATCATTAAGCGTAGAGCAGAAATATGCAAGAACTCATGAATATCTGTTACAGTTCGATTATCAAATTGTTCTTGCATTTGTTGAATGCCAGAATCAAGAGTTTTGTCATCAACTTCATCAAAGTTCATTACAATGCGCCATGGTTTATTTGTAGTTTGAATGAAGTAGTGAGTTTGATCAAGCCATGCAGATAGCATATCAGAGTCATATACACCATCAATAAGCATAGCTTCTAAAAGTTCGTCACTAAGAATAGAGCTTGCTAAATCGATAGCATATTTTGAGGTGATCTTAGAGAGTTTTGAATCTAAGCTGTTTGGATCTTTGTTGGTATATCTTGATAAATACAATCCCAATCTGTTTTTTAAGTGTTTTCTATTCAGATTCCCATATCTAACTTCCATATCAAGAACACAAAAAAGCATCAAAATTTCGTTTATGGCATCCTGATTTACCAAGTATTGATCTCTTAATATTGAACGAAGTCGAGCGATATCGTTAATGACATACCTTAATACTCGTAAGGAAGATAGTTTTGATTGCCTCCAAGTGGTATCAATTAAGGCTTTGTTTTTATAGAGAAAATCTTTTGAATTTTGATCTTGGATATGATCAACAAAGGCTATAAATGCATCTTCTGTTTGTGGCTCGACCTTAATTGTTTGTCCAAAAGTTTTTTCTTTCATGGATTTCCATTGATCGGAAATTACATCTTCATGACAAATAACGATAACTCGAAAACCAAGGTGTTCAACATAGTGATTAATAGCACCCAAAAGTTCGTTTTGTTGATTTTTCCATAATGAACTTCTTTCTAAATCGTCAAAAATAATTGTTTTTTCGGTAGTTAAGCACTTGTTTAATACCGAATTGAGAGCGCTACTAGCAAGCCCTAGGAAGGCAGCTAAGCCTCCGGCAGATTTAGCAACATCGCCAACTTCATCAGCCGCATTCTTCACATTTGGTACTGGAATGACTGTGGAAAGAACTGCATCATGAATGCCTTTAACAGAATCAATACCATAAAGACTAACAAAATAATGTTTATCTTCAGGAATTAGTTGTTTTATTTGATGCGTTTTTCCTACACCCCACGGTCCCGTTACTAAAACAGCATAACCAGGAGAATTCAGCTGCAAGTAGTAATCTAGATAATTTTTTAATGCACTATTGGGTGGGGTGATTTTTTCCATGGATTGGGTGGATTCTTTTGAGAATGTCATAACTTCATACCTCTCTGCACTTATTAGAGTTTCATTATTTCAAATGTAATTTCTGAACAAATCCCTTGGTATTGTTCAACTCCTCTGAAAATGAGGAGAAGGTTCTCAGAAGACGTCAGAGTAATTTTTTCAATGCTCCTGCTAAATACACAGGAACATTTGTGATCTCTCCATCCTTGCGATAACCTCGCTTGGAAAAACGTATGGCGTGTTGGGGTTGATGTTTGGCAATGTATTTCTTAAATGATGGAGCCGATTTATCTTCACCGGCTTTTGCTTCAACAGGAATAATTTCCGTGCCATGTTGGAGGAGGAAATCAATCTCTCCACTTTTATCAGAAAAATAACGAGGTTCAACCAGAAATTGCCCTAAAAGTTGTTGCAAGATGAAGTTTTCTGTCAGAGGTCCTTTAAATTGATAATTAGACTTTAAAAGAATAGCTTCATTATCAATACCCGCCATGTGTTTGAGTAACCCCGTATCGAAAAGGAACAACTTAAAGAAGTCCAACTTATCGAATGCCGAAAGAGGATGCTCAGGTTTGGAGACGTTATAGAGGCGATTGAGCATGCCAGCAGAGACCAACCATTCAATGGCCTCTTCAAAATCACGTGCTCGTGCACCTTCTCGTACGGCACCATACATAAATTTTTCATTGGGTTTGGCTAGCTGAGAAACAATGCTTCTAAATACCATTAAAATTCGTCCGCTATTGACTTTCCCATTATGTTTAGCAAAGTCATTTTCATAAATCTCGACCAGTTCATTTTGGATACGAGTAATCTTTGCGGGGTCCTTGTCTTTGACCCAGGAAGAAACGCATTCTGGCATACCACCAATGATGAGATAGTGGTTATAGGCATCTAGCAAATGATTGTGAAAATAATCTTCAATAGGTTGGTTCTTTTTGATGGTCTCGTAGTAGGCATACAGAGGTTCATTTGTAGCCTGAAGAAATTCTGCAAAAGTAAGCGGGTAGATATCAAGAAGATTAACCATCCCAACAGGGTATGACTTGGGTTGCGCTAAAAGCGTACCTAAGAGACTACCGGCGGCAATGACATGGTATTCATTGGCCTTTTCTTTGAAATATTTCAAAGAGTTCAATGCTTCAGGGCACTCTTGAACCTCATCAAAAAGAATGAGAGTTTTTTGCGGTTGGATTTTCTGATTCGCAATGAGAGATAGAAGCTCAATGATACGCTGAGGATTCTTATTAACCTCAAAAATGGACTTTAATTCATCTTCTTCATCGAAGTTGAAATACACATAGTTATCGTATTCTGTACGCCCGAATTCTTTCATTAACCACGTTTTACCAACCTGTCTGGCTCCACGCATAACCAAAGGTTTTCGATCATTATCAAATTTCCACTTCTTTAAATTTTCAATAGCATCGCGTTTCATTTTATAGACTCCAATTCTCTATTACTTAGATACTTTACACATTTTTATTAATTTCTATCTATGAATTTACACATTATTTCACCTATTTTATTTCGTTAATAACACATTTTTCTCGCTTATTTCTTAATAAAATACACATTTTCTGACTTTTGCACAAAAAGCCTCAATAAAACACAGCAAAAAAGGATGATGAATGGGTTACTATTTTCGGTGTTTGTTTTTTTAGTCAGGGATTTGAATTTTTGTAGGGGTTTTCCTTAATAAATGATCATTCTCATTCTCAAACGTTTGACTTATGGGGTAGAGTGTTCGAATTCTGATAGTTATTTCACAACATAATTTGCCCATGGCAGACCCTCAATTACCGAAAAACGACTTTTCGCTGTTTCCTTCTTTTTCAGACATTCCTGATCCTCCGGTTGAGGAGATTGTTGAGCCTAAATCCTTCAGAAACACACTTATTCGCACATTAACTTGGATGGCAATCATCCCAGTATTTACCTTATTTTTTCTGTTAAATCATCAAATCCAGTCGGCAACAAAGGATGCTGACAACCTGTTACTCTCTTTTGCTCAAAAAACGGCTATTTCGACCTCAATTTTTATTGATAACACCATCAAAATGGTGAGATTTTCTGCTGACATCATGCCCGTTAGAGCAGGGGAAAATATTGCGTTATTACGAGAATCGCTCGGAGACTTAGCTCAGCAAACAGATTTAATATATTCGGCTTGGATTGATCAATCAACTTTGAAAGTTCTTGCATCAAATCAATCTCATGGCGCAGAGTACCAATTAGAACAGAGTGACATTGATTTATTGTTATCACTTTCAAAGAATAAGACCTACGCCTCACGTATTACTGTTGATAAGAAGCACATTGTCATTGCGCTAAAGGCAAAAGTTGATCATTTGAATTCACTATATTTTGTTGGTGCTTTTAAGTTATCGACGATGATTACCCAAATGCCTCGTATTGAGCCAACTTCACGCTACTCAGTAGCTGTTTTATACGGTCGAAATCAGGTTCTTTATGATAGTTCAGACACTGATAGTGTCAATGCATTTGATTTAACGCAAGAGCAATGGGACAGCATTACCAAGTCTTCTTTAGGGGAAGTCATTCATAGTTCTGGTTATCGAAACACTGCTAGGGTGGGTTCATTTTTATATATTCCCAATATCAATTGGGTAGTGGCGGTTAGTGAGCCACTTGAACAGCGTGACGCTTTGATTCGTTCTTCCTTAAAGACCGCTCTTTGGGTTATTTTGCTGGCGTTTGTAACATCCATCTGCGCAGGCATTTTAACTGCGGCTCCTTTGGCAAGATCAGTGAACTTATTGTCAGATGCTGTTCGCACATTTGGCCGTCAAGGGAAGTTAGACGAGACGATTGTTTCTAAATTAGAGCATGAGGGTACGACAGAATTGGTGTCTTTAGGGCAAAGTTTAGAGAATATGGCCAAAGACATTCAAGAAACTAATAAGAAATTGGCGAAACTAAACGCTGAACTCGAATCTCAAGTACAAGATCGAACGGCGACAGTTTTACTGCGAAATAGAGAATTGAATTCCCTTAACAGGTTGTTGGCGCCAATTCAGTCCTTGGGTGAAAACGTTGAACTTAACTTAATTGATCAAAGTATAGAATCTTTCAGACTACTTTTAGGTCTTTCTGAATTACGTTTTATTCCCTGTGAACCAGAAAAAGATTTTCAAAATTCTTTAGCTGTGACTTCACGCATCGCTGTCGTTATGAATCATCGACGTTTTGGATGGTTGGAAGCAGGGCAAAATGACCTAATGACGGCTGATCGTATGGAATCCCTTCTACGCTTGGCAAACTCCTTGTCGATCGTTTTAGCCAATCGTCATCTTGTGCAACAGTTAGCAAAAGAACACGCTACACTAGCAACGGTTTTTGATTCTATTACTGACGGAGTTTTGATTATTGGGCGATCTGGCAAAGTGATTTATGCCAATGATTTGGCGGCTAAGTTACTCAACAATTGCCAACCGATTATAGGTCATGATGCGCATCAACTAGTTTTTGATCATTGGAAACCCGTAAACAATTCGAATATCCAACATATTGAAGCATTGGAGGAAGCGAGTCGTTTCATTCCGATTAGTGCAAATACCAACCTTCCTCATCAAACAATTGATATTGTTGCCTTTACCGTTTCAGATTTGCCAGGTTTTTCAGGTGAGCGAAAAGGGCTTTTACTTCGAGACATGACTAAAGAGGCACAAATCGAGAATATGAAAGATCATCTGATGTCTGTTGTTGCTCATGAGTTAAAAACACCAGTGACAGCACTTCGGTTACAAGCAGAATCTTTGAGACACTATAGTTTGGAAGAAAAAGTAACAGAATTATCTGAAATTGAAGAATTGATTGAAGAGTCGGCTCGTCTTGGACAATTAATTGATGACTTATTAGATATCTCAAGAATTGAGGGCGGAGCCATGAAATTGGTGCCAACAGTAGTTCAAGTTGCAAGTTTAATTGATCGAGCGGCCCGTTTGACAAAGAGTCGATATGCAATTGAAATTGAACGCACGATTGATCCAGATGCAGAAACTTTTATTGCTGATAGTGGTCGTATTACACAAGTGTTTATCAATCTTTTTAACAATGCCGCCCGCTACAAGAAGGATTCGCAATCGACGGCTCTGTGTAAAGTTAATGTTGTGCAACAAGATGACTTTGTGCGTATAGAAATTACGGATTTTGGCAGAGGCATAGCGTCCGATAAAATAGAGAATATCTTTGATCGTTTTTATCAAGCCGATATGACAGACCAACGAGTTAGTGGTGGCACGGGACTAGGGCTATCCATTGTTCGTGGTATTGTGCATGCTCACGGTGGAAAGATTACGGTTCAATCTGTTTTGAATGAATACACGCAGTTTGTCATTTTATTGCCCTACTAATAGGAGTGGAATGTGATTAATAACGACCGCCCATTGGTGATGGTAGTGGACGATGAGACGAAAATTCGTCGATTATTAGCCACTAATTTTGAAAATTATGGTTTTGATGTAATGACGGCGGCTGATGGTGCTTTGGCCGTAGATATATACGAAAAAGCTAACCCAAGACCTGATCTAATTATTTTGGACATTATGTTGCCCGAGATGGATGGTTTTGAGTGCGCAAAACGATTACATCAAATTGCTGACGTTCCCATTATTTTTCTTTCAGCTAGAAATGAAGCCACTTATAAGATGCACGGTTTTGAAACTGGTGCGGATGATTATGTAACGAAGCCATTTTCTGTGGATGAATTAGTTTATCGAATTAAGGTGGTTTTAAGACGAGCTACAGGGAGTCGAACGTCAGCATCTGGTCATGAAGAAATTATTAATGGGCCACTACGTATTTGTTCTGCTACAAGACAGTGCTGGGTCAATAATGAAGAAATCCATTTGGCGGATACAGAGTTCAGATTGCTCTATGCACTGATGAAAGAACCTGGCTCTGTAATGACTCATGAACATTTACTACGATCTGTGTGGGGAGGTGAGGCCATTGGGGAACTTCAATACCTTCGAGTGGCCTTTGCTCGTATTCGACGAAAATTGGAAGAAGCAGGACTCGAAGGTGGAGTGATTTCATCTTATTCAAGAGTGGGTTACATTTTGCGAGATTTGGTAAAAGATCCGCTGTAATTTTTTAGCAATAATTTTCATAGTTCCCTTTACGGGTGTGCAATTTCTCGGGGTCAGAATATAGGGTGAAGGTGTTTATTTGCGCTTTCATCCTAATTGGACAATAGATCCAAAGCTCATCAAAAGGGAGAAAACACTATGGATATGTCTGTTGTTGCGCAGGTTCTCATGGTTGCAACGTTGTTGCTCATGGTGACCGGCAAAACGCCGATCTACATGACGGCTATTATCGGCTCAACAATTGCCGCTTTAGTTGCTGGTTTCCCGCTCTCTGGTTCCGCTCCGATGACTGTCGCAAAGATGGTTAATTCCGGTTTGAATCCAGTGATTGCGGATATGACTGGTATTTTGCTCTTTATCGGTATCATGCAAGCCACTGGCTTCTTAGATGTGATCATTCGTGACATTGTTCGCATCGGTGACAAGATTGGTGGTGGTACGGGCGTTTGCTCTGCTGGTGGTATCGCAGCTGGCTGTATCGGTGCCTTGACGGGTTTCACTCAACCGGTTATTACGGCCGTTGTTACGGGGCCAGCCGCCGTTCGTTTAGGCGTTGATCCCAATAAGTGTGCAGGTATTCAAGCTCACGCTGGCCATATTGGTAATTTAGCTGGCTTCACGCACCCAACCCAAGTAGCATTGATTGCAACCGCTGGTATTACCTTCGGTCTTTTCAATATTTTGGGTTTGATTTCTTGTTTGTGCATCTTCTTGGTTTCCGCTATTCGTTGTAATGCCGACATGAAGCGTCGTGGTATTTCGATTTCTAAGGAAGAACATGACCGCATCATGAAGGAAATCGAAAATCGCGAATACGCAACAACTTCCTTAAAGGCTTTCACGCCGTTTATCGTGTTGGTTGTTGGTTTCGTTGCGGCTTTACCTGTCTTTATCGTTGGTCTCGTTGCTGCTATTTCTTGTATGCTTTTGTCAGGCAAGAAGGCTCGCGAAGCTGAAGACGCTATGATGAAGGGCGTTTCTTTGATTGCAACGCCGATTGTTGCCACCATTGGCTTCTTGTTTATGTCTACGGTCATCAAGCAAATTGGTCTCGTTGATACGATGAGTAATGCCGTTGGTCCGATCCTTGCAATGTCGCCTGTCTTAATCCTCTTCGGCGTCGCAACGTTGACGGCTTTGTTAACGCAATCCTACGGTGCATCTGCTTCTGTTTTGGTTCCGTTCCTCCAAGTTGTGTTGGCCACTGGTGCTGATCCGTTTGCCGCTTGCTTTGCAGCTGCAGGCTCTGCCTCCTTGATCCAATACTTCTTGACGGGTGGTCCGGTGGCGGCATTGGCTACCGTCATTCCTGTGGTACCAGGCTCGAATCTTAAGGATGCAAACCTCTTCCAACGCCCGTCTATTTTGGCTGGTGTTGCGTGCTCCTTCGTGATCACTTGTATTCTTTTGATGTTCTAATCAAATATCTGAGATCAAAAGGAACGTTCGGGGCGATATCCATTTGCCCCGAACACTTCTAAAAAGATTTTATTAGAGTCTTTTTAAAAGTCATTGAAAGTAGGAGTTCTAAATGCAATTGAATTTCTCAGATAAAAAAGAAGGTGTTATCGGTATTGTCGGTCACGCTGGTGCCGGTCATTCAAATAGTCATTGTGGATTTATCCAAGATGACTCTGGTGGCTTAACGGCCGTAATGACAATTCTTCGCCGATTAACGCGATTAGATCTTACGATTACTAAAGTAGACTGCAAAGTGGGTCGACACGGCTCTTTTACGGTGCATACAGCAACAGGTGGTTGTGCAACGTCCTCTCCTAGACGGGGCGTTACGGTGTTTGAGGCAGAGTTGGCTCAGCGCGTTGTAGGTGAACAAGCGGTTTGTTCCCAAGCATTGGCGATGAAGGCATTTGGTCGTATTTTGGGACAAGGTGCAATGGAAGTCCCGGTCGCCTTACAAAGTGCTATTGCAAATGCCTCCATTGATGCATTTGCAAAGGCCTATCCCGATCAGTTTATCCATGGTAGTGAAGAAATTGAGGGCAATGAAGGTCGCTGGTTAGCAACGATGATTGATGTTGACGGTGTTCCTGTTGCTCTAATGGGATTGCTTAATGCAACGAGTGGTGGTTTAGGTCCTAATGAAGATATCGAGGGTAATGTCAATTTGGCGGGTAAAGCTCAAGTAATGAAAGACATGGCGTTGGACAGAATCCCGACCATTATGGTTGAAGGGAAAGTATGTGCAAAACCAGTAAGCGAAGTGATTGATGTTCCAACGTTTGTGACCCGAGCCTTTGTTGGAGATGATAATGTTACCGTGAGTGAGTGCATCGAAGTTGCTTCTAAACAGCTTGGTTATCCTATTGTTTTCCCAAGAGAATTGTTGGCTCGTAAAAAAGACGCAATGCGTAATTTAACGTTTGAAATGGGGCAGCATGTTGCCAGTTTGGCTCAAAGATTTTCTGTTGCCACTACATCGCGAGAAAAAGTCTTATTAGCTGCTGAAATTAATCGTTATGTGAGCGAAGATTTTGGAGGCGTGTCTTTCATGAGTGATGATATTCATGAGGTGATGGGAGGAGTTGGTGGAATTCCAGGTACGACAGGGTGTTTGTCTTTGTTTGTATCTAATGCGGAACTAGAGGAGACCGTCTATCCAATCTTGAATCAACAGGATGCGGACCGATATGCCGACGTGATTCTTGCGGCGGTTGGTCAAGTGTATCTTCGTATGGATGATGCGATGAGAGAGGTTGATGCTGCTCGAGTTCGTGCAGTTGAACATGGTTTAAATGCTCATTAGATGTTAGGAAAGGAGCAAAAGATGATTGATAAAAAGATTGTAGTAGTTGCAACGGGAGGCACGATTGCAATGAAGTATGACGAAGCAAGTCAAGGTCTTATCCCTGCTTGTTCTGGCGAAGATTTAGCGGCAGCAGTTCCTGGTTTGGGAGAGATTGCTCCATTGGAATTTATCCAATTTTCGAATATTGCTTCGCCTGCAATGACACCAGAAAATATGTGGAATTTGCACGTTAAGATTGAAGAAGTTTTGGCTAGAGATGATGTGGCGGGTGTTATTGTTACTCACGGAACCGACACGCTAGAAGAAACGTCATACTTCCTTGACTTGTTGCATCATGGAGAAAAGCCCATTATTACTACAGCTGCTATGCGTGGGGCTGGCGATACAAGCCCCGATGGTCCGATGAATATTTTTTGTGCGGTGAAAGCGGCAGCCAGTCAAGAAGCCCGTGGTATGGGAGTGTTAGTTTGTCTTAACGAAACGCTTCATGCTCCAGGAGAGGTCATGAAGACGCATTCTGCTAATCCTGCGACTTTCCAGTCTCCTTGGTGGGGGCCTGTCGGTTATGTTGATTGTGACAAGATTGTTATGCGTAGAAAATCTTTGGGTGTTAAGCGTTTTTCACCAAAGGCATTGACTGCTAGAGTTGATGTCATTAAGTGTATGACAGGATCCGGTCGAGAATATATTGACTTCGCTGTTGATCTCGGTTGTAAAGGGATTGTGATTGAAGGGTTCGGCCGAGGCAATATCCCACCAGCAATGATTCCTGGTATTGAGGATGCTGTCAAAAAGGGAGTCGCCGTTGTTTTAACAACTCGTACACCTGGAGGTCGAGTGTTGGATGTATATGGTTACCCGGGTTCTGTAACGGATAGTCGTCGTGTGGGTATCGCAATGGGAGGAGAAGTTTCTGCGGCTAAAGCTCGACTTAAGCTTATGTTAGCATTGTCAGAAAATCCGCAATTGGCACAAAATCGCACCTTATTGGAAGAGATTTTTGATATCTAAGTATCAATTGACATAGGTCCTTTTACTGTGATTTACACAGTTTTCGGAGGCTCAATGTGGGCCTCCTTTTTTCGATTGATAAACAGAATTGGTACTCAGTAAGTAAGGAATTCGAATTTTCGTTTTTAGCAGTACATAAATCCGGTTTACGTAAATAGGATTTACGTAAACAATTTTTGATGGAAATTAGTTTGTTTCGATGATTTAAGACCTAAAAATTGGAAAAGTGTCGTTTTTCGTCAAACAACCGTTGGAAAAATGTCAAAAAAAGCAGAAAAGTCATTGGAAAAATGTCATTTCTGCTTTTTAGTGTTTACTCATGACTCAATAAAACGTCATCAATTCTGCACTTCGTCAAACACTCAAACCCCAACTTCCCATTGCCCTTGTCCACACACAAAAGCATGTTCTCAATACGAATTCCCCAAAGCCCAGGGCGATAAATCCCCGGTTCATCGCTCACGATCATTCCCGGCATGAAGGGCGTCATTGAGCCTTCAGACTGACGCGGAGAAATATTCGGCGGCGTTTCGTGGACGTTTAACGTCAAACCAATGCCGTGCCCCGTTCCATGACCGTAATTCGCACCAATGACTTCAATAGGGCGACGAGCAATCGCATCCAAATCAAACCCACGCGTGCCGGGTTCAAATTCAGCATTCATGAGATCAGTCATCCCTTGATAAACGGCTTGATAGTCGGCCTTCAACTGCTTTAATAATTCGGGATCAAAATCCTTCTCGTCGCCCAAGAACCACGTACGCGTGGTGTCCGTCGTGCCACGATCGTAGTGAGCGCCGGAATCCACCAACAAAACGCAAGGAGGAACAATAGGGGCACCCGACCCCGGAACCGGTTCATAGTGGGGAAGTGCTGCGTGGGCATTGACAGCTGCAATGGCGCCGAAACTCTCACCGATAAACCCAGGAATTTGACTGCGGTATTTGTGAAGAATATCAACGGCATCGTTTTCAGTGAGGGTTTCACCGGCGGCTAATCGGTCTTTGACTTCTTCAATGAAAAGCTCCAACGCACGGCCGTCATCAACCATAACGGCCTTTAAGCCTTCAATTTCTTCTGGCGTTTTGATGGACTTCCAAAGGGCAACAGGGTGTTTGATATCACGGATCTTTGCTTCAAACTTTTGATAAAGGCGAGCGTTGAGGTCAGTGGTCTTTACTAAGATTTGAGTTTCACCGTCCAAGACCATTTCCAACGCATCATACGGCAAGACGTCCCAGCCGTTTGCCTTTAAGTGATGTTTTACTTCAACCGATAATTGCTCAATATTCACAAACAATGTCGCTCGGTCACGACCAACCAAAGCCCAGCCTAAAAAGACTGGATTAAAGTCAATGTCAGACCCGCGAAGGTTCGTGATCCAAGCAATGTCATCAAGGCGTGTTAATAAAAGGCTACCTTCAAATTGTTGCTCAGCTAAATAGTCACGCAAACGCTTTAACTTATCGTTGGAAGACACGGAGCTTGCATGATGGATAAACGGGGGATTAAAGACCAAAGTAGGACGATTGACCCACAAATCGTCAATCTCGGTATTTTCAAAATCAACCACTGAATGAACTGCTTCAAGAAGTTCTTTATAGCGCACTGAACTCAGAGAACTTAAGGGTGTTGCAAGCGTTAAAGGTGTCGTTTCATTTTTGGCCTTTAACCAATCGACAACCTTGATGCACTCAGGATCGCCATCGCGCATAAGGGTAAAGCCCTCAAGAAGTTCATCTGCGGCTTGTTCCCAATAACGAGAATCGGTCCAAAGTAGCGCCTCATCCATCGTGACGACGACGGTGGCGTTTGAACCCGTAAAGCCCGTGAGCGGAGTAATAAATTGGTAGTGATTCGGGATGTATTCCGATAAATGCGGATCGCACAAAGAAATAAAAAAGGCATTGCAGCCTTTTTCTTGAAGTTTAGCTCGCAATGCCCCTAAAACCGAATCACTCATTGTCTTTCCTTAGTAAATCTTTCGAACAACGACATCCACTTCGCTTGCCATCGTGTCACCCACTTTAGCTTCTGCACCCAAGTTGATGGTCTCAAGACGCCAGCCCGCATCACGCAATTCATTTAAAGAGGCCGAGACATTGATGTCGGGGCAATTCATGGGAACCGTGCTTAAAGCCTCTTGGCTCTGCAAGGGCTTTAAGGCTGAACACGTGACACGTTGACCGATCGGGGCATCGTACAAGGGATCGTTAAAGCCTTGACTGCAACCGGTCAAAAAGAGGGGAACCAATAAATAGAAAAAGCGCTTCATTGATAAATCCAATCCGTTATTGACACGATTGTATCGTTTTTTCAAAGGCAAAACCTTACTTATCAAAACCCGGTAACACATAATCAAATTCAGACAACTTTTTCACGGGACGTTTGGGAGTGGCAGATTTGGCACTTCCCTTTACACGAATGTTTCCGCGCGTGGTCTTTTTCTCTTCTCGAGTGGGACGTCGTTCATCCGTGCGACGCGTGGCATAAGCGTAGGTCTCGCGTTCATCTTCTTTTTTCTCACGACGGCCCTTGCCGGCAGCGCGTCCTCGGGCCTCCCCCATGCTTCTTTCACTTGCTCTTCCACGACGCTTTTGCGGCGCTTCATCGACAAAATCAGCAGGATCGGCTTCATCAATGACTTGAACGTCAAACTTTTTCTTGATAAGGCGTTCAATGGAGCGCAACAAATAGCGATCTTCGGGTTGCATCAAAGAAACCGCTTCGCCATCCATGCCCGCGCGACCCGTGCGACCAATGCGGTGCACATAGTCTTCGGCGTTGTTCGGAAGATCGTAATTGACCACATGAGGCAACTCTTTAATGTCGATCCCTCGGGCCACGACGTCGGTCGCAACCAAAATCTGTACTTCACCGCTCTTAAATTTGGCCAGTGCCTTAGAGCGAGCTGATTGTGTGCGATCCCCGTGGATGCAATCCACCGTAAACCCGTCTTTTTCCAAGTGTTTGGCCAAACGTGCGGCACCGGATTTAAGTTTCGTGAAAATCAGCACTTGGCGCCATTGGTTATCCACAATCAAGTCGCGTAAGAAGTCTCGCTTGTGTTCTTTTTTCACTTGATAGATCGTTTGAGCGATTTTGCTCACGTCACGGTTAGCCGCAATTTCCACCATCACAGGGGCGTCCAAGAGGCGTTCCGCTAAATTGCGAATGTCTTCTGAGAACGTGGCAGAAAAAAGCATGGATTGACGATCTTCGGGGCAATTTTTCAAAATCGCACGAATGTCGGCAATAAAGCCCATGTCAAGCATACGGTCGGCTTCGTCCATCACCAAGAAGTGCGTGTCATCAAAAAAGAAGTGCCCGTCTTTGGCGTGATCTAAAAGGCGACCGGGCGTGGCAATCACAATGTCCATGCCTTCTTCAAGGTTCTTTAATTGCTTACCGAAACCCACACCCCCGACGATCACGCACATCTTTAATTTCAAATACTTGGCATAAGACAGAAGTGCCGCTTCAATCTGAGCCGCTAATTCACGCGTAGGCGCCAAAATCAATGCCTTGGCTTTGTAGCGTTGGGCACGCTTTTTGGATTGAGAGAGTTGCATTAATAGGGGCAAACCAAAGGCCGCCGTTTTGCCGGTACCGGTTTGAGCAATGCCCAAAACGTCTCGCCCGTCTAAAAGCGCAGGAATGGCTTGCTCCTGCACAGGCGTCGGCGTCTCAAACGACAAATCGTTTAAGGCCTTCAAAAGGGGAGCGGTAAGACCGAGTTCTTCAAATTTGGACATTTAGTTTTCCTGTAATTGGATATAGCGGCTTCGTAATTGACCGCAACCGCCTTCAACGTCTTGAGCGGCAGAGTGACGAAGTTTGGCAATGATGTGCGCTTGATGAAGACTTCTTGCCATTTCAGCACAACGCTCAATCGAAGGACGTTGATAGCTATTTTTTTCAACGACGTTCACGGGGATAAAGTTCATCATGGCGTATTTGCCGGAGAGCAATTCAATCAAACGATTAACCTCATCCTCACCATCGTTTAGCCCCTCAATCAACGTCCATTGGTATTGAATGGGATAGCCGGTTTCTCGAGCATATTTTTCTGCTTCTTCAACCAACGTTTCAATTGCAATTTTCCCGGCTTTGGGTAAAAGCGTTTTGCGCTTTTCTTCGTTTGTCGTGTGAAGCGAAATCGCCAACGCAGGTTTCACTTTCGATGCCTTTAACGCTTCAAAGACGCGAGCATCCCCCACCGTTGAGAGCACTAAATTCTTATGGGGAAACTGCCCGTAGGTGCCCAAGAAATTAATCGCACGCATCACGTTTTGAAGGTTGTGCGAAGGCTCCCCCATCCCCATAAACGCAACCTTACGGGTTTCGGGGCGAAGGGCGCGAGCGCGCATCACTTGCGCCACGATTTCTAAGTCCGTCAATTGACGAATCAAACCGCCTTTACCCGTCATGCAAAAAACGCACCCCACAGCGCACCCCACTTGAGAAGACACGCAAACACCTTCTCGGGGCAAAATGACGCTTTCAATCGTGTGGCCGTCCTTTAACGCTAATAAGAGTTTGGCAGACTCTTTTTCCTCCGAGCCTTCTTGCGTTTGAACGAGTGTTAAAAGCTCGTCCAAGAGACGATGAAGTTCCGGCAAATGCTCACGCAGTTTTTTGGGGAACTTTTCGTTGTCTTGATTTGGCCACGGCACCACACCCAACATGGCACGATACATGTGTTGGAGGTGTTGGGGCTTGCAGCCTTTATCAAGTAGCCAATCGTTAAGAGCGTCTAAGGTCATGAAATTTCAAATAAAAGAAATGGGCGTTGAGTGTTTTCAACGCCCATTGTATCGGAAAGCGTCTTTGAATTAGTACTTGTAGTACATATCAAATTCAACCGGAGCCACAGCCAAGCGGAAGCGTTCGACTTCCTTAGCCTTTAATTGGATGTAGGCTTGGATCATGTCTTCGGTGAAGACGCCGCCACGCGTTAAGAATTCGTGGTCAGCAGCCAAAGCGTCCAACGCTTCTTCTAAGGAAGCACATACGGTCGGGATCTTGGCGTTTTCTTCCGGCGGCAAGTCGTAGAGATTCTTATCAGCGGCTTCACCCGGATGAATCTTATTCATGATGCCGTCGAGCCCTGCCATCAACAAAGCGCTAAAGCACAAGTAGGGATTGGCCATCGGATCGGGGAAGCGAACTTCAATACGACGAGCCTTATCGCCTGCCACGTGCGGGATACGAATAGAAGCAGAACGATTGCGAGCAGAATAAGCCAACTTCACCGGTGCTTCAAAGCCCGGCACCAAACGCTTATAGGAGTTGGTGGAGGGGTTCGTAATGGCGTTTAAGGCACGAGCATGCTTAATCACACCGCCGATGTAGTAAAGGGCCATGTCGCTCAAACCCGCATAACCGTTACCGGCAAAGAGGTTTTGACCATCCTTCCAAATGGATTGGTGAACGTGCATGCCACTGCCGGCACTGCCTGTAACGGGTTTCGGCATAAAGGTGGCGGTCTTACCGTAGGCAGCGGCCACGTTCCAAACCGTGTACTTAAAGATTTGCGTCCAGTCGGCGCGCTTGACTAACGTATTGAAAAGCGTACCGATTTCGCATTGACCGGCACCGACTTCGTGGTGTTGCACTTCGGTGGGCACACCTTGTTGTTCCGTCAACAAGCACATTTCAGCGCGCATGTCTTGGAAAGAGTCAATGGGAGGAACGGGGAAGTAACCACCTTGGTGGCCAGGACGGTGGCCAAGGTTACCTTGTTCGTAGTCGATCTTGGAAGACCAGCCGGATTCATCGGAAACAATCTTAAAGAAAGAGTTTTCCGGGGCCGTATTCCACATGATGGAGTCAAAAATGTAGAACTCGGGCTCGGGACCGAAGTAAGCCGTATCGCCCACACCCGTGGACTTCAAATAAGCTTCAGCGCGCTTAGCGATCGAACGCGGATCGCGTTCATAGCCCTTACCCGTGATGGGGTCGGCAGCATCGCACGTCAAAATCAACGTATTTTCTTCACGGAACGGGTCCAAACGAGCACTGTCAGGATCGGCGATCAAAATCATGTCGCTTGCTTCAATGCCCTTCCAACCAGCCATCGAAGAACCGTCAAAGGGTTGACCTTCTTCAAAAAAGTCTTCATCGACCTTACGAGCGGGGATGCTGACGTGTTGCTCTTTACCCTTCATGTCGGTAAAGCGAAGATCAACAAATTTGACGTCGTTGTCTTCAATCATTTGTAAAACGTTTTCAATAGAGGACATAGTTGTTCACATAAAGAAAGGGATTAAGAATAGAGTGATTTTAATGTTTACAGAAAAGAAACGAAAGCGATAATCTTGAGAAGACATGCTTTTTTTCAAAAGACTATGAGAAATAGCGTACTCTCGTTTCCCTCCTTGAATTTAACGTTTGGTTTTCTTCACCTTGTCTCCGAAAATCGTTTTCCATTCTGCCGTCATCGAAATCGTCTCCCAACCGTACTTTTGAGCAGCGTTTTTCGACTTCTCCACGTTTTCTCGACAGTACATGCGAGTCTTGTCATCGCACATGAGCCGAAAAGCCATGGAAGGGTAAGGGTTATTGTGAATCGTGTACTGCATCATGCTTGCGTCCCCATTGCTATTGCCAAAAGCCAAAATGGGTTTTTGACCGATCTCTTTTGCAATGGCTTCGACCTTGTTTTGCTGAAGGTTTTTGACGATCAAAGCGCCTCGGAACATCTCATCGTCAGGATTCAAGCGATAACTCAATCCATCTTTTTCTTTTTGCTCGGTGGCTAAAAGCTTCACATCAGAACCGATCACATGATTATGCGTCATGAGATTTAAACCGCTGGTTAAACTTCTGACGATTGCACGATCTGAACCTGTAACCGCATAAACCGTAAAGTGGTGGGCTTTAAGGTAACTAATGATTTCCACCATCGGTAGGAAAAACGCTTCGCCGTATTTGAGATTCGTGTAATAGGGGTTGGGTGTTTTGGCAAAATTCAATACGTATTGGGCAAAAGCCGTGTCCGTCATTCCTTCAAAGACACTCATATGCATTTCAAATTCGCCGGGGCCATAATCGGGGAACCGCTCCCCCTTTTGAAGGGCCTTTTCGCCTTTGAGCGCAAAATCATGGATATTTTTAGGCGCTTGATAAGTCTTGTCGTGCAATACGCGATGCAAGAAAATCAACCAATCAAAGTAAAACGGGGCCCTTTCGTCCATGAGTGTGCCATCCACATCAAAAACGGCAATACGGTTTTCAATGGGGACAAAGGTATTGGCTTTTCTGTTTGTCACTTGGTCAACATACGCTTTGAGCTTACTGACCGTGGGAGACTCTTTTTGCCAATAATTAAAATCGCCTTGATGGGAAGTTGCTAATTGAGCAATTTCCTGTCTTGAAGCCGCATGAGCTGACGTTGATTGAATTGCAATAGCCAGCGTTAATCCCATCAAAAGCGGAAGTGTTTTGATCATGACTCGTCCTTAGCGTTTGCACGATTTAAAGCGACGGTTAAAAGAACGGCAGCGCCATAAGCAATCCCCTTATCGTTAAAGTCAAAGGTACTGCTATGGAGCGCATCTTGGTGTTCAGTATCACCTAATCCGAGCCTAAAAAGGCACCCCGGGCGCGCTTGAAGCATGAAGGAGAAGTCTTCTCCGCCGGGCTTACGCTCAAGGTCAATGACATTGCTTTCCCCCAAGGCCAACTTCGCTAGGCGCTTGGCTTCCGTAACGCGTTCAGGCGTGTTGTACATTGAGGGGTAAAGTTTGTTGTAGCGATAGTCGACCTCTACACCGTGCGTCATACCGACCCCTTGGCAGATTTCTCCGATGCGCTTTTCAATGAGGGCTCGCACTTCCGGCTCATAAGAGCGCGTCGTACCACCGAAAACGGCTTCTTGAGGAATGACGCTGATGCCTTTAGAGTCACCGGCTTTTACATAGCAAACGGAGACCACACAAGCCTTGTCAGGGGAGCAGTTGCGTGAGGCAATCGTTTGAATGGCGCTGATTGCTTCGCCCATCGCCACAATGCTGTCTTGCACGAGTTGGGGGCGAGAGCCGTGTCCGCCCGTCCCTTTAAATCGCACTTCAAAGCCGTCCGCATTGGCCGTTGCAAAACCGGAAATAAAACCCACTTGACCAAGAGGTACCATGGGTTCGGAGTGCAATGCGTAATATTCATCAATTCCAAATCGCTCCGTTAACCCGTCTTCTAACATATGACGGGCACCCGCGTAGCCTTCTTCGCCGGGTTGGAAAATCGCAACCACGGTGCCCGCAAAGTCTCGATGATCCATTAAGTAGTGGCAAACAGTTAAAAGCGTCGCTACATGACCGTCATGGCCGCAGGCGTGCATGCATCCGTTAATTTGACTGGCATAGGGCTTTCCCGTTTTTTCAACGAGCGGCAACGCGTCGCTATCGGCACGAAGCCCGATCGTGCGACCTTCTTTCGTTCCTTTGATAACAGCGACGACCCCCGCGACATCGGGGCCACCCACTTGAGAGTGGATTTCTTCGCAACCAAAGGATTGCAACGTTTTGACGATGATCTCTTGCGTGTGAGTCAGTTGCAACCCCTCTTCAGGGTGAGCGTGCAATTGATGGCGAATGGCGGTGCCAAATAATGCATAGGATTGAAGAACATGAGGGGTAACGAGAATGTCAGCCATGATGCAAGCCTCAGAGAAATGAATAATTCATTCTGACACGCAAAATATTCGTTTGTAATCAAGGGAAAACCACAGGAAATTGAATTTTTTGTACCGATTCTGAGTGCTTTTACGTAAGATGTTAGGAAACGCTTCTTTGAAAAAGGATCCCCATGTCCGAGTCCTATTCTTTAATCTCCGCCCGTGAGCATTATTTGAGCATCCCGGTGATTGAAAATTTCTGTCGCTACCTTGCATGCTACTTAAACGGTCGCACCTTTGATCCTGCTTACACGACAGAGACCTTGCGCCCCAAGGTTCACTATTGTTTTGTGAATTTGGAAGATGCTTATGAGCAGTATATGCAAGAGCCAGACAATGCGTCGTTAATCGAACGAAGCGAAGAGATGCGCCCCTTGATGCTTGAAGCGCTCAAAGCCAACGATTCAGTAAAACTTCATCAATTGATTTTAGATGTGATGCCTTCGCGTTTAATCGTTAAAAACAACACGCAATGGCTTCAAAATCAAGAAAACGATTTGTGTACGTTGGTGAAGTTTGCTTGTGAGCAATTTTCTGACGAGAGTCCCGACTACGATGCCTTCGGTCGTCAATACGGGCCTCGCATGAGTTCATTCTTATCTCGCCTTTATTCCATTTTGCTGCCCGATAGCATCACGTACGACAGTCGAGTGGCGGCGACCATGGGATTATTTATTCGAGAGTTTTGCGTGCTACACAAGAGAGACCTTCCTGAGGAGTTGTGCTTGATCCGACTTCAAGGCTGGGGGAAAGATAAAAAGGAAAATGGGCGCAATGCCGGTTGGGGAACGAATGAATTTCCGTCCATTGACAAGATTAAAAAGCGCCCCTTAAAAGAAAGAAGCTACGCAAAATCCAACATCTTGGCCTCTTGGTTAGTCAATGAATACATTCGTCTGGCAAGACAGTCTCACGATTGCCCCGCTTGGATTAAAGAGGGGAACGCCGTGCGAAAAGTGGAAGCCGCCTTTTATATGATGGGGGCAAAGCTTCCGCTTTATCGGGAAGGGGAGCCAACGTTTTAGTCGTCAGCTCTCTATGCGAAGGTCATAAAAACGCTTGTTTGTCGGTCAATGACAGGTGACCGACGACTTGCGTTTCCAACAAAATTCGACAACTAATACCAACCGTAGTTTTCGTCCTCTTTTTCTTTTTGCGGTCGCTCGAGAAGTTCTTTTGTTGCATCGGAAAAATCCAACGTGAGCCCCATGTAGCTTAACAAAGTTGAGATGGTCGAAAATTTCGCATCGCCCCCTTTTTCAATCTTGATAATCGTTTTCTTGCTGATCCCGGTGGCGACTTCCATTTCCGTCAAGGTGTACCCCAACTGCTTGCGACGTAGACGCAAGGTTGCCCCGAGCGTTTCTGGTTTTAGGGCGTAGGCATGAAAAAAAGGTTTTTGCATCTTAGTTTTCCTAAGTGTACTAAAGTTCACTTTTTGGAAGAAAAATGGATATTGTGTAGTTTACTACACAAAAACGGCAAGAGCTTTTGACCCTTGCCGTTTTGTCTAAAGCACGGAATGCTTTGGGGAATTAGAACGCAGCGATGTGACCGTCAGTACGTTTTTCGGTACCGGCGCACAAGACACCGTCGTCATCACGCAAAATCACTTGACCGCGACCCATGTGATAGGGGTCGGGTTGAACCACAATGTCGTGGCCCATGCGTTGAAGTTTGCGAATGATGTGGTTGGGCGTATCTTGTTCGACTTCCACCTTCTTGCCACCGATCCATTGCCAACGCGGTGCATCCAACGCTTGTTGGGGATTCAAACCGAAGTCAATCATGTTCATGATGACTTGCAAGTGAGCTTGCGGTTGCATCCAGCCACCCATGATGCCCAAAGCGGAGATGGGCTTATCACCTTGGCTGATGAAGGCCGGAATAATCGTGTGGTACGGACGCTTGCCACCTTCGTAGGCGTTCGGGTGGGTCGGATCGAAGCGGAAGTTTTGAGCGCGGTCGTTCAAAGAAATGCCCGTGCCCGGAATCACGATACCGGAACCAAAGCCACGGAAGTTACTTTGAATCATGCTCACCATGTTGCCTTCGGCGTCGGCCGTGGCAAAGTAGACGGTGGAGCTGTAGCGCGGATCGCCCACTTCAGGCATCAAGGCGCTATCCATCTTGATGAGCTTACGACGATCTTCAGCATAGCGCTCAGACAAGAGTTGTTCGTTCGTGACCAACATGCGAGAGGGTTCTGCCACGTATTCCATCGTATCGACGAAAGCTAACTTCATGGCTTCGATTTGCTTGTGCATCGTATCGACCGTGTCGCGTTCACCGAATTCAAAGCCCTTTAAGATGTTCAAAGCCATCAAAACGGTGATGCCGTGGCTGTTGGGCGGAATTTCCCAAACGTCATAGCCGCGGTAGTTGGTCTTCAAAGGCTCAACCCATTCCGGTTGGTACTTGGCCAAATCTTCTGCACGCAAGAAACCGTTATGCTTTTTCATGAAAGCATCCATCTTTTGGGCAAGTTCACCACGGTAGAAGGATTCACCCTTGGTGCGGCAAAGTTCACGCAAGGTCTCTGCCATGTCTTGGCTCTTAAAGACTTCGCCCGGTTTCATCCACGTGCCATTGGGGCAGAACGTATCAAAGAAACCTTGGAATTCTGGACGATCTTTGTACTTACTGTAGTTCTTAAAAGCTTCTTCCCACAAGCGGCTGATGTTGGGAGAAACAGGGTAGCCGTTTTCTGCGTAATCAATAGCGGGAGCCATTACCTTTTCAAGAGGCAATTGACCGAAGCGTTCATGCATAGCCATCCAACCGCCAACGGCACCCGGCACGTTAATCGGTTCCACACCGTACGGGGGAATGGATTCAAAGCCACGTTTTTTGAGTTCTTCAATGGAAGCGGCCATCGGCAAGGGGCCGGAGCCGTTAATGGCGTAGAGCTTGCCCTTAAACCAAATCAAAGCAAAGCAGTCAGCACCGAACCCGTTACCCGTGGGCTCAACAACGGGTTGTGCGCAGGCAATGGCAACGGCGGCGTCAATGGCGTTACCGCCTTCAAGCAAAACCTTCAAACCAGCTGCGGCGCCAGAAGGGTTACCCACGCAGCTCATGCCGTTTTTGGCGTAAACCACATTTCGCTTAGAGGCGTAGGGGTAGTCTTGAGCATCAAACTTAAACATGTTAAATCCTCACTTTCTTTTTCAAATTCGAGCATTAAATAACAATAAACTTTTCGAAGAAACCGGCGATGATAACGGAGAACGAAGTCACCGTAGCAAAACCAGCAACTAAGTACTTCGACATCAATGCGTCAAGCACGACTTGCTTTTCTTCTTCGTTTTCGCTCGCGGCTTGTGCCACTTCATTGGCAATCAAGTACGTGGCGGGGAACCCCAAGAGTTGGCCTGCAGCCACACCCAGGGCGACGTTCTTCGAGCCTTGAATCTTCCACAAGGGGAGAATGCCGAAAGCGATGTAAAGAGCAGCAAACACCACAACGAACACTGCGGCCGTGCTGTAACTCAAGACGATCAAGTCAGCGAGTTGAATCTTGGCCAAACTCGGAATAATCGTGGCAAACACGGCCACGTTGAAAATGCCCGAGGACTTGGCTTGCATCAAGATGTTTTTCGGAACCAAACCGGTGGAGCTCACGCAAGCGCCCAACACCAAGGCCCAAATCGTGTGGCTCAAACCCGTCCACTTACCGATGCAGAAAGCAACCCAGGCAAAAAATGCAGTGATGGCCAAGCAAACAAAAGCACCGTAGTACTTCTTGTGCGTTTCAAAGAACGTGGGCTTGGCGTCCTTGCCGTCAGCCGACTTCTTTTGTGCATTGGGGTTCACGCCCGTTTCACGGTAAATTTCCAAGATGCGCTTGGCTTCCTTCATACCGAAGAAAGAGGCAAAGGGCGTTCCGAAGAACTTTTGCACGGCGTACAAAATCGTGCCCAAAGCAGCAGCGATCGTAAGACCGTTTTCCATGGCAGCCGACGTCATGATTTGCGTAGCGACAATACCACCATTGATAATCGGCACACTGACGATCACTTCGTTGTAGCCGATAACGGGAACCAAAACGAACATGGCGGCAGCTACGACTAACATGGAAAGAACGGCGGTGGTGACAGTACGCCATTCTTGGGCGAGTTCCTTCAAATTGATGGAGGTGCCCATACTAAAGACAATGAAACCCACGGCCCACTTGCCCATTTGGGAAAGACCGGCTTGGTTAATAATGTCAGGCGGAATAAGCCCGCTCATGAAGCTTACTAAGAAAAGCAATAAGCTCACGAAAACGGCAGAGAGTTTGGCCTTGGTGGCAACACCCAAAAAGTCACCGATACCAAAGAACAACAAACAGATAAAGAGATACCAGAGCATACTGTCAAAGTACATATTTGAAACTCCTTTCTTGCTCAAAAACTCTTATTGTGTGGACAAAGACGTCCACCGACAGTTCTTCTCAATCGTACCGTTAATAATTAGGGTTTATCTATAAGTACTTTAGGCAGTTCTAAGGTGTTTGAACTACGGGATAACGACAAGAAAAAGCCCGAGAAAGAAATTTTCTCGGGCTAATAGCGATGATTTGCTTTTAATTTTCAGCTGGCGTCACCGGTGCTTCGGGAGCGACCGGCTTTGCCTCTTTGGCTGCGCGAGGAGCTCGGTTAGTAGCCGGCGTACGAGGCTTACGAGCGCGCGGAGCTTTGGGCTTCGTCGTTGCCGTTGCCGTTGCCGGTTTTTTAGCCGCGGGCTTAGCCTTTGGCTCCGTGGGTTTCGCTTCTGTCGCAACAGGCGTTGCAGCTACCGCTTCTTTCACTTCAGCTACCTTAGGCGTGGCCTTGGGTGAGGCTTTAGTGGCAGTCTTCGGAGTCGCTTTCGGAGTTGATTTAGGCGTAGCCTTTGTCGTTGCCTTAGGGGCAGACTTGATAGCAGCTTTAGGGGCCGGTTTCTTACGAGGTTGGCGCTTCGGTTTAGCAGTCGCCGTGGCTTTTTCAGTCGTCGCTTCTTCAGCCTTCACGGCCGGTTGAATAGGAGCGGTCTCTGCGACCTTCACTTGCGTTTGTTCGGCCTTAGCGGCTTGATTTGCAGCCTGAGGGCGACGGGCAGGGCGCTTGCGAGGAGCGGGTTTCTTAGGAGCTTGGTTGCGATAGGCCTTCTTTTGTTCTTCCGTACGGTTATCCGTTAAAAGAAAGACTTGCGGCTCAACGGTTTCGGTGGATCGGGCCAAAAAGACAATGACCGCAGCGGCCACGGCCACCACTAAAATCCAGAAAGAATTGGCACTGTGGCTAATGCCCCAGCCCAAGCAAAAGAAGATTAAACCGCCCCAAATGACCCATTGCCAGGGAACGGCTCGACGAGCGTTGGGGGTCTTTTTTTGTTCTGCCCAAGCTTCGAGTCCGAAGACGTCTTGGAAAAGGTCAGAGAAAGCCGTGCCATTGCGCACGGGTTGTGTTTGTTTTTGATTCTTTGGCATCGTGAGGTTCCTCAAAATGGCGTTCTTCTTTGACTATATCACAGACTGATTGAGGAGCTTTGGAAAATTCGCTGTTAAGAGCGGATTTTCAGGTGAGTGTTGAGGAAATGAGCAAGTTCGACTGCATTGATGAGAAAGGCAAAAGTCCTTACATCAGAATAAAGATGTCAATAAAAAGCTTTATGCCCCCGATGATGTCACCGAGGGCATACGCCGGCCATGTAGTCACCGCCCATTTGAGTGACATTGTATATCATCAGTAAAAAATGAATGTTTCGAGGCGCGATAAAAGTGGAAAGTACACATTAGAGTGCAATTTGTGAGAAAAAATCTCACAAAACGACGTATAATCGTAAAAAAGGAGGTTTTTATGCTGTCGCAATTCTCCGTCTCAAACTTCAGAAGTATTAAAAACACTATCACGCTTGATATGCAAGCGACCAATATTACAGAGTTGGAAGATAAGCTCATTCCGTCACAATTGGATGAGAAGCTACTTCCGTTAGCCGTTATTTATGGTCCAAACGGTGGGGGTAAGTCCAATGTGTTGCAGGCTATGGGAGCGTTGCTTGATAAAGTTATCGTTCCTATTGATTTGACGATGAACGCATCACAGGGGAAGAGACGTCAATATTCAGATCAGGACATTGTTCCATTTGCCTTTGATCGGAAAATGAAATCAGAACCAACTTGCTTTGAAATTTATTTTCAAGCCGAGTTGGCAGAGTATTGCTATGAATTGCAATTATTCAATGATGAGGTTGTTTTTGAGAGTTTGAGACGAATTAAGTACTCGACGAAGAAACTATCAAAACTTTTTACTCGAACAAGTGAAAAGACAGAGTTAGTGGGCGATTTTCAAAAGTTAAAGATTACAGACACGTTATCTGCATACCTTCCCTTATTGTCCTATCTTGCGATTACGAATTTAAAGAACCCGATTGTCAAAGACGTTATAGATTGGTTCCGCTCCAAGATTACGTTTGTCAATTACGGCAATCCTATTCAGGAATTGCAAATTGCCATCTCCCGTTCTGAGTCAGTGAAAAAACTCGTATTGGAAATGCTTAAGGAAATGGATGTCGATATTGTTGATTTCCGAACTGAAGAGCGTCCGGATAACGCTATCGAAGTGTTTACAAAACACCGTATTGGTGATGACTATATCGAATTGACATTACGAGATGAATCAAGCGGTACGAAAAAGTTGTTCGGACTGTTGCCAGTGATTGCCACTAGTCTATTAAACGGTGGGGTTTTGATAATCGATGAATTGGATGCCAAATTGCATCCGATGCTTTTGAAATACATCCTTGGTTTGTACAACGATCCGCAAATCAATCAAAAACACTCACAATTGATTTTCACGTCTCACGATTTGACAACGATGAATAATGAAGTGTTCCGTCGAGATGAAATTTGGTTTGTCGCTAAAGGAGAAGAACAAAACTCTAATCTTTATTCGCTCGCAGACTTTAAAGAGGTGCGTAAGGATGCTCAGTACGCAAAACAATATTTGGAAGGCAAATATGGGGCGGATCCGTATTTAAAGCGCATCATCGAATGGGGCGAATTGAACAATGAAAAAGCACTCTAGTGATCGTTGGAAAGTTAAAAGACGTGTTGGTTTTCGTGAACTGACAGGTGTCACCCATTACATCTTTTGTGAAGGGGAAAAAACGGAGCCCAACTATTTCCGTTCTTTTGAAAAACTCATCAAGTCTAGTGCAGTTTATCGCAAGACCGTTCATATTCATGTGTCCGGTTTGGGCAAAGAAACGCTTCGAATTTTGAACGATGCTCAAGATTTCGTTCGTAATGAAAAAATCACAACAGGTGAGATTTGGTGCGTCTTTGATAAAGACGACTATTCCGACGATACTTTCAATGCAGTAAGCAACAAAATCAATCAGTTAAATACTAATGCGAAGGATTCTGTCCGATATCACAGCATTTGGAGTAACGAATGTTTTGAATTTTGGTTTTTACTGCATTTTGAAAACCTAACATCGAATATTTCACGTAAAGACTACATTGCCAAACTCGATGACTATATCTCTTGTCGTTATGGGAAAAACATTGAAAATATTTTCGATGTTTTACTGGAGTGTAATGGCGATCCTAAGAAAGCAGCGAGATTTGCCAGAAGAATCATTGATGAAAACAAGGGAGTACCCCCGTCTCAAATAGCACCGGGAACAAAAGTCCATGAGTTGGTGTTGGAGTTGGCTCGATATTTGCCAGAGGAAATTAAAGGAAGATTTCTAGACGATTAGCATCTGTCCAGATTATTGTTTGTGAAGTTCTGGACTGTTTAAGGGCGGAAAAGAACTCCAAACATCTCAGTATTTTTGTATCATACGAGACAAATTCAAGAGCTCTTAATAATGGGCTCTTTTGTCATTATTGAAAACCGATATGCAATACGCCTTTATTCTTTTACACGCTTCCATTCTTTTAGCCGGTTTTACCGGTGTTTTGGGGCGACTCATTACCGTTAACGAAGCGCTTCTTGTTTGGTATCGCGTGATGATGGCAAGCGGCTTTTTCCTTTTGTATTTGGTTTTCACCAAAGGCAAGATTCGTCTGCCCTTAAAAGACATTTTGAGAATCAGTTGGGTGGGGTTGTTGTTGGCCATTCACTGGTTGCTTTTTTACGCATCCATCAAATACTCCAACGTCTCGATCGGCGTGGTGTGTTTTGCTTCTTTGGGCTTTTTCACCGCCATCATCGACCCCATCTGGAGTCATCGCAAGTTCTCCATACGTGAAATCGCTTTTAGCCTTTTGACGATTTTAGGGATCGCTTTAATTTTCCACTTTGATACGCGCTATCAGGTGGGGATTATTTTGGGGGTGTTGTCTGCGATCGGTGCAGCGTTTTTGACGATTGAAAACCGTCGGGTGGGGTCGGATTATCCGTTAATGACCTTTTTGTTTTACGAGATTTTGGCAAGTTTCGTGATCATGAGCGCCATTTTGCCGATCTATCTTCATTTCTTCCCGGTTGAGACGATTGTGCCCTCAAGCCTCGATTTCTTCTACCTCTTTATGTTGGCCTCGTTCTGCACGGTGGGGATGTTCTCCTTGCAAGTGGAGGCCCTTAAGCGCTTGTCGGCTTTCACCGTTAACTTGAGCTACAACCTGGAACCCGTCTATAGCATTTTGCTTGCGATGGTGATTTTCCATGAAGCCAAGGATTTGAATTTCTCGTTTTATATCGGTTTAGCTTTGATTTGCGCATCCGTTGTTTTGCAAAGTTTTGTGCATTGGAAAACGCACAAAAAATTAAGCGCTATGAAGACGGCCAAAGAATCGTTAGGTTAAAATTAAAAGATATACGGTCAAAAACGACACAGGAGGCAAAACATGGCCAAAGTGAGAGTTCGCGCAAAACGTCATATGCAACCGAGTATCGGTTGGTCCATCGGTGCAAGGGACATTGTGCTCAATTGTAGCGTTGAGGACTTTATCAGCTGGATGCGTGGGGATCACTTAAAACCCATGACCGACCCTCGTAAAGAGGCGCGTCATCGTCGTAAGACCGCGGAATAATTAAATCAAGTAAGAAAACGCATTCCCTTTCGGTTTGCGTTTTTTTTCTGTACACAGCAAAAAGGCTTGAGTTTTAACGCCCAAGCCTTTTGTCACATCAAGTGAAGGGTTGCATTAACCGCGTTGGCGCTTTTTCAAGATACCGCCGGCAACACCGTTGACGCCCGACATGGCAGCAGCCATCAAGAACGTCAATTGCGGGCCTTGGTAGCCGTCAACGTGTTCGTAACCTTCTTCAAGCGTGTGCATCTTCCAGTTACGGCCGCCACCGCCCATGGCCAAAGCAGGGATACCCATGCTCAAAGCGACGTTATGGTCACCGGACGTAGAAGCGTACATGTGAAGCGGCAAATCCAAAGCCAAGAGACCGGCACGGATCGTTTGGCAAACCGGACTTTCATAGGGTTGTTGGCCGGCAGGACGGTCACCGATCTTCTCAAGCGTCACCTTAACTTGGTTAGCTTCATCGGTGATGCCCCAACGAGCGTTTTCGTCAGCGGCAGCCTTTTCAAAGCAAGGAACGACCTTGTCACGCAAAGCCAAGAGGCTATGGTGTTCGGTACTGCGCATGTCGATGTCCATGGAAGCGTGAGCAGCGATGGAGTTCACCGTCGTACCACCGCGGATGACGCCCACCGTGTACGTGGTCTTCGGATCCTTCGGCACTTCGAGGTTGGCTAACGTTTCGCTCGTGCGCATCAAAGCGTGAATAGCGGACGGTTGACCAAAGCCCAAGTAGCTGTGGCCGCCCGGGCCGTCAAAGTGCACGCGATAGCGTAAGCTCCCCGTGGCGCCCACGATAGCGCAACGCGGGTCAGCCCAGTCGATGGAAATGAAAGCATCGATGTCAACGTTGGGGTCTTTAAAGAGGTGCTTCACACCGCGAAGATCGCCTTCGCCTTCTTCACCGACGTTAGCCACGAAGATGATGTCGCCCGTGGTTTCAATCTTTAATTCTTGGAACATACGGATGACTTGCAAGAGTGCAGCCAAACCGCGGGAGTCGTCACCGATGGAAGGAGCGTAGTAGCAATTGCCTTCACGACGAACCTTGAAGTTGTCTTCCATCGTGAAAACGGTGTCCAAGTGAGCAGCGATCACAAGCTTCGTGCGGGGTTCAGGACCGACACCGGGACGAACACCAATCACGTTACCGACTTCGTCAATGTGCACGCCTTCAAGACCCAAAGCGGTAAAACGCTTTTCAAAGTCAGCGGCACGCAATTGTTCGTTAAAGGGGGCGGACGGGATTTCCGTGATGGCGATTTGTTCTTCCAAGCACATTTGGTCTTGGTCGACGGCCAACTTCAAGGCCTTTTGAATCAATTCGGAGGCCATCAACGTGTCCATCACGTTCTTGGTTTCCGGCAAAAGGGGCGGTAAGCCCGGTTCTAAGTTTTGCTTTTCGGTCATGTCAGACTCCTATCAATTAAGCTAGCAATCAAAGAATCAGAAAGATGTAAAATTTTAATCATATTCCCACCTTTTAATATAGCGGAATTCACTCATAAGGTGATTGGACTTGGTAAAGTCGCCGCCATTTTTTGTTTGAGGTCACTGCATGCTTAACTTTAACTATTCAAACCCCACGCGCATTCTTTTTGGTCAAGGTGAACACACGCGTTTAGGCACTCATCTGAAAGCCCAAGGGATTTCTAAAGTTTTGATTGTTTATGGTGGTGGTAGTGCTGTGCGCAATGGCACGATTGCTGCAGTGCAATCTTCGCTTGAAGCAGAGGGGATTGAATACTTCACTTTAGGCGGTGTGCGTCCTAATCCGACGTTGGACTTTGCCAAAAAAGTCAAAGACATTGCGGTGAGCTCCGGCCTTGAGTGTCTCGTGGCCGTGGGTGGCGGTTCGGTGATCGATACCTGTAAGGTTGCGGCGGCTTGGGCTAAATATGAGGGGGATGCTTGGGACTTTTTCACGAAAGGCGTTGCCATTACGGACGCTTTACCCATTGCGACCGTTTTGACGATTCCGGCGGCCGGTAGTGAACAGTCCATCCGCATGGTGATTAACCACGAAGGGTTAAAACTGGGAACGGCGAGCGAAAAAATCCGCCCGATGATTTCTGTTGTCAATCCGGAGCTTTTCTTTACGCTTCCTAAAGAGCAAATTGCCGCGGGCGTTGTGGACATGATCAGCCACATCTTCGAGCGCTACTTCACCAATACCGAAAACACGGACTATGTGTCTTCTCAAGCCGAAGCCGCTATTCGCACGGCCATGACCTTTGGCCCCAAATTATTAGAAAACCCCAAAGACTATGAATCTTGGTGCCAAGTGGCGATGGTGGGCAGTTGGGCGCATAACGGCTACTTTGGTTTGGGCCAAGTCGAAGATTGGGCGTGCCATGCGATGGAGCATGAACTATCCGCCTTTGACCCCAAGATCACGCATGGAGCAGGGTTGGCCGTGTTGACGCCTGCTTGGTTGCGTTATGTGGCAAGCGTCAATCCCACTCGTATGCAACGATTTGCGCGTGAGATTATGGGCAAAGACACGGTTGAAGCGGGAATTGATGCCTTGTGTGACTTCTATCGCGTGATGCAAATGCCCTCGAAACTCTCGGACTTCGGTTTGGATGAGGCGGCACTTAATGTGTGCGCAAAGAGCGCTTGCGCTCGCACGGGCACCATTGGTCAATTTAAGAAGTTGACAAGCGATGATGTATTAGCGATCTATAAATCGGTTTTTTAAGGAGATTGCGTGTTAAAGCGATGGAACATTGACCATACGTTTGTGATTTCAGATACGCACTTTTTCCATAAAAATATTCTGAAATACGACCGTATTGGTCAGGCCTATTTCACGGACTCGGAGCAACGTTTTGAATTGATGAAGACGTGGTGGAACGAGACGGTTGGTGCAACGGACTCTGTGATCCTCTTGGGAGACACGTGCTTTAAGAAGACGGAGTTTCCTCGTTTAATGGAACTTAATGGGATTAAATACCTTGTTCGTGGCAACCACGATGAGTTTTCCGAGTGGCGTTTCATTGAAACGGCTGGGTTTAAACAAATCATGCCGCGAGTTGTGGTGGCTGGGCTTTTATTCACACACTACCCCGTGCATCCGATTGAAATTGGGCGCTATCGGGGAAATGTCCATGGGCATTTACATTCGATTGTGATTGATGATCCACATTATCTGAACGTTTGTGCGGAAAATATCAATTACAGGCCTAAAAAGTTAAGAGAGATTCTTGATCATTTTGGGTTGACGGAAATGTATTTGGATCCGACATTTGTGGAGACCGAGTAGTTAAAGTTCGCTTTTTTAGGGGCACTTCGAAAGAGGTGCCTTTTTGTTTGGTTGCGTAAAGATGACAGACAAGTGAAACATTAGCCAAAATGCTAAGAAAAATAGCCAGTTAGGTTGGAATTGTTTCAAAAAAATCTTGATAATGCCTTTTATTACTATCTGTCTTTTGAAAGTAAAGAAAATGACACGTCTCTCCCATATTCCCTTTGCTAAGAGTTTTTTAGCGCTTAGTTTGTCTGCGGTTTTTTCTGGTGCGGTGTATGCTGGTGTAGAGCAAATTCCGACCAATGAAGATTTTATTGTGACTGTTAATGGAATTGAGCAAGAAGAAAACTACTCAATCGATACTAATCCATCGGGTTCTTCAGCTCATTGGTGGGGGCCTTTGGAATCTACTCAAAGTAATTCTGTTCAAATAACTGTAAAGCCCTCAGAAGATAGCGGTATCCCAAAAGTTGCACAGGATACCTATGGTGGTTGGAGTTCCACTGGAGCAGTTCAAAATAATCAAGTGAGAATTGAGGGTTCTGAAGGTAAAAAATTGCTTTTGGCAGGAACTGTTTATGGAGGATTTTCTCATCAGGTTAGGCAAGCAGAGGTTAGTCACAATGAAGTGACAATTAGTCATTCGACTTTGGATGGTGATTTGATATTGTCCGGTGGTTTCACTTCATATTTTCCAGACTATGAAACAGAACCCTTATTTCAGAAAAATAATTTGAGTTCGTCAGTTACGCATAATCGCATCGCAATTTCTGATACTGATATTGGTTTTATCGAGGAAATACAAGGCGGTGCCATTTTGGACTATGGTGGAGATATTGCTCGTGCGGATCATAATGCTGTGATCATGACTAATGTACAAGGGCTTGCAAGTGAACATATCTCCGCACTTCGTATTTATGGTGGACGAGTTCGTAGAGCTTTAGAAGCATACGCATCTGAAAACTATGTGGAACTTACCAATGTATTTAACGAATCTAGCGTGATGCGTCTAAATTCCGTATATGGAGGGAGCGCTAGAGGATGGGAAACACATGCAAATAACAATGTCTTGAATCTTACGAATAGTTCATTTGCTAGTGTCTGTGCAGCAAATGCTAATAGTAATACGAGCGCAGTTGATCTCATTTCAGGTGCCGCAGAAGCATATGGTAATAATCTGTTTTGGAAAAATACTCAGGATACGATATTGGTTCCTTTAGTCAGTTTGACAGTGGCTGAGGCAAAATCGGATACAAAAGCAACAGTGTCGTCTAATTATGCAGAACTGTCCGGGCTTAAAACTGTCGATATCATGGCAGAAATGGATATTTCAGAACGGTCATCGCTCGACATGTCTGAAGAACCTCAAGTTATGGGCTTTTTTGCAAATACTGGAGAAACTGGCGAGGCCTTTGTCAATGGAAATGTCTTAAAGATCAACCAAAGTCGTTTAGATATTGTTTACGGTACGCTTGTTAGTGGCAAACAGACAGAAACAAAGAACAACAGTATTGTTGTATCTGGAGCTGGCGATCGTAATTTGATGTCTATGGAGCAATTCGTTGGTTTCCAATCTGTAGGGTATGAACTATCGAACTTGAATGGCAATACTCTTTTTATTGAAGATACAACGAGCAATGCCATTTTGTCGATGAATGTGGCGGGCAATGCAGATATTCGTGAAAATACCATCATGGTAAAGAATGCCGCATTGAATGCATTCAGAGGCATCATCGCTCAGTCAACGGAGAACCTAACAAATCGATTTGATATTGAGAACAATCACATCACGTTAGACAACATTAGTTGGTTTGATATTGATCATGGAGATGGAGGTTTCAAATGGAAAGCTTCTGCAAACATGGTTGAGTCATACTTAGAAGGTAATATCACAATTAAAAACAATATGTTTGAAGTGGTTAACTCTAAAGATGCCAATGTGATTGACTTGGTGGGTATTAGTTTTTTGAGAGCAGGCTCGGATGGACAAACGGTTATAGAAAACAATACTCTATTAGTTAAAGACTCGAAGTTTGACAATATCATCGGCATTGAACTTGCGAGTAATAATATTGACTATTCCCAATTCTCGTTAAGTAACAATACGATTATTTTGGATTCGGTTGAGGTAGCAGGGGGTGTCTATTCAATTGCTTCACAATCAGGGATTCGTTCAACTTTGCCTCAATCAGGTAAGTTGATTCTTCGAGGGCACAATAGTGCTGAAAGTGTTAGTGGGTTTGATACTTTCCAATTCGATCTCGATACTGCCGAAAATAACTCACCAATGTTGACGTACTCTGGAACGGAAAATGTTGTTCTTAAAGATCAGACGCTTGTGTTAAATAACGCTGAACAAGCAAACATTGATCAAATCTCTTTGATTGGAATGAGTACGCCCGATGCATCGCTCATGGCCGATAACGTCACGCTTCGTACAGAAGGCACATTTGCGTTCAAGTCAATGGCGCTCAATGGGGATTTGAATAACGGTACGTTTGAGCTCGGTCAGTACTATGACACATTGATGAGTCAAGAGACTCAAGCAGATGTGAGTACTCGTACACTTTCCGACTCTCAATTGGCAACCATCGCTTTAACTCGTCAATCTTCAGAAGAAGCTCTCAACCTTCTTCAAAGTGCAGAAAACTTATCAACTGACGCCCCTGTGAAGGGTTTTGCCACTTTGTCGGGCAGTTCCAATTTCTATGAACTTGGCACGGGCTTTGATTTGATCGGTACGTCTTTGACGGTGGGCGGAGCCCTTCGTATGAATGACAATTGGTCGGGCGTGGCTTTTGCTCAATACTCTGACGCCAATGCTGACTCCACCGTGAGTGGCTTCCGAGGCGACAGCGACATGAAGACCTACTCCGCTGGTGTTGCTCTTCGCTATCAAACGGAAACGCCTTTCTACACGGAAGGTGCCGTGGTCTTTGGTCAAGCCGATACCGACTTCGTGGGTAGCTACACCAACGATACGGCCCGTTATAACTCCGATCGTTTCTACACGACTGCTCAATTAGGCATCGGTAGTGACGTTAAGCTTTCAGACTCTGTGAATTTAAACGTCTACGGCCGCTATAGTTTCACGTATTTGGACGGTGACAAAGTAGCATTAAATAATGCCACCCGCGATACGTTCGATATCGATGACACGATGGTTCACGCCATGCGAGTGGGTGCCCGTGTGAAGGGCAGTGTCGCTCCGAACGTTCAATGGTTTGCAGGCGCGGCTTTTGAACGCGTCTTAGATGGTGATGTTGAATCCATGGTTAATGATGCGAAATTAAAGACTGAAACCTTAAAAGGCAACGTCGGCATCTTTGAAGTGGGTGCGACATTGGCTCCGAACGACTTAGGGCCTTGGACGATGGACGTGAAGGCCGGTGCTTATGCGGGTGACCGTCGAGGGGTAAGTGGTTCTGTGAGCGTGAATTACGTGTTTTAAGAACTAATAATTCTCAATTCAAAATCGGGGCGCTTCCAATGGGAGCGCCTTGCTATTTTTGGTGATTCTTAAAACATACAAAAGTATTGAAAAAATAGATAAATAGGCAAGAAAAATATTGGTAAATCCCTTTAAAGTCGTTAATAATGAATCTAATTAATACAAAATTTTTTGGGGTCTCAAAATGACACGTCTCTCCTCCTACCCCTTCGCTAAAAGTCTTTTAGCGCTTTCTCTTTCTGCGGTGTTTTCAACCGCTACGTTGGCTGCTACGACAAGCCCTCTCGCAAACGACAACTTCTCAGTTGAAGTTAATGGACATATCCAATCAACTCCTCATGTGACAGGGAATCCGCTATCGATAGATAACTCTTGGTGGGGTGTTGATTCCATGACCCAAGGCAACACAATTCAAATTTCAACATCTGCCCAGGCCAGCGATCCTGCCACTTTGGACGGTGATATTTTTGGTGGTTGGAGTTCTAAAGGGACAATTGCCAATAACCAAATTCTCATTAATGTTGAAAGAGGTTCTCTCCTTTTGTCAAACGACATTATCGGTGGGTTTACTAATCTTTCAGCAGATGCAACAGTTGAAAATAATCTGTTAGATATTAGTGGGATTAGTTTAATTAGTGATGTTGATGTGGTGCGTGGTAAGCAACTACGCACTTTAATAGCGGGTGGTTTAGCTTTGTCTGAGGAACAAAGCATTGGAGCCTCTGCACTATCGGTTTCAAATAATCATGTAATGATTAGCGATTCAGACTTACAAAAAGCGGTGGTGACCGGTGGTTTTATTGCTGGGAATCAATTCGATGTGGGTAAAGCAAATAAGAATATCGTGACCTTGGATAAGGTAAGCACAAGTGAGGATGAACCCTCTTTAATAATTATGGGTGGAGCTTCGTTTGGAGGTCTAAACAATCAAGCCAATAACAATGAAGTCACTATAACGGACTCAACGAGTGCTTTTGTTTTGGCAGGGTTGGCTGGAGGTATTGAATCTCAGGCTAATGGTAATAAATTACTAATTGAGAATTCAACCATACGGAATGAGTATTCTTTGAATGTTGCTGGTCTCGCTGGAGACATCGTTGGTGCTCATGCTTTAGGGATTGTTTCTCAGGCTAATAATAATGTTGTAACTTTGAATAATGTTTCTTCAGCAATGGTAATTGGAGCAGTTGCCCGTGATACTGGATTTTATGGTGAGGATGAATCATTGGGTTTTGCTCAAGCAAACGATAATCAGTTTTTATGGTCTAACGAAGACGATTTCGGGTCATTTGATTTGAATACTCTAATCATTGCGGGAGCAATCTCTTCAAGTGGTAATGCAGAAGTTTTGAGAAACACTGCTGAAATAATTGGGTTAAAAACAACAGAGATGGGTAACTCAGGTATTAGAACATATGGTCAAGAACGGTATGGTTACGTTAGAAAGATTAGTTTTTCAGCTTTATCGGATGAGGGTGATGCGGTTCTTTCAGAGAATTCTCTGAAAATTGAAAGCTCAGAAATCTGGGATGAGATGACTGCTGGAGTAGCATCTGGAAATAATGTAGTTATGTCAGACAATGATTTCGAGGTTGTTAACTCTCAAATTGAAGAACTTGGTGGTTATGTGGCCTTAGCCTACGATAATGCAAAAGTGATCGGCAATTCAATTGTGGCAAATCAATTAACGGCGAATTCTTTTGTCGGACTAAACGTAGCAAGTCGAAGCAGCGAGATTTCTGGAAACAAAATCTTCATCAATAGCTCGAAAATCGCTGGACTCATTGGGATAATGGTTGAATCAGGTTTTTTTTAAAGTATTGGAGATCAAACTTTCAAAGTGACAGACAATCATATTGTTTTTAATGCGTTATCAGGAACTGAAACAACATCGTCACGAAATACAAGATTTGCTTTTAGTGGTAATTTTTTGGTTATCGATGACGCAACAGAAGCACTTGTGAGTGATAACGTTTTTGAAATTGTTGAAGTTAACGATTCTAGAGAATTCACAGGTATTCATCTTAGATTCGATGAAAACGCAGAGAGTGTCAAAGTTCAAAACAACACGTTATTGGTGAAAGATTCAAAAGTAGGCAATATTGTTGGTGTTAGCGTAACTGACGAGATTGGAGTCGGTGATGAACAATTGAGACTCATTAACAACAAGGTTATTTTGGACAATAGCGAAGTTGGTAATGTTTCTTCAATTAAATATACGGATATGGCTCGTTCTCAAAGAGAACCCAATGGCTCTCTGATTTTTAGAGGTCACAATGTCGTCACAGGCGGTGTAGATGGTTTTGACACTTTCCAGTTTGACCTTGCAACAGCTACAGATAATCCAATGCTAACGATTGACTCATTGGACTTAAGCGATCGAACTCTCATCGTTAATTCTGCTGGGTTAACATCTCCTTCAAATGCACTTCAACTTGTTGCTGGGGACGTCACGATGAATAACGTAACGGTGCAAACAGCAGGGACCTTTGCAACAAAGTCCATGGTGATTGAAAGCAACGCAACACAAAACTTAATGCTAGGTGACTTCTATGGTGAGTTGATGGCTCAAGAGAGTGTGTTAAGCGACAGCACGTTAACGCTTTCCGACTCTCAATTGGCGACCGTTGCTTTAACTCGTCTAACGTCTGAAGAAGCCCTCAATCTTCTTCAAAGCACAGAAAATTTGTCTTCTGACGCTCCCTTGAAGGGCTTTGCAACTTTGTCAGGTAGTTCTAATTTCTATGAATTGGGTACGGGTTTCGATTTAAACGGCACGTCCTTAACAGTGGGTGGCGCATTACGCATTAATGACAAGTGGTCAGGTGTTGGTTTTGCAAACTTCTCTGACGCCAATGCGGACTCCACGGTGAGCGGTTTCCGTGGCGACAGTGACATGAAGACCTACTCCGCAGGTGTTGCTCTTCGCTATCAAACCGAAATGCCTTTCTACACGGAAGGGGCATTGGTCGTCGGTCAAGCCGATACGGACTTCGTCGGTTACTACACGAATGACACGGCTCGCTATGATTCGAAGCGCTTCTATACCACGGCTCAATTGGGCGTTGGTACCAACTTTGCGCTTTCTGACAACGTGAACTTAAACGTCTACGGCCGCTACAGTTTCACGTATTTAGACGGCGATAAGGTTTCGTTAAATAACACGTATAACGACACGTTCGATGTCGATGATACGATGGTTCACGCCATGCGAGTGGGTGCCCGTGTGAAGGGCAGTGTTGCACCGAACGTACAGTGGTTTGCCGGTGCTGCCTTTGAACGCGTACTTGACGGAGACGTTGAAGCAATGGTCAAAGATGCAAAACTTAAGACTGAAACCTTAAAAGGCAATGTCGGTATCTTTGAAGTGGGCGCTACGTTGGCGCCGAACGGTTTAGGTCCTTGGACGATGGATGTGAAGGCTGGTGCCTATGCAGGAGACCGTCGAGGGGTGAGTGGTTCTGTTAGCGTGAATTACGTGTTTTAAGAACTAATAATTCTCAATTCAAAATCGGGGCGCTTCCAATGGGAGCGCCTTGTCATTTTTGTCTAAAAGACAATGGAAATCGTCTGTTAGAAATATCAAAAAAGTCATCAAAACAGATTGGCAAAGTAACATAATTTCCCGATAATGAATTTATTACAACTGAGTTTTTAAGGGGTTTCTTATGTCACGACTCTCTTCTCTCCCCTTTGCAAAAAGTCTTTTGACAGTGAGCCTGCTTTCTGTCTTTTCAACTGTATCTTTTGCTAGTTCGGCGTTTAGTAATACCACAAATCATTTCACCGTCTCGATCAATCAGCAACAACAAATCGCACCCCACGATTCTCAAACCCATCCCTTGATTGCGGAGTCAAGTTGGTGGGGATCGCTAACAAATTCTCAAGCTAACTCTATCTTGATTGATGTAACGGAAGGTCAACAGGCAACGCTTGAAGGCGATGTTTTAGGTGGATGGGCTGTTAATACCGGGACTGTTCATGACAATCAGATCACTATTGATGAAAGTTTGGGGTCGATTGTTTTATCAGGCAATAGTATCTATGGTGGCATTGCTAAAGAAGTTCAAAACTCTGTTGTGAGCAACAATACCGTCTCTTTAGAGGGGGTGACGGTTTCGTCTCGGACAGAGATTGTCGCTGGCTACGACTTCTATCGATCTCTGAACGAAGAGGAAGCGAGTAATTTAAGTTCGACGTTAACAGATAATCAGGTCAGCATAAAAAACTCTCTTATTGATGAGGAGGCTTGGGTTGGCGGTGCAGTGCAGTGGATTCGTGGATTTGATTTGTCAGAAACCAGTCGTAATGTCATTGTTGTAGAAGATGTTCAAGGAAGTGATGGTAGCAAACTTAATGTCATTGGAGTCCAAGTCGGAGATACGATTAAAGCCAATGTGTCGGACAACACTATCAAGTTAAGTAATGTGTTTAATAACTCTAACGCTGATGTGACTTTGAATGGCATTTATGTGATGAATGGTTCAGAAAATTACATTCATCGCAATCACATTGAATTAACCAATACCCGTTTGGGTGATGGGTCATTGGGCATACGAGTTAGTAGTAGTTCAGATCAATATCAAAAAGCAGAGGTGACAAATAACCACTTTATCTGGCGAAATAATCCAGAATTATTAATGGATCTCTCCCAATTTATGGTTATTCATACAGAGACAGGGGATTCCAGTGTTATAGCCAATGAAGTAGAACTTGAAGGCATTACATTGGCAGGGAACGATAGTTCAGAAGTTTATGTCTTTTTTAGTTCAGCCTCCGGAAAGAGTGTGACGAACGACAACACGCTTAAAGTCGAAAATAGTCGCTTTGATAACTTCTATGGTGTTTTCAATCGCTTTGCAGGTGAATCGAAAGTTATTGATAATCGTTTTGAAATTGATCAACTGAAGGCTACCGATGTCAGTTTGATTTTTTCAGAAACCGAAAATCTCGATGAAGAGGGAAAAACAGAAATTTCCCAAAATTTTGTTTCGATCCAAGACTCTAACTTATCGAAAGATTTATATGGTATAGACGTTTTAAAGGCCAATCAGGTTGACATTGCTGGCAATGAATTTCGTGGTGAGTCTATAACAGTAAATGACGATAGCTTCTTGATTAATGTAGAAAAAAGTGATTCATCAACAATTCAGAACAATACAATTTCTATTGAAAACTCCACGGTTTCTGACTCCTTGGCCGGTATAAGAGTTAGTGGCGATCATTCAACTCTTGTCTCCGAAAACGTGTTTACGGTTGACACTTTAACGACATCTCGCTTCCGCCCAATGTATGTTTTTGAAAGTGAACGTATTGATATCAATGGCAATGAACTGTCATTTAATCATCTGACGTTTGAAGACTTTAAAGGGATTACGGTGAGCTGGGATGATGATTCTTCCATAAGAGGTCAAGTCGCTATTGCTGATAATAAGATTGTGTTAAAGGACAGTAAGAGGACTGCCATTTCTTTTGAAGGAAGTGATAGTGCGTATGATCGTGTCAAATTCATTGACTTAGAAATCAATGGCAGTGCAACTCTTGAGGATAACCGATTCGAATTTATTAATGTTCAAGATTTGGACAGAGTTTATGGCATAGCCCTTACAAACCAAGGAGAAACCGATCGCCTTGATATTAAAGACAATACGTTACTTGTTAAAGACTCTCAGGTTGATGAAGTCATCGGCATTGAACTTGACGGTTTCTTGCCCTCTGACACTCAGATGAATTTCAATAACAACACCATCATTCTTGACAACGTTCAAGTCTCAGGAGGGGTCTCATCAGTATCTGCATTTATGACTATGCGTGCAGGTATGAGTTTGGATAAAACAGGGAAATTGGTTCTTCAGGGGCACAACAGTGCTGAAAGCGTTAGTGGGTTTGAAACTTTTGAATTTGATCTTAGCACCGCAGAAAATGACACGCCGATGTTAACGCTTACCGGGACGGATACGAACACAATTAAAGATCAAACGCTTGTTTTGGCTAATGGAGATCAGGCCTCAATAGATGACATCACTTTGATTAACACTCAAGATAGCAGTATGTCGCTTTCTGCTGAAAACGTAGTGCTCCAAGTTAGAGATATGTTTACTTTCAAATCGCTCAACGTCAATGCTGTTTTTGATGAGGGCGGATTTCAGTTAATCGATTACTACGAGGAGTTGATGAAGCAAGAGGATCAAGTGGGTATAGGGGCGTTAACACTTTCTGATTCTCAATTGGCAACCATCGCTTTAACCCGTCAATCTTCTGAAGAAGCCCTAAATCTCCTTCAAAGCACGGAAAACTTATCCACTGACGCTCCTATGAAGGGTTTTGCCACTTTGTCAGGAAGCTCTAATTTCTACGAGCTAGGAACGGGTTTCGATTTAAACGGCACGTCCTTAACAGTGGGAGGTGCATTACGCATTAATGACAAGTGGTCGGGTGTCGGGTTTGCGAACTTCTCTGACGCGAACGCCGACTCCACAGTGGAAGGTTTCCGTGGCGACAGCGACATGAAGACTTACTCTGCGGGTGTCGCCCTTCGCTATCAAACCGAAATGCCTTTCTACACGGAAGGTGCCGTGGTCTTTGGTCAAGCGGATACGGACTTCGTGGGCAGTTCCACCAACGATACGGCCCGTTATAACTCCGATCGTTTCTACACGACTGTTCAATTGGGCGTTGGTACCGACTTTAATCTCACGGGCAACGTGAACTTGAACCTCTACGGTCGTTACAGCATGACGTACTTAGATGGCGATAAAGTTTCGTTAAATAACGCCTACAACGACACGTTCGATGTGGATGACACGATGGTTCATGCGATGCGAGTGGGCGCCCGAGTGAAAGGAAGCGTTGCTCCGAACGTACTGTGGTTTGCCGGTGCTGCCTTTGAACGTGTCTTGGATGGCGACGTTGAAGCAATGGTCAAAGATGCAAAACTTAAGACTGAAACCTTGAAGGGTAACGTCGGTATCTTTGAAGTGGGTGCGACGTTAGCTCCGAACGACTTGGGTCCCTGGACGATGGATGTGAAGGCCGGTGCCTACGCGGGGGATCGTCGAGGTGTGAGCGGTTCAGTGAACTTTAATTACGTTTTCTGATGATTTATAACTACCGTATTGTTCGATAGAAACAGCAGGGCGCTTCACGATAGAGGCGCCTTGTCATTTCAAGTGTTAGACCCAAGGGAAAACGCCCATCAAAAAAGGGCTAAATGGCCTAAAAAATAGATTGGCAATAGCACTTAAATCCTTGATAATGAATTCATAGAATTCATTATCAAAAGGGCTTGCTATGACACATCGGCGATCCCGACTCTTTACAGCTTTATTGATTGCATTGGCTTCATTTCAGGCTCAAGGGGCTTACTATGCTCCCGTCAACGACAGTAATGGCAACCCTTTCATTATTTATAACGTTGTCGAACCCAACGACGACCCTACTGAGGAATGTGATCGGGAATTAAGTGAGGCGGAGCTTAATGAATTTTTGTCGGCAGGCCAATATTGGCTTTCCATCTTGGACAATGACAAAAATCATGCGCCCGTCATCTCGATTTCCCCTTCATATAATCAACTCAGCACGGCAGCTGTTACTTTCTCTGTACGTGCATTCAAAAACGAGGGGGATCAGCATACTCAGCTTTTTGACGCTCTGCAGGGTAGAGACAGTGGAGCAACCCCTGTAGCCATACTCAATATGGGCGGAACTGCCGTGGGTTATTGGGATACAACCCCCTTGAGCGTTCTTCCCTCTTATCACTGGGCCCCCAGTACAGCAAGCAATGTCGTTCATGAGCTTACCCATGCTTTGGGTTTGAATGCAGTCAATACGTTCTTTAGGCAACTGTTTAATTGGGAAAATGAGTCTTTTTATGACGACAATCCCATTGTAGACGAGACTCTCTCCGGAGAATGGTTGGACTTCTATAACCCTCTTGAGGCTCCTGAAGGATGGCAGTGGAATAAGATTGCTTGGCATGTCGGTTACTCCGGTATCAAATTTTCCGGGGATCATGTCAGTGAAGTCATTGGCGAAAAGACAAAAATCTATTTCCCAGACGCGATCATGTGGGAAACGATCCCCAAAGATGAGAATCCTTTTGTTGAGGGCGGTATACCGATTCTTGGCTTAGAGAGAAGTCCACTTCCTGGGTTGGAAAGTCTCTTTATTTATGACTTTGCGCATATTGAATTACAAAACAGTCTTTTGAGTCACCAGACCTGGCGTAATTGGGGCACACTAATGGAAGCAGAACTGGCGCTCGTTCAAGATTTGGGCTACGAATTTGATCGCAAACGCTTTTTTGGTACATCGTTTTATCAGAGTGACTCCGAAGCATTAACAGTTACCCAAGCTTATTTTGCTCGTAAAGACAATCAATGGGTAACGGGGACTCCTAGTATTCAGCAGTTCGGGGTGGGAGTTCATGTTTATGGCAGCAACAATAACGTTTCCATCCAAGCGGACCAATTGGCTGACGGTGATGGCGCTATAGGTGTACGTGTCGATGGCTCTAAGAATCATCTAACACTTGAAAAAGATTCCCTCATTACCGCCAATGGCTCGGGAGGAACCGGCATTTTGGTTTCCTACGGTCGCCAGCATGAACTGACACTCAAGGGGGACGTTGAGGCTAATGGATCAGGAGGTGTTGGCCTGCGTCTTGATTTCGGTGGAAATGCGCTGGGTACCTACAGCGGTTATTTTGGTTCTTGGACGATTTCATTGGGAGGGGTAATCCGCCTGAGTTATTGGGAAAATGGATTCCGAGAGGTTCTCAAAGGATCATTGGTTGAAAAAGCTGTTATTTCCGGAAAGCTTTCCGGAGAGGCAGCTGCCATTTATATTGGTCCTACGGCACATGTTCAAACCATTCAGATTATGCCTTCAGCAAAAATCGAAGGTCATATCATTAGTGATTGGAGTGCCATTGGTGGCGGTTGGTGGGATGATTCAAAGGGTGCCGTCATGGCCTATTCATTGATGTTTCCAGATACTTATGCCGTAGCTCCAAAAGAAGAAGACCTTACCACTGAAATTCTTTTTGGTGATCCAAATACACAGCAAACCTCGGAGTCGATGATGACTTACGAGCACAACATCATTGGCCCCTACTCTCTTCGGTTACGAGTAGCCAAAGACACGGAGCTTCAGTTTAAGAACGTTTATGCCGGTGTTTTGGGAGTGACAGTGGATTCAGGGGCAACGCTTCGGGGAAATGCTACTTTTGATCTTCAACAAGATTTATTTTCCGGTCGTGTGTTATCAGGAGATGAGACAACCCGTCCTAACGATTTCACCGCAGGTGTCTTAATAAATCGAGGGACGCTGATTTCTACACCTCAGACCGGTGAAATCATGATTGATGGTCACTACCAGCAATCCGGTCACATTGTGCTAGGTGTCCGGGGTTCTGATGAATTGATCCCACTTCAGGTAACGGGTGTCGCTCTAATTGAAAGCGGGAGTACATTAGGCGTGATTCCGGTGGGTGACTATTACGAAGGTACGTATGAACTTGATGCCAAAGGTCAAATCACAACCGGTGTTTCATACTTTGATGTACAGGATAACATGTTGAGTTCTGCAACATGGGAGACTGAGCTATTGGGTGATATTTCTCCGACGATTTCATTTTCTTCAAATGGAAAGGTATTAACCGCCCAACATCAGGCGAATGCCTATTCGAAATATGTGAAATCGGCGGGGTGGCAAAAAGAGATTGCTCAAATTCTCGATGCCAATGCCTTTGATGTTTCAACAGAAAACACAAAGGCGCTTTATGCCGATCTCGACTTTTCTGCAATGGATGGTTCAGGGATTCATAAAGTCGTTGGAAATTTAGGCGGTCATGCCTTTGATGATCAGGTTCGTAGTCAATTTGCCGTTGAAAGACTTCTTGATCGGGCTGTCTTTTCGCAGCTTAATCACCATGAAAGTGATCGTACTGTCTGGGCCTTTCCTTTTGGTGGACAAATTCATGATCGGGGCGCTTTCGGAAAAGCTCAAACAACGGCTTCCGGTGTCATCTTTGGGGTATCGCTTCCCTCGGAAAATTCTTACTCTAATGCCTATTTTGGCGCAGCGCATTTGAGCCAAAGATCTCCCAATCATTTGGGGAAAATGACGGGTAACGGTGTTTGGGTTGGCGTTTCATCCACTTCTTTAGCCAATTCAGGATTGACGCTACAAGGGCAATTCCGTGCAGGGGTTTTGGACACCGACTCAGAACGTTATGTGGCGCTTAATCAAAGCGTTGAGAAAAATACCTCGGAAGGAATTCGTTTTTCTGCGACTGCGAGCGTTCGTGCCGGTTGGCAATTCACAGAGTTACTTCCCGCAGAAATATCAGTCATGCCCTTTGTTTCACTCAGTGGCATGGCGTTGAAGTTGCCTAGTGAAACCGAAAATGGCGTGGGTGCACTGAAAGTGGATTCGGATTGGTATCAATCGCTTTCTGCGGGTTTGGGAGTGGAAGTCATGACGCCTAAGATTGCTTCGCAAGTTCCTGGGTACAGTTGGCGTTGGAGTTCCTCTATTGCCTACAATCGAGAACTGTTGGATCACCCTGGAACGCTTTCTGCTGGCCTTGCCGATTTACGCGGAAATTTCCATCGTGATATGGCATGGCAGGGACGCAATCGTCTTAATGCCAATTTGATGCTGGAGCTCTTTAAGGACTCGAACTTCACGGTTAAAGCGCAGTTTGATGGAGAAATGGTTAATGGTGACTTTGCAGCAGCGGCTGCCATGGGCGAATTGAGCTGGCATTTTTAATTCGTTGCAGGACAAAGAATTTCGATTAGGCTTCAAAAGTTAGTTCATTTAACCTAGAAGCGAGGTAAAAGTGGGGAGTATTAAAGCTCTGCGCTTTGCTTTGAAATTGCAAACTTTGGCCGACAGGCATAAAATCAAGAAATCTATTGGATGATTTTTCTATCAATGCATTACGTTAAGACTTTACGAACTACAACAACTCGTTTAACAATTCGTTAACGAGCCCGCTTGTTGTTGCTTGGAAAAATCTCAAAATTCAAAGAAGTGCGGCTATGAACTGAGCCGCATTTTTTATATCTGAAAGGAAGCTGAAGATGTTGACCGTTACGTTACCCGATGGGTCCAAACGCGAATTTGAAGCACCGTTGTCGGTTGCTGATATCGCAAAAAATATTGCCTCCAGTCTTGCCAAGGCCGCTTTGGCCGGTAAGGTTGACGGCAAGTTGGTGGATTTGAGCTTTGTGGTGGATCGTGATGCCGAAGTGGCCATCGTGACCGATAAAGACCCCGAAGCCCTCGATATCATCCGTCACTCGACAGCTCACTTGATGGCTCAAGCCGTCAAGAGCCTCTACCCGGAAGCTCAAGTGACGATCGGACCGTCCATTGAAAACGGTTTCTACTACGACTTCTCTTACGTTCGTCCTTTCACGCCCGAAGACTTGAAGGCCATTGAAAAGAAGATGGACGAATTGGTTGCTAAGAACATTCCGCTCGTTCGCAAGGAAATGAAGCGCGAAGAGGCTATCCAATTCTTCTTAGGGTTGGGTGAAAAGTACAAGGCCGAATTGATTGAAGCCATTCCCGAAGGTGAAACGATTTCCCTTTACGAACAAGGCGACTTCATTGACTTGTGCCGTGGCCCTCACGTCCCGAGCACGGGTAAGTTGAAGGTTCACAAGTTGATGAAGGTGGCCGGTGCCTACTGGCGTGGTGACTCCAAGAACGAAATGCTTCAACGCATTTACGGTACGGCCTTTGCCAAGAAGGACGACTTGGCTGCTTACTTGACGATGTTGGAAGAAGCTGAAAAGCGTGACCACCGTCGCTTGGGCAAGGAATTGGACTTGTTCCACTTGCAAGACGAAGCACCGGGCATGATTTTCTGGCACGCCAAGGGCTGGGCTTTGTGGCTTGAAGTGGAAAAGTTCATGCGCTCCATCTACCGTGACTACGGTTATCAAGAAGTCAAAGCACCACAAGTGTTGGATCGCACGTTGTGGGAACGCTCCGGTCACTGGGCCAAGTATCGTGAAAACATGTTCACGACGGAGTCTGAAAACCACTACTTCGCCTTAAAGCCCATGAACTGCCCGGGCCACATCCAAATCTTTAATTCTGCCTTGCGCAGCTACCGTGATCTCCCGTTGCGCTACGGTGAATTCGGTCAATGCCACCGCAATGAACCCTCCGGTTCCTTGCACGGCTTGATGCGTGTTCGCGGCTTTACGCAAGACGACGGTCACATCTTCTGTACGGAAGACCAAATCTTGAAGGAATGCGAAGACTATTCTCGTTTGGTCAAGATGGTTTACGAAACGTTCGGTTTCCACACGATTGCTTATAAGGTCGCAACGCGTCCGGAAATGCGCATCGGTGAAGATGCTGTTTGGGATAAGGCTGAAAAAGCTTTGATGGACAGCTTGGATGCTTTGGGCTTGAAATACGAAATTTTGCCGGGTGAAGGCGCTTTCTACGGTCCGAAGATTGAATACCACTTGAAGGACTGCTTGGGTCGTTCTTGGCAATGCGGTACGATGCAAGTTGACTTCCAAATGCCGGGTCGCTTGGGTGCCGAATACGTCGCTGAAGACAACTCTCGCAAGGTGCCGGTGATGCTTCACCGTGCCATGATCGGTTCGATGGAGCGTTGGATCGGTATGTTGATCGAACACTATGCTGGCGCCATGCCCGTGTGGTTGAGCCCGATTCAAGTGGCTGTTGCCAACATCACCGAAGGTCAAATCGGCTATGTTGATGAAATCGCCGATAAGATGAAGGCTGCCGGCTTGCGTGTGAAGAAGGACGTTCGTAACGAAAAGATCAACTACAAGATTCGTGAATTGAGTCTTGAGAAGTTGCCCTTCATCGCCGTTGTCGGTGAAAAGGAAAAAGAAGCCGGTACGGTGGCCATCCGTGCTCGCGGCGGTAAGGACATGGGCGTGATGCCGGTTGATGACTTTATCGCGATGGTGGCGAAGCTTGCTGCCGACAAAGTCAACGAATAATTCTTTGAGTTAATCGTTAAGAAAGAGAGTTTGGTTCAGTAACTAGACTCTCTTTTTGTAAGTAATGTGGGTTATTTACGGCCAATGCACGCAAAAAGTGTTGTTTTTTAGAGTAAAAACCCGACAATTGTTCCCAAAGTTGGAAACAAAAGTGTTAAAGTAGCGTTTTCCGCAAAGGCGGAAATCTTTAGTGAATATCAGGAGAACTATCATCGCTCAAGAACGTACCCATCGAATCAATCATGAGATTCGAGTGCCCGAAGTTCGATTAACGGGTGTAGACGGAGCCCAAATTGGGGTTGTGCGTACCTCCGAAGCTTTGGCCATGGCTGAAGAAGCGGGGGTTGACTTGGTTGAGGTCGCCGCTAAGGCTGTGCCGCCGGTTTGCCGTTTAATGGATTACGGCAAGTTCCGTTACCAAGAACAAAAACGTCAACAAGAGATTAAGGCCAAGCAAAAGGTCATTCAGGTTAAGGAAGTGAAATTCCGCCCGGCCACTGACGAAAACGATTATCAAACGAAGCTTCGCGCCTTGGTGCGCTTCTTAGCCGAAGGCAACAAGGCCAAGGTGACGCTTCGCTATCGCGGTCGTGAAATGGCTCACCAAGACCTCGGCCAAGATGTGATGACGCGCATTAAGGAAGATTTGGCAGAAGTGGCTCAAGTGGAGTCCTTCCCCAAGCTCGAAGGCCGTCAAATGATTATGGTACTTGCGCCCAAGCGTAAGAAGTAATATAATCACGTTTTTTCATAGCCAAGCCATTCTTTGGATTAATGTTCAAGGCCGTCTTTTTAAGCCTTGATACGCGAAAAAAGGGGCTTGGTCATAACAAGTGAGACCTGGTCAATAAGTCTTTCGAGGGTCGAAAGCACCAGTGATCATCTAATAACAAAAGGAATCGGTCAAAATGCCGAAGATGAAGACTAAGAAGGCTGCTAGCAAGCGTTTCAAAGTGCGCTCTGGCGGTTCTATCAAGCGCGGCCACGCTACCAAGCGTCACATTCTCACCAAGCGTACGACGAAGAACAAGCGTCATTTGCGTGGTATGGTTACCATCCACGAATCTGATAGCAAGTCCATCCATCGTATGTTGCCCTACGCATAATTAATAGGAGAGAAGAAGATGCCCCGAGTAAAACGTGGTGTAACGGCTCGTGCCCGTCATAAAAAGATTTTGAAGCTCTCCAAGGGCTTTATCCTTCGTCGTAACAATGTGTTCCGCGTTGCTAAGCAAGCGGTGATGAAGGCCGGTCAATACGCTTATCGTGACCGTCGCAATAAGAAGCGCGTTTTCCGTCGCTTGTGGATTGCTCGTATCAACGCTGGTGCTCGTGCCAACGGCATGTCCTACAGCGTGTTCATGAACGGCTTGAAGAAGGCTGGTATCGCTTTGGACCGTAAGGTTCTCTCCGATATGGCTATCTTCGACAAGGCTGGTTTCGCTAGCCTCGTTGAAAAGGTTAAGAGCCTCTAATTCACGTTCGTGAGTTGATACAAAAATTGTGGCTGATTGCCTTCGGGTGGTCAGCCCTTTTTTTTAACTTTACAAAATAAAGTGAACGATAATTCATTTATGTAATGATTTTTTCATTCAGACACTGTAAACTTCGCTTTCATTAACTGTGAATGAGTATTCACTTTTTCTTATTCATCTCTTTGAAAATCATAAAAATGAAAAAAGAACTTGTTGCTTTAGCTGCTACTGTTGCTGCCTTTGCTTCGCCTGTCATGGCCTTAGAGGGCTCTGTGGGTGCCGGTGTTCACGCCTTTGATTTTGGCTACCGTGGTATGGATATTGAAACGTATGCCGTGCCTGCCGTATCCATCGAAACCGATCACCTCTACTGGATCGGATTTTCTGCCGGTGCTTACCTTTTAAAGACGGACAACCACCGTGTGCGTTTGGGCGTGTCTTACATGCCGACCGAATTTGATGCCGGTGACAGCGACAATCGTCAAATGAAGATGTTGGACGATCGTGATGCGAGCGTTTTTGCCAACGTTGCCTACGCTTGGCACACCGATTTCGGTATTTTGAACGTTGACTTCGGTGGCGATATCTCTGGTAAAAGCGACGGTTTGAAGGCCGATGTGAGCTACTTAAAGCGCTTTGGTTTTGGTCGTTTGGGCATCACCCCGCAAGTGGGTTTCGTGTGGACGAACGATAAGTTTAACGACTACTACTATGGCGTCTCTAAGAAAGAGTCCGCCAAGAGCGGTATTGCCACCTACAATGCCGACGGTGGCGTCTCTCCCTACGCTCGTGTTGTCGCTGACTATTTTGTCACCAACAACATCTTAGTTTATGCAGAAGCCTCTGTGCGTTCTTATAGCGAAGAAATCAAAGACAGTCCCATGATGGAAGATGACATCATGTATGGCTTTGGCTGTGGTGTGAGCTATCTCTTTTAATCGCTATTAAAGAGAAAAAACCAAAAGAAAGTGGACTCGTTTAAAGCGGGTCCATTTTTTTGTTGAGAGGTTTTGAAGGACTTATCCACAACGCTTTCAACAAAAATTGTGCGTAATGCACAAAGTGAGATGAAAGACTTTTGAACGCTTATCTGCCTTGTCTTTGAGCAAATGAGAGTTCTCCACAGCGTATTGCACACTCGTGAAGAGGTTATGCACAATCGTTTGAACAAAAATTGTCAAAAAAGTGCACCTTTTGCACATTCTTACTTATGGCTGGGTCGGATTATTCGATTATTCACGGGGCTTAGGTGTTAAAATAAACAATTCACTCTTACTTTTTTACTTATAGAGAAAAATGAAAGAAATTCGTACACGTATTGCACCGAGTCCCACGGGGATGATGCACTTGGGGACGGCTCGCACGGCCATCTATTGTTGGGCTTATGCCCGTCACTTCATTGGAGGCAAATTCTTGCTCCGTATTGAAGACACCGACCAAGAGCGCTCCACGCAAGAGGCCGTTGACGTCATTTTGGACGGCATGAAGTGGCTTGGTTTGGAATACGACGAAGGCCCGATCTATCAAATGGATCGTTTGGCTCGCTATAAAGAAGTCGTTGACGAAATGTTGGAAAAGGGTTTGGCCTATAAGTGCTATGCCACCAAGGAAGAGCTTGACGCGCTTCGCGAAGACCAAATGGCCAAGAAGCTCAAGCCGCGCTACGACGGTCGTTGGCGTCCTGAAAACTGTGTCGGTCGTGAAATCCCGGAAGGTGTGACGCCTGTCATTCGTTTCCGTAACCCCGACAACGGCACCGTGACGTGGAAGGACATGGTTTACGGTGAAATCAGTTTCGAAAACTCCGAACTTGACGACTTGGTGATCATGCGCGGTGACGGCATCCCGACCTATAACTTCGCTGTGGTGGTTGACGATATCGATATGAAGGTGAGCCACGTTGTGCGTGGTGCCGACCATATCAACAACACGCCGCGTCAAATCAACCTCTATACGGCTTTGGGCTATGAAGTGCCGGAATTTGCACACTTACCGTTGATCAACGGCCCCGATAACCGTAAGTTAAGTAAACGTAACGGTGACGCGAGCGTCATGGATTACGAATTAAAGGGTTACTTGCCTGAAGCTTTAGTGAACTACTTGGCTCGTTTGGGCTGGGGTCACGGCAACGATGAAAAGTTCACGATGGCTCAATTGGCCGAATGGTTTGACTTGGCTCACTGCTCGAAGTCCCCGGCTTGTTTGGATCCGAAGAAGTTAAATCACTTAAACCACCTCTATATCGCTGAAGCCGATAATGCTCGTTTGGCCACCTTGGTGCGTCCGCGCATTGAAGCTCGCGGTGGTGTGATTGATGGCAACGCCGACTTGGAAGGCGTGATGGAAATCACCAAGCAACGTCCGGAAACGCTCGAAGCTTTGGCTGACGCTTGCATGATTTTCTACCGACCGCTCACGCGCGATCCTGAATTGGTCAAGGAAGTCTTGGCTGACGAAAAGAGCAAGAAAGCTGTTGAACTCTTCTTGGAACGCGCCCGCACGGTTGAAGTCTGGAACTCTGAGAACATCTACGGTGTCTTAAAGGGCATCATGGATGAAATGGGTGTGAAGATGCCTGTGATTGCTGTTCCGGTTCGTGTGTTGGTCTTTGGTGAAAAGGTCTCTCCGATGTTTGATAAGACGTTGGAACTTTTCGGTAAAGACACGGTCATTGCTAACATCGAAAGCGGTTTGAAGTTAATCTAATCGTTTAAGTGTTCAACTTAAAAGGCGTGTCGAGCGGGTCTTGTCACGCCTTTTTTGCAAAGTAATTCAAATGGATAACGAAGTCAACTACAAAGGCGGTATCTTAATCGTTGCACTACCGGGGCAAGGCGCCGAGGGTTACGATCATGACGATCGTGCGCACTACTTTGCACCGAACTTAAAGCAAGGCAAGATTCGTGATGCGTTAGCGCATTGGTTTTCTTTGTGGGGGATTGGATTAACAAAGAGCGTCTCTCGACCTAATGAAGTCGAACGTCTCACCCATGAAGTCGTTTGGTGCGATGACGTTCCCTCGCACCTGCATGGGCCTCAAACCGTGGCCTTTTATGCCGAGCACGGCGAGCGAGTCCTTGAGGCCTTGGAGCGCTATGAACCCAAAATCATCATTGTCTTGAGTGCCTATCTTTATGAGGCGCTTGCAAGCGCAACGATGGCAAAAGCGGTGACCGAGCGCATCGGACGTGCGCGGATGCAGCCGCGTCGTATCACGCAAGCTCGACTCAAAGCACTGCATCAACCCTTTGAACGGGCGGACATGTTGGTGTTACCCACGCCATCGAAAAACACGACAGACGCTTATATCACGACGTTAAGCGCAACCGTCAGAGACGTATTTACCTCTGCGGGCTTTGAACTTAGTGAGTCGCCAGAGACGCTTTTAGAACCAGCGAAAGACTTGTTGGTGATTGATGAGAAAAAGACTCTGACGCGCTTTATGAATCAATTCCGAATCGATGAAGAGCGCGCGAAAAAGCTGATGCAAGCCTTAGAAGACGCGGGGATAGTGACGGGGGTGGATGAAAAAGCTCGTCGTTACGTGAAGTGGAAGTAGAGCTTTATCTTATTTGGGTCTAGACATGAAAAAGCCTTGGGATTTTTGCCCCAAGGCTTTTTGCTCAAAACCGATTTGGTCGATTAACCTTCGATCAATTCAGCCTTTTCAATGACGACGTCATCAACGGGCACATCACCGTGGAAACCCCACTTGGAGGTGCGGACCTTGGCGATTTCGTCAACAACTTCTTCACCGGCCACAACCTTACCGAAAACGGCGTAGCCCCAACCTTGCGGCGTGGGAGCGGTGTGGTTCAAGAAATCATTGTCAGCGACGTTGATAAAGAATTGAGCGGTAGCCGAGTGCGGATCGCTCGTGCGAGCCATAGCGATCGTGTACTTGTCGTTACGAAGACCGTTAGCGGCTTCGTTTTCGATCGGGGCATGGGTGTCTTTTTGACGCATGCCGGCTTCAAAGCCACCGCCTTGAATCATGAAACCGGAGATCACACGATGGAAAATCGTACCGTTGTAGAAACCTTCGGTGACGTATTGTTCAAAGTTCTTGCTCGTGGCCGGGGCGTGTTCGTGATCAAGTTCAAGATCAATCACACCAAGGTTGGTCGTTAAGCGAATCATCGATTATTTTCCTTTGAGAATCGAAACATTTTTAATGACGACATCACGGATGGGCACATCGTCGTAGTAGCGAACCGTGTGCGTTTTCACACCGGCAATCTTATCGACGACTTCCATCCCGGAGACGACTTTACCGAAAACAGCATAGCCGTTACCGTCTTGCGCCTGATCGGCGTTCAAGAAGTTATTGTTGGCAACATTGATAAAGAATTGGCTCGTGGCGGAATTAGGATCCGAGGTACGGGCCATGGCAATGGTGCCACGTTGGTTCGTCAAGCCGTTTCGGGATTCTAGCGCAATCGGAGCTTTTGTGTCTTTTTCTTCCAAACCGCTCACAAAACCACCCCCTTGAATCATGAAGCCGGGGATCACGCGGTGAAAGATCGTGTTCTTATAAAAACCGGACTTTGCGTATTGCAAGAAGTTCGCCACGGTCTTGGGAGCCGCTTTGGCGTTAAGCTCCAAAACAATATCACCCATGTTTGTTTGGATTTGAACCTTGGGGTTCGTGGTGGTTTGAGCGGCCCAAAGGGGATTAGCGACCAAAAGGGCGCCGGCAGCCAAGGCTGCGAGTCGATAACGGTATTTCATCGGTGTCTTCCTAGTTAATTAAACTTTCAGCCGCTTTAAGCTTGCGGTTCATACGGTTGTTGGCAGGCTGCGCACGTACCGCATTTTTGTAGTGAGAGATGGCCTTTTGAAGATAAAGGTCACCTAAATTTTCGTGTCCCAAGGCAAAGCCGGGGTTAATCGTTACGGCTTGATTCAATAGCGACAATGCACGGTTGATATTACCTTCCGAGGCATAGATCGCCGCCAAATTGTTGTAAGGCTCAACGATTTCAGGGTAACTGGCAATAAAGTCTTCCAATAGCGCTTTGGCACGCTTGGTTTGACCGGCGCGTTCATAAATCACAGCACGCTTGAATTTCAACTGTGCGCTCTTAGGATTGACTTTCAAGCCTTCTTCGACCTGATCGAGTGCATTTTTCCAGTCTTTTTGAACAATCAAACGATCAATGAGCGTGGCGCGCTCCGTTTCATTGGCGGGCGGCTCAAAGAGCTCATTGGCAAGACTGACTTGCGCAACGCCTGCTGCACAAAGCGCCAAAACCGATATTTTCAGTGCGCGAGAAATGGAGGTCATGAGTCTTTTCTCTTAAATCCATGAATGAATAAAGCCATTATACGTTGTCAACTTTTTGAGAACAGCAACAGATGCAACGAGATTTTTCAAGAAGAATCAAAAGAAAAACCTGACGTTAGCGGATATTTTCTTTAACGCATGTGGCCTTGTCGGTTATACTTAACAGATTGATTACCACTTTATTAGAAAAGAACGCATCATGGCATTAGAGGTTTACTCCACACTATCTCGCCAAAAGGCTCCCTTTCAAACGATCACGCCCAATGAAGTCAAAATGTACGTCTGCGGTGTGACGGTTTATGACTACACGCACATCGGTCACGGCCGTACCTTCATTTCTTTTGACATTATTCGTCGTTGGTTTGAAGCCAGTGGCTACAAAGTGACCTTCGTTCGCAATATCACGGACGTGGATGACAAGATCATTCGCCGTGCGGCCGAGCGCAAGATTTCTTGTGATGATTTGACCGAAGAGTACGGTCGCTACATGCAAGAAGACATGATGGCGTTGGGATGCTTGGCGCCGACCGTGGAGCCTCGTGCCACGCAATTCATCCCGCAAATGTTGGACATCATCGGTAAGCTCGAGAAAAACGGCTTGGCCTATAAGACCGAGGGCGGCGACGTGGCCTTTGCCGTGCGAGGCTTTAAGTCTTACGGGAAGTTATCCGGCAAGTCGATTGATGACTTGCGAAGTGGCGAGCGCGTAGCAGCCGATACCACCAAGCGCGATCCTTTGGACTTTGTGCTTTGGAAGAGTGCAAAGCCCGGTGAACCCCAATGGGAAAGCCCCTGGGGTGTGGGTCGTCCGGGTTGGCACATTGAGTGCTCCGCCATGAGCTGCCACTACCTCGGTGAAACGTTTGATATTCACGGCGGTGGCCCTGACCTCATCTTCCCGCACCATGAAAACGAAATCGCTCAAAGTGAAGGCGCTCACGGTAAGTCCTTTGCCAACGTTTGGATGCACACCGGTCCCTTGCGCGTGATGAACAAGGACGGTCAAGAAGAAAAGATGAGTAAGTCTTTGGGTAACTTCTGGACGGTGCGTGATGCGATTGCCGAAACGGATGAAAAGTTCGGTAAGGGCAATGGTGCTCAAGTCTTGCGATTTTTCTTGATGCGCACGCACTACCGTAGCCCCATTCTCTTTGGGCCGGACTTGATCGTCGATGCCTACCAAAGTTTAAAGCGCCTGTACGGTGCCTTAAAGGACGTGCCGGCTGACGACTTGCCCTTGGATTGGAACGAAGAATGTGCCAAACGCTTTAAAGAAGCCATGGACGATGACTTTAACGTTCCGGTTGCCGTGGCCGCTTTGTTTGAATTGGCCAATCGCGCACAAGCCAAAAAGGATGCTGCCGCCTCTCGTCAATTAAAGAAGTTGGGTGCCATCCTCAATATCTTGCAAGAAGACCCGGAAACGTTCTTGAAGGGTTCTACCGAAGGTGTTGACGAAGCTCAAATCGAAGCTTTGATTGAAGAACGTAAACAAGCCAAAAAGGATAAGAACTACGCTCGTGCTGACGAAATCCGTAAGCAATTGGCTTCTGACGGCATTGTCTTAACGGACACGCCGCAAGGAACGACCTGGCATCGCGAACTCGTCTAACGAATGACAAGTTATCCTTCTCACAAGGCCATCGACGTGCGAACATTTCGCAAGGCGATGGCCTTTTTGTCTGAAAACGACCCTGTGATGGCCACGTTAATCGACCGTTACGGGGATAAGCCTTTCCCGCCTCCTATGGGGGCCATGCTTTCGATGATTCGAGCAGTGGTGGCGCAACAAATCTCTAACCGAGCCGCCAAAACGCTTTGGGAGCGATTAAAGACTTTTTTAGGTGAGGAGCGTGATTGGAGTCGCAAACTCATCGACACTTCGCTAAATGAACTTCGAGCCTTGGGCTTAAACGAGCGAAAAGCCACGACTTTAAAAACGATTGCAGAACACTTTGAGAGTGGTCTTTGGAGCGAAGAAAAATTTTCGCAAATGACCGATCAGGAGGTCTCTGACGCGGTTCAATCCCTGCGAGGAATGGGACCTTGGAGCGCGGCAAGCGTTTTAATTTTTGGTTTGGGTCGAGCCGATATTTTGCCTTTAGGGGACTTCGGTGTTCGTGTTGCGATTTGTAAGCTTTATTTTCCCGATGAAACGCCCGCAACTTTAGGGCGCCGAGAGGGGAAAACCCGTGTAAAATCCATTGAATGTACTTGGGAACCTTATCGAACCGTTGCCACATGGTTTTTGTGGTGTTCGCTTGAGAATTCCGATTGAGAAAGAGAGAACAATTTCATGGCTAAAGCTGTATTTTTAGATTTTGAAAAGCAAATTGAAGAGTTGCAAGTCAAGATTGATGACTTGATGGCGATGCAAGACAAGGATGAAGGCAAGACGCTGAACTTGACCGCCGAAATTAATCAATTGCAAACCAAAACCGAAGAGCTTCTTAAAAAGACCTACGCAGAATTAACACCTTGGCAAACGTCTTTGGTAGCACGCCACCCGCAACGTCCTTACATGCTCGACTACATCGAGATGATTTTCACGGACTTTCATGAGTTGCATGGCGATCGTACCTTTGCCGATGACAAAGCCATCGTTGGTGGCTTGGCACGCTTGGCCGGTCACGCTGTGGTCGTTATCGGTCAACAAAAGGGGCGCGGTACCAAAGAGCGCATGATGCGCAACTTCGGCATGCCCCGTCCGGAAGGCTATCGTAAAGCTTTGCGTTTGATGAAATTGGCTGAAAAATTCTCCTTGCCGATCTTTACCTTTATCGATACCCCGGGGGCTTATCCCGGCATTGACGCGGAAGAGCGTGGTCAAAGTGAAGCCATTGGTCGTAACCTCTTTGAAATGAGCCATTTGAAGACGCCCATCATCGCCACGGTGATCGGCGAAGGGGGCTCGGGCGGCGCCTTAGGGATTGCCGTTGCAGACGTTGTCAATATGCTTCAATACTCGGTCTATTCCGTTATCAGTCCCGAAGGTTGTGCTTCCATTCTATGGAAAGACGCAGGACGCGCGGCCGACGCCGCTCAAGCCTTGGGCTTAACGGCCGATCGCTTGCGTGACTTAGGCTTGGTTGATCGCGTGTTGAGTGAACCCTTGGGTGGCGCTCATCGCGATCCGCACTTGATGGGGGCGTCATTAAAGAAAGCGTTGACCGATCAAATGCGTCAATTTAGAACGATGGACGTCGATGAGTTGGTTGAACGCCGTATGGAACGCATCTTGCAGTACGGTAAGTTTGAAGTGGTGGCTCAAGGGGCTGAAATTGATCCCGTGATTGCCGTGGAAGATGATTTGCACGACGATCAAATTGAACAAACGCCTGTGAAGAAGGTTGCGGATGAGTAAGTCACGCGCTCGCGTTCGTCATTACGAAAAGTTAGCCCTGTCCACGGTCTCTCGAGAATTGAGAGAGGCCCTGGAGGTCTCCATTGATGAGGCCTTGGGGGTGAATGACACGCCGAGCCTTTTTGCTCAACCGGTAAGTGCCGATAAAAAGGCCCGCATTGTGGTGGGCTTTTCGGGTGGCCGCGACTCCGTAGCGCTTTTACAAACGCTTGTTGCCCTTCGCAATAAACGCAATTCCCGCATTGATGAAATCTTGGCGCTTCACGTGCACCATGCACTCAGTCCCAATGCTAATCGTTGGGCACGTTTTTGCCGTGAGATGGCCGAAAGTCTTAACGTCCCCTTTAAGGTGACTCACGTCATGGTGAAAACCAAGGGCGATGGGATTGAGGCCGCAGCTCGCAAAGCACGTTATGAAGCATTAAATCAAGCCGCCAAAGTCTTTAATGCAGACATGATCATGACCGCGCATCACGAAGACGATCGTTTGGAAACGTTCTTAATCCAATGGATGAGAGGAGCGGGCGTTGAGGGCTTAGCCACCTTCCCGATGGTGAAAAAAGACTCGGACGTGATGTTGGTGCGCCCGTTTTTGCACGTGCCACGCGCTTTAATTGAACGCTATCTTGAACTCGTGGATTTGCCCTGGGTCGAAGACGAAAGTAATGCCGATACGACTTACATGCGTAACGCCATTCGCCACGAAGTCTTGCCCGTGATGGATACGATTCGTCCGGGCTTTCGAGCGGCGGCCGCTCGCGCAGTGGAACTCGTTGCGCAAACGTCAGAGTTATTGAAAGAAGTTGCTCAAGAAGACTTAAAGAAAGTTCGTAATGAAAAGAACGAACTTCAAATTCCTAAGCTTCTGGCCTTGTCGGACATGCGTCAAACCTTGGTACTTCGTGCTTGGATTGAAAGTTTTGGTTTAGTGCCGCCTTCTAAAGCTCGCTTAACTGAACAATTGCGTCAGGCACGCGAGACGCACTCTGATACGCAATTGACGTTCCGAATGGATAACTTTGAAATGCGTCGACATGGGGCACGGTTGGTCATGCGTAAGCAATCCGCGCCCAAGAAAGACACAACGCGTTTTGAGACGCTTGTCTGGTGTGGAGAGGGTCGCTATCCGTTACCCTCTTGGAACGGTGAGTTGGTTGTCCGAGTGGTCGGTGACGACGAAGCCGGGGTCGCAGAGAGCATGTTAAGTGAGGGTGTCCTTCAGGTGCGTCCTCGCTCGGGTGGAGAGAAGATGAAGATTCATCGCGCGCGTCCCCGCAAAACACTTAAAGCGCTTTATCAAGAAGCCGACATTGCGGAGTTTGATCGCTCTGATTTGCCCCTTCTTTGGTGCAATGATGATTTGATTTATGCTGCGGGTCTCGGGATGGATACCAAGTTTGCCAAGACCGAGAGCGACGATGAAAAGCGCTATGCCTTTGAATGGGTGCCCGATGAGACACTCTTTTCACTGATGCAGTCTTAATGCTTTCTTTTCAGGGCCACTTTAAAAGGTGGCCTTTTTCTATTTTTCTCCTAACTCTTTTGTTTCATTGATTTTTTTCTCAAATCAATGAGTCTCATTGTGAATTTCAATAAGTAACAACTATATCTTGTGTATTCTTTTGAGTCTGATACTAAATAAAGATATTGGTGAAGACTCCCATGACCATAAAGATTGATTACTCCCGCGACGCCCTCTTTGACGAGTTGGGGATGGTGCGTTTGCGTGAAAGCTATATGCGTGCGGATGAAAAAAGTCCGCAAGACCGTTTGGCGTTTGTCGCTCAATCGTTTGCAACGGATGAAGCGCATGCTCAGCGCATCTATGACTACGCCTCTAAACATTGGTTAAGTTTTTCCACGCCCATTTTAAGTTTCGGTCGAACGAAAAAGGGTTTGCCTGTGAGCTGTTTTCTTTCTTACATGGAAGATAGCGCCGAAGGCTTGGTAGATACGCTCTCAGAAGTCAATTGGCTTTCGATGTTGGGCGGTGGCGTTGGCATTCATTTGGCCATTCGCAGTGCCGATGAAAAAAGTGTCGGTGTCATGCCTCACTTAAAGGTTTACGATGCGGCCTGTTTGGCCTACCGTCAAGGCACGACCCGTCGAGGCTCTTATGCAGCCTTTTTGTCGGTTGATCATCCCGATATTATCCAATTCATTGAAATGCGCAAACCCACGGGTGACCAGAACATGCGTACGCTCAATTTGCACCATGGGATCAATATCACGGACGCTTTCATGCAAAAGATTGAAGCGAGTATGAAGGATGGTAATGCTGATGACAGCTGGCCCTTGAAGGATCCGCATTCGGGCAAAGTCGTAGAAGTGGTGAGTGCAAGAGATATTTGGCAGCGCATTTTAGAGTTGCGCATGCAAACGGGCGAACCCTACTTGGTCTTCACCGACACGGCTAATCGGTCGTTGCCCGAGTGGCTTAAAGCGCAAGGTTTAACCATCAACGGATCCAACCTTTGCACCGAAATCTTTTTACCCACGAGTGCTGATCGCACGGCGGTTTGCTGTTTAAGTTCCGTGAACGTGGAGTACTTTGATGAGTGGAAAAAGGAAGATCGTTTTATCGATGACGTGATGATGTTCCTCGATAACGTTCTTGAGTACTTTATCGAGCACGCGCCCGATCCTATTTCGCGAGCGAAATATTCGGCGCAACGAGAGCGCTCCGTAGGGTTGGGGACGTTGGGTTCGCATGCGTACTTTCAACGCAAAGGGATTGCGTTTGATAGCGCTATGGCAAAAGCTCTCAATCGTCGTATTTTTGAACACATCCATCAAAAGTGTGCAGAGGCGGATCACCGTTTATGTGAAGAGCGCGGGCCGTGCCCTGATGCCAAAGACGCCGGCATCAAACGACGTTTTTCTCACTGGATGGCCGTGGCTCCCAATGCGTCTTCGAGTTTGATTGTTGGCAACACCAGTCCTTCGATTGAACCCAGACGCGCCAATGTCTACCGTCAGGATACGATTTCGGGGGCTCATATTGTCAAAAACCGTTATTTGGTTAAAGCACTCGATGAACTTCAAATGAATACCGATGAAGTTTGGGCAGACATCATTGCGCATGACGGCAGTGTCCAACATATTGAGGCGATACCGGAAGCTATTCGAGCCGTCTTTAAAACCGCTCAAGAGCTTGATCAACGATGGTTGATTGAATTGGCGGCTGACCGTCAAACGTACATTGATCAGGGGCAATCGCTCAATTTATTTTTCCCCGCCGACGTTTCAATTGCCTACTTGCACGCCTGCCACTTCATGGCATGGAAGCGGGGATTAAAGTCACTTTATTACTGCCGAAGCGATAAGTTAAGAAAGGCCGATCGCGTGGGAGTGGCGATTGAACGTCGTCGCATTGAAGACGATATCAATATGCGTGAAGTCTTAGAAGATAGCACCTGTTTGGCCTGTGAAGGATAAAAAATGGATAAGAAGAAAACCCTTTTGACGCAAAGTCGTGACTACTACAAGCCCTTTGTTTATCCGTGGGCGTATGACGCTTTCATGCAGTCTGAACAGATGCATTGGCTCTGGACTGAAGTGCCGATGGTTGAAGACGTGAAGGATTGGCGTTTGCGTTTAACGGACGATGAACGTGACTTTTTAACGAAGGTTTTTCGCTTCTTCACACAAGGCGATATCGATGTGAGTTCGGCTTATGTTCATACCTATTTGCCGGCCTTCCCGCAGCCTGAAATCCGTATGATGCTCTCGAGCTTTGCGGCTCGTGAAGCTGTGCACGTTGCAGCGTACTCTCACTTAATTGAAACCTTAGGGATGCCAGAGGCCATCTATAACGAATTCTTAGAGTACGAAGCGATGGCCGATAAACATGACTACTTCCACGGTCTTCGAGAAGATGATGAGGAAAACCTTGCCGCCAAGATGGCTGCGTTTTCCGCCTTTACCGAAGGGATGCAGTTATTTTCTAGCTTTGTGATGCTTTTAAACTTCACGCGTAACGGCACGATGCGAGGCATGGGGCAAATCATTGCCTGGTCAATTAACGATGAAACGTTGCACACCGAGTCGATGATTAAGTTGTTTCGTGAGTACATCACGCAAAACCCCGAGATGTGGAACGATGATTTAAAGCGCACGATTTACACGATTGCTGAAAAGATGGTGGAATTGGAAGACCGCTTCATTGAGTTGGCCTTTGGTGTGAACGAAATGCAAAAACTCACGCAAGAAGATGTTAAAGCCTATATTCGTTACATTGCCGATCGCCGTCTTATTGCTATGGGGATGAAGGGGATTTTTGGTGTTAAGCACAATCCTTTGCCTTGGGTGGATGCCATGCTGGGAGTCACGCACACCAATTTCTTTGAAAATCGAGTAGTGGATTACGCCAAGGGCGCTTTGACGGGGGATTGGAGTGATGTTTGGGGCAGTGTCAAAGACTGATTATCCAACACATTGATTTCATGTTGTGGGCACTTTTTTGTGAATGAGAAAGTGCCCATATCTTTAACTTTTTGTTCAATAGTCAGACATTTGCGAAAAAAGTTGAACGTAATAAGACTTTTCTTTGCAAAATACATGTTAGAGCTAAGAACATATGTTATGTTCAAAACATATGTTGTTCAAAAAAACATATGTTATTTCCAAAAACATATGTCAACATAAGTGACATGAGCAACGAAATGATTTGAGAGATAAACCATGGTTACAGCGATTCAAGTAAGAGGCGCTCGCGTCCACAACCTCAAAAATATTGATGTGGATATTCCTCTTAACAAAATTGTGGGCATCGCCGGTGTCTCCGGTTCCGGTAAATCTTCCCTTGCTTTAGGTGTTCTTTATACTGAAGGCTCTCGCCGTTATTTGGAAGCACTTTCAACCTATACGCGTCGCCGTTTAACACAAGCCCCTCGAGCTGATGTTGATGAAGTTTTGCATATTCCTTCTGCACTGGCCCTTCACCAACGCCCTCAAGTCCCAGGCATTCGCAGTACCTTCGGGACGGGAACGGAACTATTGAATTCCTTGCGTTTAATGTTTTCGAGACTGGCTTCACACCGTTGCCCCAACGGCCACTATGTTGAGCCGACGTTGGATGTTGCTGCCGAGCGCCCTTTAATTTGCCCCGTGTGTGGCGTGAAGTTTTTTGCACCGGGAGCAGAGAGTTTGGCCTTTAATTCTCAAGGGGCGTGTCGCACCTGCGATGGAACGGGGGTTGTCAGAACGGTTGATCGAGCAACGTTAGTGCCCGATGAAACGCTCACCATTGATGAAGGGGCCGTGATGCCTTGGAAGACCTTGATGTGGTCTTTGATGACGGATGTGTGCCGCGCAATGGGAGTCAGAACCGATATTCCTTTTAAAGATCTAACTGATAAAGAAAAAGCCATTGTTTACGATGGCCCCGCCGTTAAAAAACACATTTTCTACCACCCAAAAGGATCCAACGACGCAGCTGAGTTGGATTTCACGTATTTTAGTGCTGTGCGCACTGTCGAAAATGCTTTATCGAAAGTGAAAGATGAAGCGGGGATGAAACGAGTTGAGCGCTTCTTGCGCTTAGAAGAATGCCCCGACTGTCACGGCTCTCGATTTTCTGAAGCGGCTCGCGCACCAAAGATCAACGGTGTAAGCATTGATGAAGTCTGTCGTTGGCCTTTGACGGATGTTTGCCAATGGGTTGAGAGCGTCCCTGAGACGTTACCCAAAGATATGCGGCCCATGGCTCAAAGCATTTGCGAAAGTTTTACCCATACGGCTGCGCGACTTTTGGATCTAGGGTTGGGATATTTGTCTTTAGACCGAGCAGCATCAACCTTGTCAACGGGCGAGCGACAACGCATGCAGTTGGCTCGCGCTGTTAGAAACCGTACGACGGGTGTGCTCTACGTTTTAGATGAACCCTCCATTGGTTTGCATCCCGCCAATATTGAGGGCTTGAAAGCCGTGATGCGAGAACTCATTGCCGATGGTAATTCCGTTCTTTTGGTGGATCACGATGTGGACATTTTGCGAGAAGCCGATTGGATTGTGGAGATGGGGCCGTCAGCCGGACGCGATGGCGGTGAAGTGGTGGCCCAAGGGGCGGTTGACGCCATTAAAGCGGCAGAGCAATCCAGGATTGGTCCCTATTTAGCGGGAAAGCCAGCGGTGGTGCGCCCCAATATTTCTAAAGAAGAGGTTTTCTCTTTTGGAGAAATTGCTCTTGCAACCGATTCGATTCACACAGTTAAACCATTAAACGTTTCGATTCCAAAGTCTCGTTTGACAGTGATAACAGGTGTCTCGGGCTCGGGTAAAACCACGTTAATTCTTGAGAGTCTTTTGCCTGCTCTTAAAGCCCATTGTGACGGAACGGCTCTTCCCGGTCACGTTAAAAGCATTAAGGCAGACGGCATCAAAAATATCAAGTTGATTGATGCCACGCCTATTGGTACGAACGTTCGTTCGACCGTTGCCACGTACGCGGGCGTGCATGATGATTTGCGAAAAGCTTTTGCAAGAACGTCTGAGGCAAAAGACGCGGGGCTTAAAGCAGGGGATTTTTCTTATAACACGGGAAAACTTCGTTGCCCCGAGTGTGACGGTACGGGTGTCATCAGTCTTGATGTGCAGTTCTTGCCCGATGTGGATATTCCGTGCCCGGTTTGTCATGGCAGACGTTACTCGCAAGATGCTGATCTCATTCATCGAGTTTCAAAGTCAGGCGACTCTTTGACGTTACCGCAACTCATGCAAATGGACGTCACAAGTGCGCTTAAAGTGACCCAAGACATGAAACCCGTTAACCAAAAGCTTCAAGTATTGGAGGACTTGGGATTGGGTTACTTAACGTTAGGAGAAGCCACACCAGGGCTATCCGGTGGTGAAGCGCAACGCTTAAAGTTAGCCGGTGAATTTACTCGTGGGCAAGAAGACAGCGTTTTTATTTTTGATGAACCCACGATTGGTCTGCATCCGGAAAATGTGGCAACCTTGATGGCGGTGTTTGACCGCTTGGTTGCCTCGGGAGCAACAGTGATTGTGATCGAGCACGACTTGGATGTGATTCGCAGTGCAGATTGGATGATCGATATGGGGCCAGGAGGCGGAGAGGCCGGTGGTACGGTGGTCTTTGCCGGTAAACCGGAGGATGCCCGTTTGGAAAAGCGATCTATCACAGGGATATATTGTAAGTAATGTTCATTTACCAAATCTAATGGGATATTTTTGCTATCATATGACCTGTTAATAGGTCTTTTGTGTGTGAGGATATCTTTATGCCAGCTTTTGTTCTTTCACATGCTACTGCTAGCATTAGTGAATTAAAGAAAAATCCATCAGCAACTGTACGCTCGGGAGAAGGTTTCCCTGTAGCTATTTTGAACCGAAACAAACCAGATTTTTATTGTGTTCCTAGCGAGTTATTTGAAAAAATTCTTGATTGGATTGAGGATGAAGAATTGGCAAAGTTAGTTCAAGAGCGCAAGAACGAAGCTTTAGTTGATGTTGATTTGGAAAAATATTTATGACATATTCTGTGAAGTTTTCTGCATCAGCAGAGAAGGAGTGGAATAAGTTAGACAGTGTTGTGCAACGACAGTTTGCTAAAAAACTTGTTCAGCGACTTGAAAACCCAAGGGTGAAAGCCGATAAGCTTCGTAATATGGATGATTGTTATAAAATCAAACTTAAAGCAGTAGGCTATAGATTGGTTTATCAGGTTATTGATGATGTGTTAATAATCCGAGTCGTCGCTGTAGGAAAGAGAAATCGTAGCGAAGTCTATACCGTAGCACAATCAAGGTTACTATAAGATAAAACACAAAACCCACCGAAATCTCGATGGGTTTTGCTTTATCCATGGAAGTCTCAGATTACTTCAATGCTTCGAAAACACGAGCCTTGATTTCATCGATGGCACCCAAGCCGCTGATGCTGCGGTATTGGGGAGCAGACTCAACGCCGGAGGCAGCCAAGTCACCGTAGAACTTCACCAAAGCTTCGGTTTGAGCGTGGTAAACACCCAAGCGCTTCAAAACGACTTCTTCCTTGTCGTCATCACGTTGGATCAACGGATCGCCCGTCACGTCATCCTTACCTTCAACCTTAGGCGGATTGTAGACGATGTGGTACGTACGACCGGAGATCGGATCAACACGACGACCGCTCATACGCGTAACGATTTCTTCATCGGGCACAGCAATTTCGAGCACGAAGTCGATCGGCACACCGGCAGCTTGTAAAGCTTCAGCTTGCGGGATCGTACGGGGGAAACCATCGAACAAGAAGCCGTTGGCGCAATCCGGTTGCGTCAAACGTTCTTTGACCAAACCGATGATGATTTCATCAGAAACCAATTGACCCTTGTCCATCACTTCCTTAGCGGCCAAGCCTAACGGGGTACCGGCCTTAACGGCAGCGCGCAACATATCGCCCGTAGAAATTTGGGGAATACCGAACTTTTCTTTAATAAAAGCGGCTTGCGTGCCCTTACCGGCACCCGGGGGTCCAATCAAAATTAAACGCATGACTTCACTCCTTAAAATTTAAGCGTTTGAGCCCAATGAAAAGGACTCAACTGATACATTGAATATTCTAAAACAAAAGAAAGGGCTTTTCTTTCTCAAGCCCTTATCCGAAAGGTTAAGCTTCTTTGGCAAAGGCCTCTCTGACGCGCTCAAGGTCTTCGGGCGTATCGACGCCTGCGGGCAGTGCGCCCGGCAAAATCGTCACGGCAATCTTCACGCCGTACCAAAGTGCACGCAATTGCTCCAAGCTCTCCCAGCGTTCAATCGGGGCTTGTTCCCACTTCGGGTATTGCTTCAAGAACTTTACTCGATAGGCGTACAAACCGATGTGGCGCAAGGGATGAAGACCTTCGGGCAATGCATCGGGATTTTCACGGAACGCATCGCGCGGCCACGGAATCGGGGCACGGCTAAAGGTGATGGCATTGTTGTTATTGTCAAGTGCCACCTTAACGACATTGGGACTCATGAATTCTTCGATGCTGTCGATCGGGTGCGCGGCTGTGGCCATATCACACTCGGGGTGGTCTTCTAAGAGTTGAGCCACTTGAGAGATCACTTCGGGCGGAATCAACGGTTCGTCGCCCTGGACGTTTACAACAATAGCACCCAAAGGCAAACCCATCTTTTCAACGGTTTCGGCCAATCGGTCGGTGCCGGTGGGGTGATTCGCAGAGGTTAAAACGGCTTTTACGCCATGAGCTTCACAAGCGGCCAAAATGTCAGGGTGGTCGGTTGCGACCATGACGTCTTTAGCGCCGGATTGAAGGGCACGTTCGGCAACGCGCACGACCATGGGCTTGCCACCGATGTCCTTTAAAGGTTTTTCCGGCAAGCGGGTCGATTTCATGCGCGACGGGATAATGGCATAAAAAGCACTCATGATTTAACCCTCACGAACAAGACTCAAGCGCTTGGCATAAGCTTCGCACTCTTCAGGGGAAAGTTTGTCAGCTTCTTGCGGGATCATATTGGGGATTTGGTCCTTCATTTGAAAGCCCAAAGCACAACGCGGACAAGCAAAGCGTGTTTTTTCTTCATCCCAAACCAAGGCACCCTTACAGACCGGGCACACGAGCGTGGCGGTCAAACGGGAATCAAGCTTCATTTTTAACCCCTTTTTCTTTCAATTTGTTTTCAATAAAGTCGACCAAGTACGGATCAATGTCCACAAGATACTCTACCCAGTAGATGCGCTCATCATGACCCAATTGCGGATGTTGACGGCACTTGACGGCATCCTTACCCGTAATGAGAATGATGTCTTCCTTGGCGTCTTTAAACGGATTCGTCTCGAATGCGAAGTGGTCGCCGAGTTCAACCATTTCACCTTCAATGTCATGAGCACGAAGCATCGCAAAGAAGCGCCCCGGCGCAGCGATGCCGGCAGCCGCACGAACGGTTTTACCACTGGCTGCCAATTCATCCAAGTTAAGCGTCTTCGTACCGTCTAAAGAACGGGCTAAACCTAAAACGGCCGTTGCCGCAAAACGAGGCGTGCGGCTATCAAAGGTATCTTCGGTGGCGTTTAAGACAATCGCGTCGACTTCATCTAAGCGAGAAGGCGGTTCACGCAAGGGGCCGGCGGGCAATACCCAACCGTTACCCAAACCGCGAGCGCCCACAACAGCAATTTCCACGTCACGAGCAAGACCGTAGTGTTGAAGACCATCATCGCTGATGATGAGGTCACACTCAGGGTACTTATCCAAAATCAAGTGAGCTGCCGCAATACGGTCGCGAGCCACAGCCACAGGGACGCCCGATTGCTGAGCAATCAAAAGAGGTTCGTCACCCACTTCAGAAGCGGGGCTTGCGGGCGTGACCATCTTCGGCAATTCATCCTTGCGACCGAAACCGCGAGAGATGACGGCAGGGTGATAACCACGATGAGCCAATTCCTTCACCAACGCAATGGTCACGGGCGTTTTACCGGTGCCACCCACGTAGATATTGCCGACCACGACAACGGGAACTGGCAACGTTTTAGGAACAAGCTTTTGACGGCGGTTATGACTTGCCCAAAGAAAAGCGACGGAAAGGGGACTGAGCGTGCAGGCAAGAAGACCTTTTTTGGTCCATTGACGATGCAACCAAGATTCGATACTAGCGCGCATTGAATCCTCCGTTTAAGAAAGTGGGAGGAAGCAAACGTATCGGTACGGTACTGTCTGAAGACATGTGTGTAGAGAGAATGATCTCATGAAAAACATTAACTAACTAATGATACACAAAAACTTTGACTTTTCCTTTACAGAACGGCGGGTTTTTAAAAAAGTTTTGCACAATGGGTTTTTCTTTTAAATTGAACGACTTAGAGGTTATTGAAAAAGTTGTGCACAATTATTGTGTAAAAGTAACAAAAAATGACACCCTGGCGATACCTAAGGTCTCAATTCTTCAAGCTTTTCTTTAATTGCTTAAAAAATAAGCAAGTCCTGTAAGTGATTGTTTTTGTTGAGGGCGACTTTTGGAATCTGTGAGGCAGATTTTCCAGACTCGGTATACTTTCAGGCATAACTTTTTTTCGCTGATGATTCATGTTTTATCAAGAGCAAGTTCATTCTTTTGCGCCGAACCCGATTTGGACCGTCACGGACTTAAACCGTGCGGTCTCCTCGTGCTTGGAAGCCAATTTCCCGCCTTGTTGGGTCAAGGGGGAAATTCGGGGACTGACGATGGCAGCCTCAGGCCACTGGTATTTCACCCTTAAAGACGAACATTCTGAAATCAGCTGTGCGATGTTCGCAGGGGCCAATCGTCGAGTGACCTTTCGACCTAAAACGGGCGATCGGGTTGAAGTTCGAGGACGCGTGAGTATTTATGCGCCACGCGGCTCCTATCAGTTAGTGGTTGATGCCATGCGTCATGAAGGTTTAGGTGAACTCTATGCTCGCTACTTAGAGCTTAAAGCTCGACTTCAAGCCGAAGGTCTTTTTGATCCATCACGAAAAAAGGCCATTGCCCGCGTGAATTTCAAAATTTGCGTGGTAACAAGTCTTAAAGCCGCCGCGCTTCATGATGTGATTCGCACTTTGAAACTTCGGGCCCCATACGTTCAAATCACGGTTTTCCCAACGTCAGTTCAAGGCGCAGAGGCTCCGGCTGAAATTGTGAAAGCGCTGATGCGCGCCGATCAATCCGAGGGGGATGTCGTCTTATTGGTCAGGGGCGGTGGGTCACTTCAAGACTTGTGGGCTTTCAATGATGAGCGTGTGGCCAAATGCGTGGCCCAGATGAATAAGCCTGTGATCTCCGGTGTCGGTCACGAAAGCGATGAAACGATTGTGGACTATGTTGCAGACCTCAGAGCGGCAACGCCCACGGCCGCTGCACAAGCGGCAACCGAGGACCAAGAGGTGCTATTTCAAGACCTCGATCACCGCGACCAAACGATTGCCCATCTCATGAGTCTGCGTTTAAAGACTTTGAAGCAAAGAGTGTCACTTTTGCGTCAAGCGATTCCCAATCCTAAATTGCGCCTTCAAGCGCAAGCGGATCATTTCCGTCGTCAAAAAGGATTATTGGAGACATTTTTTGTTCAGCGCCAATATGAGCCCAAGAAATATGCGCTAAATGAAACAAAAAGCGACCTCCACGCGCTTTTTAAAGAGTCCTTGAGCGAGAGGGCGTTGGCACTTCAATACAGCCGCAGATCGCTTTTGAGTCCCTCTCAGGTGATTTCGGGTTACAGAGAAAACGTCAAACGCAATCTGGCTTTCATGACGCAAGCAAAAATCGCAACGCTCAAACACGCCCGCATGCGTTGGGAGCGCACACAAGCGCTCATGGTTGAAGCCAGCCCCGAAACGATATTGCAAAAAGGCTACACCTATGTGACGGGAGACGATGGTCGCTTGGTGAAGTCTTCCCAAGTCGGGGTTAATAGTGAAGAGCTCACCGTGCATTGGATTGACGGCGTGGTGGTTGCCAAGCCTTTGAAGGCAAAAACTATCAAGGCCAATGGCTAGAACAATCGCTCACACTTAAGTGCAGAGCGTTTTGATATCATCAATGCGTTATACATTTTTCTGGAGAAAGACCATGACTTTTGAACTTCCTCGCTTGCCTTATGCCAAGGATGCATTTGGCGATGTGATTTCCGCAGAAACGTTTGATTATCACTACGGTAAGCACCATCAAACCTACATCACGAACTTGAACAATTTGATCAAGGGCACGCCCTTTGCTGCCATGGGTTTGGAAGAAATCGTGTTGGCAAGTGACGGTGTGGCTCCGGCGGTTTTCAATAACGCTGCTCAAACGTGGAACCATACGTTCTACTGGATGTGCTTGACGCCTAATGGCGCCGAAAAGCCCATGGGTGAGTTGTTAACGAAGATTGAAGAGAAGTGGGGCTCTTTTGAAAAGTTCCGCGAAGCTTTTGTGGCTCAAGCTGCCGGTAATTTTGGTTCCGGTTGGACGTGGTTGGTGTTGACCCCCGCTAAGGAATTAGCAATCGTCAACACCTCGAACGCTGGTTGCGCTTTGGCCTCTGACGATGTGCCCTTGTTTGTGGTTGACGTTTGGGAACACGCCTACTACATCGATCACCGCAACGCCCGCCCGGCCTACTTGAATGCTTTATTTGACAAGCACTTCATTGACTGGGAATTCGTTGCTAAGAATTACTACAACGCCAAGTAACGAGTACTGTTCTCTTAGAAACATTAAAGACCATCGAATTTTCGGTGGCCTTTTAACATAGGTAATGGATTTTTTAATTTTCTCCGACGTCTTTAGAAGGCTTTTCAATCCTTTCTGCTCGACGCAGTTTCGTCGTGATTGAAATGCCATGACGTTGATACCACCCAGAGGGTACTTCAAGGGCATAGCGAACGGGGACGGGACTGCAGTGTAAATCGAGCATATTGGCTTGCATGCCCTCATACTTCACCAATTGATCATTTTCATCGAAAAAGCCGACATCCAAATCAATGGGGGTGCCCTTCATCCAAAAGCACACTTTACGAGTCGGTTCAAAGACAAAGAGCATACCCTTAGTATCGGGGAGGTGTTTAACGCCTTGAAGGCCTTTGGTATGTTCTTGGCGCGTTTGGGCGACGCCCACATCAAGCACACGATCACCCACCGTAATTTTCTCCGCCTGAGCGAGCGGCGCAACCATGGCAAGTGCGCATGCAAGGGCGAAGGATCTTCGTTGAAAAAGGTCAAAAAAGTGGGTGCTATTGTTCATTGCGTTTTTTCTTCTCTTTCTACCGGCAACACACGTGTAGTATGCCAACCATGATGGGATTGTTGCAGTTCAAACTGAACCCGTTGGTTATTACGAAGTGTTTTAGGACCGTTGCCTTCAATAGTGCGGAAATGAACAAAGACTTCCAGATCTTGATCGTCAGGGACAATGAAACCGTAACCTTTCGCATTGGAAAACCATTTTACCTTGCCTAGATACATAAAAGGTCCTCCTTTAGGGTAATCATGCTCAAAAAGGTTGAGCTTTATTTTTATTATTCTTAAGTTCCACTATAGGGCCTTTTCTATTTAAGTGTTGAAAAATATTGAGGTTTTTGATCGTGAGGGAATGTTTTTGTATTGAATGAAAAATTTACTTGCCACAAGGCTTATCATGCCTTCATAATTAAAAGGTTAGGACTTATTTTTTAAGAAAGACTTTCATGCAATCCGTAAACGAAGAATTAGCCAAAGACATTTCAATGAGTTTCCCGGAAGACATCTGGGCTTTAAATCCGATTGAACGTTATTTGCGCACGCGCACCGCCACTGAATTTTGCACGTTGGATGAGTCGCGCTACTTTATCCGTGCCGTTTTACCCGTTCCCATCAATTACGAAAAAGATGAGTTTTTGTGGGGCGTTTGGTGCGAGGTGAGCCGCCATGATCACGACCGTTACGTAAAGGCCTATGCAGAAGGCACTTTGGGTGATTTGGGCGTCATTAAAGGATGGTTGGCTAACGACTTGTCCGTCTATGAAGAAGCGGTGGGCTTAGAGGTTGAACTTCATTGCTCTCAAGAAGAGCGTCCGCGCGTGATGGTTTTATCCGATTCTGTGTTAAAGACCGAGCAAGACGAAGGTATTGATCGCACTCGTCACGAAGAAATCGATACGATTTTGTTCGGCGATGACGACGAAGACGAAACGTTCGAAGACTGATACTTTCCGAATACAAAAAATCCTTGGAAAGCACTATTGCTGACCAAGGATTTTTGTTTTTTGAATGTCGGTTACTTCTTGCCGGTCGAGCCGAACCCGCCTTCACCGCGTTCAGAAGCTTCAAAATCATCCACCACGTTCATTTGCATTTGAACGACAGGCACAACCACCAACTGCGCAATGCGCTCCATCGGTTCAATCGTAAAAGCGCTTTGACCACGATTCCACGTAGAGACCATTAATTCGCCTTGGTAGTCAGAGTCAATCAAACCCACGAGGTTACCCAAAACGATACCGTGCTTATGACCTAAGCCCGAACGGGGAAGAATCATGGCGGCGTAGCCTGCATCAGCTAAGTGAATCGCCAAACCCGTCTTGATGAGCTTGGTTTCGCCCGGTTGCAACGTCAAGGGTTCGTCGAGCATGGCACGAAGGTCAAGACCGGCAGAGCCTTCCGTTGCATAAGAGGGCATTTGAGCCTTTAAGCGCTCATCTAAAATTTTTACATCAACACGCATGGGTGATTCCTTTGTTATCGTTTTCGTTTACTTAAAATGTTGGACAAAATACCACCCACAAAGATGGTAATAAAGGCTAAGAAAAAGCCACTCATGATGATGCGTTCATCGCCCGTGAACATCCCGACAAAGATGATCAAAAACGCAAACAAAATCCAAATCGGCATCACCTTTTTGACGGTTTGCTTGGACACTCTCGAGGGGCTAGGCACTGGCATGACGGGGTGCGGCTCGAGGCGACTAAAGGGTTCTTCCGTTTTGGTTTGAACATCAAAGGCGTCAGAGGCTTTTGCATCATTGACCTGTAACGCTTTTAATTCCTTAATATTTTTGTTATTGAGATCCTCAATAAACTTAGCAAAGTCACCGTTTTTCGGTTCAAGCGATTCGGGATTAAAGCGTGAGTCAGCCATATCAATTGACCTCGCTGGCAATTTTCTTAATAAGGGCTAAAGCAATGTGCTCTTTGCTGGCCTTGGGCAGCGTGACAGCAGAATCTTTTTCAACGAAAGCGACACTGTTGGTGTCTTGATTCATCGCGTCTTCGACCAAATTGGCCACAATCAAGGGCACGTTCTTACGCAACACTTTAGCACGGGCATTTTCAATTAAGTTTTCTGTCTCTGCGGCAAAGCCCACGCAGTAGGGCGGATTTTCAAGATTGGCAACGGTTGCCAAAATGTCAGGGTTGGTGGCAAAGGAGATTTGTGGCACCACACCGTTTTCTTTCTTAATCTTTTGGTCCGACGGATTGGCAACACGCCAGTCCGATACTGCGGCTACAGAAATAAAGACTTCGTGTTGCGAGACTTCATCCATCACAGCATCGTACATTTCGTCAGCAGTTAAGACGTCAATACGACGCACAGAGGCGGGCGTCGGTAACGAGGTCTTCCCGGCAATAAGCGTGACTTCGGCACCGGCTAAAACCGCGGCTTTGGCAATCGCGAATCCTTGTTTACCGGACGAGCGATTCGTAATGCCACGAACGGGGTCGATCGGTTCATAGGTGGGGCCGGCCGTAATCAATACACGGCATCGATCAAGAATGCGAGGAACGAACGCGCCTTGCATGAGTTCGATAATTTCACGGGGCTCGAGCATTCGACCGCCACCCACATCGCCGCATGCTTGCTCGCCCGCGGCGGGCCCGATAATTAAGGCACCGTCCTGAGTGAGTTGCGCCACGTTGCGTTGCGTGGCTTGGTTATGCCACATGAAGGTATTCATTGCCGGGGCAAAAGCAACAGGGCAACGAGCGGCCAAAATGGCTGAACTCAATAAGTCGTCTGCAATGCCTTGTGCCGCTTTTGCCATGATATTGGCCGTTGCCGGTGCTACCAACAATAGGGCCGCATCACGAGTGGCCTCAATGTGAGGGATGGCACTCGTGGCCTGATCCCAGTCACTTGTGAAGACCTCTTGAGCGCCCAAGGCTTTAAAGGTGAGCGGGGTAATAAAACGTTGGGCTTCTTCGGTCATGATCACCGAGCATTGAGCCCCTTTCTTGATTAAAAGGCGCAAGAGTTCACAGGCTTTGTAAGCCGCGATGGAACCCGTAACACCTAAAACAATTTTGCGACCAGAGAGCATAGTGATTCCGTACTTAAGAGCGACGCCCCGTAAAACTTTCCAAAATCATTAAACCTGCACCGAGCACAATGGCAATATCGGCAAAGTTAAATGCCGGCCAATGCCAGTACATGTAATGAAAATCTAAAAAATCAACCACATAACCATAGATTATACGATCGATGACGTTACCTAATGCACCACCCATGATCATGGATAGGGACAAACACAAAAGGCGTTCTTCTAAGTGGCGCTTCATGTAGAAAAGGCAAAAGGTCACGGCAACGACAGCAATCACAATGAAGAAATAGCGTTGCCAGCCGTCATGCGCGGCCAAAAAGGAGAACGCAGCTCCGGTGTTATGAGCTAATACCAGATTAAAAAAGGACGTGATCGGACGCGACTCTCCCAAATAGTATTGAGTTTCAAAATACGACTTGGAGAGAAAATCGAGGATAACGATGATTAAAGAAAACCCCACCCAGGGGATTAAACCTTGGGTGGAGTTTTTTTCCATAGACTGATTCGTCATAGGATAAAAGCCAAATTAGGCAAAGCGACGCGTTTCGCCAGCACCGAACAAGTTGTCGGCGCAACGAGCACAAAGCGTCGGGTGATCGGCGTTGCTACCCACCGTATCCACGTAGTGCCAGCAACGAGCGCACTTTTGAGCGTTGCTTGCGTGAGCGGTGATGGCACGTTCGCCCTTGGTGAGCGTGGCGCGGCTCGTGATCATCACAAAGCGCAATTCGTCGCCCAAGCTCTCAAGCGCATCGAACTCAACGTCATTGACGCTGATATCGACCTCTGCTTGTAAGGAGGAACCGACTTTACCTTCAGAGCGCAACGTTTCGATTTCCTTTTGGACGTCCGTACGAACAGCACGAACCGTTTCCCACTTGGCCAACAAACTTTCGGCATTGTCGATCGTGGGAAGATCAAAGAATTCTTCCGTGAAGATCGTCATGGACTTGCCCGGCTCAAAGATGGCAAACGCTTCTTCAGCCGTAAAGGACAAAATCGGAGCCATCAAGCGAAGGTAAGCCGCCGTGATGTACCAAAGGGCCGTTTGAGCGGAACGGCGAGCCAAACCCGTCGTAGCGGTCGTGTAGAGTCGGTCCTTCAAGATGTCTAAGTAGAAACTGCCCAAATCGTCGCTAGCGAAGTTTTGCAACTTCGTGACGATCGGGTGGAAGTCGTTACTATCGTAAAGCGCAATCACTTCCTTTTGGACTTGAGCCATACGTGCGATGGCCCAACGGTCAAGCTCAATCATGTCTTCAAAGGCTACAGCGTCTTTGGTGATATCAAAGTCACTCGTGTTGGCCAACAAGAAGCGCAACGTATTACGGATACGACGATAGCTGTCGGTGACGTGCTTGACAATGGTTTTACCGAAACTCAATTCGCCGGAGTAGTCCGTCGAAGCCACCCATAAGCGCAAGATTTCAGCGCCGTAGGCTTTCGTTGCGTCATTCAAAGAGACGGTGTTACCCAAGCTCTTACTCATCTTGCGACCGTGCTCATCGACCGTAAAGCCGTGCGTGAGCAAGGCCTTGTACGGAGCACGGTTATCGAGCATTGCGCCGATCAACAAGGAGGAGTGGAACCAACCGCGGTGTTGGTCGCTGCCTTCCAAGTAAAGGTCGATCGGGAAGTCAAGCTTTTCCTTGTGAGAGCCGCGAACAACGGTGGCGTGCGTGGAACCGGAGTCAAACCACACGTCCAAGATGTCCGTGGTCTTGTCGTATTGTGCGGCCTCTTCAGCCGGCATAAAGTCTTCAGCCTTGGCTTGCGTCCACGTTTCGATGCCGCCTTGTTCAACCTTCTTGGCGACTTCTTCCATGATTTCTAACGTGCGCGGATGCAATTGACCCGTCGCCTTATTCGTAAAGTAGGGCAACGGAACACCCCAGTTACGTTGACGGGAGATACACCAGTCGGGGCGGTTGGCAATCATGGCATGCAAGCGGTTGTAACCCCAGCTCGGGTAGAATTTCGTTGCTTCAACGCCTTCTAAGGCCAATTCACGCAAGCTCTTTTCTTGTTCCGTTCCAATGGCAGGACGAGAGTCTTCAACGCTCTTATCCATACGAACGAACCATTGGCTCGTGGCACGATAGATCAACGGCGTCTTGTGGCGCCAGCAGTGCATGTAACTGTGTTCTTGGCTACCCAAGAAGAGCAAATTGCCGGATTCTTTCAACTTGTCCGTGATAACGGGGTTGGCCTTCCAGATGTGCATACCGGCAAAAAGCGGCAACCAGTCAGCGTAGACACCATTGCCCATGACTGGATTCAAAATCTCGTCATTGGTCATGCCGTACTTCTTGCAGACGTTAAAGTCTTCGACACCGTAAGCGGGGGCGGCGTGAACGATACCGGTACCGGCCGTGGCGTCCACGTAGTCAGCCAAAAGCACGGGGCTAAAGCGTTCATAGCCCTTATCCATCTTGGAAAGGGGATGCATGAAACGCACGCCTTCAAAGGCTTCACCCTTTGCCGTGGCAACGATCTTGCCCGTCATTTCATAGCGCTTTAAGGCGTCTTCGCTTAATTTGTCGTTGAGCACCAAGTAACGGTCGCCACAATCAATTAAGGCGTAATCCAATTCCGGGTGCATGTTAAGGGCTTGGTTAGACGGAATCGTCCAAGGCGTCGTCGTCCAAATGACCGTAAAGCACGGCTTATCGAGCTTGTGGTTAAAGATGCCTTCGACACGCGCTTGATCTTCAGAAGACAAGGGGAATGCCACGTCAATGATCGGGCCCTTGATGTCCTTATATTCAACTTCGGCTTCGGCCAATGCGGATTGGCAGTCAAAGCACCAGTTCACAGGCTTTAAGCCTCGATAGACATAGCCCTTTTCCATCAATTTGGCGAGTACGCGAATTTGAGCAGCTTCTGTATCGAAACGCAACGTCAAGTACGGATCGTCCCAATCCCCCAAAACGCCCATGCGTTGGAAACCGGCCTTTTGTTTGGCGACTTGTTCGTGAGCGTATTGACGAGCCTTGGCTTGCAATTCAACGATCGGGAGGTTCTTGCCGTAGAGTTTTTCAATTTGAATTTCGATCGGCATACCGTGGCAGTCCCAGCCCGGCACGTACGGAGCGTCGTAACCCATCAAGGTACGAGACTTCAAAATAATGTCTTTGAGAACCTTATTGACACCGTGACCTAAGTGAAGATCACCGTTAGCGTACGGAGGGCCGTCGTGCAAAATGAAGTGCTTGCGGCCTTTACGAGCCTTACGAATGGCGCCGTAAACGTCTTTTTCTTGCCACTCTTTAATCCAACCCGGTTCGCGTGCGGGTAAGTTGCCACGCATCGGGAATGCCGTATCGGGCAGATTGAGCGGGTATTTTTGTTCTTGGTCAGCTTGTGCCATGAATGTTCTCCTTGGTCCCCTCGGACTCTTCAAGGTTAGTTAAACAAAAAGTTAAATCAGACCGAAGTTCGGACCGTAATAGTCCGTCAACTCCACATCTGCTTGCGCCATGCCGACGATCGATCTTGCTTTTTGAGCATCGGCATTAATGGCGGCTTTAAGTTGTTCGAGGTTGTCAAACTTTTGATCGTTTCTCAACTTCTCGATGAATTCCACGCGTACCATCTTCCCATAGCAACTTTCGTGATAGTCAAAGATATGGGTTTCAAGTAAATATTTTTTCGGTAACCCTTCGGTGACGGTCGGTCGACACGTCACGCTTGCCACACCGCCCAAAGGAACGGGGCTTAAGCCGTGAACAAAGACGGCGTAGACACCGTGGATCGCGGGTTCGCCCAATTTGTTGACGGGGATGCAATCCATGTTAATCGTCGGGAATCCCAACTTTCGACCTAATTCTTGGCCATGAACGATGCGGCCGGTGATGTGGTAGTGGTGACCCAAAAGTTGGGTGATTTCATAAAGATCGTCTTGAGCAAGGGCTTTCCGCAAACGGGTACTTGAAATGCGTTCCGTGCCGTGAAAAAGCGTGGGAGTGACCCAAACTTCAAAGCCCAATTCTTTGCCGAGCGCTTTTAAGTCTTTTACGGTGCCTTGGCCTTTGTAGCCAAAATGGAAATCTTCGCCCACCGTTACCCAACGGGCGTGCAAACCTTCAACCAAAATTTCTTCGCAAAATTGACGAGGCGTCATGCGAGCCAATCGTTCGTTGAAATTAAGGTAGTGAACACGACTGATGCCGCAATTGAGGATGTCGATCGTTTTGTCTCGTAAATTATTTACTCGGGGCAAAACTTCATGACCGTGGGGAAAGACTTCTTTGGGATGAGGCTCGAACGTGACCGCACAGGGCATGAGGGCGCGATCTTTAGCGGCCATGACCACCTCTTGCAAAAGGGCTTGGTGACCACGATGCACACCATCAAAATTGCCGATCGCAACGGCACAGTCAACTTTTCTCAAATGATGAGGAACGCCTCGAAAAACTTTCATCTCAAATCACAATCAATATGAATTTTTTAAACAGCAGATTTTACCAAAGAAAAACATGACAAACCAATTGATTGTGCTTAGTTTGTGGCAATTCTGTTACGAGAAGAAAATGCTTTCTGTCAGTGCTTTGATAGCGATATACTCTGATTCGAACGTTAGAGGTACAAAGACTTTGGTTTTTGTTGAGAAATACTCTTAATGAGCGGATCAAGTTAAGACTTGCGGCGCGAAACGTTTGACAACATGACTTTTCCTCTTGCAAGGAGATGACTGTTTATCTTGACAGTCTTGTCAATTCTTTTGCGCAGCTTGTATTTTTCCCAAAATATGGAGCAACAATGAATACAGCAGCGTCCCTTTTGTCGTTTAAGACAAAACAACCCCTTTGCGGTCGACGTGTTTATCAATCTACACGATTGGGTGAGTCGGTTCCTTTTCGAGCAATTGATCAACAGTCAACGCCCAACTGTTTTGGCAGGCGTACTAATCCCACGTTTTACACCAATGATGTCACTGGTCACTTTTTTGACAATACACCCATTGTCAAGCGAGATCGTCCCCAGCCAGGTAGTCAAACCCAATTACAAAGTGCTAGAGCGGGCATCATTACGCCAGAGATGGCATATGTTGCTGTGCGAGAAAATCGAATGAGAGATGTTTTTGCACAAGAAGTGCATGCGTTAAGGGATGAGAAGTTGGAGCGTCTTCTTAAATCCTACTTGGACGCACCTTTTGTGACAGAAGACTTTGTTCGTGAAGAAGTTGCCAGTGGACGGGCTGTCATTCCGATGAATTTTTGTCACCCAGAAGCTCAACCCATGATCATTGGTAAGCATTTTCATACGAAAGTTAACGCTAATATTGGCGCATCAGATAGCGCTAAGAGTGACATTTTTTCTGAAGTAGAAAAACTAAAGACAGCCCTTTGGGCTGGTGCCGATACGGTAATGGATCTCTCCATTGGAAAAGACATACTTGCAATTCGTCAGCAACTCTTGCGCACTTGCCCCGTTCCCTTGGGGACTGTTCCCATTTATGAAGCACTTGAGCGGGTCAATGGACAAATTGAGAGTCTGAGTTGGGATGTGTTTAGAGAAACAATGCTAGGTCAAGCCAAGGAAGGCGTGGACTATATGACGATTCACGCCGGCGTTTTGCATGACCACGTTCTTTTAACAAAAAATCGATTGACGGGGATCGTGAGTCGAGGTGGTGGGTTATTAGCGTCTTGGATGATGAAAAAAAGCAAAGAGAACTTTCTCTACACTCATTTTGATGAACTTCTAGACATTGCTTTGCGCTACGACATTACATTGTCGTTGGGCGATGGATTGAGGGCGGGAAGTCTATTTGATGGAAATGATGCTGCGCAAATGGCAGAGCTTAAAACGTTAGGTGAGTTAGCTTCTCGTGCCTATGAGGCTGGCGTTCAAGTAATGATTGAGGGGCCAGGTCATATTCCGTACCAAAAAATTCAGGTCAATCAAACCTTCGAAGATAGTTGGTGCAAAGAAGCGCCTTTTTACACGTTAGGTCCCTTGGTAAGTGATATTGGTGCAGGTTACGATCACATCACGGCAGCCATTGGAGCAACGGTTATTGGTGCTGCAGGAACGTCAATGCTCTGTTGTGTGACGCCTAAGGAACATTTGGGATTACCCGATGCCAATGATGTGCGTGAAGGCATGGTTGCTTTTAAGATCGCTGCTCATGCGGCCGATATTGCTAAAGGCATTGCTGGTGCACCTATTCGTGATGTACTGATGAGTTTGGCTCGTTTTGAGTTTCGTTGGAACGATCAGTATCAATTGGCTCTTGATTCTGAAAAAGCACGTTTGGGAAAGGCTCAAACTTTATCTGGGCAGGGGGCCGATGAGACGCATTTTTGCAGTATGTGCGGTCCGAAATACTGTCCGATGAGAGTTGCACGAGAGCTCTTTGAATGAGGGGAGCAAAAATAGGGAATATTCTCGAATACGAGGCTCGTCATGCTAAAATTAACAAATTAATTTGGCCTGAAGATAAGGCTTTTTCAGGTATTTTTAAATTTCATTATTTTGGAAATTTTTCATGAAAAAAATTGTCGTGTTGATTTCGGGGCGTGGTAGCAATTTCTTGGCCATCCAAGAAACCGCCTTACGTGAAGATTGGGAAAAGACGATCGATGCCAAGATCGTGGGCGTGATTTCCAATCGCCCTGATGCCAAGGGGTTGGAATTGGCCGCCGGCTACGGGATTGACACGCAAGTGATCGATCATAAGCTTTTTGAAACGCGTGAAGCGTTTGAAGAAGAGCTCTACAAAGCCGTTTCTGCCTATGAGCCTGATTTGATCGTGCTCGCGGGCTTTATGCGCATTTTGACGGCCGGTTTCGTGGATCGTTTCCCGGGCAAGATCTTAAATATTCATCCGGCGATTTTACCTTCCTTTAAGGGCTTGGATACGCACCAACGTGCCATTGATGCCGGTGTTCGCGTGCACGGTACAACGGTGCACTTTGTGACGGCGGCGTTAGACGGCGGTGCCATCATTGCTCAAGCCGTGGTGCCTGTGTTGCCCACGGACGACGAACACGCTTTGGCCGACCGCGTTTTGGTTTATGAACATCAAATTTATGCCCGCGCCGTTAAGGCTTGCGTGAGCGGTAAGGTGCGTTATGAAAATGAACGCGCTGTGATGGATAACGAGACGGCTTTGTCTTTAACCCTTTTTGGTAACAAGTAATCATGTTTGAGAAGAAAAAATCTTACGGTTCTCGTCAAGGCTCTCCTCGTCGTTTGACCGACCGTCAACGTACGGCCCGTACGCGTCAATTGCAAGAAGCCCGCTCGATGACCAAAGCCGACCGACAACGCGCCGCCGGTGCTCAATTCGATCCCACGCGTCGCCAATCTCGTAGCGGCGGCCCGCGTGTTACCGGTTTAATTGTTGAAGAATTGGGTAAAGCATTGGGTTCGGTGTTGCGTCTTGATGGCCCGGCCGATGTTTTGATGAGTAAGTTCTTCCGCAACAATCATAAGTTGGGTTCTCGTGACCGCAGCATGATTGCAGAAGCCATTTTCTATACGTTGCGTCACTTGTCATCCATCTCTTGGCAAATGAAGCCGATCGTTCCTGCTCGTGCTCCGAAGTTAACCGCCATGGTGGCTTTGGCACGTATTTATGGTCGCGATGCGTTAGATGCCAAGACCGTGGGCAACGACGCTCAACCCTTGGATAACATCTTGCGCAGTAAGGTCGAAAACGCTACGGCCTTGGTGCAGTCCGAGTTACCGTTCTGGCTCTTTGATCGCTTGAATAAGCAATTTGGTGAAGGGGCCAATGATTTGTTTGAATCCATGAAGGAAGGCGCTCCGCTTGACCTTCGTGTGAATTTACTTAAAGCCAAGCGTGAAGAAGTTTTAGACGCTTTGGCCGAACACGGTGTGGAAGCGTTTGAAACGCCCTTGTCTCCGGACGGCGTGCGTTTGACGACAAAGCCCGGTTTGACGAGTTGGCCCCTTTATCGTGAAGGCAAGATTGATGTACAGGATGAAGGCAGTCAGTTAATCGCTCGTTTGGTGCAACCGCGTCGAGGCGAGATGGTCTGCGACTTCTGCGCCGGTGCCGGCGGTAAGACCTTGGCTTTGGGCGCCTTGATGCGCTCGACTGGTCGTTTGTATGCTTTTGACGTCAACGAAAAGCGTTTGGCCGGTATGACGCCTCGTATGCGTCGTGCGGGTTTAAGTAACGTGCACCCGATCGCCATTAAAACCGAACGTGATACGCGTGTAAAGCGCTTGGTCGGCAAATTTGACCGTGTGTTGGTTGATGCCCCTTGCTCGGGCACGGGCACGCTTCGTCGTAACCCCGACTTGAAGTGGCGCATGAGCGAAGACGAATTGGCTCGTATCAATGAGATTCAAAAAAATGTCTTAGATAGCGCAAGCCGCTTGGTCAAAGACGGTGGTCGTTTGGTTTATGCCACGTGCTCTTTGTTGCGTGAAGAAAACCAAGGTGTGGTGGAAAGCTTCTTAGAAGCTCATCCCGACTTTGTGTTGGTGAACGCGATCGACGTTTTGGCTATGCAAGGCGTGATTTTGCCCCAATGTACGCAAAACGAAGCTCCGTACTTCGTAATGGCACCGCATCAAAGCGGCACTGACGGTTTCTTTGGTGCTGTGCTTGAGCGTCGCAAACCTCAAGCAGAGCGTGAAGAAAAGCGTGAAGAACCTGAAGTCGAATCTGACCAAAAGAATGACGATGCGGGCGAAAATCTCTAACGCTTAGTGTTACGATTAAGGCAGGAAGAATCAATTTCTGCCTTTTTTTATGTTTAAAGTTCCCAAGTCACTCGCCTTTTTATTGGCAACGTGTTCCATGATTGGACCATTTTCAGCCAATACCTATATGCCAGGTCTCTCGCAGATCGGGCAGGAGTTTGGTGTGAGTGAAGTAATGGGCTATCAAACGCTTTCGACCTACTTGATGGCGTTTGCGTTTTCATCGCTTTTCGTTGGAGCGGTTTCAGACGAATTCGGTCGTAAAAAAGTGATGGTGTGGGGCTTAGTGATTTACGCTCTAGCCAGTATTTTGGCCGCCTTAAGTCCCAACTACACCACATTTGTGATCGCCCGCATTTTAATGGGCCTTTTTGCTTCGGGTGGTGCTGTTCTAGCAATGGCCATCACGCGAGACCTCTACGATGATATTCGAGCTCAAGAGTTAACGAGCCTCATAGCCATTATTTTTGCGCTAGCCCCGGTTTTTGCACCCATTATCGGGGGCTGGATTGTGGTGTTGGCCGGCTGGCGGTTTGTATTTTGGTTTTTGGCAGCATTGGCTTTGAGTATTGCTCTGATGAGCCTCTTTTTCTTAAAAGAAACACACCCTGAAGACCAACGCCAAGCTTTCCGCTTTAAGCCTTTGGTGAAGAGTTATGCCGGTGCGATGAAAAACACCGCCTTTACGGCAGGCGTCTTTTGTAACGGCTTTATCTTCATGGGGAGCATTCTTTTTTCTGCCGGCGCTCCCGATTACGTTGAAAACATTATGAAAATGGGAGTAACGGATTTCGGTTACCTCATGATTCCTTTGATCGGATTCTCGGTTTTGGGGTCCTTGGCTTGCACGTGGCTGACGCGTCGCTTAGGTGACGAACGAACCATGCTCTCGCAAATTATCACAATGTTTATCGCGGGGATCGTTGGTGTTGCTCTTAACTATTTCTACGAAGTTCCCTATCCGTGGTGCCTCGTTGCGCCCATTGTCTATAGCATTGCCATGTCCATTGAACGACCGATTTTAACGGTCTATAACTTGGACTATTTCCCAAAAAATCGGGGTATGGCAGCAAGTATTCAACAATTTTTCCAAACCTCTGCTTTTGCGTTCTGTGCAGCCTTCTGGGTGCCTATTGTGATGGGGAGCGCATGGAAGTATGATTTGGTGTTGCTCTTTTGTGGAGTGATGGTCAGTATTTGCTGGTGGGCGGTTTTGAAAACACGCAAACGTTACCTTCCTGCCGATTACGGCCAAACGCAGAAACATTAATATTGAGGAGTGTGTATGCCGGCACAAACGCTGTATGAAAAAATTGTTCGCTCGCATACTGTCAAAACCATCGATAACGATACCGTTTTGCTCTACGTCGATGCTCACTTTGCCAATGAATACACAAGCCCACAAGCGTTTGCGGGTTTGGTCGACAGAGACATTGGTGTTTTATCTCCCGATTCTCACCTCTGTGTGGTGGATCACATTATTCCTTCGGCCGACGTGTCGCCTCGAGTGATTGTTGATGAGGCGAGTGCCATTCAAGCCTCTAATCTTGAGAAAAATTGCTCCATGTACGGCATTAAAGCCTTTTACGGTGCAAACGACCCTTATCAAGGCGTTGAACACGTTTTAATGGACGAACAAGGTTTGGTGCGTCCGGGGATGGTGGTCATTTGCGGCGACAGTCACACAACCACGCACGGCGCATTGGGCGCTTTGGCTTTTGGGATCGGAACGTCTGAGATTGAACACATTTTAGCTACGCAAACCTTGGTTTATCGCTTGGCAAAAACGATGCTTGTGAAAATCGACGGACAATTGCCGTCAGGCGCAACCCCAAAAGATTTGGCATTAACGGTGATGCGAACCTTAAGCGCCAGAGGGGCTTTAGGACACGTAGTCGAATACCAAGGCAGTGCGGTCGATGCATTAGACATCGAAGGTCGTATGACGCTTTGCAATATGACGGTGGAAGCTGGTGCCCGAGGTGCGTTGATTGCGCCCGATGCCAAGAGCGTGGAGTGGGTCAAGAACCATGCCCTGGGAATGAGTGATGACCAATGGTCTCAAGCAAACGCTTATTGGGAGACGCTCAAGAGCGACTCTGACGCAACGTTTGATGCGGTGTATGAGATTGATGCATCAACCCTCTCGCCGATGATTACTTGGGGCACGAGCCCGGATCAAGTGGTGGCGATTGATGAGGCAATTCCGATGCCTGATAGTTTTACCGATGTTCAAGACAAGGAAGCCGCTAAGCGAGCTCTCGCTTATCAAGGGTTAGAAGCGGGGAAGTGCCTTGAAGGCACGAAGATTGATCACGTCTTTATCGGTTCGTGCACCAATGCAAGGCTTTCTGACTTAATGGCCGCGGCTGAAATTTTGAAAGGCCGCAAAGTGGCTTCTCATGTCAGAGCACAGGTGGTGCCGGGTTCGATGTGGGTGCGTCGTCAAGCTGAGGCTTTGGGAATCGATAAGATTTTTAAAGACGCAGGGTTTGAATGGCGAAAGAGCGGTTGCTCCTTGTGTTTGGCCATGAATGATGATGTGTTAGATGCGGGAGTGCGTTGCGTGTCAACCACGAATCGCAACTTTGAAGGCCGTCAAGGCCGAGGCAGTCACACGCACTTGGGTAGCCCTCAAATGGCGGCAGCGGCTGCGGTGATGGGCGTTATTTGCGATTGGCGCAAACTTGCAAAGAAGGAGTAAGACCATGGAAAAACTTGTTACGTTAACATCGGTCGCTGTTCCTTTGCCGATCGACAACTGCGATACCGATCAAATCATGCCCAAGCAATTCTTGCGTGGTATTGATAAGTCGGGTTTGGCTCGTGGTACGTTTTTTAATATGCGTAATGATGCCCAGGGGCAATTGCGTGAAGAATGCCTCTTTAATCAGCCGGAATATAAAAATGCCAAGATTATCGTGGCAGGGCCCAACTTCGGTTGTGGGTCTTCTCGTGAGCATGCCGTATGGGGTTTGATGCAAATGGGGTTCCGCGTTGTGATTGCCACAGGGTTTGGTGAAATTTTCTATTCCAACTGCTTCAATAATGGTCTGTTGGCAGCCAAAGTCACGCCTGAAGTGTCGGAAGAGATTTTTGAGGCCGTCGGTCGTGGAGCGAAAGCATTGACGATTGACGTGGCGCATCGCACCATTTCGGATGGTGAGAGAACTTGGAACTTTGAAATCGGGGAGCGTCATCAACACATGATGCTTGAAGGTTTGGACATGGTCGGCGCAACGCTTAAAGACTTGGATGCCATTCGTGATTTTAAGAATCGTCACGAAGCTCAGTTTCCCTGGATGGCAGGCTTGCCGGCAAAAGCCAAGGGCCTATTGAAGTATTAATTCTGCAAAAGTTGCAGGTATGAAAAAAGCTCGGAAATTCCGAGCTTTTTTCGAAAACTGAACTCAATTACTTGAGCTTCGTTTCCTTGTAAACAACGTGCTTACGTGCAACCGGGTCAAACTTGGAAATTTCCATCTTGCCCGTGCTCGTGCGCTTGTTCTTGGTCGTCGTATAGAAGTGACCCGTACCTGCGGTCGATTCTAACTTGATCTTTTCACGGTTACCCTTTGCCATGGTGAACTCCTATTAGATTTCGCCGCGGGCGCGGAGATCCGCTAAGACCGCATCAATGCCGAGCTTGTCGACCGTACGGAGACCTGCCGCCGTCAAACGCAAACGAACCCAACGGTTTTCGCTTTCAACCCAAAAACGACGATATTGAAGATTGGGCATGAAGCGACGCTTCGTCTTGTTGTTTGCGTGAGAAACGCGGTGGCCGACCATCGGCGCTTTGCCGGTGACTTGACACACTCGTGCCATCGCTAACTCCGTTCAAAAAATTAAACAAAACAAACCCATCCGAAGTTATCCACCTCGGTGGGAAAACAGTGTGTGACATTATACGCAGATACAATGCATGACGCAAATCTTTCTGCAATTTTGTTAAAACACCGTATTCTCTGGGCTTTGGTTCGACGCAGTATAGGCTTGTTCGTGGCTCGCGTCAATGAAAATTGAAAGAAAATTTGAGATTTCAGCGTTTCATCGTCTGAAAAACGGGCTTTTGCGTTAAACTTTATCCGTTTTGGACAGGGCCGAGATAACAATACTGTTTTAGAATGGGTATTCGTTTTAAGTGCTGTCAATTGTTGGATGAATTAAAAAATCATTATGAAAGTTTATTTAGCTCAACCTCGTGGTTTTTGTGCCGGTGTTAACCGCGCGATTGCAATTGTTGAACGTGCGCTTCAAAAGTACGGCGCCCCGTTATATGTTCGCCATGAAATCGTTCATAACAAAACGGTGGTGAATGAATTAAAAGCCAAGGGCGCCATCTTTGTTGAAGATTTAACGGAAGTGCCCGATGACGCCACGGTGATTCTTTCAGCTCACGGTGTCTCTCAAGCAGTGAAGGACTATGCTGCACAAAGACAATTTCGTATGATTTTCGATGCGGCCTGTCCCTTGGTGATGAAGGTTCATCGTGAAGTGATCAAAATGCATCAAGACGGCTTGACCGTTATTGTGGTGGGACACAAAGGCCACGCCGAAGTCGATGGCACCGTGGGTCAGGTCCCTGACAATATTTATCGCGTCTACTCAGACGAAGAGGTTGAGGCGCTTAATGTTCCCGATGTCACGAAAGTCGGTTATGTGACGCAAACAACGTTGTCGGTTGACGAGACGCAATCCATTATCGCTAAGCTCAAAGCAAAGTTTCCAGGCATCCGCTCTTTGTCGCCCGCCGATATTTGCTATGCCACCCAAAGTCGTCAACAAGCGGTTAAACAATTAGCCAAGCAAGTTGATACGGTATTGGTTGTCGGATCCGTGACGAGTTCTAACTCGAAGCGCTTGCGTGATATCGCCCAACAAGAGGGCGTGAAGGCTTACTTAATCGATAATGCTGAAGAAATCGACTTGGCTTGGTTAGAGGGTTGCGAGCGTGTCGGCATTACGGCAGGCGCTTCTGCTCCTGAGCATCTCGTTCAAGGGGTGATTGAAGTGTTAAAGGCCCATGGGGCTCAATCTGTTGAAACATTGGAAGGCGTGCCGGATCGTATCAGTTTCCCGTTGCCTGCCGGTCTTTAATTGGGAGTGAAAGATGGCAAAAGAAAAGCATCAAAGTGCAACGCCCGCAACCGAATGGTTTAAGAAAAATAAAGTTGAGTTTGAGTCTTTGACTTACGAGTACGTCGAGCATGGCGGTACGAGCTATGTTGCCGAGACCTTTGGCCTTAATCACCATGAAGTCGTCAAGACGCTCATCATGGAAGATGAACATGCCAATCCCTTAGTGATTTTGATGCACGGGGATTGCGAAGTAAGCACAAAGAATTTGGCTCGACAAATTGGCGTGAAGCACATTGCGCCTTGTAAGCCTGAGCAAGCCCAACGCAATAGCGGTTATCAAGTGGGTGGTACGTCACCGTTTGGCACTCGTAAACGTATGCCGGTCTATGTCCAAGAAAGTATTTTGGAAGTGCCACAAATTTATATCAATGGTGGCCGCCGCGGCTTCATCGTCAAAATAGCTTCCTCGGTGTTAACCGAGAAATTAGGTGCAAAACCCGTTAATTGTGCGAACGAAAAAGAGGCCTAGTTAAGAAAAAACGGTGCAAGTTGAAAATTCAATCTGCACCGTTTTTCTTTAGTGAATGTCGCCTGCGGCGTCTTTAAGTCGCCAGCGAGGTTTAACGCCAAACTTTAAGTTCTTAAAGTGTTTAGCAATTTCATCTTCACTCATGTGCTTGATGCGCTCAAGCCCCGCCGTTGCAATCATGGCACCGTTATCTGTGCAAAGTTTAATGGGCGGGAAGAACACCTCCATGCCACGCTTTCTCATTTCATAAACCAAGCGATTGCGAAGTTGCTTATTGGCAGAAACGCCGCCAGCAACCACCAAGGTCTTCATGTGGTGCGTTTTCATGGCTTTGACGACTTTGGTTGCTAATACATCCACGACGGAGTCCACAAAGGCTCTGGCCAAATTTTGACGGAAGGTTTCATCGTTGGGGTCTTCTGCTTTATTAACCGCGGCTAAAACAGCGGTTTTCAAACCTGAAAAACTCATGTCCAAGTTGCCCGAGTGCAGCATGGGACGCGGCAAATCAATGGCGCCACTGACCCCCTTGTCGGCTAACGCAGAAACAGCGGGGCCGCCCGGATAGCACATGCCTAAAAGCTGCGCCGTTTTGTCGAAGGCTTCGCCCACAGCATCATCTAACGTATCGCCCAAGAGTTCATAATCGCCAAACTTCGTCACTTTCATAATCTGTGTGTGACCACCCGAGACCAAGAGGGCAATGAAGGGGAATTGGGGAGCGGGGTCGGCCAATAAATTGGCTAACAAGTGACCTTCCATGTGATGGATGCCAATCACAGGAATGTCTAAAGAATAGGCAAGGGCGTGTGCAACGCTCACACCCACTAAAAGTGCACCGGCAAGTCCAGGGCCTTGCGTTACAGCAATGGCATCAAGGTCTTCTTTTGTTTTACCGGCTTCTTCTAAAACTTTTTCAACCAACGGAATCACACGACGGATATGGTCGCGACTGGCCAATTCCGGCACCACACCGCCGTAGAGTTTGTGCATGTCAATTTGGGTGTGAACGGCATGAGCTAAAAGCCCTTTTTTGTCGTCAATCAGAGCCACGCCCGTTTCGTCACATGACGATTCAAGTCCAAGAATGAGCATAAATTAAAAAAAATCAGTAGAATCTCGAAATATTTTGAAAATGTTTCGCGTAAAAACACTCGATCATTTTCTTTTTTTCGTATTTTATGCGAAAATTGCAAACTTTCGGAGATCGATGTCGCTTTCTGTGATGATTTTGCGCCTCGATCAGATCGGTAATTCATTACCGCAACCACTATTATTGACAGGTAAGGTGCCTGATGCCCACTATTCGTGTTAAAGAAAACGAACCGTTTGAAACCGCCCTCCGCCGTTTCAAGCGTACGATTGAAAAGAGCGGTCTTTTGACCGAATTGCGTGCTCGTGAGTTCTATGAAAAGCCCACGGCCGAACGTAAGCGTAAGAAGGCTGCTGCCATCAAGCGTCACTACAAGCGCTTGCGCAGCCAAATGCTCCCGAAGAAGCTCTACTAATTTCTCGGAAAAATAGAGTGTCAAACACGTGACACTCGTTTTGACAGGAAGAGCTTAATTGCTCTTCGTCAGAATTACGCGTGCAAATCTCTACTTTTCAAGAGTCTTGCACGCGTTATTTTTTTCTATAAAGGTTTCATCATGACGATTAAAGAACAAATTACGGCCGATATGAAGGCTGCTATGAAGGCTAAGGACATGGGCCGCTTGGGTGCCATCCGTTTGTTGATGGCTGCAATCAAGCAAAAAGAAGTTGACGAACGCGTTGAGATGGATGATGCTCAAATCACGGCAGTGATCGCTAAGCTCGTTAAGCAACGTCATGACTCCATCGAACAATACACGGCTGCCAATCGTGCCGACTTGGCCGAAAAAGAACAAGCCGAAATCGATGTTTTGTCCTGCTACTTGCCCAAGCCCTTGACCGAGGCTGAAATCGAACAAATGATCGAAGAGGCGATCGCCGCTTCCGGTTTGTCCGGTATGGCTGCCATGGGTAAGGTCATGGGTATGCTCAAGCCCAAGTTAACGGGGCGTGCCGATATGGGTAAGGTGAGCGCTTTAATTAAGCAAAAGTTAACGGCTTAATTTGAGAAAATGGGGCCGATTATTCCGGCCCTTTTTTGTACGACAAGAAGGAAAAAGACGTGATTCCTGAGAGTTTTATTGAAGAGGTACTCTCTCGCACCGACATTGTTCAAGTGATCGGTCGCTATGTGAAGTTGCAACATAAAGGCACCAACTGGCTTGCCTGTTGTCCTTTTCATAAGGAAAAAACACCGTCCTTTGCCGTTAACCAACAAAAGCAATTCTTTAAATGCTTCGGTTGTGGTGAACACGGCACGGCCATTTCTTTTTTGATGAAGTACAAAGGTCTCTCATTTCCCGAGGCCATCAAAGAGCTTGCCGATAATTTGGGACTGGAAGTTCCCGAAGATAAGCAAGAAAAAGCCCGCCAAGCCAAGGCAAAAAGCTTAACGGACTTTTTGGAAGCCGCCGCCGGCTTTTACCATCAAAATCTCTTTCACGATGTCAAAACCATCGAGTATCTCAAAGGTCGTGGCATTACCGAAGAGACGGCCAAGAAATTCCAAATCGGGTTTTCTCCTGACTCTTGGCACGGCTTAAAAGAGATTTTCCCAGACCTCTTTTACGATGAAGCAAAACTTGAAGAATGTGGCTTAATCATCGTTAAAGATGACAAGCGCTATGACCGATTCCGCAATCGTGTCATGTTCCCGATTCGCAACCCCCGAGGTAAGGTGATCGGTTTTGGTGCGCGTACGATGGTGCCGGGAGAAGAACCCAAGTACCTCAATTCGCCTGAAACTCCGGTTTATCACAAGGGGCTTGAACTCTACGGCCTTTATGAGGCAAGAGACTCCATCCACAAAAAAGGGCGTGCCATTGTCTGCGAAGGCTACATGGATGTGATTCAACTCTCGCAAGCCGGTTTTACGGAGTCGGTGGCAGCGTTGGGAACGTCCATTACCTCAGAGCACGTTAAGCGATTGTTCCAATTAACCGACAACGTTTACTTTTCCTTTGACGGTGACGCTGCTGGCTTTAAAGCCGCTCGTCGCGCCATGGAGTCAACACTTTCGATTATCTCCGAGACGCAAACCGCCCACTTTGTGATGTTGCCTCAAGGGGAAGACCCTGATAGCTTGATTAAGACTCAAGGGGTGGAAGCCTTTGAGTCGCAGTTAAATGCGGGGTTTGCGCTTTCGAAATTCTTCGTCTTAGACATTGTTCGTGAAGTAACAAACGGTCGAGGTTTTAGAACGGCAGAAGAACGTGCAAAGGCGGTTGCCATTGCTAAACCGTTACTGTCTCGCATGAGTGCATTGGCGCTTCGCCAATTGTTGGTTCAAGAGTTGGCTGCTGCGATTCGTATGGAGCCAGGGGAATTGGCGGCCTTGTGTGGCATTGCGCTTGTTCAGGAAACGCCCGTTGTTCAGAAGACGCCTACCGGTTACGGTCGAGATTCTGTTCAAAGCCAACGTTGGCGTCGTACGCCTAAACCGGTGACAACGGGGCCTGTTTTCACCAATATTAAGCGTCGTCTTTTGCAGTGCTTTATTGCTAATCCTCAATGGCTTTTGAAGTACTCGGATTTAATTGCCGATGAGATGTTGGATACCGTTGACGAATGGGAAGGTGCCATTGTGAGACTATGGCATTTAGCTCAATCTCATTTAACCGATGATGATGGAAAGGTGGTCGATGCTCGAATGAATAGCGGTTACTTGCTCTCATTCTTGGATGATGACCCGATGCACGACACGATGTTGGCATTGGCCAGTCAAGAAGAGGATTTGAAGACGGAGCCTGAAATCGCGGAATTTGAAATAAAGTGTGCATTCTTAAAGCTTGAGAAGGCACAGCTTGATGCCATGGTGATGGAGTTGCTGGCCGCAGAAGAGCGAGGAGAGACGATTGATTCGGATTATTTGGGTCGTCTTTTTAAACGACGTCAGCAAATTCATCAGTCTTTGATCGATGAGAGCTCTCAAGCGGTTGACTTTGCATTAGACTCAAAAATCAATGGTTAGAACGACGAAAAAACTCAGCTTCGAGGCTGAGTTTTTTCTAGGATTTTTCAATCTAACGTCAATGTGGGAATATCTTTTGTTACTTTCGAAAATATTTTGTTTTCAAACAGTATAATGAAAAAGTTTTTCGCATAATGCGACCTCAATATAGACGCATTACATCGGCCATTTTTTGACAGGTGTTCAGCATTTATTAAGTCGTTTGACAACGGCGGATAGAAACTGCGGTGATTAAGGTGTAAATCAGAATGATTTGCTAAAAAGCCTATGCCGCAGGGGTCAATGTGAACCCAAAAAGCCTCTGAGAGTTCAGCGGTTTTTCCTATTTTTAGAATTGAGCTTTTATCGATAGCTCAATATCTCGACGATTTTCTTAAGCTTTGCGCTTGGGGACATTTGGGTAGACAGACAAATGGTTAAAGAAGATATTTCCACTTCCGTTTGCGAGCAAACGGACGATGATCGGGAGTTATTAAACGACGCAACGATTTCGATCGTGTTTGATAAGCCCGGTGAGATTCGTGCGCCCGAGATCAAACGCTTGCCTGAGATGCGTCAATTGTCTTCCAAGACGATCAAGCTCACACAACAGCTTTTCCAAGAAAATGACGAAGCCGATCGAAAGCTTCGTGCATTGATTACGCTGGCGAAAAAGCGTGGTCATGTCACCTATCAAGAGCTCCTCGAAGTTATTCCTTCTGATAAGCAAGACGACGAGGAAACGCTCGCTCAACTTGAGCACGCCTTTGGGTTTTTAGGTATTCCTGTATTGGAAAAAGCGCCCGCTGAAGATGAAATCTTGTTGGTCGACTCACCGTTGACATTGGTTCAAGACGATGAGGACGATGAAGAAGACGTTTTATCGTTAGTCGAAAGTGACGTGGCTCGCACGTCTGATCCCATGAGCATGTACACACGTGAAATGGGAACGGTACCGCTTTTGACGCGCGAAGATGAAGTGGCCATCAGTCGAGAAATCGAACAGGGTTACCAAGACATGATGGATGCCATTGCGCACTGTCCTGTCGCTATTCGTGCATTAATTGACATGGGGCACACGTTATCTGACGGGCATGTCAGTGTTGAGGCGATTGTTGATGGGATTGAATCCATCGAAGAGGCTATCCCGAGTGACGAAGAAGAATCCCTCACGGATTTGGACGACAGCATCGAAGAATTCGCAATCGGCGCCTCTGGGATGACCTCAGAGCAACTTCGTGTGCTCAAGGATCAAACCTTAGAGATTCTTTCAACGTGTGAGTGCTATTACGACCAGATGATGTTGCTCGATGCGTCTTCAGAGGAATTTAAGCAACTTGAAGTGGCGATCGGTGAATTATTGTTGCCTGTGCGCTTTACGGCACCGACCGTGAGAACGCTTTCGGACCTTATGCACGATAAGGCTGAAGAGTATCATCGCATTGAGGCAAGAGCCAGAGAGATTTTGATTGACCAGTGCGGTTTGTCTGAAGAAAAATTTGATGCTTTCTACCAAAAAGAGGCGATGACAGCGCAAGCCGTGGAAACGCTTTTGTCGACGACGGCGATCGCGCAGGGTGTTCAGAAGAAGGCTCGTACAAAGTTAAAGCCTCTTACCGAACAATATCAAGTGCTCTTAAATGAAACGCGTTTGCCGTATCCGGCAATGAAGCACGTTTATATGCAAATGTGTCAAGCTGAAACGCGTGTGCACGAAGCCAAGGCGCAAATGATCAGTGCTAATTTGCGATTGGTGATTTCCATTGCGAAGCATTACTTAAATCGCGGTTTGCAATTCTTGGATTTGATTCAAGAAGGCAACATCGGTTTGATGAAAGCGGTTGAAAAATTTGAATACCGTCGCGGCTATAAATTCTCGACCTATGCCACTTGGTGGATTCGTCAAGCCATCACGCGTTCGATTGCGGATCTCGGGCGCACCATTCGCATCCCCGTGCACATGGTCGAAACGCTTCACAAGATTAATCGTTTGACGCACGAGTACCAATTGGAAAACCAAGGCCGCGAACCGAGTATCGAGTGGCTGGCTCAAGAGGTGGACATGAGCGTAGCTCGTGTAAAAACCATTTTATTGGCGCGCCGTGAGCCCGTCTCGGTCGATACACCGATTGGTGATGATGAAGACTCTCACTTGGTGGACTTTATCGAAGATAAGCTTTCTCAGACGCCACTAGAGGCTGCACAGGAAGAGAACTTGAAAAATACCATCCATGAGGTACTTTCTACACTCTCTCCGCGTGAAGCCAAGGTCTTGATGTTGCGCTATGGGATTGATACCAATACTGAACATACACTTGAGGAGTTAGGGCAGCAGTTTGTGGTCACGCGTGAGCGCATTCGTCAGATTGAAGCCAAAGCGTTACGTAAACTTCGCCACCCGAGTCGAGCCAATAAGCTTCGCAGTTTTTTAAGTGAATGAGTTTCTTTCTCAATGGGGTGAGTTTGATTTAAATCAAACAATTGATTGGGAAATGGAAAATATTTACCCCGACCGTAAATTAATCGTGTATCTTGATTAACTTGCGGTCGGTGGGTCTTTCGTCTTTTTAGACGATCTTTTGCGTCTCCGCTCTCTTTTTATCTCAACCGATCTCAAAGATATTTCTCATTGTGCCGTTTTTTGTAAGGACAATGTTCGTTATTGACTGCGTACGTGTAAGAGGCAGTCGATGACAAAGAAGGCCTTTTAGGGCTTTCAAGATTTTTCAACGATATCAATTCATTCAAACTTTTTTTTGAGCCCCACCACCGACTTTTGCGGGCTTTTGAGGCTATTGCCTATGACCACATTGAATGAATTGAGAGACGTTGAATAAGGACTAGACGTATTTCGAAAAGGAAGTGCGTGCGAATTGAAATGGTTTCTGGTTTGAAATTGATTGGAATTTCGAACTAGGGACTCTTTTGTGATTTAAAAATGAAAAAAGCAACAGTTAAAGCCACGAAGAAGAAAAAAGCTGACGTTCAAGAAAGCGACCTCGACTTGTTTGCCGACGACACGGAATTGGATGTTGAAGGCGATGAGGAGTTGATGCAATGGCTTCAATCGCATGAAGAGTTAGGTTTTAAGCTCAAGGGTGAGCTTAAGATCACTTCTAAAGCCGCCAAGGCACAAGTCGAAGAACTTGATGAAAACTTGCTTGAACTGCAAGATGACGAGGACTTGGTTGAAGAGCTCGAAGAGCTTGAAGAAAATGTTGACGATCTTGAAAGTGAAGACGACGTTGTCGTAGCCCCGAAGGTTACGAAAAAGCGTGGCGGCAAAAAACGTAAAGATCCGTTGGAAGGTTTGTTACCAGCTCAACCCTTGCATGAAGACGGTGCTGAAAACGGTTATCGCCAATTGGTGCGTTTCGGTCGTTCCCGTGGTTGGGTGACGATTGCCGAAATCAACGACTTGTTGCCTGAGAGCGCTTTGCGTAGCGAAGAAGCTTTGTCTGATATTACGTTGGGTTTGGCACGTTTTGGCGTGCAAGTGTTTGATCAAACGCCCGATGAAGATACCGTTCAAATGCTTGCTGAACAACAAGCAACGGTGGATGAAGATATCGATGAAGAAGATGCCGCTACGATTTTGACGCCAGAAGAGTCTGCCGGTTTGTCCAAAGACCCCTTGCGTGCTTACTTGCGTGGCGTGGGTTCTCACAAGCTTTTGACCCGTGAAGGCGAAATTGAAGTTGCCAAGAGCATTGAGCAACATCGCGCTCGCTTGGTGCAAGTTGTTTTAACTTCTCCCTTGTCGATTCAAGAACTCTTAGTTTTGGCTGAGAAGGTTCAATCGGGTGCTGAAACGATCGATAACGTGATTGACGGTTTCACTGACATTGACACTGAAGAAATCGAAGACGATTCAGGTGACTTGAATACGGACATCGGTGCCGCTGCCATGACGGTCGAACAGTTGGATGAAATGAAAGAGCGTGCTCTTGAAATGTTCTCCCGCTTGGGCGGCTACTTGGAAGAAATGCGTGAAAACTTCGGCGACGAAACCAATCTCGATAAGTTTGAACGTGCTCGTCAAAAGATTAACGACGAATTGTCCATCGTTCGCTTCTCTGTGAAGACCGTGGCTCACTTGTCTGAAGTGTTGGCTCAACACATGGCTCAAGTGACCGAAACGATGTACGCCATGCGTGATGTTTTGGTGAACAAGGCACATATGCCGCAAGATCAGTTCGTGGCTTTCTTTAATACGAGCTGCGCCGATCCCACCTGGTTGGATAAGGAAGTGGCTGCCGGTCATGCCTGGAGCGAAATGCTTGACCAGCAACGCGGTGTTTTTGCTGAATTGCAAGTGCGTATGCAAGAGCTCGAAAAGGGCGCTAGCTTAAGCATTCACGAACAACGTGATTTGCACCGTTCGATGACTGTGGCCCAAGCAAGCCTCTCTAAGGCCAAGGCCAAGATGATCGAAGCCAACTTGCGTTTGGTGATTTCCATTGCCAAGGGCTACGTCAATCGCGGTTTAGCCATGCCTGACTTGATCCAAGAAGGTAATCTCGGTTTGATGAAGGCCGTGGATAAGTTTGAATACCGTCGTGGTTATAAGTTCTCCACTTACGCTACGTGGTGGGTTCGTCAAGCCGTGACGCGCGCCGTGGCCGACTACGGTAACACGATTCGTATTCCGGTTCACATGACGGAGTCCTACAACAAGATTCGTCGTATCAAGCAAAAGTATTTGCAAGAAAACGGTAAGCAACCGTCTGATAACGAGTTGGCCGAAATGTCCGGCGTGCCGTTAGCCAAGGTGCAATTGCTCATCCAGGCCATGCGCGGTGTTGAGTCCATTGACGCTCCGATCGGTGATGACGAAGATGCAACGAAGTTGGACTTCGTGCGCGGTGACGATGAGTTGGATCCGCAACGTCGTTTCATGGTCACGGCCATGGAAGAGGAAATCAAGAAGTCCTTGGATCGCTTGACGGAACGTGAAGCCACGGTTTTGCGTTTGCGCTACGGTATTGGTACGAGCCATGACCACACGTTAGAAGAAGTGGGTCGTTCGATGGGATTGACGCGTGAACGTGTTCGTCAAATCGAAAGCGCAGCCATCCGTAAGTTGCGCAGTCCTGACTTTGCAGAACGTTTGCGTGATTACATTCAAGCGCAATAACTTTTAACTTTGAATGTAAAAGCCACTTTGACCTCTGTGTTGGAGTGGCTTTTTTCGAATAGAAGATGACTGAAAACAAATCTTGGCGATTCTGTGTCGCCCCTATGTTGGATTGGACCGATCGCCATTGCCGATACTTTCACCGAGCATTGAGTCGACATGCACGTCTGTACACCGAAATGGTAACGACGGGTGCCATTATCTACGGCGATCAACATCGTCACTTAGACTTCAATGCTGAAGAGCATCCCGTCGCCCTTCAATTGGGTGGTAGCGACCCCGAGGCCTTAGCTCAGTGCGCCAAGCTTGCCCAACAATGGGGTTACGATGAAATTAATCTCAATTGCGGGTGCCCAAGTGAGCGCGTTCAGCGTGGCTCCTTTGGCGCGTGCTTGATGAGTGAGCCTCAATTGGTGGCAGATTGTTGCAAAGCCATGCTCGATGTCGTTGATATTGATGTGACGGTTAAGCACCGCATCGGGATCGATAAAATCGAAGACTACGGTTTCGTTCGTGACTTTGTAGGCACGCTCTACGATACCGGTGTTCGTGTCTTTATTGTTCATACTCGCAATGCCTGGTTAAAAGGGTTAAGTCCTAAAGAAAATCGAGAGATTCCGCCCTTGAAGCGCGAAGTCGCTTTTGACCTCAAGCGTGATTTCCCGCAAGCGACCATCGTGATTAACGGTGAGGTGGGGGACTTGGATACTGCGGAGAGTTTATTGACGAAGGTCGATGGTGTGATGATGGGCCGAGCTGCCTATAAAACACCGTGGGTTTTAAGCGATGTGGATGCAAGACTTTTCGGTGACAACCATCCGGTACCTGATCGCGAAGAGTTAATTGGCATCATGACCGAGTATCTTGAGCGCGAAACGCCCAAGGACAGTCACGTGCCGCGTGCCACGGCCAAAGCCATGATCGGTTTGTTGCAAGGTTTAGCGGGCGCTCGATTCTACCGTCGTACGTTGTCAGATCCGTTTGCCTTTGAAACGCAAGGCACGCAAGTGTTGAAAGCGGCCTTTGCCAGTGCCGGTTGGGGCGAACGCTTAACGGACGACCGTCGAGACGATGACGAATTCTAACCCGATGTCTAACAATCTTTAACTTTGTGCTAAGGATCGGATTGCTATAATCGTGCGGTCTATTTGTTGGAAAGAGATATGAAAGTACTAGTCGCTGTTAAACGCGTTGTGGATTACAACGTCAAAGTTCGTTTAAATGAGGCCGGTGTGCCCGAAACGCAAAACGTAAAGATGTCCATCAATCCTTTTGATGAAATCGCCGCCGAATGCGCCGTTCAATTAAAGGAAAAGGGCATCGCCTCTGAAGTGGTTGCCGTGACGATTGGGCCGGCAAAGAGTTTAGATACGTTGCGTGTAGCCATGGCTATTGGCGCTGATCGTGGTATTCATGTGACGACAGACATCAACGTTGAACCTTTGGAAGTTGCCAAACTTCTTCAAAAGATTGTCGAAAAAGAACAACCCAAATTAATTTTGGTGGGCAAGCAAGCCATTGATAATGACTGCAACCAAGTCGGTCAAATGTTGGCTGCTTTGTGTGAAATGCCTCAAGCAAGTTTTGCCTCTAAGCTCGATTTGCCCAGTCAAGAAGAAGCAATCGTAACGCGTGAAGTCGATGGCGGTATGCAAACGGTGGCGGTGAAGTTGCCTGCCGTGGTGACGGCCGACCTTCGCTTGGCTGAGCCCCGTTATGTGACCTTACCCAACATGATGAAGGCTAAGAAAAAGCCAGTGGAGACGATTGAGGCTGATACCTTAGGTGTCGCTTTAGAATCCAAGATCAGCTATGTTTCTTTCGCACAACCGGAAAAGAAGAAAAACGGTTTGATTCTGTCTTCGATGAGTGAGTTGGTAGCCAAGCTCAAGACCGAAGCCAAGGTACTCTAAGGGGAATAATGATGAAAACGTTAGTCATTGCCGAAGTCAGTGAAAAGGGTTTAAAGCCCACGGTGGCCAGCCTTGTGACCGCAGCCAAGCGCGTGACGGGTGAAATCGAATTGCTTTTAATCGGTCAAGACGGAGAAGCTGCTCAAGCTGCACAAAAGTTAGACGGTGTTTCGAAGGTGTTGGTGCACGCCGATCGTGGTGAAAACGTGATGTCGGAAACGTTAACGAATGCGGTTGTCAACTTAGTGAAAGAAGACGCTTCGATTACTCACATCTTTTTTGAATCGAGCTCTTACGGTAAGAGTGTGATGCCTCGTGTGGCTGCTTTACTTAATGTCGCTCCATTATCCGATGTGATTGATGTGATTGATGAAAAGACGTTTGTGCGTCCGATTTTCGCCGGCAGCATTGAAGCAACGGTTCAAAATGTTGAAGCGGTGAAGATTGCTAGCATTCGTGCAACGGCATTCGAACCGACGACGTCCACTGGCGCTGCCGCCGTAGAAGTGTTGCCCACGTGGCCTGCTGCGATGAATTCTCGTAAGTTAAGTTTTGACGCCATCAAAACGGATCGTCCGTCTTTGCAATCGGCAAAGATTGTCGTGGCCGGTGGTCGAGGCTTGGATAACGCCGAAGGCTTTACGAAGTTGGTTCAGTTGGCTGACAAATTGGGTGCAGCCGTTGGTGCCACGCGTGCTGTGGTTGATATGGGACTTTGCCCCAACGATTGGCAAGTGGGGCAAACGGGTAAGATCATTGCGCCGGAACTCTACATCGCCGTGGGGATTTCGGGTGCTATGCAACATATTGCCGGTATCAAGGACGCCAAGGTGGTGGTCGCTATCAATAACGATCCGGAGGCGCCGATCTTTGAAGTGGCCGATTACGGTTTGGTGATGGATGCCAAGGCGGGGATTGATGCGCTTTTAGCTGAGCTGGCTTAAAACACACCTCAATAACAACAAAAGACGGTCCGAGTGACCGTTTTTTGCTTTTCTAGTATAGGCTAAACTCTATATAAAATATAAATTTAATACGATTGCTATTATCTGGTGTGGTTTCTATACTGAAACTGTGTGTTGATTGACGAAACGGTACTGTGAATCAACATCTGTTCTGGAGAAACCCAAGTATGCAAGACATCGATCATATTCAAAGCTTTACCGATACGATGGCTAAATTTACGGCCTATTTTGGTAAGCACCTTCCTGATGACGTTGTGGAGAAGTTGACTGAACTTCGTAAAGAACAAACGTCTGAAATCTCAAAAATCATTTATGACGCCATGTTTGTCGATCTTGAGTTGGCCAAGGAACGTAATGTTCCGGCTTGCCAAGACACGGGCGTTATTCAATACATCGTTCAAATGGGTGCTAATTTCCCCATTCGAAACGAACTTGAAGCTTGCTTGAGAGAAGCAGTTAAGCGTGCTACCAAAGAAGCACCGTTGCGTCACAACGCTGTCCAAATTTTTGATGAAAAGAACACGGGTAATAATACCGGTGTGAAGATTCCTTGGATCGATATCGAAATTATTCCGGATTCTGATGAATGCACGATTTATGGCTACATGGCCGGCGGCGGTTGCTCCTTGCCGGGTGTTGCCAAGGTCTTGATGCCGGTTGAAGGCTATGAAGCCGTGGTGCAATATATTTTCGATACGATTTGCGATCGTGGTGTCAATGCTTGTCCGCCGCTCTTGGTCGGTGTCGGGATTGCAGGTTCGATTGACGTCGCTGCGACGCTTTCTAAGCGTGCTTTGATGCGACCGGTCGGCTCTCACATCAGCAATGCTCGCGGTGCAGAGTTCGAACGTATGATCGAAGAAGGTTTAAATGAAGTCAACATTGGCCCAGGTGGTTTAACGGGGACGAAGTCTGTGATGGGTGTCAATGTTGAAGTGGCTGCACGCCATCCGTCTTGCATCGCTGTTGCAGTGCAAACGGGATGTTGGGCACATCGTCGTGCCTGTATTCACTTTAAGTCCGATATGTCTTATGAATTCGTGAGCCACAAGGGAGCACAGTTATGAAAAAAATCTTAACGACGCCGATCAAGGCTGAAGACCTTGAAGATATCAAAATCGGTGATGTGATTTATTTGACGGGTACCTTGGTAACGGCTCGTGATGCTGCACACCGTCGATTGGTTAAGCAACACCATCAACTTCCGGTGGATTTAAATGGTCTTGCCATTTTCCACGCCGGTCCCATTATGGTGCCGTGCGAAGAGTCTCCGAGCGGCTACAAAGTGGTTTCCATTGGACCCACGACTTCCATGCGCATGGAAATGTTTGAAAAGGAATTTATCGAACAAACGGGTGTCCGTTTAATTGTCGGTAAAGGCGGGATGGGGCCGAATACTGTCGAGGGTTGCGAAAAATTTAAGGCTCTTCACTGTGTCTTCCCCGGTGGTTGTGCCGTTTTAGCCGCTTCTCGTGTGGAAGAAGTTTCTGAAATGCAATGGCCGGAATTGGGTATGCCTGAATCCATGTGGGTGATGAAGGTCAAAGAATTTGGACCTTTGATTGTTTCCATTGATACGCATAAGGGCAATTTGTTTGATAAGAACAAGAAGACCTTTGCAGAAAGAAAGCAGCCGATCGTGGATCGAATCAACGAAAAGGTTGATTATTTCGATTAATCGAAATTGTTGGTGAGAAAAAATCTCCTGTTGAAAAACTTCGGTGATTCAGCAGGAGATTTTTTTACTTTCGGTTCGTGGCGACTTCTTTCATGGTGTCAATCAAGGCTGCGACCGCTTTAGGAACATAACGGCTGCGCCGACGAATGGCAATTACGGAGCGCGGTTCAATAGCGGGCGTCAGTTCAAAATAACGAAGATGACAATTGGCATTATCGAAGCGCTCTGCAAGATGGTCTGTGACGATGGTTGCACCGAGTCCGGCATTGGCCAACGCCAAAGAGGCCGCGAGCGATTCGCTTTCAAGGACAACTTTAGGTTTGGCCGATGTGGTCTTGCAAAGTTCAAGGAACACGTCGTGCAGGCGTTGCCCGCTCTTAACAATCAGGAATGGTTGATTGTCGAGTCGTTCGAAAGGAAATAAGGGCAGGCCGTCTGCATTCTTTTTAGGTTTAAAACCTTTAAGGATCGGACTATTAGAGGGAACGGCCAAAAGATGCTTCTCGAGAAAGAGTTCATCGACAAGAAAATTGTCCAAATGGGTAGGAGCAATCGTGATGGAGATATCGGTAAGACCGTCACGAGCGAACGTTTCAAGTTGATCGGTTGTCCCTTCAATCAATGAAATTTCCACTAACGGATAGCGTTTCTTAAAAATGGGAAGAACGTCCGTTAAAAAGAAGATTTCACGGTACTCTGAAACGCCGATACGAATATGACCTCGAACACCTTCGGCAAAATCAATCAAGGCTTGATGACAGTTATTGCGTAATTCGGCAACCGCTTGCTCGGTTTTCAAAATCATCAGACCTTCTTCAGTCGGTCGGAAAGGGCGAATCGAGCGGTCGATAATCTCGACTTTCCATTCATTTTCGATGCGTTGAATGTATTGCGTGAGCGAAGGTTGGGAAATACCCAATGCATCGGCAGCACGAGAAATGCTGCCCAAGTCAAAAAGTGTACGGAGATAATGGGCGGTTTGATTGGTCATCATCTTCATCAAAAATAAGGGGCTAATAGATAGGGTAAGAATATCGAAAGAGTTTCTTAGAGTCTAGTCGATAGGAAAAATATTGAAAACTAAAGTCGTGTAAAAATTATTGAAAAAATATTTCTGTTTAAATTCAATGATGAAGAGAATATTTCCTGAGAAAATCGAAAAATGGATTTGACAGAGAAAAAATTCTTCTTAAAATACGCATTCCTGTCTTCACGAAGACGCCTGAAATCAGGCCTGTCGATGAAGATCTTGTCAAAAGTTAAATGAAAATAATTTTTTCGAAGACTCTTGACAAAACGAGATCGGTCATTAAAATACTCGATCTTGTCGCTCGAAAGAGCGCTGTTCTTTAAAAATTGATCAATGAACCGATAAGCGTGAGTATCTGGTGATTGAAGATAACCAA